>Ga0256845_1000717_pt1 | contig 29382 bp, 21 predicted proteins | sample RiftiametaG_FD_189101 | JGI IMG/M metagenome (GOLD analysis project Ga0256845, IMG submission 189101) | Tube worm associated microbial communities from hydrothermal vent at the East Pacific Rise, Pacific Ocean - Riftia | ecosystem: Host-associated > Annelida > Integument > Unclassified ...
AACTTAAAATACTTAGGATTTATTCTTTAAATGAATAAAAATATTAAAATACTATAAACAAAGATAATTATTAAACCTTCCAGGTTTTAAAAACCTGGAAGGTTTGGATATTTAGCTTTTAATTGTCCGCTAAATTAGTGGTAAAACCTTCTTTTTTTAATAAACTCTTTTTTAGTATCCTCTGTTTATCTATTTTTAAATATTTACAAATTATTTATTCTCTGCCAAAATAGCATTTACCAAACCTTTATGTTCAATAATTTCCATAAGTTTTTCGGGTAATGGCGGAATCTTAAACACTTTATTGTTAAGTTTTATTTCGCCTGCTGCAAAATCGGCTGAAACTGTATCACCTGCCTTATAAGCATCTACAATTTCGGGATTTACAATAAGCAATAATCCTTGATTAATACACGAGCGGTAGAAAATACGGTTTACCGATTTTACAATAACAGCTTTAACTCCGGCATAAGCTAAACCAACAGCAGGATGTTCACGCGAACTTCCGCATCCGAAATTATCGCCTGCAATAATAATATCGCCTTCTTTCACATTATCCGAAAAATTATCATCAAATCCTTTGAACAGATATGGCAATATTGAGGATGCATCCGAACTTAAAACGTTATAAGTCAAATTTCCGGCAAACATTTGGTCGGTATTCAAATTATCAACATCGGCATAATTCCAAATGCCGTTTACTCGTCTGTTATCAGATGGTGCAATTTCAATTGTTGCACTTTGCTCTTTTACATAAGGAAATTTTTCATTACCTCTGTTTTTTCTAGGATCGGTAATTTCTCCATTGAGAGCTGAAAGAGCTACACAAGCGGGCGAAGCAAGGTATATACTAGCTTCTTTATTACCCATTCGCCCTTTAAAATTACGATTTGCAGTAGATATTACTGTATAACCGTCAGCAGGTATTCCTTGTCCCGTTCCTAAACACGGACCACATGATGCTCCAAGAATATTTGCACCTGCTTTTATTAATGATTGAATAATTCCCTCATCCATTGCTTGCAGATAAATTTCTTTTGACGCAGGTGTTACCAGCAACTGAACATCTTCAGGTATTTTTTTACCTTCAAGCACCTTTGCAGCAATACGCAAATCTTCCAATCTACCGTTTGTGCAGGTTCCTATAAGTGCTTGTTGTATTTTTGTACCTGCAACTTCAGCTACAGCTTTTACATTATCAACATGATGCGGAGCTGCAACAAGCGGATACAGTTCACTTAAATTTACGGTAATTTCTTTTGCATAATTAGCATCATCGTCAGCCCAAACGCCTTGTCGCATTCTGTCGCCAAGAAATTCAGCCAATACCTCATCGGCAGGAAATACGGCGTTTTTTGCTCCCATTTCCGATGCCAAATTGGCTATTGTCATTCTTTCAGAGATTGATAATGTTTTTACACCGTCGCCATGATATTCAATGCTCATATAGTTTGCACCGTCGCTGCCTATCATACCGATAATCCACAACGAAATATCTTTTGCATAAACTCCTTCTGGCAGTTTTCCCGTAAGGGTAACTTTTAATGTTTCGGGCACACGAAACCATGTTTCGCCACGTCGCCAAATTCCTGCTGATTCGGTGCGGTCGATTCCTGCTGCCATAGCATTAAAAGCTCCTGCTGTACAAGTATGGCTGTCGCTGCCAACTACTATCATTCCGGGCAATGCATGATTTGCCATTACCTGATGACAAATGCCACTGCCTGTATCATAAAAATTACTTACTTTTTGCTCATGCACAAAATCACGTATTGTTTGATACTGATTGGCAAGTTTAGCACTGGTTGGCGGTGCATTATGGTCTAAAACAACAAGCAGTTGATTTGGATCAACTACATTTTTACCACCCATTTTGTTAAAAGTTCCTTTTATACTTGATGTATTATCGTGTGTTAAAATTATATCGGGCTTTTTAAATACAATACTACCCGTTGGTGCTCCAAATATTTTTTCTACAAATGTCTGTCCCATTTTTTTACTATTTTTTAATTAACTCTGTTAAAACTACGATATACTACAACATTTATTAATTTTAGTATGAACATATCGTAATATAATTTTATTTCCGATACTTCGACAAGCTCAGTAACCGGAAATAAAATCAGTAATAAAATAATTAATTGTATTTACTAAAACAATCCTCCGTTTTTGTAAATTTCCATTTGAACTTCCGAAAATGATTCTGCATTAACAGTTTTATTGTTTTTTAGATTTGTTATTTCTCCTGTTTCAAAATTTACTCTTATTTTATCACCGTCTTTAATATCTAGACCTTCAAGAGTTTTATAAGTAACAATCGGGAAAGCTGCATTTATGGCATTACGCTCGTAAATAGCTCCATAACTTTCAGCCAATATCGCACTTATTCCAAGTGATTTAAAACAATCTACAGCTTGCTGACGTGAGCTACCCGAACCAAAATTCTTTTGAACAATCACAATATCACCCGATTTTGCATTTTTAGCAAAATCTTCGTAACCTTTTAGGTTATCAAACGTGTATTGTCCCATTTCATCAATATTAGTAATTGCCAAATAACGATTATGGAAAATCATGTCAGTATCAATATTATCATGTTTGATAAGCCACACTCTACCCTCAACCACCGTAGGTTTATCTTCAATATTTTTAGATTGTTTTTTTCCTGCATCGGCAACTTGTTGAGCAATATTATCAGGGATTTTAAAGAATGCCGGTTCATCGGGAATATCATCAGGAGTAGTAATAATACCTGCTACCGCCGAAGCTGCAACTACCGCCGGACTAGCTAAATACACATCACCTTTACCCTGTTTCCCGGGAAAATTTCGATTACCTGTGCTTATTGTAACCTCTCCGGGACCATTTTGCCCTACCTGACCTGCTGCACATCCTGCACATCCTGCATTTGACAATAGTGCTCCCGCATTTTTAAATATTTGTATTAAACCTTCGTCAAGACATTGTTTCCAAACTTCATTGGTTCCGGGAACAATTTTCAACACAACTCCCGGTGCAACCTGTCTGCCTTCAAGAACATTTGCCACAGCTCTCATATCCATAATTCTACCGTTTGTACAACTTCCGATAAATGCAGAATCAATTTTTATTCCTTTAACATCTTCAATTGAAACTGTATCGTGTGGTGCTCCGGGACGTGAAATCATAGGACGAAATTTTGATAAATCAATATCATAAATCTGAGCATATTTTGCATCGGTATCAGCCTTTACAGGTTCAATCTTACGTCCGGTTCTCTCTTGACAATAGTCCAAAACCAAATCATTAGGTTCAAAAAGAACAATAATTGCTCCCATTTCTGTTCCCATTGATGCAATTGTAATTCTTTCGTCAAGAGTAAAGCGATTTACTGCATCACCATATATTTCAACCGAATAACCGAGAAGTTTATTAGCACCGAAGATATCAAGCAAATTAAGAGCAATATCTTTTGCACGCACATTTTCAGGCCATTCTCCGTTAAGGTTTATACGAACCGATTCGGGCACTTTAAACCAAACACTTCCTTTGCTCCAGGCTGCTGCAATATCGCGGTCGCCCATTCCTTGTCCGAATGCACCTATTGCTCCGAGAATATTTGCATGTGAATCGGTTGTAAGTGCGGTAGAACCGGGCCAAGCCAAACCTTCTTGCATCATAAGGTGAGTTCCTATTCCTTGGTCAATATCGTAAACTTTTATTCCGTGTTCGCGTGCGTAAAGACGGCAAATATGCTGATTTACTGCATATTTTTGGTCGGAACCGGTAGGATTGCAATCAAAAGTAAAAAATGTTTTTGTCGGGTCGGCAATAGTTAAATTATTGTCTTTCAGATTTTTTACAACATTTGCACCTCCAAAATCTCTCGCTGCTCTTGTATCAATAAAAATATCAACAATATCTCCCGGCTTTACCGAATCATGCTTTGAGTGATTTGCTATTATCTTCTCAATTAAAGTCATAGTTGTTTTAGTTTTATGATGTTAGTAAATCTAATTATTCCAAATTATAAATCTAATCAAATTTTTTTATAAAAAACGCTAACAAATTAAACATTTATAATACTTTTGCAATATCCAAAAAAATGTTGTAAAATATAATTTTTAAACAATATTATGTATAAATTGACAAAAATTGTTGCCACTATTTCAGACAGAAAATGCGATGTTGATTTTATCAAAACCCTTTACAATGAAGGGATGAACGTTGTAAGGCTAAATACTGCTCATCAAAATTTCGATGATTCTCTACATGTTATAAAAAATGTTAGAGCGGTATCTGATAAAATAGCTTTATTATTGGATACAAAAGGACCTGAAATAAGAACAACTAAAGTAGCAGAAGAAATTACGGTTGAAACAGGTGATATTATTAAATTTTCGGGAAATAAAGACAAAGAATCAACAAGAGATGTTGTATGTGTTAATTACAACGGTTTTGTTGCCGATGTTCCCGTTAACAGTTTAATACTAATTGACGATGGTGAAATAGAACTCAAAGTTATAGACAAAGACAATGAATTTTTAATTTGTCAAGTTGAAAACTCAGGGAAAATAGAAAGTAACAAAAGTATAAATATTCCCAATGTGCATATTAATTTACCTTCGCTTTCGGAAAAAGACAGGAAATATGTAAAATTTGCCATTGAACACGATTTGGATTTTATTGCACACTCTTTTGTGCGAAATAAAGAGGATGTTTTGGCTATTCAAAAAATACTTGACGAGCACAACAGTAAAATCAAAATTATTGCAAAAATTGAAAACCAAGCAGGCATCGACAATATTGATGAAATTCTTGAACATGCTTTCGGTATTATGATAGCTCGCGGTGATTTGGCTATTGAGGTGCCCCGTGAAAAAATACCTTTTATTCAAAAGAATTTGATAAAAAAATGTGCCGAAAGACGCAAACCGGTTATCGTGGCAACACAAATGTTACACTCAATGATTAAAAATCCGCGTCCTACACGAGCCGAAGTAACAGATATTGCAACAGCCATATTTGAAGGAACCGATGCTATTATGCTCAGCGGTGAAACTGCTTACGGCGATTATCCTGTTGAAGCTGTTCAAACTATGACTAAAATTGCTTTGGAAGTTGAAAAAGATAAAGAGCCGTTTTGGGATACAGGTTATTCTGTTTTAACCAATGATATATCTGCTTACCTGAGTAAAGTAGCGGTAAAATCATCAATACGAATGAATGCAAAAGCCATTATTGCCGATACCACAACAGGACGAACCGTTAGAAATATTACAGGATTCAGAGGTAATGTGATTGTTTATGCTATGACATATAATGCACGAGCAATGCGGGAATTGGCTTTATCTTACGGTGTTTATGCTCAACAAATAGAACTGCAAAAAGATACCGATACTTTTTTACATTATAGTGCTTCAAAACTGGTTAACGACGGGTATATAAAACGCAACGACAGAATTATTTTTCTTGCCGGTAACTTCGGTAGAAACAGAGGTGCAAATTTTGTTCAAATACTTGAAGCCGATGAAATTATAAAACATTAAAATAGAAATCATCCCTGAGGCTGTAAAAAGTCAAGGTTTCGCTATATTTGTAAAATTAAAAAAACTAAGATATTTATATTCAGCGAATTAACAGAGCGAAACCTTGACTCTATTTTTGATGTAAATGCTTTTTAGACAGCCTCCTTCTCTCAAAATATTCAGGACAGACTCAAAAGGAATACTCACCCATCACCCGCTCAAGCGGACACTTCTCCTGATACAAGCTCGGGACCGGCTCTTAAGGGAAGACCTGCTTTACTTGAAGTTTTGGAGATAATTTTGTTTGTTTTGCGTAAAGCATCATTAACAAAGACTATTCACTATATTTGCAGTATAATCTGAATATTATGACCAAACGTCTTTTTATAGCAATAAATATACCTGTATCGGATGAAGTTAAAAGTTTTGTATCTAAAATACAACGACAATTTATTGGCGATAAAATAAAATGGGTACCGCTTGTTAATTTTCATCTGACAATTAAATTTTTAGGCGACACCGATATAAAACTTATCCCTGAAATTACACGGCAAATAAAAGATGCAGTAAAAAATATTCATTCTTTTGATATCTATATTTCAGGATTAGGAAAATTCTCAAAAGCAAAACATGCAAAAGTTATTTGGCTTGGCATCAAAGATGACACCGACAAGCCGGAAAAAATATTTAAAAGTATAAACAATAATCTTTTAAACTTAGGGTTCAGTTCTCAATATAAATTTAGCCCTCATATTACTCTTGGACGTATAAAATCCATTCATAATGAAGAAGTATTGGATAAATTAACAAATACCTATTCCGATAAACTTTTTCAAACAACAACAGTTTCCGATGTTATCCTTTATGAAAGTATCCTTAAACCATCGGGAGCTGTTTATAATGTTGTTGAAAAGGTTAGTTTATCAAAATTACAGCAAAATAACTGACAGTCACGGCGTGAGCAATATTTAATAATCTCATATTAAATTGTTCTCAAATATCATTTAATTTATAACTCACACCGTGATTTATGGACGAACAATTTATCAAATTAAATCTTAATCTTTAATTTAAAACTAAAATTCCTGCCCATATCATAATATCCCATTGGTTTTAAAAGCGATAAATGGTCGTAATATTTTGCGTTGAACAAATTATTGGCATAAATACCAAACTCTATATCCGTATTTAATACATTCATCTCCGTTTTAACAAACATATTAAGCAAAAAATACTCATCAGTGGGAGTTTCAAATATATGCGGTCGGTTTTGTGCAAATGCGTAAAGCGGATTAATGACAACTTCAACCTTTTTTACGTTATTATCAATTTTTTTAGAAAACACAAGATTAGTATTAATCTTATTCTGAGGTATATACGGAAGATAATCGCCGTTATCTTGTCGGGCAACAGTTGCCGAATACGAACCGTTTATTTTCAAATAATTAACAATGCTGTATTCCAACGAAATTTCACTTCCGTAGATTGTCGCATTATTTTGGTTGTATCGGTAAATATCAAGCCCCGACGGTGTTGTGTCGTTTGTGGGAGCAAGATAAATATAATCGAAAATACGATTATAATAAGTTGAAATATCGGCTGCAACTTTATCGGTATGATAATGCAAACTTAAATCGAACTCAATATTTCGCTGCGATGTAAAATTACGGTTACCCTGTTCATACCTGTTTCCGTGAACTCCGTCTTGCAACAATTCGGCAACCGACGGTGTTCGATAAGCCGATGCTACATTAAATCGCAACAACAAAGGTTGCAGCATTTTATAAGTAAATCCTGTTGAAAAACTCACATTATTGTAATTCTCGTAAAATGCAGGCAGTGTATCTGTGTCAACGGCAGATTTTTGTTGTTCGGGAGCTTCTATTGTTTTATAATCGTATCTTAATCCTGCCTGATAAAATAGTTTTTCGTTAAACGAACACTGCCATAATCCGGCAAGTGAGTTGCTGTTAGTAGTATAATCAGGTAATACATGCACGGGAGCATATGCATTTGTATTATTCTGATAAATACCTTGTGCGGTAACAATTAAATTATTTTTTTTAGAAAAATCGTATTGTCCTTTCACCTGCCACGATAATGTATTTAAACTCATATCAACAAGAGTATAAAAAGACATATTGAGAGTTCCCATCAATCTGCGATGATTATGTTGAAAACTCAAATCGGTATTTAATTTGAATTTATTAAAGAATAGAGTATTTTTTGAAGTAACAATATGATTATCAAGATTTTGATACCAATTATTAATTTGTCTTTCATTTTCATTAATCAATTTTACCGATGCACCGTTTGTAATTCCCAAATTAAGTTTATTATAATCATAATACACTTTAAAAACACCTTTGTGATTTCGATAGCCCCCAAATGCTTTAACACTGTAATCGGCTGCTCGCGTATTGGGAATAAAGTTATTATCGGCATCGCAATAATCGGCTGACGAATGATAGCGTCCTGTAATTCCTCCGAAAAAACTATCGGAACTTGCTTTAACATTCAATGTATTTACAGTGCTTTTATCATTTGTATTGTATGAAGTAGCAAATTGTGCTTGAATTTTTCCAACGGGAGCAGGCTGTTGCTTAATAAAATTAAGTACTCCGCCCACTGCATCAGAACCGTAAAGTAACGATGCCGGTCCTTTTATTATCTCCACATTTTTAACATCACTTCCGTCGATTGTATAAGGATGGTCTTGCGAAAACTGGTAATTCTCCATACGAATACCGTTATTTAAAACTACAATATTTGATGTTGACAATCCGCGTATTACAGGCGTAGCAATATTGTTTCCCCTACTTACTGCACTAACACCAGGTATTGCATTAAGTTTTTTCATTATATTATCCGACGGGGCATCAGTAAGGTTCTCTTTTTTTATATTTTCAATTTTAATTGCATTCTCATGTTGACTCCCCACACTACCACCTGTTATAATAACTTCTTGTGTATGAATGGAAACAGGTTGTAATTTTACATTAAATTTCAGGTCAACCGATTTCAGATTTAGTGTTTTTATATAAGTTTTATAACCAATAAAAGAAAACTGTATTTTAAATAACCCGTCGGGCAAATTTGACAGTTTAAAATATCCTTTACCGGTTGTTACAACTCCCTTTTGTAGTTCAGGAATAAAAACATTTACTCCGGGTAAAGCCTCATTGTTGTCGGTGTCATAAACATAACCTTCAATTGTATTTTGAGAAAATACAGATATTCCGATTATCACTATACAGAACACTAAAAACAGTCGTTTCATAATTAATCTTTTTCACAAATGTATGATGATATTCAAGACCATTGTAAACTTTAACATATAATTAACATATGTTCATAATTTACTTTTTACAATTAATTTTTTTTATAAAAAAGATTGAGGAAAGAATGATAACTATAAATATTGAAAAAAATATACGATAGCCGAAAGTATCAATAATCCATCCTGCTACAAGCGGAAAAACAGCGGGTAAAATATTTCCCGCACCGGCAAATCCTGCATACAAGGCTCTGTTTTCGTGTCCTGATACTTCAAGCAAAACTCCGTTCATAGTAATGCTGTAAAGCGAATAGATAACTCCACCGAAAATAAACATATACTTAAACAGATGAGCATCGTTTATAAATATTGCGATAACAGCAATTGATACCGACAAAAATGTATTGAAATACAACATATAATTGTATTTAACCTTACGGGATGTTATCAGCACAAAAGCACTCACAAGCACTACACCAATTATTTTAAACACAAGAAAAAGTCCTGCTTCACTTGTTTGCACATTGAAAAAGTTTTTTGCGTAAAGCACAATAAAAGGCATAAAAGATACTGCAATACCCTGAGTATTAATAAATCCCAAAAAATATATCAAGCGAGGATTGCTCTTTAATTCTTGTTTTAAAACACTGAAAAATTTAGAAACACTATTGATTTTTAAAACTGACGGCGTTACTTCCTTTAAAGCCCAAAAACCTCCCGAAGCAACAAACAACAAAGTTCCGCCGATAAAAAACATAAATGCATAATTTACGGGATAATCATGCATAGAAAGAGTCCGACGAGCTAAAAAAGCTGAAAACAATACAATTATTCCTGCAATAATCTGTTTAGTCGAGAAAAATACTTTTCGTTTATCTTGGTTTATTGATTTGCCGAAAATATCAATATAACTGATATTAGCAAAAGCTCCACTGAGCGAAAACATAGTGATAAAAACAAATATAAGCCACAATACCGAATGCGACTGGTGTGCTTTAAGATAAAACAACATCACGCCAAGGGCAAAAAGAGTAATTACTCTGATATTAACACCCAAAAGCAGAAACTTCTTTTTATACGGTTTATTACTAAGATACGGAGCAAAGAACAGTTGCGTAAAACTTGAACCACCAAGCATTATTGCTGTTAATATTCCCACATGCAACGAACTACCTCCCGAATCAATTATCATTGACGGAATAACAGTATCAACATCCATAAAATTCTGGGCAAAAGCTAAAAAAGCAGCATGCCACAAAAAAGATTTGAAGTTTCGCGAAGATATTGCTTTTGATACGGCATTCATATAATTACATTTGCCGCAAAAGTATAAATATTATTCTTTTTTTACCGCTTTTACTACAACAAAACTACCTTCACCATATTCTTTTTTTGGTTCTTGAACTTTATTAATTTCATTCATATTACCAAATATAGTTTGTAATGTTCCCGCTATCTCAAAATCGTGTTCCCACAGATAATTATAAACATCTTCGGTACTGAAAAATGTAGCATCTTTATAAAAAATGCTTTTATCTTTTTCTGCCAAATACATTTTTCCTACCGGACTGTTTTTATCAACAAAAGCAATTATCACAAAACCTTTCGGCTTTAATATTCTTCTGATTTCATCAAGCGATTTATGCACATCGTCAACAAAACAAATTGTAGTTACCATTAAAGCAAAATCAAAACTTTCGCTCATATACGGAAGTTTTTCGGCTGTTCCTTCACTAACTTCAATACCCCGTTCTGCCGCAAGGTTAAGCATATTTTTTGACGGGTCACATCCCTCTTTTATATCCAATTTTGAAGCAAAAAGTCCGCTTCCAACTCCTATTTCAACACCACGCCCGGTATTTGGAATAAACCGATGAATTGCTGCTAATTCACTTTTATATACGTAAATATTATCTTCAAACCATTGCTCATATTCAGCAAGATGATTTTCAAAAGGTTTTGTCTTTGCCATAATGTTTCAAATTAAAAATTAAAAACAAATAACTAAAATAATCTATAGTTTTCGTTTTTGTAAATATAAATGCTATATGCAATGTATAAAAACAAAACGGCTTTCCCAATAATAAGAAAGCCGTTTTTTTCTGTTTAACAAAATATTTACTACTTAGCATTTTTAGCTATCTCTTCGAGCATAGCTGTAGTAAGTGATTTCGGGCGTTCAAGCGGATAAAGCAAAGCTCTGTCCCAAACAATGTTGGTAAGCACACCCATTGCTCTTCCTATACCGAACAATACTGTATAAAAATCATACTCTTTAACGCCATAGTGCCACTGAATAACTCCCGATTGAGCATCAACATTAGGCCACGGATTTTTTGCTTTTCCCTGTTCACGTAAAATATCAGGAACAACATTATAAAGCATATTTACATATTTAAAAATCGGGTCATCGGGAAGATGCTTTAAGCAAAATTCACGTTGAGCATAGTATCTCGGGTCTGTTTTACGAAGAACAGCATGTCCGAATCCGGGAATAACTTGCCCGCTGTTAAGTGTATCCCAAACAAATTTTTTCATAATCTCTTCGGTAGGTTCTACACCATCAAGTTTTTCAATTACTCCATGTAACCAGCGTAAAACTTCTTGATTAGCCAAACCATGCAAAGGACCTGCCAAAGCATTAAGTCCTGCCGACAGTGAATAATAAGCATCCGACAAAGTAGAAGCTACAAGATGTGTTGTATGAGCTGAAGCATTACCCGATTCGTGGTCAGAGTGAAGAATAAAATATAATCTTGCAATATCATCATAAGGAGCAGGAATACCCATCATATGAGCAAAGTTACCACCAATATCAAGTGAATAATCGGGAGCAATCAAAGTATCGTTACGATATTTCATTCTGTATATATATGCTGCAATAGATGGTAGCTTAGCCATAATTTGCACAGCATCGTTATACATATAACTCCAATAATCAAGTTTACTTACTCCCTCTTTATAAGCCCGAGCAAATTCCGATTCGCGTTGCATTGCCAATACTGCCGATGAAAACATTGTCATTGGATGCATATCGCGAGGCAATCTGCGTAATAAGTCAATCACATACTGAGGAATAATTTTTTTAGTATTAAATTCTTCTCTTACAGCACGAGCTTCCTCTTGTGTGGGAATATCTCCTGTCATAAGTAACCACCAAAACGACTCAACGCAAGGATACTCTTTGCCTTTTATTTTAGGCAATTTAGCTAAAACTTCAGGAATTGTATATCCGCGAAAGCGAATACCTTCCATAGGGTCGAGATACGATACATCGGTAACAAGCATTTTAACGCCTCTACCGCCACCAAGTGCCTGAGCAATAGTTACATCTCCAAGTTTAACATCTCCGTATTCTTTTAGTAATTTGGCAGTACGAGGACGTTGTTCCTCTATTTTTTGTGCTAACCGTTCTTTTAATAATGACATAATGTTTGATTTAATAAGTTAAAATATTTAATATTTCTCAAATATCTAAAATGAAATAATTTAGATATTCGGATATAATTTTTTGACTATAAGTCAAAAATGTGAGTTATGTTACATGTTTTTAACAATAGCACCTCCAAATTCGCTGCATTTCAGCAATTTAGCACCTTCCATTTGTCTATGAAAGTCATAAGTTACGGTTTTTTGCAAAATAGTATCTTCAATACCTTTTACAATAAGATCGGCAGCCTCTTGCCAGCCCATATATTCAAGCATAAGAACACCGGAAAGAATTACCGAACCCGGATTTACTTTATCTTGATTTGCATATTTGGGAGCTGTTCCGTGAGTAGCCTCAAAAATTGCACTTCCGGTTACGTAATTAATGTTAGCTCCGGGAGCAATACCTATACCGCCAACTATGGCTGCAAGTGCATCCGAAATATAATCACCGTTAAGGTTCAATGTTGCAATTACCGAATACTCGGCAGGACGAGTTAAAATTTGTTGTAAAAATGCATCGGCAATAACATCTTTAACTATAATTTGACGTCCGTTTTTCTCTATCACTTGCCAAGGTCCTCCTTCGTAATCAACAGCACCAAATTCATTTTTTGCAAGTTGATAACCCCAATCGCGGAAAGCTCCTTCGGTAAATTTCATAATATTTCCTTTATGCACTAATGTTACCGACGGTTTATTGTGGTCAATAGCATACTGAATTGCGGCACGTACCAATCGCTCTGTTCCCTCTTTTGAAACAGGTTTAACTCCAAGTGAAACAGTTTTTGGGAAACGGATTTTTTTAACTCCCATTTCATCAATTAAAAATTTCTTAACCTTTTCTACTTCATCGGTGCCGTTCATCCACTCAATTCCTGCATAAATATCTTCGGTATTTTCTCTGAAAATAACCATATCGGTAGTTGTTGGGTCTTTTACAGGCGAAGGCACACCTTTGAAATAACGAACCGGACGTAAACATGTATATAAATCAAGAACTTGACGCAAAGCTACGTTCAACGAGCGAATACCTCCTCCAATTGGTGTTGTAAGCGGTCCTTTTATTGCAACAAGATATTCTCTCATCACATCAAGAGTTTCTTGGGGTAACCACTCTCCTGTTTTGTTAAAAGCCTTTTCGCCTGCCAAAACTTCTTTCCACTCTATTTTACGCTTTCCTCCGTATGCTTTTTCTACTGCTGCATCTAATACTTTTACCGATGCAGCCCAAATATCAGGACCTGTTCCGTCTCCTTCAATAAAAGGTATTACAGGATTATTAGGAACATTTAATTTTCCGTTTTCAATTGTTATCTTTTGTGCTGTCATAATATTTTATTTATTAGATTGTTTACGAATAAGGTTTAATGCACTTCCTGCTTTAAACCAATCTATTTGTGTTTGATTATAAGTGTGATTAAGCATAATTTCATCGGTAGTTCCGTCGGTATGCTTAATAATTAATTTAAATTGACTTTCGGGAGCAAATTCTTTAAGTCCGATTAAATCAAATCTGTCGTCTTCGCGAATTTTGTCATAATCATTTTTATCGGCAAACGTAACACCTAACATTCCTTGTTTTTTTAGGTTTGTTTCGTGAATACGGGCAAATGATTTTACAAGAACCACTTTTACTCCCAGATTGCGTGGTTCCATAGCTGCATGTTCACGTGATGAACCTTCACCGTAATTTTCATCACCAACAACAATAGTTCCTATTCCTTCTGCCTTATATTTACGAGCCAAATCAGGAACTTTATAATATTCGCCTGTTTTTATGTGTCGAACTTTATTTGTTTCACCATTGAAAGCATTTACAGCACCTATCAATAGGTTATTTGATATATTATCAAGGTGTCCGCGATATTTCAACCAAGGTCCTGCCATACTGATATGGTCGGTTGTGCATTTTCCTTTTGCTTTAATCAATAGTGCCAAATCTTTATAATCTTCTCCGTTCCACTCATCAAAAGGCGTTAACAATTGAAGCCTTTCACTATCGGGGCTAACCGAAATTTCAACATCTGAACTCCTTTCCGGCGGAGCAAGATAACCCGGATCGTCAACATCAAATCCCTTTACAGGAAGTTCTATTCCTTGCGGTTCATTGAGCATTACCTCTTCACCGTTTTTATTTTTAATTTTATCTTTTAAAGGATTAAAAAGCATAGACCCTGAAATTGCAAAAGCAGTAACCATTTCAGGCGATGCAACAAATCCGTGAGTATTCGGGTTTCCGTCGTTTCTTTTTGAGAAGTTACGGTTAAACGATGTTATTATACTGTTTTTACGAGTATTATCATCAGTGTGGCGGTTCCACTGACCGATACAAGGACCGCAGGCATTAGCCATAACAACACCGCCTATTGATTTAAAATCGTCGAGTAAACCGTCGCGTTCTGCTGTGTATTTAACCATCTCGGAACCCGGAGTAACAATATACTCGGCTGCCACATCAAGATTTTTGTCTTTTGCCTGACGAGCTACTGATGCCGCTCTTGTTAAATCTTCGTAAGATGAATTTGTACACGAACCTATCAATCCTACTTCCATTTTTTCAGGATAATTATTTTTTTTGATATAATCGGCAAACTCCGAAACAGGAACTGCTGCATCGGGAGTAAATGGTCCATTGATGTGAGGTTCAAGTTCACTAAGATTTATCTCAATAAGTTCGTCGTAATATTTTTCGGGATTTTCATACACTTCTTTATCGGCATCAAGATATTCGGCAACACCGTCGGCTAAGTCTGCTACTTTTTCTCTATCGGTAGCACGAAGATATGCCGACATTTTTTCATCGTAAGCAAATAACGATGTTGTAGCACCAATTTCGGCTCCCATATTACATATTGTTCCTTTACCTGTTGCCGACAACGATTTTGCTCCTTCACCGAAATATTCTACAATACAGCCTGTTCCTCCTTTTACGGTAAGTAGTCCTGCTACTTTAAGAATAATATCTTTTGGAGCAGTCCAACCACTGAGTTTACCTGTCAGCTTCACTCCTATCAGTTTAGGCATTTTAAGCTCCCAAGGCATTCCCACCATAACATCCACGGCATCGGCTCCGCCAACACCTATTGCTACCATTCCCAAGCCGCCTGCATTAACTGTATGCGAATCGGTTCCTATCATCATTCCGCCGGGAAAAACATAATTTTCAAGTATTACTTGATGAATAATTCCCGCACCGGGCTTCCAAAATCCGATACCATATTTCGCCGATACCGATTTCAGAAAATCATAAACTTCGTTGTTTTGGTTTAATGCCCGCTTTAAATCATCGGGACCTCCTGTGTCAGCTTGAATAAGGTGATCGCAATGCACTGTGCTGGGAACTGCCGTGCGGTCTTTTCCCGCATTCATAAATTGCAACAGTGCCATTTGAGCTGTAGCATCCTGCATTGCCACTCTATCGGGATTAAACAACACATAATCTTCACCACGTTTATAAACCGTGTTAATACTCTCAGCCAAATGAGCATACAATATTTTTTCACTTATGGTAAGCGGTCTTTTTAAAATCTCCTTCGCCTTATTTACCTTATCGGGAAAACCGGCATAAAATCGTTCAATAATCGGTAAATCAAATAACATATCTATATTTTTTAAAATTTAACATTTGCAATATTTTTAAAGAAAGTTTAACAATAATTAATTTAAAAGTATAACAACATTTTCACAAAAATGTTTGCCGTTTATCTCTCTTTTATAATAAATTAAAAAAACTTACTTTCAGCATAACTTTTCTACCAAGAACGTATGTAAATATATTAATATTTTAATATATAATTGTAAGTATAACAGCTCATTTTCACTTAATAGTTGCATAATAGTTTTTTTATAGACTTATATCTATTTTCAAATAAATTTACATCTATGATTTTGTTTTCCGTTTTTAATACAATCGACTAATTACTGCTATATAAAAGAAAATAAACCGTTTTTATTAAAATAAAATAAATTACATTTGACGACAATTTTTAAACAAATAACTATTATTTTGAAAAGGGCTGTTACAATATTGTTTTAAGTATTTAGTATATAACCTTAGCGGTTATTATATGGTATTTAAAGTATTGCAATATCAAGTTAAGTCTGAAATTAAAAATAAGCAGATTATAATTTAAAAAAATGATAAAAAAAATTATACTTTTTCAAGTATTAATATTTACAACACTCAATATATTTTCACAAACAATAAAAGTTGTTGATAAAAACACACTTCAACCTATTGAAAATGTGATGATTTTCACCGGTGATAATTCTGTTTTTGAGCTTACCGACGTAAACGGGAAAGCCAATATTGAGAAAATGAAAAATTTCAAAAATATCTATTTTCAACATCCCGGTTTTGATAAATATGAGATATCATACAATATTGCCGCTACAGCTAAAATAATTTACCTGACCGAAACAAACATTAAAATAGGTGAAATTGTTATTTCGGCAAACAAATGGGAGCAAAAACAGTCGGATATTCCGTTTAGAATTACATCGGTAAAACCCAAACAGATAGACTTTTACAACCCTCAAACTTCTGCCGATTTGCTTGGCACTACAGGTGATGTATTTATACAAAAAAGCCAACAAGGCGGCGGTAGCCCTATGATAAGAGGGTTCGCAACCAACCGTTTACTTATATCCGTTGATGGTGTAAGAATGAATACAGCCATTTTCAGAAGCGGGAACTTACAAAATATTATTTCGCTCGACCCGTTTACAGTTGAAAATACCGAAGTGTTTTTTGGTCCGGGCTCGGTTATCTACGGAAGTGATGCTATTGGCGGAGTTATGAGTTTTAATACTCTTACTCCAAAATTGTCTTACGGTGATTCTTCTGTTGTAAGCGGAAATACAGCAATGAGATTTTCATCGGCAAATAATGAAACAACAGGGCATTTTGATGTAAATATCGGATGGAAAAAATGGGCATCGCTGACAAGCATTTCTTATACTAAATACGGCGATTTGCGAATGGGCAAAAATGGTCTCGACGATTACCTTCGCACCGAATATACTCAAAGAGTTGACACTATGGATATTGCAGTAAAAAACAGCGACCCGTTGGTGCAAACTCCATCGGGATATTCGCAAACTAACTTGATGCAAAAAATAAGATTTAAACCAAACAAGCATTGGAATATTACTTATGCATTTCATTATTCAACCACAACTGATTATGACCGCTACGACAGGCTTATCCAGTATAAAAAAGGTCATTTGAAATATGCCGAATGGTATTACGGTCCGCAAATATGGATGATGAATAATCTAAATATCGAAAATACTTCGGCATCAGGCATTTACGATAAAATGATAATAAGAATTACGCATCAGTATTTTGAGGAAAGTCGCCATAAACGGAAGTTTAATAAAACAAAACGATATCATAATGTTGAAAAAGTAAATGCTTATTCGATAAATTTTGATTTTCATAAAATAATAACCGACAAACAACATCTGTTCTATGGTTTAGAAAGTGTTTTTGACAATATTAACTCGAAAGGAACTGTAGAAAATATAACTGACAACAGTATTTCACAAGGATTGCCGCGTTATCCGCAATCCGATTGGCAATCGTATGCTGCTTATATCACATACAATTATAAGATATCAGATAAATTTACACTAAATGCAGGTTTGCGATATAATCAATTTGTAATAAATGCTGCTTTTGATACTGCCTACAATTTCCCTTTCGGGAATGCGTACCTAAACAACGGAGCACTAACAGGCAGTTTAGGTGCTGTATGGCATCCTGCCGAAAAGCTATGGATAAAAACCAATGCGTCAACAGGTTTCAGAGCACCAAACATTGACGATATGGGAAAAGTTTTCGACTCGGGCGAAGGTGTGATTGTGATTCCAAACCCCGACTTGGGTCCTGAATATGCTTATAATATTGATTTTGGCATTACACAAATTATCAATGATATGTTTGAATACGATATCACTGTATATTATACCTATTTAAACAATGCTCTTGTAAGACGTGATTTTCAACTCAACGGACAAGACAGTATTATTTATGATGGTGAAATGAGCAAAGTTGAAGCTGTTCAGAATGCTGCAAAAGCACAAGTTTACGGTATTCAAGCAGAAATAGATATTAATCTGTCGGCAGGATTTAAATTTATTTCAAAATACAATTATCAAAAAGGAACCGAAGAAACAGGCAATGGCGAAACTTCGCCGTCGCGACATGCTGCTCCGATGTTCGGTGCTTCGCATCTGACTTATACAAACAAAAAATTTATGTTTGATTTATATGCCATATATACCGGTAAAGTTTCATATAATAATTTGTCGTTTGCAGAAAGGGATAAACCAACAAATTATGCAAAAGACGAAAACGGCAACCCGTATGCTCCGTCATGGACAACCATTAATTTTAATGCAGGATATCAATTTAACAGATATTTTTCAGTTACAGCGGCAATTGAAAATATTACCGACAAACGATATCGTCCGTATGCATCGGGAATTTCTGCGGCAGGTAGAAACTTTATGATTTCGGTTAGGGCACGGTTTTAAATATATTTATATAATAAATACCAAAAGAAACATCCATTAGAGTATTATATCAAGCTCTGTTTAAAAAGTAATTCTGTAAATAAATTTTAATATAGCATCGGTTGTTTGAGGTTTTATAAATTCCACCTGTTTTATAGGTTCATTATAGCCGATATTATAAACAAAATACAAATCAGACCCTATTTTAGGTATCCAATGTAATCGAAAATTATACAGCATAACATCATCTAAATCATTATATTGAGAAAAAAGCAACAGATTTAACTTTGTAGTAAAAGCATAATTCAGATAACATGCTATTTCGTTTGTATTAAAACTACCGTTAGGCAAATCAACAATATTGAAAGTATATTCACCGTTAATATTTAAGTGTTTATTAATATTAACACCCAATGAGCTACTAAAAGTTTTTTTATTTCCTGTATAAAAATCTCCCCAATTATAAAACAATTCTACCCAAATTCGTCGTGCTCTGTATGTTTCAAACTGTAACTCGTATTTATACATTGTATATTTCCCAATGGGGATAAATATACTATCTGTTAAATAAAAATGCTCATCAATACGGTCGTAATGTTGAATAAGATTTACTTCGAATCTTTCACCGGATTTAAATACTGCACCAAGCGGACGGGTTTCATTTGAAAAACTTTCCAATTCGCCTGTTGTATGAGTATTGTAAACGGTAAATCCCCACGGTTTCAGAAGCAACCGTTTTACTCCGTATTTTGTTAATACTCTTGGCGACAATCTAAAATACCAACTGTAAGAATCATAATTTGAACGTCTTATATATCCAAGTTCAGGATTAAATCCTTTTTTCATAGTTCCAACAGCCATAAAGTTATCAATCAGGTCATTAGGATAATCAGCATAAATACGATATGTAAAAGCATTTTTATTAAATTCAAGATTTTCGGTGCTGGCAGTTAGTTTTGCACCAATAGTTAAATTTTTGTTTTTTAGAAATTTAGATGTTCGATATGCTGCATCTACGCCAATTACTTGATTTGAGCCGTATCTGTTTATTTTATTTGTAAAAATACCGCCAATATACGATTGTTCTCCTATATCACGTTTATAACGTAAAACAGTATTATTGGTAGTAGGAATAGTGTCGAGTTTAGCTTCTTGAATATTTAAAAACCCGATATTATTTTTACCTATTTTACCGAAAATACGTGCTCCGGCTATTATTGACAGTTGTTGTCCATTTTCGATACCTATTTCGCGAGTATAAAAAGCACTGTTTCTATCACCAAGTTCATAACTGTAATAGTTTACCCCTTCAAGGAAAAACTGTCGTTTTTCGGGATAATAAATACTAAACCGAGATAGGTTAACAGGAATACGGTCGGATTCAACTTGTGCAAAGTCGGTATAACTTGTTAAGTTAAGTTTTAATGTAGGCGACAGACTTATATTTAAATCACCTCCAACTTTGGCGGGATAATTATTTCCTTCACCTTTTTTGTGCTGCCATCCTGCAAGCACAAACGGTTTTAATTCAAACTTTTTTGCGTAAGCAATATTATTTATATTTATTAAATGTCCTGCATTTGTCATTGATGTTATGGAATAATCTCTTGACCAACCTTGCCACAAGGCTTGTTCATTTTCAGATACAATATCACGTTCAAAGTTTAAAGCCCAATTTAAAACAGTATCGTTTTTAAATTGTAATGTACTGAACGGAATATAAATTTCGGCAAACCAACCTTTATCGGTTACGGTAGTTTTAACATCCCAAATACCGTTCCAATCGCGATTATAATCTTCAGCTCCGTAAATTTGAATATCAGCTCTTGCTCCGTTGGGATTAGTTACAAAAAGATACCCTATCCTGTTATCGTTATAAGGACTAATCATTATTTGAAAATTGTCGTCAGACCAAAAAAAGAAGTCGCGTTTCATATTTTTAGCTACAAGTTTCGACATATCATTCATATAGCACCAAACACCAATATAAAGTGTATTAACATCGTATAATACAGCGACTTCGGTTTTTTCTGTTATTGGTTCGCCATAGTTTAAATCTCTTTGAGTAAAATTTGTTATATGAGTAGCTTTATGCCATTCCGGCTCTTTAAGTTCTCCGTCAAAGGTTATTTTTGTATTTATTTTATAAGCATTTAATATTGATGGCTCTTGATGTTGTGCATAAATATTTGTTATTGAGAATATACTTAATAAGAGTATTAAATAAGAGTGTTTTGTGTTGAAAATAAATAGTGTAGTTTGATGAAATTTTGTAGTCATGTTAGTAATAATTGTTAATATATAGTGTAAATATTTTAAATGTTTAAATTTTAAAAAATTATTTTTTATTGACGCAATAAATATATATAGGTAACAAAAATTGTTAACGATTATTTATGTTAAAGGTTACTATTATGAAAAAATATTAAATAAAGCAACTTACGCAAAAAACAGATAAGCAATAAATATTGCAGCTAAAATTCCCGCAAAATCAGCTATTAAACCTGCTGTTACAGCATAGCGTGTTTTTGAAATACCTACACTGCCAAAGTAAACGGCTATAATGTAAAATGTGGTGTCTGTTGCTCCCTGAAAGGTGCAAGCCAATCGTCCGGCAAATGAATCGGCACCGAAATTTTTCATTGTATCTACCATTAACCCTCTTGCTCCCGAACCGCTCAACGGTTTCATAAATGCTGTGGGAAGAGCATCAACAAAACCTGTGTCAACACCTGCAAATTGAAAAAACGATTTTATTCCGTGCATAAGAAAATCCATTGCTCCCGATGTTCTGAAAACACCAATAGCTACGAGTATTGCTACAAGATAAGGTATAATTTTTACGGCTATTTTAAAGCCGTCAACGGCTCCTTCGATAAATGTTTCGTAAACATTTACTTTTTTGCGAACAGCCAAAAGAATAAATGAAATGATAATGGTAAATAAAATTATGTTTCCTGCCACGGATGATACAGTGCCAACTTGTTCTTTGGGTAGAGTAGTAAAATACCAAATAATTCCTGATATAAGAAGTGAGAATCCTCCCAAATAGGCAAGAATAACTTTATTAAAAAGGTTAATCTTTTGAAACAGCGATACTGTTATTATCCCCGCAAGGGTAGAAAAAAAAGTGCTTAAAAGTATAGGAATAAATACATCCGAAGGGTCGGCAGCTCCCATTTGAGCACGATAAACCATTACGCTTACGGGAATTATGGTAAGCCCCGATGTGTTAAGCACCAAAAACATTATCATTGAGTTTGATGCTGTTTTTTTGTCGGGGTTTATCTCTTGCAATTGCTTCATTGCTTTTAGTCCCAGCGGAGTAGCGGCATTATCAAGACCTAGCATGTTGGCTGCAAGGTTCATAATTATTGAACCTGTTACGGGATGATTTTCAGGTATTTGTGGAAATAGTTTTTTAAATAAAGGACTTACCCAACGTGATAAAATATTAATCATACCGCCTTTTTCACCTATTCGCATTATACCAAGCCACAAGGTCATTACACCTGTAAGTCCAAGCGACAGCTCAAATCCTACTTTTGCCATATCGAAAGTAGAGTTCATTACAGCCGGAAAAACCGTAACATCGCCAAAAAAAATCAATTTTATAAGAGCTACGATAAATGCTATTAAAAAAAGTGCTATCCAGATGTAATTCAATACCATAACAGAGGAGATTTATTGTTGATTTAACAAAACATCAAGCACGCTTTTTATTCGTTTACTGTTCCATTTTGCTACGCCTTTTTTATCAATCACTATTTTACCTTTTTTGTCAATTAAAAATGATGTGGGAATTGAGTTTGTTTCAAAATCGGCTGGATATTGCGAAACGGGAATATACGCAGGAATATCAAAATCTCTCTTTTCTAAAAAAGCCGATATGACAGCAGGATCTTCATTGCTGATAAACAGAAATGTAACTTTATCGCCGTATTGATTGTAAAGCTTTTGTAAGTCGGGCAGTTCGGCAATACAAGGCGGACACCATGTAGCCCAAAGGTTTATGAATACAACTTTATTTTTCAGATTCTCAAACAGTATTGTATTTCCTTGTAAATCTTGCAGTTGCCAATTGTATGTTTCGGTATTTAACTGTGGCTTTTCTTTGTTTATTTTAGGTTGATGAACAATAAGTGTTGATTTAATTATTAAAGCCGCTGTATTTTTTCGGGTAGCCGGAATAACAAGCAGTATAAGCATTACAACAATAAATATATCAACTGCTATTGCAAATTTTGATTTCTTTTTAAAATAATTTTTCAACATAACTTTTTATTGTAAGTGTTATGCTACAAATGTAAATAATTTTTGACAGAAACCTTAGTTTGACATTTGCCAACTAAATTTTTTTCCATGTAAGTGTATGCCAAAATAAAAATTTTGAACCCACTACTTCAATTTCATCTTTTCGAATTTCTGTAATTTTCAAATTAAAATACATTCCCTTTTCGGGTCCGTACATTGTTCCGTCAATCCACTCTTTGGTATCTTTATCGTATCGTAATCCGGTGATAATTTCCATTCCCAGCAGAGGTTTATTTTTTAAAGCATCATCATCATTATTGATGTCAGTTGTTTGTCCGTTTTCAAAACCGTTTAATCCTATTATTTTACCGTTATATTTATTGTTGGCAACTTTATATATTTCAACATCCAATTTATTGGGCAAATGATATTTGCCTATAATATCATCGGCATTTTGAGAATATCCGAAAATTACTGACAGTAGCAATAGTAATAATAATTTTATTTTTAGCATTGTTTTATGGGTTTTATTCATAGGTTTATAAATGTGTTTAAGTTATAAATAGAGTTCGTTCGATATAAAGGTCACTTCGACAAGCTCAGTGACCATCTGAATCTCAGTGAGTATCTGAATCTCAGTGAGTATCTGAATCTCAGTGAGTATCTGTCAAAAATATTTATAAAAACTTAAAAACGTTATTTTTATTTTATTATTGTAATAAATAATGAAATTAACATCTAATTTTAATAAACATGAAACTTTAACTATTTAGTATCTGTCTATTAACATTTTATTCCATAAAAGTCACTTCACCCGTAGTATGATTATACATTGCACCAACAATTTTAATCTGTTTTTTGTTAAGCATTTCCAATAAAATGGGGCTTTGATTTTTTATATCTTCCATGGCAAGTTCAACATTTTTAAATGCTACTTTATCAACAAATTCAAGATTCTTTGATGTTCGCTCTTTATCGTAACTCACTTTTTCCATTGCCATTTTAATATGTTTAAGCGATGCGGTAAGGTTTCCCAGTTTAACATCGTCAACAGCTCCCTTAACCGCTCCACACGATGTATGTCCCAAAACTACAATCAGCTTAGAACCTGTAACGGCACAAGCATATTCCATGCTTCCCAAAATATCTTGATTTATAATATTTCCTGCAATGCGGGCTATAAACAAATCGCCGATACCTTGGTCAAAAATTATTGACGGCATTACACGAGAATCAATACATCCCAATACAATAGCAAACGGGTGTTGCGAGTCGATAGTTTCTTTAATATGCCAATCGTGGTCGCGTTCTATTACATCTTTCGATAAAAACCGTTTATTGCCTTCTTTCAGCATTTCAACAGCAATTTCGGGAGTAATTTTATCTAAACTGTTTCTGTTTTTTGGTGAACCGTGTAAATCCATATTATTTTATTTTTCTGTGTTTCTAAAGTAACGATTTTAAACAAAATTTGTTGAAGATGAATTTAACGCAAATATTGACGTTTTTTATAATTACTATTTACAACTTTTTTTAATTATTGATGCGGCGTCGGAGCCGGTATTGAAAATTAAATCTAAAATAGAAAGATTAGGAATAAACCCGTGTCGTTGTTCAAATCCTTGAATATATTCAACAGGTAAAAAGTTTTTGTCGTCAACTTGTTTCTTCGGATGTATCAAGTTTCTGAAATCGTCGCATTTTGCGGGAAAATCATATTTTTCGGTAAAATTTATATTTGCATCAATGCCCAATAAATCGAAGCAAACGGTAAGAATATCGCTATTGTAGTCAATTAAAAAATTGTATTTTTTTGTGTAAAAAGGCAAAATATCGTCAATATAAAATTCGTAAAAAGGAGTTGAACGGTAAGCCGACTCTATGGTTTTCAGGTGATTTTTTTGCCATGCGGTATCGTATGCAATTTTAATATCCCTTACGGGAATTTTTTTAAACGAACCTTTAACCACAGGCACTTGCAACGACTGAATTTTGTTAACTCCGTAAATCATCATGCGATTACGATAGCTTTGACGTTGGTAAATTTCATGTTTTTCAATAAAAATCTCATCATACAAAACAAGTTTTGTAAAATACTGAACCGGTGCCCAATAAGCCGTTGACAGAATACATTGTTGCATATAAAAAATTTTCTTTATTTTAAATATCGTCTTCGACAAGCTCAGACTCCGCTTTATTCCAATAATTTTCGGAGAATCTGTCGAAGTTACTTATTTTGGAATATTGAATTTATCTTTTCTTATAAAATCTGCGTAATAATACTATTTTTTATTGAAAATTACATTGTCAATTATCACAAATAAATTTGTAATTTAGAAGTTTAAAAAAATATACAGTTATGAGTAAAATATATCCTGATTCGGGTGTTGAATTAAATCCGTTTATTTCAAAAAATTATGATAAAGTGATGAATATTGGTTCAATGGGTTTGTATAAGCGATTTATACACAGAGCCATTGCCGATATGAATATACAAGAGGGTGACAGTATTCTTGACCTTGGTTGCGGAACAGGCAGAAATGCCGTACTTATGGCTAAAAATATTGGCGAAAGCGGAAAAATATTGGGGCTTGATATTTCCGAAGCAATGGAAAAGCAATTTACCGAAAGGTTTAAAAACGATGGCAGAATGGCTTTTCAAAACAAGCGTATCGACCAAATAATTGACCTGCAACAACAATTTGACAAAGTATTTGTCAGCTTTGTAATTCACGGTTTTCCGCACGAAGTAAGAGAAAATGTAATAAAAAATGCTTATAATCATTTAAAGCAAGGCGGAGCTTTTTATATTCTTGATTTTGCCGAATTTGACATGGATAAAATGCCGTATTTTCATAAGGTTATTTTTAAAGCTATTGAGTGTAAATATGCTTTTGATTGGATAAAACGCGATTGGAAACAAATTTTATCGGGTTACGGATTTTCCGATTTTGAAGAGCATTTTTATATGAAAAATTATGTTCGATTGCTAAAAGCTGTAAAAAAATGACAGATTTAAAAATAAAAGAGGCTGCCGAATTAATAAAAAATTCAAAGCGAACAGTAGCTTTTACAGGTGCGGGAATATCGGTAGAAAGCGGGATACCACCGTTTAGAGGCAAAGGCGGATTGTGGAATAAGTTTAATCCCGAATTTCTTGATATAAAATATTTTATGAGCAATCCCGAAAAATCGTGGAAACTGATAAAAGAGATTTTTTACGATTTTTTTGGCAAAGCACAACCCAATGCAGCTCATACGGCATTAGCCGAAATGGAGAAAATGGGATTGTTACAATCTGTTATCACTCAAAATATTGACAATTTGCATCAACAGGCAGGAAATACCGAAGTGTATGAATTTCACGGAAATTCGCGTAATTTGGTTTGTTTGGGATGCAGTAAATTATTCAGCGTAAGCGAAATTGATTTAACACATCTTCCGCCACGATGCAATGAATGTGGCGGACTATTAAAACCCGACTTTGTATTTTTCGGTGAACCGATACCCGAACCTGCAAATTCAAAATCGTTTGACGAGGCTTTTAATGCCGATGTGTTTTTAGTAATAGGCACCACAGGCGAAATTATGCCTGCATCGATGATACCGTTTCAAGCACATAAAAACGGCAAAAAAATTATTGAAATAAATATCAAACCGTCGAACTATACCGATATAGCAGATGTTTTTTTACAGGGAAGAGCAACAGAAGTTATGCAAAAATTATTGTTTGAAGTGAAGTAGAGATTAAATTGTATGCAACTAAAAAAAGAATAATGGATAAAAAAGAACAATTTTCTACCATAAAAAAGCGAGGTATAAACTATTTGATTGACAATAATGGAAAAGTCAGAAAATTTAAACCTTGGCTTGGAGATATTTTTTCTTTTATGTATGATAAAATAATGGAAAAAAATATTTTCCCAAAGCTGTTAAATGCTGATATCAGCAAGCATTTTGAGATACTAAAAACAGAATTTGAAAATATTCATAATCTGAACATTATTGAAATAGCAACAGGAAGTGGAACTGTATCGAAATATTTATCCAATGATAATAAATATGTAGGGATTGATATAAGTAAAGGATTGTTAAAAAGGGCTGTTTTAAAATTTAAAAAACATGGTTTTAAAGATTTTGAGATGTATAATACAAAAGCTGAGATTTTACCTTTTGACGATAACTCTTTTGATTTTACAATTTGTAATTTGTCTTTAAATTTTTTTGATAATATTGAATTGGTTTTACAAAATTTAAGAAGAATACTAAAAATAGATTCAACTTTTTTTTGTAGTGTTCCAATTCCGGAACGAAAACCGGGGGAAAGTAAAATTCGCGGAACGCTTTATTCTGAAAAGGAATTAAGTGAAATATTTACAAAACACGGTTTTAATTTTGAAAGAAAATCGTATGAAAATGGTGCTATATTATATTTTTCGGCAGTTTTAAAAGAAAAATGATTAATAAATTTATTTGGTTCTACCACTAATTTAGTGGACAATTAAAAGCTAAATATCCAAACCTTCCAGGTTTTAAAAACCTGGAAGGTTTAATAATTATCCTTGTTATAGTATTTTAATATTTTTATTCATTAAAAAAATAAATCCTAAGTATTTTAAGTTATCCATTAAAATAACAGTATAACCTTTTATTTTAATCAATTAGTATTATTTATTAAACGAAATTAAAATATTGTTCATCTATAAGTTTTGTTTTATCGAAACATTAACACTTATTACAATCGTATATACATTTATATATGTTTATCAATTCTTATTTTGAATGTTATTGTATTTTTTGCAAATTTGAAAAAACTTACCGTTATGTCAAGATTTTATTTTATAATTCTTATTTCGTTTTTGTTTGCTTACAACACGCAAGGACAAGTTGAGGGAGGAAAAAACGAAAAACTTGCAAAGTTGTATAATTCAGGCAAATACGAAGCATGTTTGTATAAAGCCGATAATTTGACATATAAAGCCGATGCATCAAAGGACCCTGAACCGTATTTGTATGTATCGATGTGTTTTTACGAACTGTCAAAATCAAATAACCCTGTTATTCAAGAAGACTATAAAGACGCATTTAAGCAAGCTGTAAAATATGCCGGGAAGTTTATTAAAAAAGATAAAAAAGAAGAACTTTTACCCGATAATATTGATTATATAAACACATTGAAAAAAGAACAGATAGCCGTTATAAAAAAATATTACAAACAAGATAATTATCGTAAATCGGTAACTCCTGCCAAACTATATTTAAAATTAAATAGAAAGAAAGATTTTGGTGTAATGTATTTTATAGGCACATGTGAGGTTTTAAGCAGAAATTACAGTCAAGGGTTACGGGATATTGATTTTGCAAAAACAGGTTTTGAAGAAGATATAAATAAAGGAAGATTAAAAATTGATTCTTTTTTTAAATCTCTTACATCATCAGCTTTTCTTAAATACTCGGAATATTTGGTAACCGAAGATAAACTTACCGAAGCATTGGAAAATCTTATTCTGGCAAAAAAAGTTTTCCCGGGAAATCCTGAATTTGATAATGAAATAGGTATTATAAAAGAAAAAATAGAGATTAAAAATGACACTACAAGACAAGAGTAACGGTTTTGCCGATTATATTCTTATTCCCATTACAGCTACATCATCAACTTGTTCGTAGCCGTAAGTCCATTTTGAGAATGTTTGTTCCAGAATTTGTTTTTGCTCTGCCATTGTCAATTCACAATTATCAATTATTAATTTTTTAAATGGTTTATATTTAAATTTCTTACCTTTTTCACCACCAAACTGGTCAGCAAATCCGTCTGAAAACATATACAAACAATCACCCTTTTTTAATTGGATTTCATGCGTAGTAAAATTTTCCATTCTTTCATAAATGGCTATCGGCATTTTATCGGGACGAAGTTCATAAAGTTTAAAAGTTGAAATTTTATCATATTCAAATTCCTTTACAGCATCTGCCATTTCACTTTTAACTTTTAACTCTCCGCTTTTAACTATATATAACGGATTGTTTGCTCCTGAAAACTGCACAACATTTGTTTCATGATTTATGCTTATTATTGCCATATCCATACCGTCTTTTTGTTCACCCGATACACCTTTTTGTTTTAGAGCCTTTATTATCTCTTTACGGAGTTTACGCAAAATTACACCTGTATGAGTAATATATTCTTTTTCTACTATCTCGCGTAAAAACGAAGCCCCAAGCATACTCATAAATGCTCCCGGCACACCATGTCCTGTACAGTCGGCAACAGTAATTATCGTTTGATTTTCAATATGAGTTGTCCAATAAAAATCGCCGCTGACAATATCTTTCGGTTTGAAAAATACAAAATAATCGGCAAAGTATTTACTTAAAATATTTCCGGCAGGCAAT
>Ga0256845_1000718_pt1 | contig 29374 bp, 18 predicted proteins | sample RiftiametaG_FD_189101 | JGI IMG/M metagenome (GOLD analysis project Ga0256845, IMG submission 189101) | Tube worm associated microbial communities from hydrothermal vent at the East Pacific Rise, Pacific Ocean - Riftia | ecosystem: Host-associated > Annelida > Integument > Unclassified ...
AACGCGAAACTCGCTATTAGAAAAGCGCGCGGCTTTCGCACCTACGAGGTGATGGAAACAGCGCTATATCATCAAATGGGGAGACTTCCTGAGCCTCAGCTCACCCATAGACTTTGGTGAGGAGCCCGATGGGCTTGCAAATGCCATAGAGTACCTCGAAATCTCTCGGTCTCAGCAATCTACATTTATTAATTACACGTTAGCTCTCGCCGAAGGACTAGGAGTACACTTGGCAAAAGAATTCAAGTAGAGTCCATGCTCTTCACGAGGGAGAGCACCCCGACCAACATGCCCGCGTAAAGTGCCACCAAAAAAAGGTTGATGGGGAGCGTGACTTGGTGAGAGAAGAGTTCCGCCAAAGTAAAGGCAATCGTCAAGGTGCTCAATGCAGCAACCAAGAGCCATTTGAGGACTCCCAGAGCCATTTGATGATTCTTGCCCAATAGGGCCATGGCGGGAGCCAGAGGAGAGAATAGTAAAAAGAAGGGAAGTGAGCCCAGGTTCGCATTGTGTCGAGCGACATCGTGCGCCGCGACGAATGACAAAAACACAAGGACTGCTCCCAACAAGCCCAAGAGAAAAAGAACGGACGATGTACCCCACAGAAAAAACTGACGGCATCGATGAGCGCACGCTCCAAGGCGCCCCAACCCAGCGAATACGCCTCCCAATATTAAGCCAAATGAAAGATAGAGCCCCCCACGACTAGAGGGGGTAGATGGTGGCAACCTTCTCTCACTCTCCAGGAGGACAGTCTCTTCGACAACTAATGGAGCGAGGCTTCCGTCTGGACCTTTGCGGCTCAACTGACTGAGGGCATATTGTAATTTATCAGGTAAGAACAACTCGTCCCATTGATCAATTTCTTGGTCAACTCCTTTTCCTTGAACGACAAGAAGTGCAGTGTAAATCAAGGGAGAATCTCCAGTGAGTCGCAGAGCATGATCACGATAGGTAAACGGTGCTTTTCTCTTTTGCAATTCGTTTTTCAGCGCGCCATGCAAATGAAAATCCAAAATATCTCTCACCCGTGTCGAGCAATTGTTTTTGTAGAAATGATAGCGGTAATTGCTCTTTCCTGGTTTCACAAGGGTGCTTAGTTCGTAGTCCAGTCCCTCGGCCTCAACCTGAGAGAGGCGCAGCGTTTGAGAGAGAACACTACGCCCAAGAGAGCCATAGCCGGCAAGTGTGAGTTCTAATGTGGAGACGGACACCCAATATTGAACGCGCCCCCGAAGAAAATCACCTAGTAGCGAAGGAGAACGGTCGTCGAAGGTGCCAAAGTTATAAACGAGGTGTTTACCGCCATGGGACACAAGCAGAGCGTTGTGACCAAACTTTTCGAATGCGTGGCTGCCTCGACCAAAGGTCAGCACGGAGATACTTGTACTATTGCTTTCCCCACTCAAAACTTGAGGTGAAGGGTCCGGGCTCTCAGGGGTCGCTGATGCATTGGAGATCCCCCCCCAGGTTCCCAGAATCGAGACAGCAATTGAAACCAATGCTCTCAGGAAGGAGTGATGCCGCGCTCTACATGAGATCAACAATACTGCCGTGAATCCAGAGCCCCTGATGTTTTCCTTCGCTAATTTGATACCAAACATTCGGAATTTTTTTGCCGGGTGTTTCCGCAGTCTTGCATACACTCACGTATGCACCCCGAGTGACAATAGCAGTTTGAGGGTAATCAAAACCAGGATCTGCGCGCAACTTGGCACCTGGATACTTTCCGGTCCGGGCAATAAAAGCTCTACGCTCGGTACATTGGACGTTTTTTGAGTCCGCCTGCGTTCCTTGAGAATCTACTTTGGCTGATTGAGCTGCCGCACCCGAAAGGGCGTCGGACTCAGTTACAGATTCTGCAGTTTCAAAGCTCGCGGCAAACCACCCCCCAAATAGAAGAAGCAATGCGCTGGCTCCCACGAGCAACGCCCGAGGGGAGGCCTTCACCTTGTGCTTGGACAGAGGTGCAGTGTTCGAAACGGCGCTTCCCTCGTCACTTTCGCCAGAGGGCAACTCCTCGATTGGAGGAAAATAGGCAGGAGCTTTTCTTGATGCCGTCGGTACCGGGTTCGAGGTATTCTCAAGAGGAGAACTTCGTTTGATCTCTCGCTCAGAACTTGAAGGGGGCGAGGTCTCTTTCGATTCAATACCTGCCGATGGGAATTTTACCTCACAATGAGGACATAAACAATAGTCCGGTATGGGCCCCGTAACCGCCATGCTCTTTTGGCACTCGGTGCAAAATAGTTGGGTAATTGTTTGAGGGTCCATAGCTAACACTGAGTTCCTTAAGAATTGAAAGCCTAGCCACACTTTCACTGGGGCGACAGAGAAATCCCGACTACATTGGAGCAATCAGGTGAGTTCTTGCTCCAATAGATTTTTCTAGTTCATCCAACGATAAGAAGGCCGCCAGACAGAGAACTTTTCTTGGTGCTGGTACATATAAATTTTGGCGAGTCGCCTCTGCACGTAACTTATTGCCCCAACGCCAGTACGTGCTTTGAATGAAACGTAAAAAAGGGCACCTCCGACAAGTCGAAGGCGCCCCGAGTGACGATCTAGTCTTAGAGAAAGATTCTAGCGACGAGTCCCACTTGCTCCGCCCATGGCCAATGGCGGCGTCTCGACTCCGGGCAAAGAAACCGGGTCTTCCTCGGGAGAAACCGGATTGCCCCCCGCATCTCCCTTTTCATCGCCATAGCTACAGGAGTTGGTCACTGGCAAAGAGAATTGCAGCGAAGAAACTGCTCCAGAAGGAATGTCCTCAATTTTATGGGCGCTCAGGCCACCTTGGCTCAGCGCGTAGACAAATTCGTTGACCTGCATGCCTCGTCGCATCTCATCACCATTGTAATAATAACAAGGAGCTCCGTCTTCAACAAATGCTGGACAGTCTGGATTGATCATGGCCGCGTGATCAATGGTACCCATTTTCTTGAATCCGTCTTGAACACTCACCTCCAACACCTCCAGCCCGGTTTTGTACTGTGGCTCATAGGTAACAATGGGAAAGAGCAGGAGATCCCTTCCTTCGCCAAAGTAATCCTTCACATAGGTGAATGCCTTATGATTGCGATTGGCAGCTGAGTCACTAAAGCCTCCAAAGGATTCCTTGTGCGCCAACCGAGGGTTTGTAGGATCGCTCACGTCAAAGATCTGCAAGGAAACTCCTGGCTGGGGTGTTTCAGGCACCTCGACAGGCATAGGTTCAGTACCGACGGTCGCGGCGCCTCCTGTACTGGAAGTACCACCAGTGCTCGTAGCGCCTCCGGAGCCACCGTCGGTGGGCGCCCCAATGTCCACCCCGCCCCCATCAACGGCAATGCCAATCTCACCCACATCTTTACCAATGGTGAGCAAATGGTCCGTGCCCAGGGGATGAATGTAATCGCTAAATCCTGGAATATGCAGCGAACCCAAGATCTTGAGATCTTTGGGCTCACTCATGTCGACGACAAAGAGAGGGTCTGTGTTCCTAAACGTGACGACGTAAGCTTTATCCCCCAAAAATCGAGTGGAAAAGATTAACTCCCCCGGCTCTCCCATGGCTTCAGTTCGATCAATTTGCACTAGCTCTCCAGCTTTTGCCTCAAGAGTAAGGATCGTATTGACTGGCTCCAGATCCCAAGGATTATTCTTGGGATCTTTTCGAATTTGCTCCGTTGTCGAAAGGCGAATCACTCCGGCCTGTTCGTCCATAGAAAACTGATTTTTCAGATATCCGGGTACGAAACCCGAGGCTGAGTACCTTGTATCTAGACCGTCCAACTTAAACTCGTGCACTGACGATTTGGAGCTATTGCCTTCGTTGAACCTGTCCCAACTCCAATCGGTTTGAGCGAGCACCATCACCCCGTTGTTGGCGTAGACATGCTCAGAGCCGCCCAACACAGAGGTAATTTGGGGAATCTCGTCGTCGTGAGCTGCAAATGAGACAACCTGGGTGACCCCGCCGGCAACCAGACCGGGCTGAGGAATATAGTAGCTACCACAGTCAGGAGTAACCTTTACCCAGTCTTTACCCTCTTTTTCAAAACTGCGTGGTACCCAATCATCCAAGGTGGAAGCTCGAATGTCAGCTGCAACTTCATTCCTCCATGTTTGCAGATCATTTTCCAAGCGCGCAACGGACTTTTGCCTACCGAAGGAATCATTGGTCTCGATATCCGGCGAGTAGAGGTCGTGAGCGTTGAATCCACCCTGTAAAATCGCTCTCACAACATCACCGTGTCGCCGCGAAGAACTGTAGGAACCCTCGAAAATCATCTCCCTCTCTAATTTTGGAGTGTCACCTTCTACGTCGAAAACACTGATCTGCGTGAAGGGGGCGCCTGCCGAGCAACAGCTATTGTAGCACCCACCATCATCAGAATTGCTATTTCGTTTAGCAGTGATGCCATTGGGAACCACCCGAGAAAACACAGTGGCTTTGCCTTCATTGACGAATAATTCATAGGGAACACCCTCAACTTGAGTTTCCCCCAATTCTTTCATCTTATCAGCGGGCAAGGCTGCGACGACTTTGAACAGACTACCATGCAACACATAGATTCGATTTCCGTTGTCGCCAATTTTTACGATATCGGCCTCATCCACATCTTCTACTTGCGTGTTTGTCTTGCTAAAGGTGTTTCTAGCGTCGTCTCCTGCCGTCGTGCCCGATTCACCCCTTGAATCGTTTGACGAGGCACTGTCCTTCGCGTCAGATGTTCCCCCCGCGGCGTTCACCCCGCTCGCCGCGCCCGCCCCCGGGGCGGCGGAAGCCTGCTCGTCTGCTGAGGCAGAATCAGTGGCAGATACTGATCCACCTATCGAGATACCTCCATCACTGTTAGCGCGACCAGAAAGGAGATCTACACCGGCCTTTTTGTAAGCTTCAACTTGGTGATCCAACTTGCTGATAGCGTCTTCTTGAATCTGCCAAAGCAAGTCGCCGCAATCATCGGCTTGGTGAAGAGCAGCACCCTTGGCTTGCACTGAAGAGGAAAGACGCTGGTCTTCCATGCCACAGCCGCTCAAGAGAAAGGCGCTGAGTAAAAAAGGGCTAGTATAGCGGAGTGCTAGTGGACGATTTCTCATGATAAACTCGCTCGATGGATTCGTTGGCAGAGGGAAAAGATGGATGAATTGGGGGCACGGTTCGCTCGTACAACCAGTATCAAGCAATTTACGAGCCAGTCAGAGGAAAATATCAACTTTTCATAAATTGGTGAAATTCATGCCCCTATTGTCCTGCGCCCTCCCGAATCAGGCGTATTTTCGCCCTTGCCCACTCTGAAGAGGTTCTCCGATGTGGACATTCTGATCATAGTAACTCAGGTGTGCCACGTTTTGTGCCATCCGCTCTCTTCCCGCTCCACAGGAGGAGCAATTTCGGGTAGAAACTAAGGATTCGGGCAATTGCATTGCCAGGGCCCCTCTATGAGTGACGATACTTTCACCGACCCACTAGAAACCACGCGCGATCCACTCATTGGTACCGTAATTCAAGAACGCTACCGCGTTGAAAAGAAATTAGGTCAGGGGGGTATGGGGGCAGTTTACCTTGCCGAACACATCCTGATTCAGAAAAAGGTAGCTATCAAGTGCCTCCACGCAGGTTTAGCTTCCAATGCCGACGTTGTGAGGCGTTTTCACAATGAGGCCGTAGCCGCCACAGCCATTGGTCATCCCAATATCGTCGATGTCACCGATATGGGACGATTTGATGATGGCACCTTCTTCATGGCACTCGAGTTTTTGCCTGGACAAGATTGGCAAGATGATCTCGATGCATCAGGAGCTCAACCCCTAGAAAAAGTCGCACATATCGGAGTTCAAATTTGTGATGCACTGGAGGCCGCCGCGGCAAAGGGCATTGTTCACCGTGACCTCAAACCGGAAAATATTTTTCTGATTGAGCGGCATGGTGATCCCTATTTTGTGAAGGTTCTCGACTTTGGCATTTCAAAGTTTCACGATGGTATTGGAGGCAGCACCAAGACGGGGGAATTGATGGGCACGCCCTATTATATGGCTCCCGAACAGGTGCGAGGCGAAAAAGACATCAATCATCTTGCCGACATCTACGCCCTAGGGGTAATATTTTTTCAAGCACTCACAGGAAGTGTGCCTTTTGATGGCAACACTCTACCGGAACTCATTCTCAAGATTGCCGTCGAGGAAGCCCCGCGTATCAATGAGCGCATTGCCAATATTCCTGAAGAAATGCAGGAGCTCGTGGCGCAAATGTTGGCAAAAAATGCCGCCGACCGTCCCCAAACATTTCATGAAGTAGGAGCCACTCTCGCCCAATTTCTGGCAGTAGGCTCACGTGTCTCGCGAGAGACTTTCTCGAAACGAGAGGCAATGATGGCCACCGCTATCGGAGGCACAGCGGACGAACCATCAAAGGGCGAAGCTGTACCCGAACGTGGCAGGCAAGCCACGCCAGTGGCTTCTCGCGGTCCAGACACCTCTGCAGGAGGCACGCCTGGTCTTTTTGGGAAAACGGAGCTCCCTGAGGCTGATGCTCCGCAAGCTCATCAATCCACCACGATCACCAATGCGAGTACCGAGTCGGTCGCTTCGCCGGTTGCACCACGCTCCTCTTCATCAAAGGCTGTTCCCTTCGCCCTCGCCGCGCTGGCTCTAATAGGGGGCGGCTATTGGGCAAGCCAACAACGCGCGCCCGCGGAACAAGCCATCGCTCAACCTTCGAATGACAAGATGGCACGGGTACAAATCTCCACCATGCCCCCCGACGCCGAGCTCTATTTGGATGGCGAACCGATTTCGAACCCCTTTGATGGCGAGCTAGAGAAGGACCGAGAGAGTCATCGACTTGTCGCAAAACGGGAAGGATTCGAAGACCTAGCGAGAAAGATTGTCCTAACCTCCTCTCAGACCTTCTATCTACCCCTCAAGGCGATACAAGCGCCCTTGATCTCGGCGCCTTCAAAAGAAGAGAAGTCAGTGGTTCGTCCACTAGCCAGACAATATAGGCGCTCGCCCCCCGCCACCGCACCAAAGGCCCAGCCCGCTCCCGCTCCCGCCGCAGCTCCCGCTCCCGTCGCAGCTCCCCCTGTACCAATGCCGGTCCCTGCAGCACAGGAACTAAAAAAGATCAAATTTTAGCACCTCCAAGTTCCTCATATAAAGCTCAGCCTTCTACTTCCATTCACCGCTCAAAATTAAGAACTTACATTATGCGTTTACGCACACGACTCCGAAACGTCCCTTTCTTCTTAGCGCTTTTTTCCCTAGCGCCTGTGGCGTGGGCCGAAAGTGAGAAGCCTGCACAGTCAGGTCAAGAATCCACTTCAGCATCGGATACAGCCACGGACAGGAAGTCAGCCGACACGACCAACGAGTCGCCTCAGGCCGAGGGTCAAGAAAAAGAGCAGGCTTCTCCCCCAGCGTCCTCCACTGAGCCTGAAGCGAGCGCACCGAGGGTATCAAAAGTTGATCCATACGCCGAAGCAAAAGAACGCGTGGCGCGCGCCGAACGACTTTACGAGGACGGCAATTATGATGCTGCACTCACTGAGTTCGAAAGAGCCTATGAGACGATGCTGGGACATCCTGCCCGCAGCTATGTTCTCTTCAATATCGGCAAGTGTCAGGAAAAACTCTATCGATATGCCCAGGCAATCGCCTCTTATAAACTTTACCTGGAGCTCTCGGGTAAAAAAGCAGAAGACCGACCCACGGTCAGCGCTAAAATTGATCTACTTGAGGGACTTCTAGGTACACTCAAGCTCAGCGTCATCGCCTCCAAAGGCGAATTACCTGCCCATTACGAAGTGTGGGTGGATGGACGCTTGATTGAAGGCAAGAGTAGTGAGCTTCTTATACCTGGCGGCAATCATCAGGTCGAGGTGCGGGCCGAGGGATTTGAGGTGGAAAATCAGGAGGTACAGCTCCCCGCGCGCTCAGAGAAATCTCTTCACTTTTCTCTCACGCCATTGGCAAAAGAGTACAAGGGCATCTCGTCGTCCTATTTTTGGACAGCCGGAGGATTAGCGGCGGCCACCGGAATTACAGGGGGAGTTTTTGGCATGATGACCCTCAGCAAACGCAGTGAATTAGACGGAAAAGACCCTGCATCCATCACACAAGATGAAGTCGATTCTCTAAAGAAAACGGCGATGATAGCGGATATTTTCTTCGTGAGCGCAGGAGTCTTTGCCACAAGCGCAGTGATCTTAGGATTTCTTACCGATTGGTCGGATGAGCCCCTGAGCGATGAAAGCTCCCCTGTCAGCGTGAAGAAGATTGGCTTTGCCACAAGCCCTGAGGGGGCCTTCTTTAACCTTCAAGGTAGTTTCTAATGCCTGGTCTCCCCTCTCCTTACTCAAAACAACTTAGATTTTCCCCCGTGAACAAAATGAAAACGATTCAGCAACGAGGAGGTATGACTGCATTCATCCTTCTGTCGACTTTCTTATCAGCCTGTTCGCTCACCGGAGTAACAGATGTTCGGGTTGGGGAGTGCGAAAGTGATCAGGAATGTCGAGAGGCACTCAACGATCCTGACTACATCGAGTGCGCCCGATGGGAATGTGTTGACAATGGTGAGTACAAACAATGCAAAGAAATCACCGAAGAGATCTGTGATAACCTCGACAATAATTGCAATTATCTCATCGACGAACCCAACGAAACAGAGGTAGTGGTCACCCCAAAGCCCCCTCAAGTATTTGCAAAAGTCGCTAAAAAACCAAGGCAAGTTTCCGTACTTTCCTCTGCGGCAATTGAGGGAGCATATATACAGACAGCAGATGGCGCGAGTTACACTGCCAAAAAAGGCGGTAACCCAATGCCAGTGCAGAACATGACCAACGCCACCGATATAAAAGGCTTGGACAGGAACTTAGTCGAGGGTTGTCGGGGCAAGCCCATCGGAAATGTTTCGGCTGTTCTTGAATGCTCGGCGGCAGAAAGTGCCGTAGCAGCAGGAGCCCAACAGGGATTTTTTGCCTCAATTGTACGGCAGGGTTGTTCCTCTGGAACCTTAAGGGTTGGAGCTATCGACCCCACGATTCCCCAGGAATTCATCGACAGAGGGCCCGCAATTCGTGCCCCCACGTGGTTAGGTGTCGCGGTTCATTCGGAGACACGTTGCACTAACAATGGTTCAGGTGCTTGTGAAGCAGCTATTGAGGCATGGGATGCCGCTCAGGGAAAAGAAGGAGCTGATCTCACGGCATTGCGTCTAGAACTTCTGGATAGATGCGGCGCGACTTCGCCGGCCATTGCCTCCCTGACCGACCAGGCATTGATTACTTTTTTGGCCGCCCCTTCAGGCAGTAATACTTGCGATAAAGCCACCGACATCAAGGCCATGGTATTGCAAGAGCGTATTGGCCTGGGGGCGCCCTACTACTGGGTCGCGGCGACCAACGAGGGAATTCCGGAACACCTCGGTACAACTTTAGGGGGAGAAGCTCCGGCCATTTTGCCCATCGAAGAGAGAGGTTTTCTCGTCGCTTTCAGCGATGAACAAGGAATGATCACTATTCGTTGGCTCGAAAAACAACCTCCATCGGGCGGCTCCAGTCGAAACCTCTCCTGCACGGGAGAAGAATGTTTGGATCGCACCGGCATAGAAACAGCCCCCCTCACCTCCTGGGAGGATGTACTTACTTTGCCAAGCAAAGGAGCCTCGGGAGTGCATTTGAGCTGGCTCGATGAGAAGAATGATGACGCAGGGGACTCCAAAATACGACGCGGTGCTCTTGCTGTCAGCTGGAGCGAAGGTTGCTCAGATACGAGCCTTCACAATTCTTTCGTTCAAGTTCTTCAGCTTGATATTTCTGAAGACGGTGTACCCAGTGTGCTTAAAAAGCATCCTCAAGTAAGTTTGGATACCTCCAAGAGCACGCCCGTACTCATCGCCCAAGAATCAGGATTTGTCGCTCCTGGGCTCCCCCACGGCAAGAAGGTCACCAAAGAAAATACTGGCGGATTTTACGCCATCACTCACGGTAAAGAAATGCAAGCGCGGCGCATTACCGCCTTTGATGGGCAGCTAGTCGCCCCAGGAGAAGTCATTCCATTGGGAGGTGCCCACTTGACCCCGATGCAAGACTTTTCTTCCAATTCTCCCCAGCTCATGAGCTACGATAGCGATGCGGGTGCCCTCTCGCTGACCACTTTTGAATGTAAGTGAGCAATTTGCAGCGTCATATCATTGCAAGTTGCAATGTTGACGCTGCAAGACCGGGTGAGGGCAACTCAGCCATCTAATACGTCCGCTATTGTATAACGCCCTGGAGCTTTGCCTTGAGTAAAGCGAGCCGCACTGAGAGCACCGCGAGCAAAAAGATCGCGATTGGTCGCACGATGGGTCAATTCGAGGCGTTCGCTCTCCCCCAATAAGTGCACCGTGTGATCGCCAATCACGTCACCACCGCGGACACCGAAATTGCCAATTTCGTTGGACTTTCTGGCACCAATTTGCCCGTCTCGCCCACGTACATCTACTAATTCTTCACGTACCTCGCGCGCGGCATCTGCTAAGCGAACAGCGGTTCCGCTGGGAGAGTCCAATTTGCGTCGATGATGCACTTCCACCAATTCAACATCAAATTCGGCGCCCAAACGACGCATGGCATGCTGGACGACTTCAGCCAACACCTGCACACCACGGCTCATATTGGCGGCCCAGACAACTGGAACCGCAAGAGCTAATTTGTCCAACGCGGCAAGTGCCCCTTCGTCCATATTTGTGGTGCCAGAAACAAGTGCGATCTTCTTCTTCTCACAAAGGGTATAAAGGCTAGATACGGCCGTCGCTGTAGAAAAGTCGATGACCACATCGGCCCCCAAAATTCCCGAAGCCAAATCGGCAGAGACAATGACTCCGACGGGGCCGATGCCGGCCACCTCGCCCACGTCACAGCCCAACTTAGCGCTCGAGTTCGATGCAATCGCTCCAACAATTTGCACATCGCCTGCACCATGAGCAACTCGAGTCACGGCCTGCCCCATGCGCCCGGTTGCGCCCACTATCGCCAGTTTCATCGTTCAAGGTACTCCGCAAATACCTTCACCAAGAGTTCTTTGGTCTCGGGCGAAGCTTCGACCATGGGTGGACGAACTGCAGCCCGCATCCAGCCTCTTAGCTCAGCGGCAGCCTTTACGGGCTGCGGATTGGGCTCAGAAAACAGAGCGGCATGAACAGGCAACAGACGCCGATGCTCCCTTTGAGCAATGGGCAAGTCACCCTTTTCCATCGCCTCAACAACACTCAAGACTTCGCGCGGATAGACGTTACTCGTAACGCTCACAATCCCTCGCACTCCTACGCTCATCATGGGTAGAACTAAACCATCGTCACCACTCATGACCGCAACGCGATCTCCTGCACGGCGAATCAATTCCTGACAATAGGAGAGGCCCCCCGTAGCATCTTTAACGGCAATCACACGAGGACATTCTTCAAGAATGCGTAAAGTTGTTTCAACGGTTAGCAAAACCCCCGTGCGACCAGGAATGTTGTAAAGCATGATAGGCACGTCAACCGCATCATGAATCAGCTTGATGTGCTGAAAAATACCTTGCTGAGATGGTTTTGTGTAATAGGGAGTAACAATCATGAGCATATCAGCTCCGGCTGCCACAGCCCCCTTACACAATTCTATGGTGTCCCAAGTGTCGTTGTTTGCTGTCCCCGCCACAATTGGTACGCGCCCAGCCGAAGTCTGTTTGGCAATTGTGATGAGCTCACGCATTTCGCTTGCCAGCAGGGTGGGAGTTTCCCCCGTAGTGCCACAAGGAATCAGACCAGAAATTCCCGCGTCCATCTGGCGCTCGACAAGAGCTTCAAATGCCTCTTTGTCGATTGACCGCGCATCGGCACTCATTGGAGTTACCAATGCGGTAAAAACGCCGCGGATGCGATTTTTCATCTGAATATCAGCCATATCACCGGGGTGTGCCAAGAGGGTGGCTCCTTGGCAAGCAATTATGCGAAGCCCTCGTGCTTGGGAGGAAAAAAACCGGTGAAATTCTACGTTCAGCTTAGTCTCGACGAAAACGGGCCACGAAATAGCCATCCGTGTTGTGACGATGAGGCAAGAGTCTAAAGCTGGGAGTTCTCTCTTCTCCTTGCCCAAAGAGAACGGAATCAACATCCGTCGTGGGGCAAAAAGGAACGAGTTTTGTCTCTTTTTCTATGCTTTGGGCCAAGTCTTCGCCCTCCTCACTTAGCACGCTACAGGTTGCAAAGAGCAGAACCCCACCAGGCCTGAGGGCAAGTGCAGCGTTCTTCACGATTTTCAGTTGAAGCTCTGCCAACCGGGCAGGGTCTTCTGGGCTCAATCGCCGAGCTAGTTCGGGTCGCCGACCGATGGTACCAACCCCACTGCAAGGCGCGTCCACGATCACGCGATCGAATGCTTCGAAAAATTTCTCGGGAGGCTCCTCGGTCCAATCCCAAGTTTCGGTCTCGGCAACGAGATCAAGACGTTTCATCTCCTGCTTGAGGATGGACACCTTTTTCTCGTAGAGATCAGTCGCGACGACGCTTCCCTCGCTGGTGACTTGGGCAGCTATCAACGAAGTTTTCTGTCCGCGCCCCGCACATACGTCCAAAATTCGTTCTCCGGGCTGAACCCCCAAAGCGCGAGCTACAAGTTGAGCCCCCAACTCTTGAACGATGAACTTACCCTGTTCAAATTCTGGTTTTTTTCGTGGATCACCGCCCCCGGTATAGCGATAGGCTCCGGGCACCCCAGGGCACGAAGAACAGTTTTCTGCCAGCCAATCACGATTCTCCAACTCTGCTGCCGGAGAAACACGCAAGGTCGAGGAAACCGAGCGAGAGGGAACAAGAACGGCGCGTGCGCCCTCTTCTCCCACATCTCTCAATAGACGTCTTCTTAGCCAACTAGGGGAAGACTGAAATACTGCGACGTCAAAGGGAGTTCTCTCTTCGCTTGGAAGCTCGGAAACACGACGCAGCACCGCGTTTACAAAACCACCAACCCGTCGATCTCTCTGGTCCTGAACCAACTTCACAGCTTCATTTACTGCCGCACGAGCAGGAATGCGGTCCAAAAAGTCCAATTGATACGCCCCCACTAGTAAATGAGCGAGAAGAACAAGATCTCCGGGGCGAGGTTGACCAAATGCAGCAACCCGGCGCTCTAAGTAGCTCTGAGTTCTGAGAACCCCATAGGTAATTTCTGTGGCAAGGCCCCTCTCTCTCGCCTCGAGACCACTCCTATCGAGAGCCGATGAGAGAGCCGCTGCGGCATATGCATCGTCTCCCCACACCCTAATAAGAACTTCAGCCGCTATCGCACGTGCACTCACTATTTCATTTCTTTCGTCTGGGGTGACTGATCACCCGATTCAGTTTTTTGACTTGCGGAGTTGGTGAACCAACCCCAGCGCTGTCCAATATCATTCTTAAAAGCTACCCCCATCAAGAAAAGCAATGCCCCTAAACCAAGAATGTGAGCGACTTCTCTGAGTCGCATTGGTATCGGTCTACGCATTACCCCTTCAATCAAGAAAAAGAGAAAGTGCCCACCATCGAGAACTGGAATAGGCAGTAAATTCAGTAGCCCAAGATTTATACTGATCATGGCCATGACCCATATAAAGTACTCGGTCCCCTTTCGTCTCTCTTGCCCTGCTATTTCGTATATCGCAATCGGGCCGCTTATTTCCTCTAGGCTCAATCGCCCCTGAGCCAAGCGAATGAACGCAACCGAAATGGAGCGAGTCACCGATAGAGTACGCTCAATTGCCTTGTCAAAAGCGTAACGAATTGGACTGGGGTGCTCCACTCGCGCTTCAAGGGAGAGAGGAAGCCATTGACGAACAGAGTCGGCGCCACAAGCAGACTCGCCCTGCTGAACCAAATTGGCCCAACTACCGCAAGGTAGGACGTAGCGCGAAAAGACGCCTCCCGCCTCATTCACAAAGTCCTCACGTCTAACACGAAACTTTCCCGAACGGGGACTGTTGTCGCGAGCCGCTATAAAGTCCAAGCTATGTTCAACATTTGGGGCCAGAGCAAGGCGGTCGACAAAGGTTGACCATGCAGGAATTTTTTGCCCATCCAAGGCAACAAGACGATCTCCGGGCCTCAGTCCCGCTTGATAGAGGTAGCTCCCTTTGGGCACCGTGGCGGCGTAGCGATCGGCGAGCTCAATTCCAGTTCGAGCTCGAAAGCTCTCTCCTTTTACGTGAGGTGTCAGAGAAACGACTCCCGCTTCATAAACAGCCATATCCGACAACCCACCGAGGGCGCCCGCCACACGATGGGGGCGCAAGTAGGTCACGGGTACGGTCACCCCGCGATTATTGGATAGCTCACGCTCCAAATCCATGAATCGACGAATGGGGCGTCCGGCTACAAATGTGACCACATCAAAAGAACGCAAGCCAGCGCGATAGGCGGGAGACTCTCCTGAGCTAATGCCCACAACTGCTGCCGGAGCGTTCGGCTGAATGCCGATGCTGCCATATTTCTGGGTCAATTCGAGTTCAAGATTGCGCTTACGCTCCTGGGCCACCACTTCAACCTGCACGTGCTGGTTGTCGCGAAATACCTTAAATTGCAATAGCTCACCGGGGCTACGCTCGACAATGCGCTTCACCTCATCAAAAGTGCCAACATCTTCGCCGCTCACACTCATGATTCTATCCCCGGGTAGGAGGAGACCGCTAGCTGGATGCTCAGGCAAGACTACACCCACGGTGGGAGGAGCGAAGGGACCTTCTGTCAAATATACGGAGAAATAGAGTAAAACGGGAAAAAGTAGATTCATCAAAGGTCCAGCTAGGACCACTAAGACACGTTTATATAGAGCCAAACTTTCGAAGGTTCGCTGGCTGTCTTCTGGCATGACCAGATCGCTCTTCGACTCTTCGAGCATCTTCACATATCCCCCTAAGGGCAAAAGAGAGATGCAGTACTCAGTTTCTCTTCCGCTAATACGCAGAATTTTTGGTCCAAAACCTAGGCTAAACGTGAGAACCTTGACCCCAAACGCCTTGGCCAAAAGAAAGTGCCCCATCTCGTGTACAAAAATCAGCGAGCTGATCAGCACAATGAAATAGAGGAGGTCCATGGTCGTTTAGAAGTAGGAGTGCTGAAAAGCGCGAAATGATGAATTGATCAGGCGCAAACGAAATAGCCGGGCGGGTAAAATGCACACGAACGCTTCGAGCGGGCGCGGAAGCTATCACGCCCTCGGGGCTCTTTCGAAGAATGAAGGCTTTAAATTCACAATTCTGGTCCTTTTTCCCATAAAAAAGTATCCTCTGACTAAAATGACCACTGCTGCCCCAAAAAGTCCACGCGAGAGCACGATAGAGCTGAACACCTTGATGATGCCCGAGCACGCTAATCTCTTTGGAAATGTGCACGGTGGTATCGTGATGAAATTGGCAGATGAAGCGGCCGCAATTACCGCAATGCGCCATGCCCAAAAACCGGCTGTTACAGTCGCGGTCGACTCAATGACCTTTCAACGCCCCGTACATATCGGGGAGATTGTTCGTTGCAGGGCTCTCATCTCTTACACACATAAAAGCTCGATGGAGATCGAAGTCATCGTAACCGCAGAGGAGCCAATTAGCGGTAAAACCACGCTCACTAATCAGGCCCACTTCGTATTTGTGGCCCTCAATGACGACGGCACTCCAGACGAAGTTCCAGGAATACTCATCGAAACGAAAAGAGACCAAGAGCTATTTGACGCGGCTCAGCGTCGCCAGAGACGCCGTCTCGAAGAACGCTCTCGTCAGTCAAGCGCAGCCGCCAAAAGTTGATTGAGAAGAATAATCTCTCAAGTTGCACGCCAGCAAGCACCAAGCCCTCCGCTCCACTCCTCTCGGGAAAGTTCTCCAGCCTGCTCCCAAGCCGCTCGAGAGCAAGTGAATTGAGGGGGCCCGGGGGACCATCTTATCGGTCAAAAGTTGTCGAATTGACCCCAGCGGCACGGGGTGATGAGGGCCCCGGGACTACGGTTGAGGGGATTTTTCGAATAAGCTCAATAATATCAACGATTTAAAGTTATTTCTCTTTTCGAAATTCGCCGTCGATTCGAGTTAGGCAATGTACTAGGTTCCCCCGGCAATGTTGACCTGGGTAGCTAAAAAGCTTTTCGGAACTTCCGACGAACGAGCCATTAAAAAGATGCAGCCTTTGATTGAGCGAATCAATCAAATGGAAAAGGGATTGAAAGATCTCTCTGACGCCGATCTCCAAGGGAAGACTCCGCTCTTCAAAGAGCGCATCGACGCTGGTGAATCCTTGGACGCCCTGCTTCCCGAAGCATTTGCTGTCTGTCGCGAAGCGTCGACACGTGTTTTGGGCATGCGTCACTATGACGTACAGCTCATGGGTGGCATGGTACTTCATCAGGGAAAAATCGCCGAGATGCGCACCGGTGAAGGTAAGACACTCGTTGCCACCCTAGCCATGTATCTCAACGCCTTGGAGGGTCGTGGAGCCCACCTCATCACAGTCAATGACTACTTGGCAACTCGTGATGCCGAGTGGATGGGAAAACTCTACAATTGGCTGGGGCTCACCACTGGTGTAATTGTTAGTCAGCAGCCCACTGCCGAGAAGATTAAGGCGTACAAGGCGGACATTACCTACGGTCAAAACAACGAGTTTGGCTTTGATTACTTACGCGACAACATGAAGGACAGCGCCCTAGAGCACGTTCAGCGCAAACTTCATTATGCTATCGTGGACGAAGTGGACTCGATTCTAATCGACGAAGCTCGCACTCCTCTTATTATTAGTGGTCCAGCTGAGGCAGCAAGTGACAAGTACCGCGTTCTGAATGAGATCATTACGCGCCTAGTAAAAGACGAGCACTACAACGTTGATGAGAAGGGCTTTTCGGCCACATTTACAGACGATGGTATTGAGCTTGTTCAGAATCTCAACGGCATTCGTAACCTCTACGACCCCATCAATGTCCAGAGCCTACATATCCTCAATCAGCTCTTGAAAGCCCATGCTCTCTACAAGCGCGACCAACACTATATGGTCAGCCCGGACGGCAAGGTAAATATCATTGATGAATTTACAGGCCGTGTTCTCTCGGGTCGACGCTGGAGCGATGGGCTTCACCAAGCAGTCGAGGCAAAGGAAAACGTAAAAATTCAGGAAGAAAGTCGCACCATGGCGACCATTACTTTCCAGAATTTATTTCGCCTCTATTCCAAACTATCAGGCATGACCGGCACCGCCCAGACCGAAGCGGCCGAGTTCATGTCGACCTATTCTTTGGACGCGGTAACTGTTCCCACGAATCGCGTCATTCAGCGCGAAGACTTTCAGGATATTGTCTACAAGACGGAGCGTGAAAAATTCACCGCCGTAGTCCAAGAGATACTCGAAATGAACGAGCTTGGTCGCCCGGTCTTGGTCGGCACCACAAGTGTAGAAAAAAGCACAGCTGTGAGCCGTATTTTGGATCGCAAAGGAATTGAACACCACGTTCTCAATGCAAAGCACCACGAAAACGAAGCCTATGTAGTGGCTCAGGCTGGACGCTCGGGAGCTATCACGGTCTCCACAAATATGGCTGGTCGCGGCACCGACATTCAGTTGGGCGGCAATGCCGAGATGTTAGCTCGCCGTGACTTCGTCGAAGGCGGGCGCGACCCCGACCTTGAACCGGAAGACTTCGCCCTAGCAGTGAAAAAGTCCGAAGAGGATTGCAAGGCCGATCAAGCAAAGGTTCTTGACGCCGGCGGACTACATATTCTCGGGACCGAGCGCCACGAGTCTCGCCGTATCGACAATCAGTTACGCGGACGAGCCGGTCGCCAGGGGGATGCGGGCTCCAGTCGGTTCTTCCTTTCTCTGGAAGACGATCTCATGCGTATCTTTGCTGGTGACCGAGTCAAGAACTTGATGGATCGCATGGGTATGCCTGACGATGAGCCAATCGAGCACCCCTGGGTTACCAAAAGCGTTGCCAACGCTCAGCGTAAAGTAGAAGAGCGAAACTTCGACATTCGCAAAAATACGCTTGAGTATGATGATGTCATGAATGCTCAGCGCAAAACCCTCTACGGCTTGCGTCAGCAATTGGGCATAGGTCGCTACGAACCTGACGAGTTGGACGAATTGGGAAAACCCACCGGCAGTACACGAACCCTACCGATTGATGAAGCTATCGAAGAACAAGTAAGCCCCCTTGTCGCGCAATTGATTGGGCTCTTCGCCGAAAATCCCCCCAATAAAACCGACGACGACGGCAGCCCGCGTGCGCCCACCAAAGAAGAACTTGAAGCTTCTGGCACTTTGCAAGACATCGAACAGCTTCAGCATGAAACCTACCATCTGTGGGGCGTGAAACTTGATTTGGAATCTCGCAAAGAGCGCACTCCAGCGAGCGTTTACGTTGAACTCTCCGATCAGGTAGCCCGCGGCTTAAGTGAGCAACAAGAGAGATTACTCGACCTTATCGATCGCGTTGTTTCTGCAATTACCGAAGAATCGTGTCCTAGCAGTCGTCCACCAGAAGACTGGAACTGGGATGGTCTGCGCGAAGGTTTCAAAGAAATATTTGGCGAGCCCCTCAACCGCGATATCGACCACCTAGGTGAAATCGAATTAGTCGTTCGTGAACTCTTTTCTCACGCAGAGGAGATTTACACGGAGCGTCGCAAGGATACGGGAGTAGATCTTGTACTACGCGTTTTCCGTCATCTATACACTGAAGCAATCGACCAAGCGTGGGTCGATCATCTCCAGAATATGGAGCATCTGCGTGATGGTATTGGTCTACGAGGCTACGGCCAAAGAGACCCAAAGAATGAATACAAGAAAGAAGGTTACACTCTCTTTCTTAACATGATGGCCAACGTCTCCAATAAGGTATTGGAGCGGCTGTTTAGTACAGAAATTCAACGACCCGAGCAGATTGCAGAGATGGAGCGTCAAGCAGAAGAGCGTCACCACGCCGAACTCGATCAAGCTGTGGCGCGGCACGTAGGAGACTCCCTCATACCCACCGATCCTACGGAGCAACTCAAAGCGGCACGAGCCGCGGCGGAGCAAAAAGTACACTCGCCCCCAGAGCCCAAAGTGGCTCGCAATGACCTCTGTCCCTGCGGTTCCGGTAAAAAATTCAAACAATGTCATGGAGCAGCCGCATAGTCCGAGGACTGAGCACGCACCTCGGTAGGCTAGGTAAAGACCGGGCACGCCGAGGTTACGAGGGGCCTAAAGAGACTCTTTAGTTCTCGCGCGGGCGTTCCCTAGGAGAGTAGATAGCGATATACTTTGATCAATTGATGATTGAAGCAGTTGATCTCTCCAAATCGTTCGGGGCAGTACGTGCCGTACACAACATTAGCTTTCGAATAGAGCCTGGTGAAGTCGTGGGTTTCTTGGGTCCCAACGGGGCTGGTAAAAGTACAACCTTTCGCATGCTAGCTGGCACGCTTGGAGCGAGCTCCGGTCATGTATTGCTCGGGGGCGTTCGTCTTGACGAAAACCCCATCGCGGCCAAAAGAGTGCTCGGTTACATGCCGGAGAACGCTCCGCTCTATCCAGAACTCACTGGGCGCGAGTATCTTCAATTTCGTTCTGAGCTAAAAAAAATACCGCGTAGACACCGCCCTCAAGCCATCAAAGAGGCTAGTGAAAAGGCCGGAGCTTCGCCCATGCTGGACGCCAAGATAGGTAATTTATCCAAAGGCTACCGGCAACGCATGGCCTTGGCCGACGCCCTCTTGGGTGATCCTCCAATACTTTTGCTTGATGAACCCACAGCGGGGCTCGATCCTAATCAAGTTCTGGACATTCGCGCCCTTGTTCGTGACCTCGCGGGCACTCACACCATCTTACTCTCGACTCATATTCTGTCAGAAGTTGAGGCAACTTGCTCCCGTGCCATTGTGATACACGAGGGCTCGGTCGTCGCGTCGGGTAGTCTCGAAGACCTCAAAAAACGGTCTCGCCCTACCCTTGCTTTACTGAAGGTGCGTGCCACCGAGGCGCAAGTGCGCTCCTGCCTTAAACCTCTCGCACTGATGCTATCCCTCATTGGCAAAGAGCGGGTCGGCGGGCCCAACACGAGTTCAGGGCTCCCTGACGCCCCTGCAACTGCCGAATACGGTGAGTGCACCTCGATGGAACTGCATCTCAAGAACCCACGTACTTTAAGCGAAGCGGTGGCCCTTTGCGCTCTGGCAAATATTGCAGTTCTCGAAGCCACGCCCACTCTTGCTCCCTTGGACGAAGTTTTTGCAGATTTGACGGGTAAAGCACGGTCAGAATCGGGACGAGGCGTCACAGGCGTCCGCCTTCCAGGCAATCAGGAGACGAAATGACAGGCGTCCTCGCCATCTTGAAGCGCGAATTGCGCAGTTTGTGGGTGAGCCCTCTAGCATGGGTTCTCCTCTGTAGCTTTCTCCTCCTTCAAGGAGGAATTTTTTACAGCATTACTCTGCACTTCTCCCGTATGGAGCAAGCCTCAGCTCAATCAGGGCCTCTCAATGCCTATTTCGGCCAGCAGTCGCTACTGATGTCTTTTACCCTGCTCTTGCTTTGCCCTAGTCTCACAATGCGGTCACTCGCTGAAGAGCGACGTTCTGGGTCAATCGATCTACTGCTTTCTGCTCCTATTACCTCGGGAGCCATAGTTGTCGGCAAATTCTTGGCTATTTTCGTGACTTATTGCCTCATTTGGTCACCAACTGTCCTCTATGCATTGCTCTTACGAGACACCGGTAGCGTGCATACTCCAACTCTAATAGTGAGCTACTTAGGCGTTGCGTTGTTGGGCGCCAGCTATCTATCCATTGGTGTGTTAATGAGCGCCCTCGCCAAGAGTCAGCTCATTGCTCTCTTGCTGACCACATCGAGCCTTTTTGGTCTTTTTGTATTAGCAATAGGAGAGTATATATTCGACGCAGGTATCCTGCGCGACTTAAGTGCCTATCTTTCAATCACTCACCTGCTCGAAGAAACTGCCAAAGGCATCGTCGACTCTCGTCGCTTGGTATTGCATGGCAGCATCACCCTCTGGTGCTTATTTGTAAGTACGCGCCTGGTAGAATCATGGAGAAGCCCATGATAAAGTTACCAAAACCTGGTAAAATTACCTCAATTTTTACCCCAAAGGCGTTGGGGGCTTTAGGAGTACTCTCGGCGGGGCTACTTCTTTCAGAAGTAAATATTACGGCAGCCCGCCAATTCGAGCGTTGGGATGTTTCGGCAAATCACCGTTTTTCCCTGCACGATTCAAGCAGAAGAATCGTAAGCCAATTGCGCCACCCCGTAGATATATTTATACTCATGGGTTCAGGCGACCCCTTGTTGAGCGAAGTGCGTCAATCGTTAGAAAGCTATCAAGCGCTTAGTAAACTAATTCGTGTCCACCATATCGATCCCGACAGAGACGTGGTCGAGTTTCTTGCCCTTGCTAATCAATACGATATCGGCTCGGAGAGTATCTCATCTGCGGGAGTAAAAGACGGAGCAAGCCTGCTCATCACCAGCCAAGGACACAACTGGTTCCTTCGCTCCGGACAGCTTACCGGGACCGATTCCGAAGGAAATACCATTTCAAGGATCGAATCAGAGATCACCGAAGGTATTGCGCGCACTCAAAAACGAGAGCCCGTTCAATTGTGCTTTACCACTGGACACGGAGAGCTCAGCGTCGACGACAGTGCTCCTGAAGGGCTCATTGAGCTACAAAGGCGGCTAAGCCACAGCAATATCGAGGTCAAACGAGTGCCCTTGGATATTCCTGACCCAGCGCGTGCCCTCGACTCATGCGACGCTATCGCTGTAGTTGGTCCGGGACGCCCTTGGTCTCAAGACGAAGGCAGACTGCTTGTCGAGGCTTTCAAAAAGGGGGCTGGGCTTTTACTCTTCATCGATCCAATTGTGGGTGAATCTGGAGATATTATGCCTTCGGGTTTGCATGAGGTATTCAAAGCAGCCGGAGTCATCTCATCGAGTAGTTTTGTCCTAGAGAAAGCACCTGAGCAGCGCTTACCCGCGGGCATCGGCGAGGCATTCTTTGCCCAGCCGAAAACGCATCCCCTGACTCAAGGGCTCTCCTCGGAAAGTGCGCGTCTCGATGCTCGAGTCCTGGTAGTTGCCGCTCAGCCTCTTACTCAAGCCCCAGGAGCCCCGTCAGTCACGTTACTGCAGACCAGCAAGCAGGCTGCCTCCCTGCAGAACCTCAGCAACGAAAGAGAACTCACCAAAAACAGCTCCCTGAAGGCTCCTTTTTCTCTCGCCATGGCGCAAGAACTGCCGGGTAAAAAAGGCACCCACCCAACGCGAACAGTTGTTGTAGGTACTTCCAACCTAGCTTGGAATCGTTCTTTCAAAGAATCCACCCTTTATGGCAATCGCGTCTTCGTTGAAAACGCGTTTTCTTGGGTACTCGATAATCAGCCCCTTGTATCCATCCCCCCCAGCACTCCCCTCCCGGCGGGTCTCACTCTAACAGAAACTTCACTTCAAGAGCTCCTACTCTACGTGCTTGTCTACATGCCCCTGGCAGCCGCAAGCGCGGGTGCCCTAGTTCTATTTCGCCGTAAACGATCCGAAGAAATCGCTAGAAAAAACTACAAGGGTTCACACTGATGCGCGCCTCTTCTTTCGTCGATATTGCCCTCGTGGTTGGCTCCATTTCTTTGGGCGCCTATCTCTTCTTTTCCGGCGGCGCTCCCACCCAAGGAGAGTTCCAAGAGAGAATAGACAATCTATTTTCAGCATTTCTACCAGATAAAATCAGAGAAATTCGCCTCAAGACAGCATCTCAACGACCCATAATTCTAAAAAAGGACTTGGCGAGTAATCTGCCAGACACCTATTTTTTGGGAGAAAATGGCAAAAACAAAGCCAATGCTGAAGCCGTCTCCACCCTGCTACGCACTTTGGAGTATGCAACATGGGAGCGCATTGTAAGTGAGGACTCCGCTCTCTCCAACCAAGTTTTGGGCTTTGAGTCCCCACAACTTGAGGCTCGAATTTTGGCGGGCCCTCGAAGCTATAGGCTCCTCATAGGGGCTCAGGCCCCCACTCCTCCCCACTCGGTTTATGCCCGCGTCGAAGGAAAAAGCATTGATACAAAAACGGGCGTTATTCAAGAAAGCCTCCTCATAAAGCTCGCCCGGGGCGAACAGGTATTCCGGGGTAGTCGACTATTCCTCACTTCACGTCGAAACACTCAAAGTCTCACCATAGAAAAGGCAAAGAGGCGAATCAGTTTAAAAGCAGACGGCCTCGGTTTTCTCCTACAGCCGCCCCAAGAAACGACAAGCGCCCTTCGCGCCGATCGAACACGCTCCGATCTTATTTTCTATCAACTCGCCCGCGCGTCCATTGGACAATTTGTAGACCTCGATTTTGCAAAATCTGCCATCGAAGAGGATGCACAAGCCGTCGTGGTAAAAATGAGCAGCCCTGGTTTTCCTTTGGTTGAGGTTCAATTTGGAGGAAAATGCCCTCACGATAACACCTCAATTCTTGCTCTCAGGCTGCATCCCGACAAAATCGCGGGTTGTGTTCCTGTGTCCATTTTGGGAGCATTGCACTACACTCACTCTCAACTCATCGATCGTCACGTATTTCCACTCAATAGCGATGAGATTGATCATATTGTCATCATAGAGGACTCAGAAAAACTCGATCTCATTCGAAAGGGTGAGAACTTTCAACTTCTGAGTCGTGACTCGGCTTCCTTGACCCCCGATATTGTGAGGGACTTCCTGGATATTTTGAGCGATCGTCCTCTTGAGTACCTCAATAACCCGACCAATCCCAGGCAGGGGCCCATTGCTAACATTGAGGTACGAGGACAAAGTCCGTCTACTTTCTCATCAAAAAGAAAGGAGATCTCGGAGCAAAAAGAAGCCCTGCACGAGCTCAAGGCAGAAATTTTTCGGGCAGAAGACCAGACCCTCCTAGTACACCGCCTTGATGATGGCGCATGGCTCCGGGTTCCTCGTCCCCTCAAGTGGGCGTTCACCGCCGATGATTCCTGGGCTCGCTCACGGCAGCTACTCAAAGTAAAAGAAGATGAGATTGTGAGCTTTGAGCTAAAAGATCGTCAAGGACATATCCAAAGGGTCGGGCGTACGCCCACAGGGTTCTCCTTTTCCCCGTCTCGAGACGAGCTACCAGACTTTCCCCTCGTTCGACGAGTTCTGAGCGAGCTGTCCGGGCTACAAGCTCTACGTTTTATCACCTCAATCAAACGCGACCCCCAACAGGACCTATTGAGAGTCGAATTCAAAGTACGACCCCTTGATCACAAAAAAGTCAGGACGGAGATTCTCTGGATTGGGCGTCCGACTCGTGGGGGAAATCTAGCCTGGAGCACATTCACTCCGGGAACCTTCGTGCTTCCCTCGGAGAGTCTTTTTGTTTTATCGGCCTCACTCTTGGACAGGGCCCAGCTCGACCTCGATCCAAAATATATGGTGCAGCTAGATATCACAGGTAAAAGCCGAAGCTATGCTTTCACCCGTCAAGCCGGTCTACTAATAGCCAATGGCGGCGAGGCGCGAGACGATATGGCAGGAGCACTCGAGGAGGCCCTGGGCTCCTTGCAAGTTCTTGGCACAGCTCATCGATCACTTACGGAGCCCTCCTCTAAGAAAAAGCTCCTCCTTAGAGTGCGCGGACAGCGTAAACTTGCAAACGGAGACTCAAAGAGCTTTGCATTCTCTATTGGTAAGAGTGAAAGTTGGGAGGGTCAGGGCGCATTTGTGGCTTGGAGAGAACAGGATAATACGACCTATTTTATCGCAAGAAGCGGAGTAGAAAAGCTACTGCAGTTACTTTAAACCGAGGGCTTTTCCTATTACCCAACCCTCTCGTCCCTTGGCATCGTATTTGACTCGATACCAAGCCCCTAAGCGTCCAGTGACAACGACCCGAGCCCCACTCATCAACCTAGTTTGAATCTTGGCATCATCGTTCCCCTCTTTTCTCACCAGGGCAGTTCCCCATTGTACCGTGGCCATGCCACTTGCGGGCACAACCGAGGTTTTCTCCTCGGCAGCGGCCTCCGGCGTTTTGAAGGAGAGAGAATAGTACACCTGATATTGTGAGAACTCGTGAGCTACATTGCCCCATTTTACGGTACTGAGCTCAGTTTTCGCGCATGCAAGTAACTCTCGCGTTGTATCCTTTGGTAAATTGGTACTGCGCCCACTCTTGGGGCTTTCTATTTTCTTCGCTTCAAAGTCGATGCGAAATCCAAGCGATAAATTTCCGAAAACCCCCGAGGCCCCGGAACAACCCAGCAAGGCAATTAGCTGAGAATGCACCAATTGATCCACATCGATAGCATCACACTTGCTCGATTTTTTTCCTTTTGAGTTAACGCAACTTGTGATCTTTGGAGGGCCTATTGCGAGGCGATCTTCCGGAGTGAGCTCAATTATTTCAGGCTCGACAATAATGGCAGCAGCAGAATTTGCGGCCTCTGCAACGGCATGTTCAGTCCGATCAACCGGGGCCTCCGGTACCAAACTAACCCCCGCCAGCCTCGGCCAAACTATTCCAATAGCAAAGCCAACTGCGGCTATAATGCCCACTCTCGCAAGAGAGCCACCATCATGAGAGTTCACCTGAGGTCCGCTGGTGTTTTCTGGCCTAGCCATCAGAGAGATTTTCCTCTTTTAGTGGTCGTTGTACCGCCGTAGACCAAAATTTCGCTAATTGCCCCGCGTTTGTGGGGCGCCGAGTTGATACTGCGCCTAGCGGATACAAATTCATGCAAACAATCACCAAATAGTTCCCGACTACGCGGAGTATCAGAGTTAGAGAGCACGACAGAAACACCCCGAGCGCTCAACTCACGATAAAAGTGCGCAAGGCGCTGATGCTCGGCATCATCAAACGCTTTCAAATGATATTCAGCGAATTTTGCGGTAGCCGTGACCGGTATATAAGGAGGGTCGAAGTAGACCGCATCTCCGCGTTTGCACTTCTTTGCTATGTCCTCAAAGTCTGAGACTTCTAGGGTGATGCCGCGCAACGATATCGAAACACCATGAAGGCGCTCTTCGTCACAAATATTGGGCCGCACGTAGCGACCAAAAGGCACATTGAACTGTCCCGAACGATTTACCCGATACAGCCCGTTGTACCCGGTGCGGTTGAGGTAAATCATACGAGCAGCGCGACGGACCAGGCTCCGTGGTTTTTGCGCGCGTACCTCGTAGTAGGCTTCTTCTTCGTTTCGAAACTTTCGAAGCTCGCGAATCACACCTTCGACATTGTCTCGCACGGTGCAATAAGTGTCGATGAGTTCGCTATTTTGATCAGAGAGAACTGCTTTTTTAAAGCGTCCCTCGGCGCAAAGTGCAAAAAAAACGGCACCACCACCCACAAACGGTTCGTAGTAAGTGTTGATCTCTTCGGGTAGACGGCGACGAATTTGCTCTAATAATTGCCGTTTGCCTCCCGCCCATTTCAAGAGTGGGCGCGCCAGATTTTTAGGATTTTCCAGCGCTTTTTTCGCTCTAGAGCTTTCACTCATCTTCAATCATCTACCTTGCGCGATGGACTCCGTAAAGCACCGGAGGTGCCCTTTGGTACTACTATTTGGAGGCGTTGGGTCATTTTCTGGAGACCGAAACGACTCAGACCAAGGGCAGCCGCTGCTTTCGTACGATTTCCCCGCGCCTCCTCGAGCGCCTCTAGTACCAATTGACGCTCCAAAACACCCACTTTTTCTTTCAAGGTGCTCGCGTTTAAGCCAGAAGCGTTGGTCGAATTGAGCAAATCAGAGCTCAAATCCGCGGCGGTTAGCTCTTCTCCGCCAAAAACGAGCATTCGACGTACTTCATTTTCTAATTGGCGCACATTACCGGGCCAAGAAAAATTCGACAGACGATACAGAGCTGACTCGGAGATACCTCGCTTTTCGCCGGAGGCAAATCGCTCAATAAAGTGAAGAACGAGATCAGGTATGTCTTCGACCCGCTCGCGCAGAGCCGGCAGCTGCAACTTTACAACATTGAGGCGGTAATAGAGATCTTCGCGAAACTGTCCTTCTTCGACGAGCTTTTTTAGGTCTCGATGGGTAGCCACCAAGACTCGAACATCGACTTTTCTGATTCGTTCGCTTCCCAAGGGACGCACCTCCCCCTCCTGAAGGACGCGCAACAATTTGGTTTGCATCGAGGCACTCATCTCGCCAATTTCATCAAGAAAGAGCGTTCCTTGATGGGCAAGCTCAAAAAGACCCAATTGATCGCGATTGGCTCCGGTGAAAGCACCTTTCTTATGACCAAAAAAGGTCGACTCCAAAAGAGCTTCGGGAATGGCTGCGCAGTTCTCGGCAATAAATGGGCTATTTTTTCTATCACCTCCTGCGGCGACGGCCCGAGCAATCAGTTCTTTGCCCGTGCCCGACTCCCCTTCTATCATCACAGGCACATCACTTTTAGCGACCTTGTCTACCATCGCAAACAACTGGAGCATCGGCTGACTGCGCCCGACAATATGTGAATAATCGCCCTCCAGGGCCAGAGGCTCTTTCAACCTTTCCAGCTCGCGCGCCGCTAGATTGAGTTCCGCTTCTCGATGAGTGAGACGGTTTTCTAAGCGAGACTCCGCCCGTCGTGCTTTGCGAAGGGCACGCTCCAAATTCAACCTATCTCTTTCGTCGGCAATGGCTAACGCGGCCACCGTACCAATCAAACCCACCCACGCCAGTTCCCGCTCACCAAATGCACCGCGGCGCACCCGATCGTCCAAATAGGCGACTCCCATCACATCCCCCCGAGCGATGAGCGGCACAGCAAGAACGCTGCGTAAGTTGAGAGAATGCACGCTCTTATGCAACTCGGAAAGGTCTTGCATCGCATCAACAGCTACAACCGGTCGCCCCTCGGAGAGAGCACGCTTTGCCATAGTGAGACTTAACTGACGTTGGGCTGGAGATATTTCACTCTTGTCTAAATTGCGAGCGGCCCTGACAACCAACTTACCCTGAGGAGCCCGCAACAAGAGAAGTCCTCTTTCAACACCAGTCCAAAGTAAGAGTGTATCCAGTATCTGGTTCAAGAGAGGCCGAAATCCCTGACGCTGGCCCAAAGACCGCAATAGTCCCTCAACATCCGAAAGCTGAGCCGCACCAGTGCCCGCTCCCATGCGGCTGCCTTGAGCTTGCTCCACCCAAAGCAAATTCCCAGCGCCCATTCGATATTCGGCGGGGATATATCGGAGAAAATGGTCGGCACATTCGCCGGCGCGAGCCAGTAAACTTTGAGCCTCCGCGGCCATTCCGACGCGCAAAGCGAGATGCGCCCCCGCCACCAAGGAGGGACCTAAAGAGCTGCAAGACACACTTGTTTGGGAGAGTTCCGCAATAGAGGAAACAACCACCTGCGCGGCGACCCATGCCACATTATTGGATGAATATGAGCTAATATTTTCTAAAGCATTTGCACGAGCCCTCCACCAATCAAGTTGCGGTCCGGGCTGTTCTGAAGCGTGGGCCCATTCATCCCCCGCGGGGTCCACACGCCCCAAGGCAGAAAGCATGCGGGCCGCTGCCCGTAATCTATCATCCAGTCCCGAAGAGGCTAAGAGTTCCTGCGCGCGCCGAGCCGCGACGCGACGCTCCTCCATGTCCGGACTCCCATCACAGAGACAGAATAGAAGGTACGCTTCGCAAAGAGAGTCGCGCCCCCGGCGTGCCAAGACAACACCCCGCCGAACAACCGAACGCATCTCATCTACGGCTCCCACCAAGGACAAAACACTTGCCCTTGCAAGAAGAGCACGCCCGTTGAGATCGGATTTATCGAGGGATTCAAATAGTTCGCCTGCCCGTTCACTTGCCGAAAGCGCTGTAGAAAGTCGTCCCGCATCACTGGCGGCAGCTGCTATTCCGGTGCAATAAGTAGCCTCTTCAAGAGCGGCTCCGGCACGTGCGGCAAGGGACACCGCCTGACTAAACAGCCCCAGCGATTCGGTGGCATGACCCAGTCCGTGCTGGACCATGCCTCGCACTCCGTAAAGTCTTGCGGCGCTCTCTTCGGAGTTTTGAAAGGACTCTCCGATGTCGAGAGCATCGAGTGCCCTTTCGTACTCGCCTTGCATGGTAAATGCGAGAGCGCTCACTTCTGCAACCTCAGAGCAAGCGTCTTGATCTTTCAGCAGCTCATGAGCCTCGCTCAATTTCCCAGCATCGACCAAAGCCCGAGCGCGAATTGCCGAACCTTGAGCCTTGAGGCGCGCGTCCTGCGTGCGCGAGAGAACCTTGAGAACCAACTTCTGCCCCTCGACTCTCAACCCACTCCTAATAAGAATTTGAGCCCGTTCAAGGAGCCCTCTTTCATCGCTAACCTTGATGCTCAGACGTAGGGCGAGAGGTATATCTCCCGCGAGGCGAGAAACTCT
>Ga0256845_1000719_pt1 | contig 29372 bp, 22 predicted proteins | sample RiftiametaG_FD_189101 | JGI IMG/M metagenome (GOLD analysis project Ga0256845, IMG submission 189101) | Tube worm associated microbial communities from hydrothermal vent at the East Pacific Rise, Pacific Ocean - Riftia | ecosystem: Host-associated > Annelida > Integument > Unclassified ...
AATGAATTTGTATAACTAATTTAGCTTTTCAAGTATATGTATAGCTATTTTAGTGTTATAAATATATGGTGTATAGTTATTTTAGTCTTTTGTTAAATAATTGTATAGTTAATTCAGGACGTTACACAGGGTCAATTGAATCTGTAGTTACGCCTGTTGTTGTCCAAACATATCCAGTGGATAAGCTTCTGTACATCCAAATGTACTTAACTGGTCCTTCTGTTGAAGTCGCAAGCGTTAGATTTGAAATAACAGCAGGATCAAATGCCCCGCAATTATATTGAATACCAGTAACAACTCCAGGCATAATAAGCGCGTTACAGTTTACTGGTACAGAAGTTTGATAAGCTTCTGCAGAATTTTCTGCAATAGAATTATTGGAAAACCCGAAGGTTGGAACCAAGAACCCCATTAACAGAGCGAAAAACGATAGTTTCGTCTCCCGAAATAGTAATTTTATTATCATAATTATTTGTTTTTTAGTTATTTAACAAATATAGGGGGTATTTTGACAAATCATGCTAAATTATCGATTAAGTTATAAATAATATCGACCAAACGTTATTTCCCTCAATAGTTTTAGGTGAAAATAACATGAAAAAACAACAATTATCACTTCACTGTCTCCCCATATTATATACACGTTTCGAGGAGAAATGAATTAAAATATTTTACATAATTTTAGTAGTTATTGTCATTTTAACCTTAATAAAAAAAAACTGAAAACAGATAGGCAAAAAATTGAATTTTATTCTTTAAAAGGCTATACCATAAATAAATAATGATCTTTTCTATTTTTTCAGAACGATTTTCTGGCTAATCACTCGAGAAGATTATATAGTTTAATCAAAAAAAATAGACAAATCCATAAAAATCAAAAGATTAAACGACCGTTATTGTTTTCATATAAGACCATTTCTTTAACAATGAATTTTTTTAATAATTCAAATGAAAACAATTAAACCATGTTATAGAAGACAGTACTATTTTCTTAGGCAGAATTTCTGTAGAAATCATTCTAGGTGAAAGAGCTTATCAATGTATTAAGGCTCAAAACACCCTAAAAGCTTAGTTAGCCTATCCAAAGCAGTAATTACATCAGAAATTGACAAACGTAAAAAAGCCAAGTATTTATCCGTTATAAATTTATTCTCATGGGTCTCATTTGCTAATTTAAGGAGTTCTCGGAGCTCATGCATCACTGCCAAAAATGATCAGTTTGGTCCTTTTTTTCATTTTGAGCTGTGCTATGCGATACAAAAGAAGAAATACTCAGCGCCTTTTTCCTCATCACTACACGGTGATTCTCAGGGTCATTTTCAGGAGATAATTCTGAACTTTAAAAATGACTTCAATTAAATCTCGTGTGCTTTTTCGCACCAACGTTTATAACTGTAATTTAATTACTATAGGTTTTCTAATTGTTTATTGGCAATTCACCTTTTGGTGAACTGGATAAATGTAAATCAAGCTAGTGCATCTTTAGTTTTGGTATCAGTTTTTATAACTTTTGAATGAAATTACGTATTTATACCGAACTGTGTAACAGTGAGTTTTATTTTCTTTCATGAGATAGTTGGAGAGATTAATTAATCGAATTACAAATTTACATTTCTCTTTTTTTCAGATTAATAATAAAGCCTAGGTACCTATACTATTCCAAATTTCTACGAATGATTTCGATTCCAATTTCTCCAAAATATTCAGATATTATCTTTTGCCATAATACCATTCCGTTCTCAGAATTTGAAAACAAAACCAATCCTCTTTTTGTGTTTGGAAGTCCTATAACAATTGCTTTTGTTCCATAATCCCCACCAGTATGCATTATGGCAACTTCATTGTTTGGTAAGTTAGAAAGTAACTGCATTCCTAAGTTTCTATCAATTCCATTTTTTTCATTTATTTGTGGTTTTAAAAATTCTGAGTACAAAGTGTCTGATAAGTTTGCACCGTTCATAATATGAATCAGAAATTTTGAATAATCAGTCACTGTAGTCATCATGTTTGCAGCAGCATTGACTTCGTAATATTTTTTAAGAGCTATTGGTTCTCCATTTTCATCATGTTCAATTGCATAATCACTCTCATTTATTGCAGGGGTCCAGTAAAAGTGAGTATTATTCATTCCTAATGGGGAGAATAGAACTTCTTTAGTAATTTGTTCAAAAGGTCTTTTAAGCTTGTTTTCAATTGCTTTTCTTAAATATTCAAATCCTTCACCTGAATATTGAAATCTTGTGCCAGGTTCAAATTCAAAATTCAATTTGTTTGATTCAGTTAGATATCTCCAATTTGGAAAACCAGATTGTTGGGATAAAACATTCCGAGCAGTGAGTTTGTTCAAATGAGGATGATTTTGAACTTCAGGGTCAATATAATATTTTGAGATAGGCTCGTCTAATTGTAAATCTCCTTTCTGAATTAGCTTAAGAACCACTAAGGCAACTACTGGTTTTGTTAAAGAGGCTACTTTATAAATGCTATGTATTGAAGCAAATGAATCTTGTTTTTGAACGCCAAATGACCTCAATTGCTGGAGTTTTCCATTTTTTATGTATCCAATACTAATAGAGGGTATTTTATGTTGAGTAAGTAAATCTGAAATTTTATCGTCACTATCAAATAAAGGCAATGGAGAATTTGAATCAAACTTTTGCCCATAATTCTTGTTTGGTTCTTTATGATCAAAACTTAAAACTCTGGACAATTTCCAATTACCATCTTCCAATTGCCAGATTGAAGTGAATTTAGCAATATTTGTAAGATATAATTTTTTGTTTGGCTCTTTAATATAAAATAAGTGTATCCCTTTTTGAATGGCGCCATAAGTTTCTCCATTGCTTTTTAGTCGATAAACTTCTAGACTTTCTTCAACAACTTTTCGAATTGGTTTTCTTTTTGTATTAGAGCATATACTTTCTTTAAATGAAGTAAAAAACTGCTCTTTGTCTTGTGTTCCGTTTTCGTCATGGTAAAATTCAAAATCGTCAGGAATGTAAGTTTCTAATATTTCATAATTACACTTATTGAAACCCTCATTAAAAAATAAACTATCTGTTTTTTTTAGTTGAATAAAGAGGTCAGAATCTTTAGAGATTTGGGAACTAAGAATATTAGGGAAAAGAATAAAAGTGATTGTAAAAAGGGGGTTGAATAGTTTCATTATTATTAAATTTTGAATAATGATGCAATATTCTAAAAGTAATTGATATTTGAGTATTGAAACCACACGACAATAATGTGACAATATCCCGACAAATATTGTAATATATTGAAAATCAATACTATTAAAAGGTTTCTTATATTGATACACACAATATACAAACTCCTTTGTGTAGTTTGTATACGAATTGCTATTATAACTTGAAAGTCTATTTTTACCTCCAATCCAATTTTTTATCTTTTATTATCGACAACGCATTAGTAAAAGGAATATTTAGATTATTAGTAATTTCTGCAAATGCAGATATTGAAGGATCATACATACATGCAGTTCCTTTGATTTCGAACCATATTTTTCTTGTTTTGTCTACAAAAAGTGGTACTTACATCATTATTGGTTAGTCCTTCTTTTGTCGTAAAATTAGGAAAGAACTTACTTTTATAACAACTTGCTACACCTATAGTCGCAATCCAAATATTCCCAAGACTATCTTCACGAATGGCCATTGTTTTAGCTTTCTTTAATGTGCGCAATCGCATCCTAATTCAAATTCAATTTTTGTTGATGGAAGTAAGGCCTGTATTTGATCTTGTGCGTTTTGACTTAGGTTTATGCCTCTAAAATCTAAAGTTTTTAAGTTTTTTAATCTACCGATTGAAGGGGGTAGTGTGGCAATATTATTATACCAAATATCTAAATGTTCCAGGTTTATTAATTGACCAATGCATGATGGTAAAGTACTGATTTCATTTTTTCCTAATTTTAAACTCTTTAGTGAGATTGTACTACATAAAGAAATAGGGAACAATTGAAATTTATTTTTTGATATATCCAATTCTTCTAGATGAGCTAAACGGGTTAACTCGTTTGGGAGATTGGAAAGCCTATTTTTAGATAAGTTAAGTTGTTTTAGATTAGAGAATGTTAAAATTTGTTCAGGGAATTCAATTAACTTTTGTTTACTTAAATCTAAGTTGTAAACAGAGTCTTTATGAACTGTATTAGCTTCTTCTAGTGAATAAAAAACATGACCAATCTGACTAACACTTCTTGTCGGGAGAGTAAGAAAAATCACCCAAAACAACACGACATTTATTTTCATCTTTAGTTAATTGGTTTTTAAGTTGGTCTAAGTTAGCAAATGTTTTTTCAGTACGAATCATTTTTACAAATTTTAATGTGAGTATTTGACCATAAATATCGCTATTAAAATCAAAAATATGTACTTCTATTCTTTTTTCACCTTTGTCTAGAATAGTAGGTCTAATACCAATATTTAGCATACCTGAAAATTCATTACCATCACTAATTACTTTAACTGCGTAAACACCATTGTATGGAATCAGTTTATAATCTTCCTTTAGTTTTATGTTGGCAGTAGGGAAATTGATTGTATTTCCTATTTGGTCGCCGTGAACGACCTCACCGGTTAACTCAAATAAATCTCCTAAATATTTTGAAGCAACTGAAATGTCTCCAGTTTGTAAAGCTGCTCTGATTTTTGTTGAACTAATTTTAATTTCATCTTTCATAAATGCTGAAATTTCTTCAACATTAAAACCATATAAAGGTGCTAATTCTTCCAAATGTTGCATGGTACCTTCACGATTTCTTCCAAACTGATGATCATAACCAACAACTAAAGTGTGAATTCCTATTTTATTTACTAAAATATCTCTAATGAATTCTATTGCAGTTAAGCGAGAAAATTCTTTACTAAAAGGAAATATTATTAAATGATCTACACCTGCTTGTTCTAATTTTTTTGCTCTTTCGTCAATTGTTTGTAATAATTCCAGATTATGATCATTTGGATGTAAAACCATTCTAGGGTGTGGGTGAAATGTAAATACAACAGATTCTCCACCAACTTGTTTTGCTTTTGTGTTTAAATAATGAATTATTTTTTGATGACCTAAGTGAACACCATCATAAGTTCCTATCGTCAAAACAGGCCTTTTTATTAGGTTAACTTCATCAAGATTAGTGTAGATTTTCACGAAAAAATGTTATTTGTTGACAAAGTTATATAAAAAAACATGAAAATCTTTTTGTTAACGAATAAAAAGGACTATTTTTGCACCCAAATTAACAAAACACATTAAAACAATTAAATAATGTCTAATTTAAACGGTAAAATCTCACAAGTAATAGGTCCTGTTGTTGACGTAAGCTTTGAGAAGGGAGCAAAACTTCCAAGTATTTTAGATGCTTTAAAAGTAACTAAAGCTGATGGAACAATTGTAGTATTAGAAGTTCAAAAGCACGTTGGTGACGATACAGTTCGTACAATTGCAATGGATTCTTCTGATGGGTTTACAAGAGGAATGGAAGTTATTACTTCAGGTTCGCCAATATTAATGCCAATAGGTGAATCTATTAAAGGAAGATTATTTAATGTTACTGGTGATTCAATTGATGGGTTAGGTGATTTAGACAAAACTGGAGGAGCTTCTATTCATAGAGATGCACCTAAGTTTGAAGAGTTATCTACTGCAACTGAGGTTTTATTTACAGGAATTAAAGTAATTGACTTAATTGAGCCATATGCAAAGGGTGGTAAGATTGGATTATTTGGTGGTGCCGGAGTTGGTAAAACCGTATTGATTCAAGAGTTAATTAATAATATTGCAAAAGCATATGCAGGTTTATCTGTATTTGCTGGAGTAGGTGAAAGAACTAGAGAAGGAAATGATCTTTTAAGAGAGATGCTAGAATCAGGTATTATTAACTATGGTGAAGCATTTTTAGAAGACATGGAAAAAGGTGGATGGAACCTTGATTTAGTTGATAAAGAAAAATTAAAAGAATCAAAAGCAACATTTGTTTTCGGACAAATGAATGAGCCTCCTGGAGCAAGAGCAAGAGTTGCATTGTCAGGGTTAACATTAGCTGAATATTATAGAGATGGTGAAGGTGAAGGGAAAGGTGCAGATATTTTATTCTTTGTTGATAATATCTTTAGATTTACACAAGCTGGTTCTGAGGTGTCTGCCTTATTAGGACGTATGCCTTCAGCAGTAGGTTACCAACCAACATTAGCAACTGAAATGGGGTTAATGCAAGAACGTATTACTTCTACTAAAAATGGTTCTATTACATCTGTACAAGCAGTTTATGTACCTGCAGATGATTTAACGGATCCAGCACCAGCAACAACGTTTGCTCACTTAGATGCTACTACGGTATTATCTAGAAAAATTGCTGAGTTAGGAATTTATCCTGCAGTCGATCCTTTGGATTCAACTTCAAGAATCTTAACTGCTGATATCGTTGGCCAAGAGCATTATGATTGTGCTCAAGATGTTAAGTTAATCTTACAACGTTATAAAGAGTTACAAGATATTATTGCTATCTTAGGTATGGATGAATTGTCTGAAGAAGATAAACTAGCTGTACATAGAGCAAGAAGAGTTCAGAGATTCTTATCTCAACCATTCCATGTTGCTGAGCAATTTACTGGATTAAAGGGATGTTTAGTAGACATTAAAGATACCATTAAAGGATTCAACATGATTATGGATGGTGAATTAGATAAATATCCTGAAGCGGCATTCAACCTTAAAGGTAGTATTGCTGAAGTAGTTATTGCAGGTGATAAAATGTTAGCTGAAGCTTAATTAGAAATAAGAATCAAAATTTAAGACAAGATGATTTTAGAAGTTATAACTCCAGATGAATTACTTTATAAAGGAAATGTATCTCAGGTAATTTTACCTGGTTTAGATGGTTCTTTTGGAATACTTAATAGCCACGCGGCATTAATTTCAGCATTAGCAAAAGGTAATGTTAGAATAGATCAAAACGTGTCTGAAAATAACGATAAAAAAATCTATAACGGAAAACTTAACAAAGAATTTAAAGCTGATAACCAGTTTAGTTTTGAAATCAAAGGTGGAGTTGTTGAAGTAATAGATAATAAAATATTAGTTTTAGCTGAATAAGCCTAACTAAATCAAACTAAAAGCGGAATTTACATTTAAGTAAATTCCGCTTTTGTTTTATATAAACTTTTATGTATTTTTCATTTAATGAATAAGATTATCTTATTAAGGTGACATACCCTTGTTTTTGATGAAAGGTAGAGTTAAATGTTTCGTAATCTACTATGTAGAAGTAAACTCCGTCAGAAGCTTCTACACCATTGTTTGTATATCCTCCCCATTCTCCTGAATCCGATTCATAGATTAAATTTTCCCACCTATTAAATATTCTGATATACTTTATCTCGCCATTGGGTATTTCAAAGTAAAATATATCATTTATGAAATCATTATTTGGTGAGAATACGTTTGGGGAGTTTAAATTACAGGTTTGATATGATATGTTCATAGAGTCTGTATAAGTGCAACCCATGTCATTAATGATGGTATAAATAACAAGTGAATCGTATTGTGGATTTGGATGTGTAATCCAATCATAATTTGCTTGGTAAGTATTAGAATTAAGTTGTAAGCTTTGATCAAAGCAAAAGATAGTGTCACTTGATAACATTATATTAGGGTTTGCATATACACTAATATCAATAGTTACCGTATCCGAATTACATCCGCTAACATCTACAAATAATTCAACAGTAATTAAGCCCTCCGTAAAAGTTGGAATATTAGTAAAGTAATTAGCTGAAACGAACATATCGTTTTGTGTCCAAGTATAATTATCATATTGCTCACTAGCTTGAATTGAAATCACATCATTGACACAAATTGAATCGTTAATTGAATAACTTGGTGAAAATTCAGATTGTACAACATTGATATTACTTAGTTCAATAATTGGGCAAAATCCAATTTGTGAAATAGACACTGTATAAGATACGGTATCAAAAAGAACCCCTGTACTTATAGAGTTAAGTGTGCTTAAAGTATCTAAGTTTTGATCTAACCAAACGGTTTGATAAGCCGCGTCAATTGAGAGCATAGTAGATTGTCCAAAACATATAGTTTGATTTAGATTGTCATTAAAAGTTAAATAATCTTGTTCAATTATTGTTATGGTATCCGAATAAGCATAACAGCCATTTAATTCTACATTGAAAAAATAATTTCCTGGTAAAGTTATAGATTGAACACTATCCGTGGATTGATCTGACCAAGTAATATTATTTGAATTAGTTATTGCTTCTAATTCAAATGTGTCCAATGGACAGATAAATACTGTGTCTCCTCCAAAATTAAAATTAGCTATGGGGTTTGGCTCAATGATACTAACACTATCAAGTGTAGTTATATTACAAAAAGAGGTTTCAAAATAATAGATACCAGCAGAATTAACATATTGTATATTAGAATTACCGAATAAAGGGGCTTGCCAATTTATAAGTGTACCAAATGTTGAAAATATTTCAATTTCTACTGAATCTCCATTACATATTACCCCAGGTTCAACAATAAAAAATGGTGAATTATAACTTGTAGTTTCTAGGTAATTTGATGTTAGGATACAGCCATTTGATAATGTAATTATACAGTGATAATTGCCTATTGATTCAATATATTGATTTTGATTAGTACCTAGAGCGCTATTATTTGGTCCAATCCATTGCCAAGCAACACCATCAAGAGCGGTTAATAATATAGAATCACCAGGGCAAATGATTCCATTTAATGGAAACATTACAATTTCTGGTTGTAATGGAGTGGAAACTGTTGCCCATGCAAAATTGGGACAAGTGTGACCATGTGCGACAGTGTCAATTTGCACTTGATAGACATCTTGTAATCCTATGGCAATAACATCTGCAGAGTCTCCATAAATTGCTATGATGTTTGGCCCTACCCATGATAAGACTGAATCTTGATAATGTTGTGCATATAAAGTTACTGTATCGCCAATACATACGAGACTGTTTTGTGACAAGGTTAATTGAGGTGTGGGAATTATACTGACATGAAAAGTTCTTTCTATAAAATAATTTACAGTATCACCACAGTTATTAACTAAATGAGCAGATATGGTATGCCAACCAGAATTTTGAATAATAAGGCCATCTGTTTGTCCAAATTGATTATCAATGGAGTTGTGATATATTGAATCATAGAATACCCCATCTATTGCCCAAAATGTATGTTTATATGGTGTAGAACCATCTGGGTTGGTCAGGTTGTTGTCAAAAATAGAAGACACTAAGTTGAAAGAACTACAGCCTGCAATTGAATCTGTATTTTGTAGAGTAATATTGCTAAAAATTATTGCAGGCTGCAATGTATCATGGATTGCAGAATCGTCTAGAAGTACACTTATTGAATTGTAAGATAGACAGCCATGACTGTTTTGTGAAGCCACTTCAAATTCGTTTGTTGTCAAGGTAAACGTAGTAGAATCGTTAATTAAATCGTAGTTTGAACTCCATATTAATGTATCCATAGGGTCTACTGTCGCTGTTATAAATAGAGTATCTTGAATGCAATCAACTATATTTATTGCTGGAGAAGTTTGATTAATGTTATAATTCCAACTATCAGTTATCAGTGGTGGATTTGGCAATGGATTTATTGTAACGACTACAGTATCTGTCCAAGCATAGCACCCATCTTGTCTTTCAATATCTACATAAAATGTTTGATTTGCATTTAGTAATTGCGTAAATGAAATGTTCATAGAACTAGCACCAGTATTCCACTCGTAATTGTAAAGTGGACTCAACTCACTTAAAGTTTGGAAATGATTTACACCAATTGTATAGCCATTAGAAGAATAACATAGCCCTAAAGAATCTAAGGAATTCTCGATACCAGGAGGAATAGTATCAGTTAAACAAAAATTAGCTTCATGATAATAATAGTCATAAGGTAAACGATTAGGATCAAAAGGACTAGTTAAGAAAATGTCTTTATAACCATTTGAAGCTTGTGATGCGAATGTACCGAAAGTTCCGTTAGCGCAGTTTGCCCATTGCAGTGTCATATTTGTTTGATTTGTTTGATAACTAAAATTCTGTCCAGAAGGTACGTTCATTTTGTTTTGAAAACTTCCGGCTAGGATTGGAAAATCAATATCGTTTAAGACAATAGATGCGCAATAATCATCCTTTTGACTCCCAATTTGCCTTGCCCATTGAAATTGCCCTGAGTTAGAGTATTTCATATAATGAACATCACTATAGCCTAAAGAAAGAAATGTAGAGTTACCATAGATTTGGTTCATTTCATCATAACTACATTTAAATAAACCTGTTAAATAAATATCACTATTTGAATCTAGAATTAATTGTTTGGTATAGAGTTCATTTTCTGAATAATTTGATGATAACCAATTTAAATCACCTAGGTCAGTCATTTTAAGTACCAACACATTGTAGTCGTGTGGACTCAAATAAGTACTAATCCCATTAATATCTTCAATAGTTAAGTTTCCTATATAATCTCCACCTATATAAATATTATTTCCCTTCCATTTAATGTCATTTAAGATGACCTGACCAGCTTGAGCAAAATTTACCCATTGTTCATTTCCATTTCCATCAAATTTTATTATTAAGCCTGAGTTAAAAAAAACGTTAGGATATGTATTTTGAAAAGTTATAGTGTCAGAAAATTGTCCTGTTAAATAACAATTTCCTAAATCATCTGTAGTAAGAGCTATGCCTTTATCGTCATATTTTGCTTTTCCATCTTTGGTCCATAAAAAAGTTCCACTACTGTTTAATTTTGATAGAAATATGTCATGAGAAGGTAATCCACTGGTTGGGTCTATAGTACTATTAAAAGTTGAAGATCCAAAAATCCCGTTTCCTTTGTACTGACCCGTACAAAAAACGTTTCCTGAATTATCTACTTCTACTCCATATCCTGTGTCACTGAATTGACCACCCATTGCTTTAGCCCATAAAAATGTTCCATTGGGATCAATTTTTGCAACAAAAGCATCTCTACCTTGTCCTGTTAGTGTTATACTTCCAAAAGTAGCAGTGCTATTAAAATATCCCGTTATATAGGTGTTTCCAGAATTATCAGTTGTGATAGAAGTTGCTCTATCTTCATTAGGACCACCTGCGTTAATTGCCCAAATTAGTCCACCTGTTGGGTTTGTCTTGATAATTAATACATCTGAATTCCCAGAACTTTGTAAAATTGCTGATCCAAAACTATTTATTCCCGTAAAGTAACCAGTCATTAAAATGTTACCATTCTGATCCGTGGCAGCATCTAAAACTTCATCAGCGGTAGATCCACCAAAAGAAGTAAGCCAATTGTTTTGAGCATTGATAGAGTAAAAGAATACTGTGAATAGAGTTAGTAGTACTATTTTTTTCATCCTTTTAATAATTAATTGATGGAACCCATATCAAAAAAATAATGTAAAATTATAGTTTATAAGTAATACTTCATAGAGTTGGTTATACAACTATACGAATTTTTTTATAAATGGTTGGCTATTATACAAAAATACTTCTTACTACCTCTTCAGTTTTTACACACTTAACGACTTAAATATCATATTGTTCAGACTTTATTCCAGTGTTTAATTTTCAAAATCTAATTTTTGATATTTATGAATTCGTTGATCAATCTTACTTCCGCGGATAGTGCAACCTTTGAATCAATAGAATTATCAGTATTCGAAGACATAATAGGTAGAAACTATACTGTTATAAGAATTACCTTATTAATGTAACGTAACCCTGTTCTTGGTTAAAAACGGCATTGAAGGTCTCATAATCTACAATGTAAAAGTAGACACCAGCAGAAACTTCTGATCCATTTTTATGATTACCATACCATTCACCTGTATTTGATTCGTAAATTAAATTACCCCATCTATTAAATATTCTGACACGTAATATTTCACCATTATGAATTTCGAAATGAAATACATCATTGACTAAATCTCCGTTTGGTGTAAATACGTTAGGTGTATTTAAATCACATTCTTGATATGAGATGTTCATAGAATCTGTTAACGTACACCCCATATCGGTTATGACACTATAAACTACAAGTGAATCGTATTGTGGGTCCGGGTTTTCGGTCCATTCATAATTTGTATGATAGTTATTTGAATTAATTAGTAAATTTTGATCAAAGCAAAACATAGAATCAGGTGGTAAGCTTACTTCAGGGTTTGGATAAACTGTAACATCAATTAGTGCAGTATCTGAATGACATCCATCTACATCTACAAATAATGCAATGTTTACGGTTCCTTCAGAAAATGTTGGAATGTTGGTAAAATAATTTGCTGAACTAAACGCACCATTTTGTGTCCAAGTGTATCCGCTATATCCTTCACTAGTTTCAATTGAAATGATATCATTTGCACAAATGGAATCGTTAATAGTATATAGTGGAGTAAATCCAGACTGTACAACATCTATATTACTTAATGCAGTAATAGGACAAAATCCAATTTGTGAAATGTATATTGTATAAGACGTAGTATCAAAAAGAACGCCTGTATTTATAGAGTTAAGTGTACTTATAGTATCTAAGTTTTGATCTAACCAAACGGTTTGATAACTCGCATCAAGTGATAATATAGTAGATTGTCCAAAACATATAGTTTGATTTAAATTTTCATTAAAAGTTAAATAATCGTGTTCAACAATTGTAATTGTATCTGAGTAAGCATAACATCCATTCAGTTCTACACTAAAAGAATATTCACCTGCCGTTGTTACTGTTAAAATGCTATCTGTAGATTGATTAGACCAAGTGATGTTGGTCGTATTGGATAGCGGTTCTAAAACAATAGTATCTTGAGGGCATAATATGGTTTCATTACTATATAAGTTAGCAACTGGATTTGATGCAGTAATTACGACACTGTCAATTGCCGTTATATTACAAAAGGATGTTTCACAATAATAAACGCCTTCAGTAATAATTTGTTGAACATTTGAATTTCCTGTTAAAGGGGCAAACCAATCGATACCAGTTCCGATAGGAGAAAATATTTCTATTGTTGCTGTATCTCCTGGACATAATGCATTGTTGTCAACTAAAAAAAATGGAGAACTATATTCTTTAACTTCTACAAAATTAGAGGTTAAAATACAACCACTTCCTGCTGTAACTGTACAATGATAAAAACCTGGAACGGTGACATAAACAGATTGACTGGTTCCTATGGCTATACCACTGGGGCCAATCCATTCCCAATTTGAGCCATTAATAGCTGTTAATAAAACGGAATCATTTGGGCAAACTATTCCATTTAATGGATACATTTCAATTTCAGGTTGGGTGGGTGTGGATATGGATATTCCAGCTGAACTTTCACATGTAAGACCTAAAGCTGTTGTGTCAATTTCTACAGTATAAGAGCTTTGTAAACCTACAGCAACTACGTCTATAGAATCTCCATAATTGGCGATAATATTTGGACCATTCCAAGCTAATACTGAATCCTGATAATGATAAGCGTACAATGTAATTGTATCTCCTACACAGACAGAACTATTTTGTGATACTGTTAGTTGTGGGGAAGGTACTATTCCAATGTAAATATCTCTATCTATAAAATAATCTGATGAATCACCACACTCATTTACTAAGTGGGCAGTAAGATTATACCAGCCAGTATCTTGAATAGAAATACCATTATTTGTTCCAAACGGATTATTACTATAAGTGTGGTATATAGAATCGAAAAGAACTCCATCCAAGTACCAAAGGGTATGTTTAAAAGGTGTGGAGCCGTCAATGTTGGTATAAGATTCGTCTAGTATTGAAGCGACTACACTGAATGAATTACAAGATATTATGGAGTCTGTGGTCTCTAAAGATAGATCGTCAAAAATGATTTGAGGTATAAGTGTGTCATGAGTTGCAAAATCATCAATAGTGACATGAATTGAATTAAATGAACTACAACCATAGCTGTTAACTGCAGCAGCACTAATTAAACCAGTGGTTAAAATATATGCTGTGGAGTCATTAATTAAATCATAATTTGAACTCCATGCCAACGAATCTTCAGCATCTACAGTGGCTGTGATAAATAAGGTGTCTTGACTACATGTGTCTATATTAAAGGTAGATGGAGGTTGATTCGTATTATAACCCCAACTATCTGTTATTAAAGGTGGGTTTGGCAAAGGGTTTATTGAAACAACGATAGAATCTTCCCAAAAGAAACAACCATCTAATCTCTCAACTTCTATATAATAAGTTTGTGTTACGTTTACAGCTTGTGCAAAAGATAAAGTATTAGCAGTTGAACCAGTATTCCATTGATAAGTGTAAAGTGGACTTAGTATACTTTGGATTTGAAAATGATTTGTACCAATCAAATAACCTCCTGCTGAAAAACAGAATTCAACTGAGTCTATACAGTCTTCAATGCATGGTCCAATTGTGTCAGTTGAACAGTAGTCGATTTCATGAGCGTAATAATCGTAAGGCAGTCGATTGGGATCAAAAGGACTTGTTAAAAAAACATCTTTATTACCATTTGAACCTTGTGATGCAAACCCTCCAACATTCCCTCCAACACAGTTGGCAAAAGGGGTTGGCATATTTTGTGAGTTTTGGAAGGTGAAGTTTGATCCAGCGGGAACATTCATGAAACTTTCAAAACTTCCTGCTATTATTGGAAAATCAATGTCATTTAACACGATTGATGCACAATAGTCATCCTTTTGACTTCCAACTTGTCTGGCCCATTGAAACTGTCCTGAATTTGAGTATTTCATATAATGAACATCTCTATAGCCTACTGAACGGAAAGTTGAATTTCCATAGATTTGATTCATTTCGTCATATTTACATTTGAACATTCCAGTTAAATAAATGTCATTATTTGAATCTAAAACTAATTGCTTGCTGTAGAGCTCACTTTCTGAATAATTTGAAGCCAACCAATTTAAAACACCTTGGTCAGAAATTTTTAGTGTCATTACATTGTAGTTATGTAAGCTTGTATAACTAGTGTTCCCGTTAATATCATCAACGCTTAAATTTCCAATATAATCTCCAACTAAATATACATTATTTCCTTTCCATTTTATATCATTTACTAGTACTTGACTTGCCCTAGCTAATGTTACCCATTGGTCATTACCATTGGCATCAAACTTCATAATTAATCCAGCGTTAAAGGCTACGTTGTTGTAAGTGTTTTGAAATGTAATAGAGTCAGAAAATTGCCCTGTTAAATAGCAATTTCCTATAGCGTCTGTGGCAATAGAAATACCTCTATCATCATATTTTGCTTTTCCATCTCTCGTCCATAAAAATACTCCATTGCTATTTAATTTAGATAGAAATATATCATAAGATGGTAGTCCATCAGTTGGGTTTATAGTACTGTTAAATGTTGAAGTTCCAAATGTCCCAAGCCCTTTATATTGTCCAGTACAAAAAACATTTCCTGAATTATCTACTTCTACTCCATAGCCTGTGTCACCGAATTGCCCACCCATGGATTTAACCCATAAAAATGTACCACTTGGATCAATTTTTGCAACAAAAGCATCTCTACCTTGTCCTGTTATGGTAATGCTACCAAACGTGGCGGTATTGTTAAAATAGCCAGTGATATAAGAATTTCCAGAATTATCAGATGTTATAGAATTAGCTCTATCTGCTCCAGCTCCACCTGCATTTATAGCCCAAGTAATATCTCCAGCTGGGTTTGTTTTAATCAGTAATATATCAGAACTACCAAAACTTTGTAATAGCGTTGTTCCAAAATAGTTTGCCCCTGAAAAATAGCCTGTCATTAAAATATTACCATTTTGATCAGTGGCCGCGTCTAACACTTCATCAGAGGTTTGCCCACCATATGACCTAAGCCAGTTTTGTTGTGCTTTAATGGAGTGTGATAAAAAAATCAGTACACTTAAAAATAGTATTTTACTCATCTTTTAATGTTAAATTAATTGATGGAACACATGTTAAAAAAATAATACAAAATTATAGTTTATAAGTTATGCTTCATAGAGTTGATTATACAACTATACGAATTTTTTTATACATGGTTGGCTATTATCCAAAAATACTTCTTACTACCTCTTCAATTTTTCCACACTTAACAACTTCAATATCATATTGTTCAGGCTTTATTCCGGTGTTTGATTTTGAAATTATAATTTTTTCAAAACCTAATTTTTGAGATTCATGAATTCGTTGATCAATTCTATTTACAGGTCTAATTTCTCCGCTTAATCCTACTTCCGCCGCTAATGCAACTTTTGAGCCAATAGGAATATCTGCATTGGAGGACATAATAGCACAGACCACCGCTAAATCAATCGCTGGATCGTCTACTCTAATACCTCCTGCAAGATTTAAAAATACATCCTTAGCACCTAATTTAAAACCGCATCTTTTTTCTAAAACTGCCAACAACATGTTCATACGTCTTAAATCGAAACCTGTTGATGACCGTTGTGGAGTTCCATAAGCTGCTGTACTTACTAAAGCTTGAACTTCAACTAACATTGGCCTTACACCTTCAATGGTGGATGCTATTGAAATACCACTAAGGTTTTCGGTATTACCACTGATTAATATTTCTGAAGGGTTTTCTACTTCGCGTAAACCTGTTCCAGTCATTTCATAAATACCCAATTCATTAGTGGATCCAAATCTGTTTTTTGTAGTTCTTAATAATCTATATAAATGGTTTCTATCTCCTTCAAATTGTAAAACGGCATCAACCATATGTTCTAATACTTTAGGGCCTGCAATGCCACCATCTTTTGTAATGTGTCCAATTAAAAATACTGGAGTTGCAGTTTCTTTTGCAAATTTCAAAAGTTCAGCTGTACATTCTCTTACTTGGGAAATACTACCAGGTGAGCTTTCTATAGATGGTGAGTGTAACGTTTGAATACTATCAATAATTAATAACTCAGGTTTAATTTCTTCAATTTGTCTAAATATGTTGGATGTAGATGTTTCTGTTAATACATAACAATTGGCTTCTTTTTTTCCAATTCTATCCGCTCTCATGCTTATCTGTTGCTCACTTTCCTCTCCCGATATATACAACACTTTAAGTTGTGGTTGTTTTAAAGCGGTTTGTAATAATAAAGTTGATTTTCCAATTCCAGGTTCACCTCCAAATAAAATTAAAGAACCTGGTACTACACCACCTCCTAAAACACGATTTAATTCACCATCATTCAAAACAATCCTGTCTTCTTTATGATGTTTTATTTCTGTTATTTTTTGTGGCTTAGATATTCTTTTATCTGTGTTAGAAGAGAACGGAACTTTTGCGCCACTTGATTTCTCTAAAACCTCTTCAACAAATGTATTCCATTCGTTACATGAAGAACATTTACCAACCCATTGTGGTGATTGTGCGCCGCAATTTTGACAAAAAAATGATGTTTTTACCTTAGCCATATTTAAAACTTTTGACTAAAGTAGGTAATGACAACGTAATTTATTTACGTTTTAAATAATTTTTATAAAATTAGTTTAAATACAATAGTTAAACCAACTGCTAAACATAATCCAATTATAACCATCATGAATAGATTAATTCTTCTGTTTTTTATGATTGATGTTCGATATTCGTCAATTTCCTCAGTTAAATTAGTGTGTATGTATTTAGACATTAAAATTTTTGCTGAGTTTTTAGTCTTATGTAGCATTTCAGCTTCAAATATTGGAATTATTGATAAAAACCTTACTGGCCTACTGTTTAATCTAATTTCTTTTAATTGGTCTTCAAATTTAATTGGTTCTGCTAAAATAAAATAATTTTGCTCAAATTTTGATGAAATTGCTGCAATTGGATTTCCTGCTGGAATTGTATCTCCAGGTCCAAACCATGTGTTGTTTTTTTGAGGAACTTGTGCAATTCGATTTAACCATTCAATTGGCCATTGGTTTTCATCTGAACGGTCTGTAATTTTCCAATATTCAGGTAAGCAAATGTATAATTCTATGTGCTCAAATTCTGGGTATTTGCTTGAATCTGATTGTTTAGAGTCAGATAAACCAGAAGTGAAAATGATATGATATGGATTTTCTTTAGTGGCTTTAATCCAATTAATACTAAAACTATACGCTTCATTTCTTTCCAATTCAACTATTGTTTCAACGTTAAATGTTGATTTTAGTTTATTTATTAACTCCATAAAACAAAGGTAAGCATCAAAACTTTAAAACTGTTATATTTGTATCAAATGAAGCACTAATTCAATAACTTAATCTATCAATTGTGAAATATATTTCAGTAATTACATTTATACTACTATCTATTAATTGTCAAGCACAGCTTAAAATGGATAAAATTATGTCAGGAAATGACTTTATTGGATACCAACCTACTAATGTGAATTGGGGGCCTGATAATGAAACCGTATACTTTAGATGGAGACATAATAATGAAATTGTTGCGCCTTATTATGAAACAAATGTGTCTACTAAAGTAGCTTCTAAAATTGAAAATAAAGATATACTTTGTAAAGTGGCTGGTGGTTTTGTTAGTGACGCCACACATGAACATGTGTATTATAAAAAAGGAGGTAGTCTTTATAAATGGAGTGCAAAAAAATCAACTTTAATTTTACAAAAATCTGCTGACTTTAGAATAGTTAAAGTATTAAGTGATAATAGGATTATTTTGAATGAAAATAATAATCTATTTGTATATCAACCAGATAATGGTTCGTATTTACAATTAATTAATTTTATTGATGGTGCTGATGAAATTAAAATCAAAGAACAATCTTATTTACAAAATCAACAAGATGAATTGTTTGAAATTGTACGAAAAAATAAAGTTAAAAGCCTAGCGAGAGAAAAGTTTAGGGATGAAGTGCAGTCTCCATCAATTCCAAAAGTATATCTAAATAATAAATCGCTGGGTTGGATAAAAATCACACCAGATTTAAAGCATGTAATTTTTAGAGTAGACGAATATTCAAAAAATGAGCGTACGCATATTGAAAATCATATTACAGAAAATGGGTACACTAAGTCAACTAGTGCTAGGCCAAAAGTGGGTGGAAAAAATCCAAAACATGAACTTTTTGTTATGAATTTAGAAACTGAAAAAATAACACCTGTTGGTATTGAGTCACTGCCAAATATATATGATAAACCAAAGTTTTTAAATGATAATTCAAAAGCTGATAAACCAAGAGAAGTAGTATACACTAATGCTTGGGTTAGTGATGAGAATAATAATTGTGTTGTTGAAATTAAAGCATATGACAATAAAACACGTTGGATTACTAGTGTAGATTTGAGTACTGGCGAATTAAAAGTAGAAAATCAACAGCAAGATGATGCTTGGATAGGTGGACCTGGTATTTCTTCTTGGAATAGGACCTCTGGAAATATTGGTTGGTTAAAAGATTCAAGAACGTTTTTTTATCAAGATGAAAAATCTGGTTACTCTCACCTTTATACTCATAACATTGAAACGGGTGAATCTATTCAGTTAACAAAAGGGAAATATGAAATTCATGAAGTAACGCTTTCTAAAGACGGATCTAGATTTTATATTTCAGCTAACAAAATTCATCTGGGTAACAGGGAGTTTTATCATTTAGATATAAAATCAAAAAAATGGACTTCAATATTAACTGAGAGTGGTAATTATGAAGTTACTATGTCGTCTGATGAAAAGCAATTGGCTGTTAGATATTCATTTAAAAATAAACCTTGGGAGCTTTATATAGGTGAGAATAAACCTAATGCGAAATTGTTTCAAATTACAGATTCTCAAACAAGTGAATTTAAAAGCTATAAATGGAAAGAACCAGAAATTATTACTTTCCAAACTGAAGATAGTCAAACAGTTTACGCTAGAATTTATAGACCGAAAAAAGAAATTAAAAATGGAGCAGCGGTCCAGTTTGTTCATGGAGCAGGTTATTTACAGAATGCTCATAATTGGTGGAGTGGTTACTATCGCGAATATATGTTTAACAATATGCTTTGTGATTTAGGGTATACAGTTATTGATATTGATTATCGTGCTAGTAAAGGGTATGGTCGAGATTTCAGAACATCTATTTATCAACATATGGGTGGTTCAGATCTTGAAGATCAACTATTAGGACGTCAATATTTAATGGAGAATGAGAATATAGACTCAAACAAAATTGGTATTTATGGAGGGTCTTATGGAGGGTTTATTTCTATTATGGCTCTGTTAACTAAACCAAATGATTTTAAATGTGGAGCAGCAGTGCGTTCAGTTACTGATTGGGCTCATTACAACCATGAATACACCTCTAATATTTTGAATACGCCTGAACTGGATAGTATGGCATACCGCAAGAGTTCGCCTATTTATTTTGCAGATGGTTTACAGAATAAGTTATTAATTTTACACGGAATGGTGGATGATAATGTGCAATTTCAAGATGTTGTTAGGTTAAACCAACGTTTTATTGAGCTTGGAAAAACTAATTTTCAAATGGCTTTATACCCAATAGAACCACATGGTTTTAAAGAAACATCTAGCTGGGTGGATGAATACACTAGAATTTTGAACTTATTTAATGACCAATTATTAGGGTTATAAATCATTGCGGTTTCAAAATATTATTTCTTAAACAATATTATTACCTTTGTAAAAAAGATTAAAATGACAAATAACGATATTTTTAAAAAATTAAGAGTAGCTCATAAATTGACTAATACTGATATTGTAGCTATCTGTAAGTTGGCAGAATTTCAAGTAACAGAAAGTGAATTAGGAGCATTTTTCAGAAAAGAAGGTCATGATAAGTACAGGAATTGTGGAGATCAAATTTTAAGAAATTTTTTAAATGGATTGATTATACATATGCGCGGACCAATGCCTGATAAAAGAACTCCAGAATATCAAGAAAAATTAAAAGAAGAAAAAGACGCTAAAAAGTAGTTTGAATACCAATGTCAAATCACCGTCACTTTATTATCCATAAACCTTATGGTTTTCTTTCTCAGTTTGTTTATAACGTTACTACTCGTAAAAATCGGAAGTTACTTGGGGAATTATTTGAATTTCCTGTGGGAATAATGGCCATTGGAAGATTAGATCAAGATAGTGAAGGTTTAATGTTTTTAACTACGGATGGAAAAGAAAGTCATACTGTTAGAAGCTCTAAAGTTGAGAAAGAGTATTATGTTCAATTGGATGGTTTAATTACTGAAACAGGTTTGTTTAAATTACAAAATGGAATTGAAATTACGACTGATAAAGGTAAATATTTAACAAAACCATGTAAAGCATTTGTTTTAGATCCACAGCCTGTTTTTCATAAAAGAAGTAAGAAGGTTCGAGATGATAGACATGGACCAACACAATGGGTTTCTATTACTATTTCTGAGGGTAAATTTAGACAAGTAAGAAAAATGACTGCGGCTTCCGGTTTCCCAACATTAAGGTTGATTAGGGTTAGAATAGGACAAGTGTTTTTAGATAGTTTAAGTTCTGGTGGGGTTGTAGAGGTTGATTGCTTTGAATATTAGTAAGCACATTCTCGTATTTCTTTTAAGATAGATGAAATGTAACTATTCTAAATTTTATTTATATATTTGTTTTTATAAAAAATTGATACCTAATCAATTTAAATATTATTATGAACAATAAAGTATTCCTTTTATTCCTTTTATTCTTTGTCTCTCACGTGAGTGTATCGCAAGCATGGCGTTATACAAGACAGGAGGTTCAATTTGGATTAGGAGCTTCAAATTTTTTAGGAGATTTGGGTGGTGCTAGTGGTGCTGGTACACATGGGATTAAAGATTTTAAATTTAGATCTACACGACCTACAATTATGTTTGGTTATAAATACATGTTGACTCCTGCTGTTTCTGTTAAAGCTTCAATCATCACGTCATATCTTTCAGGAGATGATGCTTTAACGACTGAGTTCATAAGAAATAACAGAAATTTAAGTTTTAGATCTGGATTGTTAGAATTAGGAGCAAGTGTTGAATTGTACCCCTGGACTGAAAGAACTGCAAGTAAATATAGAGTTAGAGGTGGTTCAGGTAATAAAAAAATCACATTATCACCTTATTTTGTATTAGGAGTTGGGTTTGCAATGTATAATCCAAGAGCAAAACTAAATGGAGAATGGATTAGCCTTCAACCTTTAGGTACTGAAGGTCAGGGTTTGGCAGGAAGACCGGATAAATATAAAAGATATACTTTGAGCTTCCCAGTTGGTGTTGGTGTAAAATATCTTGTGAACAGAAATTGGAGTGTTGGGTTTGAAGTATCATTACGTTACACCTTATCCGACTATATTGATGACGTAAGTGGTTCATATTATTTGGCTTCAGAAATTGGAAATGCAAACGGTGCAGAAGCAGCTATTTTATCTGATAGAGCATTGGACCCTAATCTAGGGTATACCGGTGTGTTAAGCGCATCTAATGGTACGAATAATTATTTACAAAGAGGTGACCCTGCATATAATGATGCTTATAGTTTTGCAATATTTTCAGTGCATTACCGTTTAAGAAAAGGAGTAAAGTTTATTCCTAAGTTTTAAATATAATGACATCATTTAAATTACTATTTATTTCAATTCTATTGTCTTCTTTGAGTTTTTCACAATCTCAAAGTTTTAAAGCAGCCTTTGAATTTGGATTTATGGGTGGAGGGTCGTATTATATTGGTGATTTAAATCAAAAAAAACATTTTGTTTATTCCAAACCGGCAGGTGGATTAATTGTTCGATACAATCTATCTACAAGGCATTCTATGCGGTTTACAGCAACTTATGGTCAAGTTCAAGGGTTTGATGCTTCTTCTGATGATGCCTATCAAATAAATAGAAATTTAGGTTTTAGTTCTTCAATTATTGAAGTAGCCGTAGGATTCGAATTAGATTTGATTAAGTATAGAATAAATGATATGAAGTATCCAATTTCTCCTTATTTCTTTTATGAAATTGCTTATTTTAGAATGAATCCAATTGTAAAAAGCACTTTTGGAGATGAAATTTCGTTGCAAGAATTGGGTACAGAAGGGCAGGGTACTTATTTGAATCCTAAAAAACAATATAGTTTAAACCAGATCTCTATTCCATTGGGAATAGGAGTTAAGTTTAATTTAAAGGAAAGAGTTGCTGTATCTTTTGAATATGGTATACGAAAAACATTTACTGATTATTTAGATGATGTATCGGGTAATTATGTTAATCCAACTCAATTGGCCGAATTAAAAGGTCCTTTGACTGCTGAATTAGCCGATCCTAGCTTGAATAATCAATCATCATCTGCTTTAGGACTTAATAGAGGTAATTCCAATACTAAAGACTGGTACGTTATGTATGGAGCTATGATTACATTCAAACCATGGCGTAGGGACATTTGTAGAATGCAAGGTTTTGGAAAAAATAAAAGAAGGCGTTAAACTAAATCCATTTTTGTAGATCTTTTTGGAATCAAATGTTGCTCTAGATGCAGTGCTATCTTCAACTCTTAAAGTTAATTTTCAATTAGTTTAAGAAAGGAAAGAATTGAGTATTACTGTTAATTTTTTAAGCAAAAAAAATGGATAACTTTCATTATCCATTTACTTATTTATTTTAAATATTTATCTAACCAATCATAATACTGTCTATGCCAAAACACTCCATTTTGTGGAGACAATATCCAATGGTTTTCTTCTGGGAATAATACTAATCGACTTTCAATTTCTTTAACTTGTAAAGCTTGAAATGCTTCTAAACCTTGACCCATTGGTACTCTATAATCTTTTTCTCCCTGGAAAATTAGCATTGGAGTATTCCAGTTTTTTACAAATTGATGAGGAGAGTTTTGTTTGTAATCATACTTATTGTTATTACTAGTGTTGTCAGTACTTGTAATTACTTGTTTTTTCGTTTTATTGTATGTTGGTGGAATACCAACATCATGATTGGCAAAAAATAACTCTTCTGTTGTCCCATACCAACTATCTAGATTGAATAGTCCACAATGTGAAATAAACGTGGCGAATCTATTTTTATGCATACCAGCCAAATAATAAACTGAATAACCTCCATAGCTTGCACCAACAGCACCAATTCTATCTTCATCAATATATTTTTCCTTTTTTATCTCATCAACTGCTGATATATAGTCATCAATAGCTTGTCCACCCCAATCTCCTGAAATGGCATCATTCCATTGTTGACCAAAACTTGGTAAACCTCTACGGTTTGGTGCAATAACAATGTAACCATTAGCTGCCATTAATTGAAAATTCCATCTGTAAGAGAAAAATTGACTTACGGGTGATTGTGGCCCGCCTTGACAATATAATAACGCTGGATATTTTTTATTTTCATCAAAGTTAGGAGGATATATTACCCAAACTAATTCTTTTTTTTCATCTGTTGTTTTAACCCATCTTTTTTCTATTTTTCCAACTTCAATTTTATCATATATTTCTTTATTTACGTCAGTTAATTGAGTAGATTCTTTCTCATTAATCAAAATTGAATATATATCAGTTGGATGATTCATTGACTGTTTCCCAGCTATTAACTTATCTCCAGCAAACGCTATTGATGTGTAATTGTGCATTCCTTTTGTTAATTGAATAAATTTACCATTCTTTGAAATTTTAAATAATTGATAAGTCGCATTTATTGCTGCCTTAAAATAGATAGATTCACCTTTATCATCCCAGACCATAGAAGAAATAGTAATGTCTTCTCCTTCAGTAATATTTACGTATTTTTTTGTTTTAAAATCATAAACAATAATATTGTTTTTATCTGACTCAAATCCGTTTTTAGCCATACTTAACCAAGCTATTTTACTACCGTCATTTGAGTAAACTGCTTCATTATCATAACCTTCATATCCATTTTTTGTTAAACATGTTGTTTCAATTTTTTTGATATCATAAATATAAATTTCAGAGTTTGTACTGAACGCGTATGTCTTTCCGTTTAATTTTTTTGACGTATAAACAATTTGTTTACCATCTGGTGAAAAATTTATTTGTTCCATCCCTCCAAAAGGTTTTAATGGAGCATCAAAAGTTTCGTTTAGCATTATGTCTACGCCTTGGCCCTGTACCCTTCCATTTTGAATAATAGCAAAAAATACATGTGAGTAGGTTCCATTTGCATAAGTAGACCAATGTCTATACATTAAATTGTCATAAACTTTTGCATTGGATTTAGACAAATCTTTTTCTAATTCGGTAGAATGAAAATTCTTTAATTTAACGTCCTTAATAAATAATACTTTCGATCCATCATTTGAATATTTAAAACCTCCAATTGAGGATTTAAATTTTGAAATTTGTATAAGATTAGTACCATCTGTATTCATTTCATAAATATTCATGATTTGATCCACTTGCTTCATGAATGCAATTTTTTTCCCATCAGGTCTCCATTGTGCATCATATTTGTTGCCACTAAAATTCGTAATCTTTTTTATATCACCTCCATTAACAGATAGTGTATATAAATTATTTTCCCCTTTGTTTTTATTTAAGTCATATTCTTTTATACTAAAAAGAATAGTTGAATTATCTGGTGAAATTTTTATGTTTCCAACTCTTTTTAAATCCCATAATAATTCTGGTGTCATTCTATTTTGTGCATATACTGATACACAGAGAATGCTTAAGATAATTAGTGATGCTATTTTTTTATACATAGTTTTATTTTTTAATGATTAATCAATAATTAAACCAATTTTTTTATTAATAATTTAGAAGGTATATATGCTGCAAATGTACCAATTATTGTAGTAATAATTATTATCATTAGTAAGTCTGACCATAAAACTTCCATAGGAAAGTAATTAATCATGCCACCGTCCATTTTTAATAGACCAAATTTAATTTGTGCAAATGAAATTAGGTAGCCTAATAGTAGACCAAAAATTAAGCCCATTCCATTGATCAAAAGTCCAACATAAAAGAATACACTTTGGAGTTGATTTGTTTCGGCTCCCATAGAAATGAGTGTGTTTAGGTTATTTTTTTTTTCAATAATAAGCATGGCCATAGTAGCAATCATATTTAATGTACCTAAAAAGAAAATAAAGCCTAAAAGTATTATAGTCATTAAGCGTTCAGATTGGGAGGTCTTAAACATTAATTCATTTTGTTCATAAGCAGTTTTTATTGTAAAGTCATCTCCAATTTTTGCTTGAATTTCAGCTTTCTTTTGTTGTAAATCTTGATCATCTTTGAAGTCGAATTCAATGGAGGTTATATCTTTATCATAACCTAAAACTTTGGCTGCGTATTCTATAGGTACAATTAAGTATGAGGCGTCAATTGTATTGTTAAAAGAAAATGTTCCTGCTATAGGTATTTTAGACATTTCAAATGCTGAAGTACTATTTCGTCTTATTTTTTCATTTCGATTAGGTGAAAAGACAGTGAAGTAATCAAATTGGTTGTCTAATTCATAGATATAACCATTTAGGTTTTGTAATGCTCCAACACCAACTAATCCAAATGGACCTTGATCATTTTTCAATATAGATTTACCATCAATTATGTAATCATCCATTTTAACAATATCTAAAAATGAATTTTGAACACCTTTGATTGTTCCAAATGTAAACTGTTCTTGATTTTTTATAATTACAGTTTCTTCAATTATTTCTGAATAATTTAATATGTCAGGATCTTGAAAAATGTCTTGATTTATGAATGTTTTATTAAATGTTTTGGAACGTGTTGCTTCTATTTTAATATCTGATTCAAAAGAGTTGAATAAAGTTAGTACTAAGCCCTCAATGCCATTAAATGCTGATAAAACAATTACCATGGCTGCTGTAGAAATAATTATTCCGACAACAGATATGGATGATATTAAATTTATAACATTTTGTGATTTCTTTGAAAATAAATATCGTTTAGCTATGAAAAATGAGGTACTCACTAATCTTTAAGAAGCTTTTCAATATTATTGGCGTAATCTATTGAATCATCTATTTTGAAATCTAATTCTGGAATTCTTCTCAAAGATTTACCTAATCGCTTACCCAATATTCCACGAATATAACCAGTTTTTTCAACTAAATTTTTATGAACAGCTTGGTCATCTTTACCTCCAAAAATACTCACAAAAACTCTAGAATAAGTCATGTCTGGTGAAATTGTAACAACGGTTACCGTTACCATTGCACCCAAGCATACTGTACGTGATTCTTCTCTAAAAATCAGACTTAATTCTTGTTTTATTAAATTGTTTATTTTTTTTTGTCTTAAACTACTCATGGTGCAAAGGTAGTTATTTATTAGGTTAAACGATTATTAAATAAAAGTTTAGTCATAAAAAAAAGTGCAACCATTTCTGGTTGCACTTTTAAAATTAATTGTTTACTATTATTGTTTTACAATTCTACTTTTATGGTTTAATCCATCAGTAGTATTAATAACAATAATGTAACTTCCATTTGCTAAGTCTTTAATGTTTAATATATTATTTTCAGCATTGTCAGTTAATACAAGTTTACCATCAACATTAATTGTTTTAATTGTTGCAGTAGTAACTATGGTAACAAAGTCTTGTGTTGGGTTAGGATATATAGAAATTTCTATAGTTCCATTTTCATTAACACCAACAGCGGTTTGATTAGTAATTGTAATAATTGTAGTTCCAGTTATACCAGACGCATCATTTGCAGTAGCTGTAACCGTTACATCTCCATTGTGAGTTGCAGTTAATAAACCAGCAGCATCAATTGTGGCTTGTCCAGTACCGTTTACAATAGACCAAGTATATGTTCCGTCAGATGCATTTGCCGGTAAAACTATTGCTTCCATTTGTAATGTACCGTCATCTAATGATACAGTAGTAATTCCACCTTGTCCTTGAACAGTAATTGAAGTCACTAATATGTTTTGATTAGAAAGTGTAATTACCGCAGTTCCAGTTATACCAGATGCATCATTTGCAGTTGCCGTAACTGTTACATCACCATCAGCAGAAGCTGTTAATAAACCAGCAGCATCAATAGTTGCAGCACCAGTTCCGTTTGTTACAGACCAAGTATAAGTTGCATCTGTTGCGTTTGCTGGTAATACTGTAGCTTCCATTTGTAAAGTTCCTGCATTTGTTGTAATCGTAGAAACACCACCTTGTCCTTGAACAGTGATTGAAGTAACTAAAGCAATTTGATTAGAAATTGTAATTACCGCAGTTCCAGTTATACCAGACGCATCATTTGCAGTTGCCGTAACTGTTACATCACCATCAGCGGAAGCTGTTAATAAACCAGCAGCATCAATAGTTGCAGCACCAGTTCCGTTTGTTACAGACCAAGTATAAGTTGCATCACTTGCGTTTGCTGGTAGTACTGTAGCTTCCATTTGTAAAGTTCCTGCATTTGTAGTAATAGTAGAAACACCACCCTGCCCTTGAACAGTGATTGAAGTAACTAGTACTGGAGGTATTATAGTGATTGTATAATCTTCAAACTCAGCTCTACTCGCTGTATTACAAGGGTCAGAAGGGTTACTTGCATTATAATGTGCATTTGTTCTCATACTATAATTTCCTAAAGCTGTTAACGCAGGAACTGTAATAGTACCGGTAAAAGGCCCACTTCCATAACTAGTAGTATTAAATACTTTTTCAGTAGCATCATCAAAAACCAAATCGTTGTTCCAGTCAATCCAGATTGCAAAACCAACTGTACCACCAACAATTTCTGCATTGAAATCAAAAGTTCCTGATGCATAGCTTTCAACAGACTGAGTAGTTCCATCAAAATAACCACCAGCAGTGAAACCTGAACTTAGATTAGATATATTTGAAGAACCATTAGAGGTAGAAAAATTATCTATATAAGTTAATGCACTTGTACTAGAAGGTGTACAATATCCAGTTAAAAAAGTATAAGGACCAACCCATAAACTAAGGTCTCCACCACCACAATCGGATTGTACATAGAATTCATATTCTGTATCAGCTGTTAATCCAGTAATGTTTTCAGTAGTATTTGTTGTTCCTGTGATTACAGTTCCTGTACCTTGTGTAAATCCGGCAACACCATACTCGATATTCGCAGTTCCACTAGCAGCTGCATCAGTAAATGTTAAGTCAGCAGAAATATTTGTGATATTAGAAGTCATTAAACCTGTAGGTGCTAGACATGATGGTATAGCTTCAAAGTTTACTTCATCTATATATAATCTCCAACCATCTAATCCAGCTGCAGGTACATGCCAAGCCACATAAACTGTTCCAGTGTAAGCAGATTGTAACGTCCTGAATTAACTATACAATTATTTAACAAAAGACTAAAATAACTATACACCATATATTTATAACACTAAAATAGCTATACATATACTTGAAAAGCTAAATTAGTTATACAAATTC
>Ga0256845_1000720_pt1 | contig 29371 bp, 24 predicted proteins | sample RiftiametaG_FD_189101 | JGI IMG/M metagenome (GOLD analysis project Ga0256845, IMG submission 189101) | Tube worm associated microbial communities from hydrothermal vent at the East Pacific Rise, Pacific Ocean - Riftia | ecosystem: Host-associated > Annelida > Integument > Unclassified ...
GCAAGCCTGCTCTAGAACAGAAAGGAAGTGATATCGATCAGCTTTAGTCTCAAATATCGCCTGTTGCGCGTTTCCGCGAGAAGTAATGTGGTATATCGCACCGGGATATTCTATTCGTATTTGTCTGGCCATAAGGTACAGTATCACAAATAAATTGATAGAGCAAAGAAAGACGTGTCCCCATTGATTCTGCATTGATTCATTAATTCTATTAAATCAACTGAAATCATTTTCTTATGTCTATTGACTTAGATCTGGCTCATATGTGTTAGCTGCTGAATTAAACACTTTATAGAAGCTTTGGTTCGACACGTTCAACTAACTCAAAACCTTTGGCTTTTTTAAATGACATGTTATGGATGAAGTTGCTCATTGAGTCAGATGGATCAATATTATTCATATTAAGAGAGTCCAATGTTTTACGTGGTACGCAAACAGATAATATTGGAGATTTTTCTAAGTGTCCTGTTTTGGTGCTAAGTAATTCATCAACAGCCGTAACAATTACGATGGTGTCTGGGATTGCACAAAACAGTTCATTTGCCACCCTTAATACACAGCTGCATACATAGTCTTGGTAAATTTCATTAAATTTTCCTTTTGGCATATTCTTTACAGAGAGCCTGCCACTTTTAAGTAAGATCTTTACTTCACTAGGAACAATATCATCTCCATGTATATGAATTGTCGCTTCAACAACCCCAGCACTACCGACGGAGACAGATATACTAGACTCAAGAGTGGAAATTTCAGAGAATGGGTCAAGATAATTAATTGCATCTATTTTTGCTGTTCCATCCCCTTTAAGAAGGAGCTGTGCTATATCTACACGTTTTTTCCAGTCATACAGCTCTTTCTCCCAGCGAGCTACACTTTCTTTATGCTCAGTTTCATCTTCTTCGATAGCACTTGATATACTCTCATCAAGCCTTTTTCGTTTTTTTCCATCTCTTTTAAAAAGTTTATCTATAAAACTTGGGCTATAGTTTTCTGCATCTGACTTAGCTGCTTTTTCATGGTTCTTTAAGTTTTCAGGATTTTGAGGTTCCTTTGATATAGCGATACTTTTCCAGTCAATCGGGTCACTACATTCTCTATGAATGGACTGAATCACCTCAATATGATTTTCATATACTTCGACTTCGCATTCTGCTTGTTCCAATTCTTGCATTTTTTCATATTGTTTTTGCTGCTTCTCAAGCTCTCGTTGTCGCCGTTTTTCATCTCTTTCTGCCGCACGAACCGCTGCTCCAATTGAGCGAACTGTTCCTTTCCATCCCATAAGTTTTCCCCTACGCTATTTTTTGTTTGCGCCGTGTTAATTTGGCGCGGCTGTTCGATTTTGTACATTCTAAAAATGGTTGGATCTAAATATAATTATTTCAGATTAGAACCAGTGTTACTAAAATGCTGAACTTCCAAATACTACCACACTTGATTATTTCAAGCTGGCACTTTGTTTGGCTAAATCGCTCTCAATAAATAGAGCGCTTTAACACTAAGTTTTGCAGTTTATCGGCAACAACTTTCTGTTAAATCACTTTTCATAATGGTATCGGCAAGAAATTATTGTGAGCCGATTTTCATCAACTACATAAACGAGCCTATTTGCCTCATCAATTCTTCGCGACCAAAAACCCGATAAATTTTCTCTCAAAGGTTCCGGCTTTCCAATACCTTTAAACGGACTTCTTAGAGTATCCAAAAGCAATTTATTTATGCGCTTTATCGTTTTTTTTTCTTGGCTTTGCCAATAAATATAGTCGACCCAAGCATCTTTCGTCCATGCTAATAGCTCAATCATCAGTTGGCTCGTGCACTTCAACTTGACCTAATTGATATTGTTTAATTGATTGAGCCAAGTGGGAGGCATTTGCTGAACTTTTTAATAAATGCACTGTTTCCATTAAACCATTGAAGGAATCAAGCGACATCACTACTGCATCATCAGCATCTCTACGGGAAATAACCGTAAAATCAAGATCTTCAACTACTTGATCTAAAACGTTTTTTAAATGATTCCGAGCTTCCGAAAAATTTACTACTCTCATTACTACCTCAACATTGTACAACTAATAAGACAAGTATAACTTGTTCAACAAATAGCACAAGTGCAATTTCATAGATTTGACGTTTCACCGCAGCCGAAAATTAACTTTTGACGACGCAGCAGGAGTAGTTAACAGTTAATTTTCGGCTGCTGGTGCTTAAAATAGCGGCCAATGTTTGGCAATTATTGTAAACTTTTTTAAAGTCAAAATCATTTCCTAGCGCTTCGCTTACCTGCGAGTAACTTTTGTCAAGAACTACAACCAAAAGTAGGTACCATGAGGCAAAGTAACCAAAAAAGTCCTTGGCGTTCCCACTGGGGAAAAAGCTCGTTCACTTACCTATCAAACCTACTTTTTAACGGTTTATAATTTAAGTTTACGGTTGTCTGAGGAATTGCTAACTTTCTATGTAGTAATGGTCATTAATGGCGAACACAACCTAGTTATGTAGCGGAAGGTGAAGGTTGTGTGGGATTGGCGAAAGAAATTCAGAAGAAATGGAGCGAGTGATAAATCCTACTTTCCTTTGTCTGTTGACGCATCCTAATAAGCCGGGATTTATTAAAATTGTAATGGCATACAGCTCGTTAGAGCAATTCTCTGAAGAAAGTAACAAGGAGGGGGAGCATTTCGCAGTTTAATTTATCGAGCTCGAGGCGAGATTGCTTTAGTGGAAAAGGAAAAAGACTACAATTAAAATGACAACGAATTATTAGTATTCTCTTGGACTTACAGTGGACTTACAGAATTTCAGGCACAAAAAAAGCTAGTGGTCACTGACACACTAGCCTTTGTCGTATATGGTAGCAAGGAGTGGAGTTGAACCACCGACCCCATCATTATGAGTGATGTGCTCTAACCAGCTGAGCTACCTTGCCATAATTTTGTTTTTCAGCCATTTCTGATTTAATTTCTTGAAACTTTGGTCAAGACTCAAGAGGCGCGTATTTTCCAGTTTAGCGGCCTGTTTGTCAACAGATAGACCGCTAAATAATGGAATATTTAAACATTAAACCTGAAATGCATCACATCGCCATCTTTAACCAAGTAATCCTTACCTTCTAACCGCCATTTACCGGCTTCTTTGGCTCCAGCTTCACCTTTAAATTCGATAAAATCATCATAAGAAACCACTTCTGCTCGGATAAAGCCTTTTTCAAAATCACCATGGATCACGCCTGCTGCTTGGGGTGCGGTGGTATCCACTTTGACGGTCCATGCGCGGACTTCTTTAACTCCAGCGGTAAAATAGGTTTGTAGATGGAGTAACTCGTAACCTGAGCGGATCACGCGGTTTAAGCCTGGCTCATGCAGGCCCATTTCTTCTAAAAATTCGACTTGTTCATCAGATTCTAAACCGGCTATTTCAGATTCCATTGATGCGCAAATAGCGACCACTACAGCCTTTTCTTTTTCGGCGAGTTCGCTAACCTGATCTAAAAAAGGGTTATTTTTAAAACCATCTTCACTTACATTGGCAATATACATGGTGGGCTTACTGGTGATCATCTGCATGCTTTTAATGGCTTTTGCTTCATCTTTGTCCCAATCTCCAGCACGAATGGGTAAACCATCATCCAATAAAGTTTTAAATTTTTCTAATAGCTCTAACAGTGCTTTTGCCTCTTTATCACCGCTTTTAGCGATTTTGCTGGTTCTGAGGATTTGTTTTTCAACGGACTCTAGGTCAGCAAGTGCTAACTCGGTGTTGATCACTTCAATATCATCGAGTGGGTCGATTTTATTTTCAACATGGATCACATCGTCATTTTCAAAACATCTCACTACATGCGCGATTGCATCGGTTTCTCGAATATTGCCTAAAAACTGATTGCCTAAACCTTCTCCCTTTGATGCACCTTTCACCAATCCAGCAATATCGACAAATTCCATGGTGGTAGGTAACACACGCTCTGGTTGAACGATTTGTGCTAACGCATCTAAACGAGGATCGGGCATAGGAACCACACCGGTATTTGGTTCAATAGTACAAAAGGGATAGTTTTGCGCGTCGATACCTGCATTGGTTAATGCATTAAATAAAGTTGATTTACCGACGTTAGGCAGGCCGACGATACCACATTTAAAACCCATGGTTGACTCCAGAAAGACAGTTTTGAGTAGCAAGCTACGAGAAAAATCAATTAATAAAAAATTGTAAATTTTGAAGCGGTAACAATTGTAATAATATTCCTAGACGAATTGAATAAACTCGTCACTCAGGTTTAAACGCATGCAAACTTTGCATCACTTTATCGTGCTGACCACTGATGATCTCGCCGGTATGGCGGATCGCTTCATCGATGGTTTCTTCAATGGCCCGTTGTTCATTATTGGGCGCTTTGCCCAATACATAATTATGGACTTGATTTTTATTGCCCGGATGACCGATGCCAATCCTCAGGCGATAAAAATCTCGACTATTGGCGAGCGAGGCAATGATGTCTCGTAAACCATTATGGCCACCATGGCCGCCGGATTTTTTTAATTTGATGGCGCCGGGATCAATATCCAACTCATCATGAGCGACTAAGATTTCATCCGGTAGGATTTTGTAAAAGGTAGCGATTGCGCCGACCGCTTTGCCACTTAAGTTCATAAAAGTATTAGGGATCAATAACCGACAGTCAGAATTATTGAAAAGACCGCGACCCACATGGCCGAAGAATTTAGTTTCTAATTGAAGGGGAATTGAATAGGTATCTGCTAAAGCGTTAACATACCAAGCGCCGGCATTGTGTCTGGTCTGAGAATATTGAGGGCCCGGATTACCGAGCCCTACAATTAGCTTTATCATATTTAATTAAATCACAGTGTTCGACGCGAGCCGTGTGATTTATTCAGCAGCGTTGTCAGCAGCGTCGCCTTCGGCTGGTGCATCAGTTTCTTCGTCATCAGCATCGATAGAAACGGCGGCACGAGCTTTGTGAATAGTGGCGATTGCCTGATCATGATCGGTGCCATGAGTCAGTTCAATTAATTCAACACCTTTTGGCATTTTAATATCTGAAAGATGAACGATTTGATCCATCTCTGCCTCGGCCATATCAACTTCGATAAACTCAGGTAAGTTCTTTGGCAAACAAGCGACTTCAACAATTGTAAAGCTATGGTTGACGACACCCCCTTCTTTCACACCTGGGCAGCTCTCTTCATTAATGAAATGTAACGGTACACTGGTATGAAGTTTTTCAGTGGCGCTTACACGCATAAAATCCATATGAGTGATTTTTGGTTTGAAAGGATGACGTTGTAGATCTTTTAAGATCACTTGCTCTTTTTTGCTACCGACTTTTAAAGTCAAAATATGCGAATAAAAAGCTTCATCTTCCAAATGTTTGATAATGTCTTTATGAACTAATGATATTGATTGTGGTTTTCCCCCCGTACCGTAAACGATACCTGGAATTTTGTCTTCAAGACGTCGTAGGCGGCGGCTCGCACCTTTCCCTAGATCTTCTCGAATTTCTGCATCTACTACAAATGAGTTGCTCATTTTGGTTCTCCAAAAAATTTAATGAACCTTCGACCGCGACCAGTTCGAAGGAGTTTTCCTTATTTGACAGACTTAGCGACTACAAAAAAGGGCGGCGAATTATAAGGCAGATAGGGGAACAGTGCAATAAAGAAACGAGTTTCGAGCAAAAAAAGCGCCTAAAGCAAAAAAGGCTTCCTTTTGGAAGCCTTTAAATCAATCATTTAAACATCACTCGCAACTCATTTTAATCCATAAACATCGAACTTAAGGATGCTTCTTCATTAATGCGCTTAATCGATTCGCCCAGCAATTCAGAAAGAGATAATATTGAAATTCGCTCGCATGTTTTTGCTTGCTCAGACAATGGGATGGTGTCTGTAACGACCAACTGGTCGAGTGCGGAATGGTTAATATTGTCGATGGCTTTACCAGAAAGGACTGCATGGGTTGAATAGGCTGATACGCTTTTAGCACCGTTGGTTTTAAGGGCCGCGGCTGCGGTACACAAGGTGCCAGCGGTATCCACCATATCATCCACAATAATACAATCTCGACCTTTTACATCACCGATAATGTGCATGACTTCTGCTTTATTGGCCTCTGGACGACGTTTATCGATAATCGCCAATTCTGAATCGTTGAGGCGTTTGGCCACGGCTCTTGCTCTGACAACACCGCCGACATCGGGGGAAACGACAATCTCATCACCAGTGGCATTTTTTTGGATATGGTCAATTAATATTGGTGTGGCGTAGACATTATCAACCGGAATATCAAAAAATCCTTGAATTTGGTCCGCGTGTAAATCGACGGTTAAAACCCGATTGATGCCAACTACGGCCATCATGTCTGCGACGACTTTGGCGCTAATGGGCACCCTAGCACTTCTGACTCGGCGATCTTGGCGGGCATATCCAAAATAGGGAACAACGGCGGTTATTCTGCCAGCAGAGGCGCGGTGCAGTGCGTCAGCCATGATCACCAATTCCATTAAGCTTTCGTTGGTAGGGGCGCAAGTCGATTGCACGATAAAGACATCCATACCGCGCACATTCTCTAAAATTTCAGTATTCACTTCACCATCACTAAACCGGGAAACTTTAGCTTTACCTATTTCAGCGCCTAAATAATGGGCTATTTTAGCAGCAAGTTCAGGCGTGGCATTTCCACTGAAAAGCATTAGATCAGACATGGCAGGTCCCCAATTGAAATTTGTATGGTGGATAAAATGTAAGAGTAGTATATCAAGATAATTAGTTTTGCTGAAATTATTCAGCTTACCTCTAAAATAGTAACGGTTTAATTTATGAACATTTTAATTGGAGGTATCACAACGATGAAAGACTCAGGGCCATTCAGTCGTATTGATTAGTGACAATATAACAATTTTATAAAAGAAAATGGCTGGGATGGCAGGATTTGAACCTGCGCATGACGGGATCAAAACCCGTTGCCTTACCGCTTGGCGACATCCCAGCAATGTGTTATCAACTAAAATTGCTAGACTCTTGCTGCAATCTATCATGCAATTTTGACTGATTGGTACCTTGAGCGACAAAAGTTAGCCAACTCGGATCACACAGGGCGGCTATTTTACTAGCTTCTTGCAGATTGTCAAAGACAGAAAATAAACTACTTCCTGAACCTGTCATTCTGGCAGTACTTGAATGATGGCGTAACCAATCCAGTGTCTGCATTACTTCTTTATGAGCATTAACGACCAGCGATTGCATGGTATTTAATCCCCCAAAAGGAAGCCCCAGTGCTTTGAGGTCGCGTATTGTGATGGCTTTGCTATTTCTTGTCAACCGTGGATTTGAAAATATTTTATCGGTGGCAATATGACATTGAGGTTGAATGACCACAAAGCTGGCAGGTGGTAGTGGATAGGCGGTAATCTTTTCGCCAATGCCCTCCACAAAAGCGCTTTTGCCGCGTACAAAAAACGGTACATCTGCACCGAGTGATTCACCCAGAAGCGCCAGTTCATCAAGGCTTAAACCCATTTGCCATAAAAAATTGAGAGCGACTAACGTGGTGGCACAATCGGAGCTGCCGCCGCCGACACCACCGCCAATGGGTAACTTTTTTATTAGATGTAATTTGGCGCCTTGGTTGATTTTGCTATGCTGTTGCAGTAATTTTGCCGCTTTTACCACTAGGTTATTGTCGCCATTGAGTTTCGGTTGATCGCAACTAAAAGAAATTTTTGGGTCCTTGGTAAGCGTTATTTTCAATTCATCGCCAAAATCCAAAAGTTGAAAATAACTCTGCAATAAATGGTAACCATCTTCTCGCTGACCAATAAAATGCAGAAACAAATTGAGTTTGGCGGGACAGGGCCAGCTGGTCTTTATATCTGTTTTATTCGATACATCGTTCAAAATGGGTTATTCCAGAAATAGCCATTTTTTGGCAACCACTTTCAAACGGATATTAGGATGAGTAGCCTTGATCATTTTAGGTATTAAATAGCCTTGATAGAGTCGATATTTAGAAAAATCGATCTGCCATTGATCCAGACTTATTTTAGAAATTTGCCCCTTATCATTATAACTTATGATCTCGCCAGCCCGACCCGATGGTAATCCTTTGACCCAGTAAGATAATGCGTTGATTGGAAAGTCCCAGCCCAAGGTCTGCCGCAATAATCGCTCCGCATCATAGTGGATGAGTTTATCGGTATCCGGTATTTCCAGAGAAGCGCTATTTTCCAGTTGAATCAAATGAGCGATAGTGACGCCAAAAGAGCCGGATAGAAAAAAATCAAATAAAGATTGATTTTTCTGCCAATCGAGACTCGCGGTGATGTTATCTTCAGGAGTTTTTATGGAAACCCTAGCATTAAATTGCCAATGATTTAGATCGGATAAAGGAATTGTCCGATCAGGATCAATTTTTCTAGATGATTGGTTTGAAACGCAACTGCTAATAAAGATAAGCAAAACCGCCAAAATGTAAATTCGAAAATTCATTAATTGCACTGACTAAAAAAATCCTGTTGATAATTGATTAGGCGTTAGGAGCTGAAATTTATTTCTTCCCTAATTCAACCTCAAGTTTCTTGATGGTTGAGAGCAACAAAAAGTTCTTTGGGTCCATTTTTTTAGCTTGCTGCCAAAACTCCAATGCTTTTTGTTTATCGCCGGATATCCAGTATACCTCACCAATATGAGTGGCGACATCAGCACTAGGTGACATTTTGAAAGAAGTGATCAGGTATTTAATGGCCTGTTGGTGTAAACCCATACGATAGGCTAACCAGCCTTTACTATCGATCACTGCAGCGTTGTTAGGCATTGCTAGGTACGCCTGTTCAATCAATTGGCCTGCATAGTCGATTTCTCGGTTAAGGTCGACCAAGGTATAACCCAGTGCATTTTTAATATTGACATTTTCAGGGTCGAGATTGAGTAAATACTTAAAATCGGCGATCATTTCATCATATAGTCCTAAAGGTTCCTTATACAAGGCCCTAGCGTAAAGGTAGTCACGATCATCGGGTAATTGTTTAAGCGCGTTATCCAACCAATCCACGGCTTGCTGGTAGTGGTAGTTATTGCGTAGAAATCCAGCAACGGATAAATTAAATGGTTGCTTTTTGGTACCTTCAGGAATTTGTTGTTCCGCTTTTCTTAACAACCTTACCAGCTCCGTAGGCTTGTCGGAGAGCTCGTCGAGCTTAATTTTCTTAAATAATAAACGGACATTTGTCGGATAATTCTTCAACGCGGTATTGAGCCGCTGTTTCGCTTTGTCTTTGCTGACATACTGATTGAGTAGTTCTATCTCAATATTAATCAGTTGAACTTGAGTGTTTTTGTCAATTGCAAATTTGGGATTTCTGACTGTCGCTAAGGCCTTGTCTATTTTACCGGTTAAAGCATATAGTTTGGCTAAGTCAATTTTTGAACGAGTCAGGTATTTGCCATCTTTTACCCGTTCGTAACAGGCGATGGCTTGTGGGTATTGCTTAATTTGGCCAGCTGAATTACCACAGAAAAAATAGACTAACTGCGGCTTGTAATCTGATCCAAGCAGTTGGCGGTATTGATCTAGGCTTTTTTTATAGTGCGAAGTTGCAAAATAAGAGGCTGCCAAATAAAAGCGGGCTTCCGGGTCTTCTTTGTTTTTTTTGAGCCAACTGAGGTAATGCTGTTTGGTAAGGTCATATTTACGCAAATCGTATAATAGTTGTCCTAACAATTGGCTGATAGGCTTAGATTCAGGAAAATTAGCGTTAAGTTGGCGTAAAAAGGCTTCGGCTTTTTCGTCTTGATGAGTCTGATATAAAAGGCGCGTATTTAATGCAACTGCAGGCATAAAGTTCTGTTTCAAATGAAGGGCTTTTTGCAGGTAACTAAAGCTCTGCTTCATGGTCGCCGTCGGATTACGGGTGTGTTTGGCGACTCGAGCAAAAAAACTGGCTTTGTTAGTGTAGACAGCGACCTCTTTTGGGTTTTTAATGATTAGTTGATCAAGATAAGCATTGATGACGCCTGGTTGTTGATTTTGTGCAATATTTTCCAATAGATCATACCTTTCAACCGATTGCCGCTCCTGCTCCAACAGCTGATCGGTGATTTCTAAAGCTTGGGGAATTTGCTGATGGAAAAGCAAACCCGCAATCTTAAGTGATAATGCCTCGATATCCTGTGGCGCTATTTCTAACCAAATATCAGCGGCTTGTAGTATGGCCAGATTATCACCTGATTGTTCAGCTGTTTCGACGCTAAGCCGGACTAGTTCAATACTTTTTGACATGTTGGCGGCCGCCAGATAATAGCTGGTCGCTAATTCATATTCGTCATTAGCGGCAGCAAGATCGGCGGCTATTATCGCCTCGTAAAGATCGGCTTTTTCTCGATCATTTAAGTGAGAAATATCAGCTAACGGGTGAGTTTTTTGCTCCGTTGTGTAATTTGAAGTCGTTTTAGACAAGTTGGTGCAGCTTGAAAGGCTCGCCAAAATTAGCAGGATACAGACGATTTTGGGAAGTAGGGATGATTTCATCAGCAAATTTATGACTCTTTTATAATAATTCAATTTAATTACGCACTCTCTAACTTGAGTATAATATTCGTTAGTGAGTCCAAACACCAGAAATCTTAACGGAGTCCTGATTGTACACAAGAGGAAAATATCTTGCTCTTTGCTATAATTCAATCTCCAGACAGGATAGAATCTCCAGCAAACATAATATCACCAAATTTATTAGCAGGCACACCGGTATAAAAAGGTTTCTTTTGAATTTCTTAAATTACAATCAAATTTTTGATAACGGCTTCTGCATGCAACCAGGGATTGCAAGCCCAATGATGACTATTCGGCTTGATATTGCTCTATTAGTCAAGAGCTTTATATTCTCGATCAAATTTTAGCGTTATTTTATTATGCCTGTTTCAATCTTAGGAATTAACCACAAAACTGCGCCTATCGAGGTGCGGGAAAGAGTTGCTTTTTCATCGAATGAGATGAAATCGGCGTTAGTCTTACTAAAAAATAAGGTTGGCCTAGATGAAGTGGTGATCATTTCTACCTGTAATCGAATGGAAATTATTTATCGAAATAGTGAAAATGCGAGCTTAGAAGCCTCTATTGATCCTCATCTTAGCTCTGCAATCGTTTCGGACAATGACAAAGATGCGGTTGGTATAAAAAGTTGCACTAAAGATCGGCTAATCAATTGGTTAGCAGAATATCATCAGATAAAGCCTTCTCAAATTGAGCCCCACTGTTATGCTCACATAGGTGATCGGGCCATCAAACACTTGATGTCTGTCGCTTGCGGGCTGGATTCTATGGTTTTAGGAGAGCCTCAAATATTGGGTCAGGTTAAAGACGCATACGGTTATGCAGATCATGCCGGGAGCATCGGTTTATATTTGAATCGATTGTTTCAACAAACATTCTCTCTGGCAAAACAGGTTAGAACGGATACTCAAATAGGCGTAAGTGCTGTTTCAGTCGCTTATGCTGCGATCACTTTGGCAAAGCGAATTTTTTCTGATTTTAGCCAAGTGACGGTTTTATTTATTGGTGCTGGCGAAACCATTGAACTGGCTGCTAGGCATTTGGCTCGTCAGGGAGTGATTAATATTCATGTCACTAATCGCACTGTGGAAAGAGCGCAAGTTCTGGTGGATGAATTTAATCAGATGGAAATCAAAGGCCAGCGGGCGATTAAAGCGCAAGCACACAGTCTGGCTGCATTGCCTGAATTAGTCGTTCAAGCTGATATTGTGATCAGCTCAACCGCTAGTCCGGTACCGATCATCGGCAAAGGTTTAATGGAAAAAGCCATTCAAGCGAGAAAACATCGTTCTATGTTTATAGTCGATTTGGCTGTTCCAAGGGATGTTGAGGCGGAAGTAGCTAGCCTCAACGATATCTATCTTTATACCGTTGATGATATGCAAGATGTGATTCAGGAAAATTTAAAGCTGCGAGAAGAAGCAGCTTTGGAAGCAATGGATATTGTTGCTCTGCACACTGAAAAATATCTAACTTGGTTGCAGTCTTTATCCTCCGTATCTTTACTTAAGGAATTTAGAGCACAAATTGAACAGTTAAAATTAAATGAGATTAGTCGGGCAATTGCTAAATTAGAAAATCAACAGGGTGATGGCTTTGATGTCCGTGAAACTGAAAAAATCATTTCCGAAATGGCTAACCGATTGACAAAAAAATTTATGCACCAACCCAGCCAAACGATCCGTCAGGCGGGCGAAAATAATGATCACAAAACTTTGGAAATATTATCAGGGGTATTTGGGGTCAATAAGGGAAAGTAGAAAATTCTAAAATTAAAACATTGATTATTGTGTTAAACAAAAGAAACATAAATTATGAAAGATTCAATATTAAGAAAGTTAGAAACTCTCAGTGAAAGACATGAGGAGGTCGGTCATCTTTTAGGTGAGCCGGATGTACTGTCGGATCAAAATAAATTCCGAGATCTTTCTAAAGAGTATTCTCAGTTAGAGGAAGTGGTTAACTGTTTCGTTAATTACAACAAACTGATTGATGATATTTCTAATGCTGAAGAAATGATGAAAGACTCTGATGCGGATATGCGAGAAATGGCCAGCGAAGATTTTAAGGAAAGTAAAGCTCAGCTAGAGTTAGTTGAGGTCGAGTTACAAAAATTATTATTACCGAAAGATCCTAACGATGGCAAAAATATATTTCTCGAAGTTCGCGCTGGGACTGGTGGTGATGAAGCGGCTTTGTTTGCCGGTGATCTATTTAGAATGTATAGCCGCTACGCGGAAAAAAACCGCTGGCAAGTTGAAGTAATGAGTGAAACGCGTAGTGAACAGGGTGGCTACAAAGAAATTATTAGTTTAATATCGGGTGCAAATGTGTACTCAAAACTTAAATTTGAATCGGGAGTTCATCGGGTTCAGCGAGTCCCTGAAACTGAATCGCAAGGGCGAGTCCACACGTCGGCCTGTACCGTAGCGGTTATGCCGGAAGCCGATGAGTTGGATGAGATCGAAATTAATCCATCGGACTTACGCATTGATACCTTTAGAGCTTCTGGGGCGGGAGGACAGCACGTGAATAAAACTGATTCGGCGATCCGAGTTACCCACCTGCCAACTGGATTAGTGGTTGAATGTCAGGATGGTCGTTCGCAACATAAAAATAAAGCACAAGCCTTGAGTGTATTGAAGTCTCGCTTGTTAGCCGCGCAGGAAGAAAAAGCCCATAGCGAGCAGGCTGAAGAAAGGAAAAACCTAGTGGGTAGTGGCGATCGTTCTGAACGGATACGAACCTATAATTTCCCCCAAGGAAGAATGACGGATCACCGGATCAATCTAACGCTTTATAAGTTGGATGAAATTATTCAAGGGGATTTAAATCAGCTGTTAGAGCCGCTCAATAGTGAATATCAGGCGGATCAATTGTCAGCCCTGTCAGAAGTTAATTAAGATTTTTCGGGCTGTGGGTTAAAGCAAAACATGCTACAGACTTATCAAGTCATTAAATCAATATGAATATTCAACAAACCTTAGATTTTGTTCAGTCGGAAATTTCTGGAGATCAAGCTTGCGTTGATGCGCGCTATTTATTAAGTCATGTACTACAAAAAGACTTTAGTTGGTTGAAAACCTGGCCCGAAAAGCGATTATCGAAAGAGCAACAAGCGATACTAAACGTCATGGTAACAAGGCGTAAAAATGGCGAACCAATCGCTTATATCACTGGGGAAAAAGAGTTTTGGACATTACGTTTGGAAACTAATTCCTCTACACTGATACCTCGACCTGAAACAGAATTATTGGTCGAAAAAGCACTTGAATTCTTAGTTCGATATCAATGCGCCAAGGTGTTGGATTTAGGGACGGGAACAGGCGCCATTGCACTGGCAATAGCAAGCGAAAGAAAGAATGATCAAGTTTTTGCCAGCGATTGTCAACCTAGTGCGGTAGAACTGGCGCAACGAAATGCTCGTTTGAACAACCTTAAAAACATCACTATTTTACAAAGTAACTGGTATTCAAATATTGATAAGATCGGATTTGAATTAATCGTTTCCAATCCACCTTATATTGCTCCAGGAGATCCTCATCTCGAACAGGGCGATCTAATTTTTGAACCTGTAAGTGCGCTGGTTTCTGAAGATGATGGGTTGGGTGATATTAAAATAATCGTATCGCAGGCCAAAAATTATTTAGCCAAAGGCGGAAAACTAATGATTGAACATGGTTTTAAGCAAGGCGAACAAGTCAAACAATTATTGATGCGATTTGGATTTGACAACATTGAAACCTTTTGTGATCTGTCTAGGCTCGATCGGATCACTACGGGAAGCATGCCATGTTAAACGATGAACAATTACTTCAATACTCCCGTCAAATTATGCTACTGCAGATCGATATAGAAGGACAGCAAAAACTGCTTGATGCTCATGTGGTTATTTTAGGGTTAGGTGGTTTAGGCTCGCCAGTTGCTCTTTATCTGACAGCGGCTGGAATTGGTGAAATCACTTTGATTGATGATGATGATGTCGATTTGTCTAATTTGCAAAGGCAGGTCATTCATCAAGCGAGTTCGCAAGGTCTTCCTAAAGTGGAGTCCGCAAGAAAAACGATGTTAGGATTAAATCCTGATGTAAAAATTAATACTGTACAACAAAAACTGGATGAGTCTGAATTAATAAAAGTGGTAAACAAATGTCAGATTGTTGTCGATTGTTGTGATAATTTTGAAACACGTTTTAGCTTGAATCGAGCCTGTTTTACACACAGAGTGCCATTGGTTTTCGGTGCGGCCATTCGTTGGGAAGGGCAACTAACCACCTTTATGATGAACGATGTTTCGCCTTGTTATCGTTGTTTATATGACGAGCAAAGCGCTACCGATGAGACCTGTTCACAAAATGGCATTGTCGGTCCAGTCGTCGGTATTATTGGAACAATGCAAGCGCTGGAAGTGATTAAAATCATTACAGGAGCGGGCCGGGCAGCCGTGGCAGAATTAACTTTGTTTGACGGACTGAACCATTCCTTTTCGAAAATTAAATATGGCAAAAAAAGTGACTGTCCAGTTTGTGGGGAGGCGCGCTCCTACCCAATAGTGTGAGATGGATATTATCCTGCTTTGGCTAAACTAACCGCTGCACAGTGATTTTTAGCGCTAAAAACGGATTGGGGAGCTATAAAGGGATAGACTTCGCTTAATTCAACCCAATCCCCAACTTTAACCTGGTCAACCCTTAGATTTAAAGGATATGCCGTTGCTTGGTTTTCAAATGACTTTACTATTTGTAGCTGACCGGCTGGTAAAGGTGACAAAGATCCCGTTTGTTGTTGGTAGTAAAGCCCCAGTAATTCACCGATCACAAATGATCTTCCTTCTGATCTAATCAATATTTCGTTTTGGTTATTTCTGATCACCCTCCCCATAGCAGGCTTTTGGTTAATGTACTGCATTGCCTGCAAAATCAAATAGTTGCTAGCGGCAAGGAACGCCTGACCGGTTGTTGTTTGAAGATATTGGTTAATGGTTTGGTTGTGGTTAAGTGCTGAAGTAAGGGATTGAGTCTTTGCATTAAGATCGCAATTAGAAAGAGTTGTCTCTATAGTTCGCGACCAGTTAGCAATGTGTTTGCTGGCACTGCTCACGGTCAATGACAATTTAACCTTGGCATTTCGAGCATTGGCAAACCATCGGTCAACATTGGCATTTAACTCTTTCCACCAGATATCATCTGGGGCGTAATCAAATGGCAATTGATATTGTTCAATGGTGAGTTGAAAATGGTAATCAGCAGGTCCGTTATTGGCATGTTTGCTATCGGTTTGCATCTCTAAAAATTTAACCTTATCAGCATGGGCTAAAAAATAACGACTCGCAGTAACTAGATCGGAAAATAACAAATGGCTTTCTAGGGGGATTTTTCCGTGGTCAAAATAATCCGCTTTTTCTTCGCGTAATTGTAGTGGTATTCCTGAAAAATTTTTTATTGGTAAAATTTGAATATTAACCGGTTGATCAGGTATCAGTTGCCAGTTTAAATGGCTATAGTCGGCAGCTTGCCGGTATTGCAATTTAGAGAGGGGAGCGACTGGCTCAAATAGTGGCGCTTTAGATAGAGCGGTTATCGAAAAACTTAAGAAGATAAATGCTATCAGCGACAAAAGTACATTTTCTCGTGCTTCAATTGATTTTTCTAGGTTCATAATATGATTACCGAAATCCCTGTGAAGGGGGGGGTACTAGTGTGTAAAGGTTATCGGCCGATAGAGTAGGTGTCTTTAATGGATATTTCAGTCTTTTTGTCGGTTAAGCTCGTTGCGATAGTTTTTCACGACGACTAATGACCAGAGCCTGTAGTGGATCAAGTTGGGAAGTGTCAGTTCTAATTATTTTAATCCGTTGCTGATTGATCATTTCAATCAATTCTTCTTTTAATGGTTCCATCACTTTATTACCATTGCTGTCTGAAAATATATAACGTTGAGTGGTTTGTGAGATTAGCATTAATGACGCTTCGGACCAGCGTTTATTATCTAACATAATGGCCACTACGGAGCCGGGGCCTAGTTTCCTGAGCAATCCTTTGACTCTAAAACGTTTTTCAGCTTCAATTTTTTCAAGGTCAATGGTTTTTTTCTGAACCTTTCTTTTTTCTTTCTGGATGGCGATCCTGCGCTTTTCAATTTCTATTTTTTCTTTTTTCAGCCTTTGTTTTACGGCCTGCTTGGCTTTTTCTTCTAACTGTTGCTGCTGTTTTTGATTAATGATTTTCTGTTGTTTAACTGCTTGATATTCAAGTTCTAATATTTCAATTTTTGCATTTAACTCTCTGGCGAGTGCGGTAATAGCATGAGTAAAATGTATCTCTTCATCCTCTATGAATGCATTTAAACTTTCGGCAAGATAGGCTTGTTGTTCAAATCCAATCGTCACCAACAATTCACCCGACAAATTAACAAAATAAAGTTTTTCGGTGAGTTGGTTGTTCATTAGTAATTGACTTCTTACTTTTTCGCCTTCATTTAAAAGATAGTACCAGCGCTCTTCTTGTAGGCTTTGGATCTCAAATGTCGCTTTGTTAGGGGGCGACCAATCGTTATATGGGTCGAGCTCATATTCTTCGTCAGAAAAAATATCAGCATTGATCATAAGATCGAGGTGAACGCGTTTACCATTGAGTTTTTTTCGATGCAGTTCTTCAATTTCCATGAAGAAATCTTTCACGTATTCGTTCACTAATTTTTGTTCTTCAAAACCGGTAAATACTCTTTTCATGGTGGATGGTACATCGGCTTCGAATCGCGTGGTGTAATCGGGATCACCAAAAGCACAGGTAATACTCCAAGTAATGGTATCCATGTCGGTCAACAATTGCTGACACTGCTTGCTCTTCGCGCCATGCTTCAGGATTATTTTATGCAGTACAGAGTGGAGCTGGTTCTCAAAAAAATCGAGTAAAAATATGGGAATTTCATCACCTTGGGTTTTTGATTTAATTAAATGCGAAGTATAAAAATCTGCCTCTATCTTACGGGATTTTTTTTCAATCCCTGTTAACAGTTTCGATTTATTAACATTGACTTTTTCTGAGAATCCTTGAAAGTACTCGTCCAATCGCTGATTGGCCATAGAGAATGTTTTAATGGAAACCTGATCTCGACTAGCCAATCGGCCAATCAGTAGCTCAATGGCATGAACAAAATAGCTTGCTAACTTGCCTGCATTATCATCAAAGTGAAAACCTATATTAACCAGTTTTTCTAAAAATATTACTGCAACATGCTTCTGATTATCTAAAAAACTCAAATCATCTAAGGCTAGCCGGGTAAAGGCAAGCTGAAGGCTGTTAAGAATGTAATAAAACTTTTGATGGTATTCGGTATTGGCTCGCAAGTAATTAAAAAGAATTTCAACAACTTGTAGAGCATTTTTTTCATAAGAGGCTAACGGTCGTCCCTTAATAACATCGACATCGTTTAGCATTCTAAGCACTGATAACTCTTTGGATTGGTTAGCAGTTATTTTAGTCGCCAAAAAGGTTAAAGCATCTGACAGCTCTTTTGGACTGATCAAGTCTTTACGCCAATCAGAACTTCTGGGTTCATAGAAGATTTTTTCTTCAAGGCGCCTGTTGTGCTTTAAAAGGGTACGAAGCTTCCTAGACATGGGCTATTTTATCCATCCTGTAATCCAATAAATATAGTCCAGTAAGCGATTATATCCAATAATTTTTAGGTATAAATGTTTGTTGTAGTAGAATTTTTATTATGATTGTGAATTGGTACCGTAATTTTTGACCATATCGTTATTGTCTCGGTGTGTGTCTTGCGGTGGGAGGGCGATAAATGGTCTAATCAGTACTACTTAGGTTTTGCTAAACGACTAAAAACGGTTAGAATGTCGCAAAATAGTTCAGATTAACTATTCCATATTCCAGAATAATGGGACCTCGGTCGATTTACCAATTTGATGAGACTAAATAAAAACTATGAATTTCTTAGAATTTGAACGCCCAATTGCGGAAATGGAAGCTCAAATAGAAGAATTGCGCTTGATGGGAGATGATAGCGAAATCAATATAAATGATGAGATTGAACGGCTACAGACGAAAAGCCAGGAGTTGACGACACAAATTTTTTCCAAATTAGATGCTTGGCAGGTGGCCCAATTGGCTAGGCATCCACTACGCCCGTATACCCAAGATTATATTAATTTAATTTTTACTGATTACGATGATTTGGCGGGTGATCGAGCCTATGCCAATGACTTAGCCATTATTGGTGGTCCTGCCAGATTGGATGGAAAACCGGTAATGATCATCGGTCATCAAAAAGGACGAGATACCAAAGAAAAGGTGGCCAGAAATTTCGGTATGCCCAGACCTGAAGGATATCGAAAAGCGCTCAGATTGATGGAAATGGCCGAAAAATTTCATTGGCCGATCATTACCTTTATTGACACTCCCGGCGCCTATCCCGGCGTTGGCGCTGAAGAACGAGGCCAAAGTGAGGCGATAGCCCGAAATCTAAAAATCATGTCTCAATTAAAAGTTCCTATTATGTGTACTGTAATAGGTGAAGGCGGATCCGGTGGTGCATTAGCTATTGGCGTTGGCGATAGAGTGAACATGCTTCAATACAGTACCTATTCGGTTATTTCTCCAGAAGGCTGTGCATCCATTTTGTGGAAAAGTGCTGATAAAGCACCAAGTGCTGCTAAGGCCATGGGGATTACCGCAAGACGACTCATTGAATTGGACTTAATTAATTCAATTGTCGAAGAACCAGAAGGGGGCGCTCATAAAAACCATCCGGCTATGGCTATTAATCTGAAAGCTCAGTTGTTGAAAGATTTGGCAGAACTGGAAAAGCTGAGCACTGATGAACTGCTCAATGAGCGATATGAACGATTAATGTCATTTGGTGTTCAGGAAGACTGGGACTAAAAAAACAAATTTATGCATTTACTTGAATCAGCCTTGCTTGAACATTTAGAAAAAATCGTGGCTGATAATCCCACTCTAAAATCTACCCAATCTCTTGAAATAATGATAGCACTCAGCGGAGGGTGTGATTCTTCTGCTTTGCTTCACGCGGCATTCAATTTATATCAATCGGGAAAATTCGCTCAACTTTCAGCGGTACATGTCAATCATGGTCTGCAATTACAAGCAGAAGCGTGGCAGATACATTGCCAAAAAATCTGTAATCAATATCAGGTCCCGTTATTTAGTAAAGCATTTGATTTAGCCAACCAAGGTAAAAGTAGCGAAGCCGATGCAAGAGAGGCTCGTTATCAGTTTTTTGAGCAATGTGTTAAGAAAGATCAATTGCTTCTGCTTGCGCATCATTCAGACGATCAGGCTGAGACAATTCTGTTTCGTTTGTGTCGCGGTACAGGTATCCACGGTATGGCGGGCATTCCTAATGTCAGAAAATTCAGTCACGGATTTATATTGAGGCCTTGGTTAGAATTTTCCCGGGATGAACTAACTGATTATGCAAAAAAGTGTCAAATTGAATGGGTGAATGATCCAAGTAATCAGTCAAGCCTATATAGTCGAAATTTTATTCGCAATGAAGTCATTCCTTTGCTTCGTTCCAAATGGCTGACAGTGCCTAAGTCAATTGCTCAGTTTTCTCGGATCGCAAAAGATCAAATTGAAATTTTAGATGAAGTGGCTGAGCAAGATCGGTTAAGCATTGAAATTCAGCCAGCCATTTTGGATATTTTAAAATTAGCGAATTTATCTCATGCCAGACAAAGGAATTTATTGCATTTTTGGGTGAGAAAACATGCTCGCCAAGCTCCCTCCACCGCAGAGATTGATGAAATAATCAAACAATTGTATTTCTCAAATATCTCACAAGTCAATAACCAAAAATCAATTAAAGTGCGAGCCGGCAATGGTTGGGTCAGGAGTTATGATCATCAATTATTTTACTATTTAAATGATGAGCCTGATACTCTCCAAGAGAATACTGTCTGGCAAAATATCCATCGAAATCTAAGGTTGGATAATGGTTTGGTTCTTTGTTCAAAAGTAAATGACACGGCCTTGGAAAATAGCAATCCTGAAAAAATAACTACCACGCAAAATTTTCCAGTTAGGCTTCCAAATGAGAATGAAATAGTAAGTGTGCGACCGAGAGTCGGTGGTGAATTAGCTCAACCAGAATATCGTAAACATAGCGCTGAACTAAAAAAAATCTATCAAGAACTAAGAGTGCCAGGTTGGAAAAGAAAGTGGTTGCCAATCATCTATTATAACGATCTGCTAGTTGCTGTACCGGGACTTTTTAGTAATAAGGATATGCAGGTTAAAGCGAATGGAGTTATCTACTATCAAAAAAAAACCGCCAAAAATAATCATTTTAGTTGAGGCACTCGCTAATGAAATCGATGCTTCAGTGTCAATAAAAAGAGGTTTTCTATATTTGTTTGGCTATTGAGATTTTATCAATATGGGAGTGTTTCTGGTTAGTAACTCACTAAGCATATCCAGTTTTGCTTGATAGAGTTTTCGAGTATTGTTATCGTGAGTATTTTCAAGCGCTTGATTGATTGCTTTTTTTGCGTAGCTAGGATTTCCAAGCTGTATTTTTGAACGGGCAATACCAGCAAATCCTTCATGTAAATAAGGAGCCAATTTGTTCGCTTTGCGATAATATCTTATTGCTTTATTATATTCTCTCGAATTGTAAGCCGTGTTTCCTAAACTAATCCATTTGTATGGGTTTAAATTATTTTTGTGCCCTATCTGCTCGGCTATTTTTTTTGCTTCGCTAGTGCGTTGTTGCGACTTTAACAGTGAATGGTAATTGTTTAATAGGTCTAAATTTTCTTGAGAATATTCTATACCATATAGATACAGCTTTTCGGCAATATCAGGGTAACCAACATTTTCATGAAGAAGTGCCATCATATTGATTGCGTGTGAGTGATTCGACTTCAATCCTAACGCTGCGTCTAGATACCAGAAGGCTAGGTTATCATCTTTACGAATCATCGACTCTGCTGCTTTGTTGGTGTAATACATCGACTTAAATTCTGCTTCATCTACTTCTCTCAATAAATGTGAGCGAAAAGTTGGAAAGTAATCGATATAAATTCGGCCTCTAATTATCAACCAACCATCAGGATTTTTGGGCACTGGTGAATATAAAACGGATCTAATATGTTGGGAGCTAACAATGATATTTCCTTCTTTTTTGAAGACTGGCGCTGTTTCTACCAGTTGATAGGCAATTTTGACACCCGCTAAATCGGCCAGTGTTTTAGTTAATATTGCCAGAGATAAACAGTTCCCTCTATTTTGGATTAAAGACTCCGAAGCATTTAAAGTATCAGAGTAATAATTAAAATCGGTCAAATGATTTTCTAGATATTGGTAGACCCGTTTGTGAGGCTCTTTCATACTATCTTGTTCACTATTAAAGACCTCTAAAAAATGTTGTTTTTGTTTGGCGGTTAACGAATAAACTTGCTCAATTGGAATAACACTTTTTGGTTCGCCAAAAAAGGAAGATGAAAGTAATTTCGGCAGTGGTGGTATAGTTTTTTCTGGATTAGCTGTTTCAGATTCTGTGGAGGATATTTTAATATTTGGCAGGCCAGAGCAAGCTGAGACTAATAATGCGATGGTCACTAACAGAAATTTGATGGTCATAAATTTTTTACCCTCTTTGTGATGAATAAAGGTATTCTTACAGATGAAGTCCTTAAAACGTAAAACATCGAAAAATCATATTCTTAGTGCTGGCTACAGGATTATTTTGCCTTATTATATTGAGTTTTAGCGTATAACACCATTTTTTTGCTCGGTTGTAATTCTATGTCAATGGCAGATAATTGACCGATTTGTTAACATGATCTTACAACATCTGTAGTTTCCTTACCGATAATACGACCCTCCCACAGGCTTTATATTATATGCTCTTCAAGTCGATAGAACTTGTTTTGTTACTCACCTATCAATCTCCAATAATTTTTTTGAATATTTTATGCAAACTATCGAAGCTGAACTTACGTCATAGCTATTAATATCTGCCAATTTGCTTGGGGAATTCATATGAACAAGAAGATCACTAAGGTTGTAGCGCCTATTGCTATTTTGTTAGTCGCTATCGCCTCTTTTAAAATGCTGGAAGCTGGCAAACCGGTGCCGGAAAAAAAAACCGAAGAAATAAGGCCGCTGAGTGTTTATATTGAACATGCAGAGCAAAAAGATGTTTCTTTACTGGTTTCGACCCAAGGTGAAGTTCGAGCTCGCACCGAGGTTGACCTAGTTGCACAAGTCGCAGGACGAGTCGTTTCTATTTCTTCTGAGTTTACTGAAGGCGGGATTGTTACTCAGGGAGTTTCATTAATTAACATTGACGACACCGACTACAAACTCGCATTAGCTCAGTCTCAAGCAGCTGTTGCAGAAGCGGAAGTTGGTGTTCAGGAGGCCCTAGCTATCGCAGGTGTTGCTCGAAAACAGTTGAGAAGTTCAAAAAAACAATCTCCTCTGGCACTCAAATTACCTCAGGTTGCGCAAGCCAAAGCTAGACTAAAAGCTGCCCGTGCATCCTTATCTTTAGCGGAACTTAATCTAGCTCGAACCAAAATTTCATTACCTTTTAATGGTCGCGTTATAGAAAAAAGTGTGGACATTGGGCAATACGTTAGCCCCGGCATCTCTTTAGGTCGAGCTTTTTCCACCAAGGTGGTCGAGGTTCGAGTACCTTTGGATGATGATGAATTAGCTTCTCTTGATTTACCGATAGGATTTATTGCCGATGGAGAAAACCCGTTACTGGTTGATCTGAGTGCGACGGTTGCTGGCAAAATGCAACGTTGGCAAGGAGAGCTAGTTCGATTAGACGCGGCCATTGATAGCCGAACGCGCACCTTGTTTGGCCAAATAGAAATAAAGTCACCCTACGATAAAAATGTATCTCAAAATAATATGCCGCTTGCGGTGGGAATTTATGTGAAAGCTGAAATTAAAGGTCGAAATATTAGTGATGCGACTGTTATTCCAAGAGATGGTTTAAGAGCGGGCAACAATGTTTTTGTTGTCAATTCAAAAGATAGGCTCGATGTTCGAAAAGTGGATGTTATTCATAGTTCCTCAAAAATAGCAATCATTGGTTCGGGAGTTAAACCTGATGACCGAGTGATCGTTTCATCCATCCGAAACCCGATCCCTGGAATGCGAATTTCTGCGCTGGAAAAAAATGTGGCGGATAAGAGCGGCATTGATAATGAAAAAAATGATGAAGAGAAAAAATCCATTGCTCTTATAGGAACGAACTAATGGAAAGAATGATTGCATGGTGGGCAAATAACCCGGTCGCTTCAAACCTATTAATGGTTGGGATTTTATTAGCGGGTATATTAGGCTTTTTCGCGATGGAAAGGGAGACTTTTCCTGCGTTTAAACCAAGTCAAGTAAAAATCGAATTTGTCTGGCCCGGTGCGGCACCTCAGGAAGTTGAAGAACAAATTATTATTCGTATGGAAGAAGCGCTTAGCAATTTAGACAACGTTTACCGGATTTATTCCACGGCAACAGAAAACTATGGCGAAATTGAAATAGTCACTTATCCATCAGTTGATATGGAATCATTCTTAAATGAAGTAAAAGGGATCGTGGATTCAGTTAATGCATTACCTCGCGACATGGAAAATCCACGAGTGAGTCAGGTGATTTATCGCCAGGAAGTTGTGCGAGTGGCAGTTCATGGAAATCTTGATGAGCGAACGCTAAAAAATCTGGCGGAAGATATTCGAGATGAAGTTGCTGCGCTGCCTTACGTTTCAATCGTTAACTTATTTGGTACTCGACGTGAAGAAATTACGATCGAAATTTCAGAAGATTCCTTACGTAAGTATGGACTCAGTTTCGCCGATATTTCGGATGCGATCCGAGGCAGTTCTATTAATGTATCTTCGGGTCGAATCAGGACAGAAACCGGTGATGTTTTACTCAGATCGAGAAATTTGGCAAATTCTGAACGTGAATTTAAAGAAATTATTATCCGTCAAACGGAAAGCGGTGCTATTGTTCATTTGGGTGATGTAGCCACCGTGGTTGACGGATTTGAGGATGAAGAAATTTTAGCCACTCTAAATGGTGAACCGGCGGTGTTGGTTCAAATTATGTCTACCGATAAAATGCAAATTGTAAAACTGAGTGATTCTGTTCGTAATTGGATGGCTGAAAGAGAAAAAACATTACCAGAAGGCGTTGGTTTATCCATCTGGTTAGATCAAGCCGATACTTACAAGTCTCGTATGAATACCATTAGCAGCTCAGCCAGTCTTGGATTATTGTTAGTATTTTTGGTGTTGTTTTTATCATTGCGACCTAAGGTGGCGTTTTGGGTGACGGCTGGAATAGCGGTTGCCTTTATGGGGACCTTTGCAATGTTGCCTGCTAACGATATTTCGTTAAATATCTTGTCCACCTTTGCGTTCTTATTGGTACTCGGTATTGTGGTTGACGATGCCATTGTGGTGGGCGAAAGTATTTACGAACATAGTCACAAACATAAAGGCGTCGATGCGTCGGTAAAAGGTGCCATGGCGGTATCTAAACCAGTTATTGTTGCGGTTTTAACGACCATCGTTGCGTTCGCACCATGGTTTTTCCTGACTGGCGAGGATGCCCAAGCGACAAAGCAATTATCGATTGTAATAACCGCGGCTTTAACTATTTCTATTATTGAGGCATTCTTTATTTTGCCTGCTCATCTACGGCATCTCAAACATCGAGAAAAATTAAGTCGATTTGCAGGATGGCAAAAAAAAATTGAACGAAGCCTAGTTAATTTTGCTCGTAATACTTATCGAGGATGGGTGAGCACCGCAGTGAAACACCGCTATATTACCAGCAGTGCATTTGTTGCATTGCTGGTGATTAGTCATGGAATTTATAGCAATGGTTGGGTTAAATTTAGTTTTATGCCGGAGGTTGAAGCTGAAATCATTTATCTAAACGTGACCTTGCCGACGGGAACACCTTACAAACGGGCACTTAAGATTTTAGATCAGCTACAAGAGGCCGAACTCAAATTAATTGATGAAGTTGAAACGCGAGCTAAATTGGAAGGTGGTAGTGGAAAACTAATACAAGGATGGTACACCCGGTCAAGGCGGGATAGTGTGATTGCCATTGTCAGTTTAGCGCCACCCGAAATCAGAGATTTGTCCGCCAAAGAAGCAGCGTTAAGACTGAGAGAGTTGGTCGGTGATGTTCCTGATGCCGATGAAATAGAAATCAATTACACCATGAATAATTCAACTCCTCAAGTGAGTTTTGTACTTAAGCATCGTGATATGAAAATGCTGCAAAATGCCGCCAATAATCTCAAAGCGAAACTACATGAATATGAAGGAACTTTTTATGTGCGGGATAATATGCGCGGCGAAACATTTGAATTACATCTTAATTTATTGCCCGGCGCTGAAAAATTGGGGATCGATTTAGCAACCGTTTCCAAGCAAGTGCGTCAAGCTTATTATGGAGAAGAAGTTCAACGATTACCGCGGGAAAATGGTGACGTTAGAGTTATGGTGCGATATCCCAAAGAATCTCGTTATAATTTGGAGAGCTTAAATAACTTTAGAATTAGGACTAGTGATGGCCGAGAGATCCCATTATTGTCAGTTGTAGAGATTGGAGTAGAGGCAGGTGTTCAACGAATTCAACGGCAGGATGGTGAGCGGGTGGTTAGAGTTACCGCAGATGTGACTAGTGATGTGATGAGCGATATTAATGATGACGTGGTGAATAATTTTTTACCAACATTGGAAACTAAATATCCAGAAATAGTGGTGAGACACAGTGGCCAGGCGAGGGCTGAAGAAGAGTTTCTTAATGAATTACTGGCGTTATATCTGGTCGCATTATTTGTGATGTATGCGTTGATTGCTGTAGCGTTTAAATCTTATTTTTTACCTTTGCTCATCATGACTGCGATCCCTTTCGCCTTTATGGGAGCGGTTTATGGCCACTTAGCTTTTGGTGTTTCCATGGCGATGTTTTCCTTCTTTGGTATTGGCGCGGCGGCGGGAGTCGTAGTAAATGATAATCTGGTACTGGTGGACTATGTAGAAAGACTTCGTAGAGAAGGAAAAAGTGCCGTGGAAGCTGTTGTCGAGGCGGGGGTTGCTAGGTTTCGACCTATTTTGCTGACAACCGTTACGACTTTCGTTGGTTTGATCCCGATTATGTTGGAGCGTTCAACGGACGCACAATTTCTCAAACCGGCCGTATTAGCATTAGCCTTTGGTGTATTGTTCGCATTGTTTGTGACGGTGTTTCTGGTACCTTCGCTTTATTGTGTGGGGGATGATATTTCTTTACTGAATCACAAAGGTTGGAAATATGTAAAATTGCAGCTTGGTCTTAAAGCTTATGCGGATCATACTGATCATTCGGATGTGGTAGATTAAAAGTTATCAAATAAAAATAACATCTGTTATTGGTTAGCCCTTTTTAAACTCCGCTCCGTTGGGGGGTGCGTTATTTCTCGTGATTTAACAGATTATTCTAAGTTTAAGGCAGGTTTGGTTGAATTGATTTGGCCAAAAGTAAGCGGGTTCGCTTTTTCGGGTATCCAAAGAGTACGCGATAGTGGTCGATACTTTGTGAGTATCCATTCCAATTAAAATTATGTTATCTTTGTTCATGCTAGCCTCCTGATGTATGGTTTGAACGCCTATATTATAGCACTGGCTTTGAGCTAACCCACAAAAAAGGGGGCTAGCACTTTATTAAAGGGTTCTAGTGGGAGTCATTATGTCTATGTAATAACGAAAGGTAATTCATAAGAATGAAAAAATTAAATGATTTTGTTGCTGTGTATAAAGAACAACTCGACAAAGGAGATATCCTAGTTGCCTATAATGCTCTTGTGAAGTTTGTCATGAAGATCAGAGCAGATTTTTCAAAGCAATTATCTAGTCAATTTTCATTCGCAAATATCCTTCATGGGTATATGGATTACACATATTTCTATTACTCTAACGAGTATTTAAAGAGCAAAAAATTAAAATTAGGCCTTGTCTTAAATCACTTAGAAATGAGGTTCGAAATTTGGCTTTTGGGAAATACTATTCCAATTCAAAAAAAGTATTGGGATTTGTTAAAAGAATCAAAATGGAATAAAGATAAAACTGAAATGCCCCAATACTCAATTTTAGAAGCTGTTATAGTTAATAATCCTGATTTTAATAATTTAGAACAATTGTCTAAGAAGATTCTAACCAATTTAGATCAGGTCACAGATGAAATTATTAAACTTGTAAAAAGTGAAACCAGAACATAACCAAACGTTGTTGCAGATTGCTAACAGTGGCTTCGCGCCTGTCATCATCTGCAAAACTTGGCGTTAGAAATTAATGGGGACACGTCTTTCTTTGCTCTATCAATTTATTTGTGATACTGTGCCTTATGGCCAGACAAATTCGAATAGAATACCCCGGTGATATACCACATTACTTCTCGCGGAAACGCGCAACAGGCGATATTTGAGACTAAAGCTGATTCTTTCTGTTCTAGAGCAGGCTTGCAAACGCTATTAATGGAGCGTTTACGCCTATTGTTTGATGGATCATCATTATCACCTTTTAATCGAAACAAGAGAAAGCAGCCTATCGAAAGGGATGAGACATCTTAATGGTGTATATACCCAATGGTTTAACAACACACGTAAAGAAAAGCGATATGGTCAAGCAATCCATTGATTACCCATGGAGCCGTTATCGAACGACGGTTGGCTACTACGAGGCCGGCGAGTGGTTAGATGTTGGTTGGACTTTGAGCCAGTTTGGTCGCCAGAAAAAAAGAGCGATTGAAAAATACAGTGAATTCGTTGAAGAGGGGATTTACAATGATCCACCACTTAATGATCTGCAAGGACCGCTTGCATTAGGTAGCGATAAATTCGTGACTAAGGTACTGGCAAAACTACCAAAAGAGAGTCAAAAGGATCTCTCAGAAATCCCTAAGAAACAGCGTCGAAAAATTTATGTTTTAAGTACCTACTTTAGAGATAAAGAAAGATCAGCCGCGATTTATGACGCTTATTACTCTAGGGGATATAGTCAGCGGGAGATTGGTGATTACTTGGGACATCATTATAGTACCGTTAGTCGCCGGCTAAAAAGATATGAAGAGCATAGAAAGACGTGACCCCACTAATGTAGAAAATAGAGTAGAGAAAAGCCAACATAATCAAAGTGTTATCTTCTCCCCCTCATCAAACCGTACGTGCGCTATTCCCGCATACGGCTTTCCGATATTCTTCCTCTCAAGCATGTACAGTTTTCCAATATGGCACTATCGGCGGCTTATATAATCCCCAGTAATCGTATAAATATTTCCTCGGAAATTTGTGATAAGACGCTCCTCGATTTCTCACTTTATGCCGATATCTTAATTGACTTCGCAAGCTCTCTTCCATGTAGAACTTCACCTGTTTTATTTTTCGATGACCATAACCGTAATGAAAGTAATTACTCCAACCACGGACTAAGGCATTCAAGTGTTTGTGCATATTAACATCCATCTTGATCAGTCAATAACATCGATGATGATCATCCAATAACATTCATCGTGATCGCTCAATAACATTGATGGTGATCGATTTCAGCTAAAATGTTATTAGCCGATCAAAGCATGTTATTGGTCATTATTTAGATTTTTTCATTCTCCCTATAGGTGTTTTAACCGTTATCCTTTTCTCTTTTATTGATGAGGATAACCCATGCCAACGGCACCTATTTCTATGCGTAAACTTAAAGAGATCCTTCGATTAAAGTACGGCTGTTTATTGTCACACAGTCAAATAGCCAAGAG
>Ga0256845_1000721_pt1 | contig 29371 bp, 25 predicted proteins | sample RiftiametaG_FD_189101 | JGI IMG/M metagenome (GOLD analysis project Ga0256845, IMG submission 189101) | Tube worm associated microbial communities from hydrothermal vent at the East Pacific Rise, Pacific Ocean - Riftia | ecosystem: Host-associated > Annelida > Integument > Unclassified ...
CTCTCAATCGTCATCGTCATCGTCATCGTCATCGTCATCGTCATCGTCATCGTCAGGAAACTCGTCCTCGTCCTCTTCGGATAAGACCGGGCTCGACGGAACGTCGTCAGATGCATCGGCGTCGTCAGATGCATCGGCGTCGTCAGATGCATCGGCGTCGTCAGATGCATCGGCGTCGTCAGATGCATCGGCGTCGTCAGATACATCAACTTCGTCAGACACATCAACTTCGTCAGACACATCAACTTCGTCAGATGTATCAACGTCTTCAGATACATCAACTTCGTCAGACACATCAACTTCGTCTTCAGATGCAGATGCAGATGACTCAGAATCTAACCCTGGAGTTATCTCACCGGGTGCCTCCGTCGACTCCTCGTCAGCAGACTCTGCTGGAGAGCTGCTTTCTGACAGATCGGAGTCCTCCGATGCTTCTTGAGTCACATCAATCGGTCCCTCGGGGGCGGTCTCGCCAATCTCCAGTTCAAACTTTGCGCGAGAATCGTCGCTCAGTTCGGTAAACTCCTTGAGAGTTGGCAGATCTCTGAGCGATTTGAGGCTAAATAGATCGAGAAAAGCCGGAGCAGTGCCATAAATCAACGGCCGTCCCGGTTCGTCCTTTTTTCCCAGAACGCGAACAAGTTCTCGCTCGAGAAGAGTCTTCATTACCCCGCCCGAGTCGACGCCGCGAATGTCATCCACCTCTGGGCGCGTCAAAGGCTGTCGATAAGCAACAATGGCCAAGGTTTCTAACTGCGCACGACTCAGACGCACCGGTCGTTGCGCCAGAAATTCTCGTACATACGAGGAGTAATTCGGATTCGTCCGAAACGCATACGCCTCTGAAACTTCTACAAGGCGAACGCCGCGATCCCTCGTGTCGAGCAAAAGAAATTCGATGAGTTCTTGTGCCCGAACCCTATCAATTTTGGCAGCTCGAGCCACGTCCTTCGTGGTTTGTGGCTTGTCGGACGAGAAAAGAATGGCCTCAACAAGACCCTTCAAGAATTGCTCGGTGTCCTCAACTTCCGTTTCTTCCACCTCAACGCCCTCTCCCATCAGCCCAGCTCCACTTTCCGTTTCGTCAGTTAAGCTTGCCGCCAATTGTTGAAATTCATCGGCTGCCCCGTCAGAGTCTTCGCCCTCCTCATGCGGCTCCCCCTCTTTGCCCTCCTCATGCAGCTCACCCTCTTCGCTGAGGAGATCCCCCTGAGGCTCAGTTACCTCCGTTGAAATCTCGGGTTTGTCCGAACCAGAAGAATCGACCTGTTGCGTTTCGATAGGCGAATCCGGCAAAGTATCGTCGACGGGATCAATGGCCGCGCTTGGCGCCGCTTCCGCCGACGCCTCAGGAGCCTCCTCCATGGCGTCATTGGACGAGTCCCCCGCTGCAGGGACTTCCCGCAAATCTAGTACCTCAGAAACTTCCGGATTGGCCTCATCGAAATCGTCTCCGTTGTCGCTTACCTCATCTCCTGAGGCCGACTTCGGAGCTAAACCTTTGGTTTCACTCTCTTGAGTAGGGGGTGTATTTCCGCTCTGCGCCTTTCCATTGGGTCGAGGACGGCGCCCGAGACGTCGCTTCTTCTTAGCCATAATTCAGTTCAGTCAGACTCACTAGGAGCTAGTTCGTTCTCTGAGGAATCGGCTTCACCAGAAAGTTCTTCTTTAAGGGGGCTTGTGGCACCCTCGGTCAGTTCACCGTGCTTTGAAGTATCCACTCGATTGGGATCTTCATCTAAATCTGGAGTGATGACAACATTTCGGCCAAAAGTGTCGTCTAGCTCCCCGGTCGACTGGGGACTCTCGTCCTCAAGACCGCCTTTTTCCTGTTCGGTCGTTGTGGCTACACCTTGCGCTTCGTCCGGCGCAGGTGACGTAGGCACCGACTCCTTGCGGGAGACTCCTGGCGAGGAAGGCGGCGCCAGTGCCGAAGGCGGCGAGCGTTTACCTCGAAGCGAAGCACTCAAACTCTCCCCTCGGGCTAAAGCGTCGAGAGGGTCCTCTTCACTCCGGGCTGCGTCTTTCAAAAAGTCGTCGTGCTCCGCTGTTATCGTCAGCTCTATCAACAGTTCATCGGTGGCGTCTTCTTGCGTCACCTTGAGCATACGCAAGCGCGTCATCTCCAAAACAGCAAGGAACGACACGATCAAATCATCCCGCCCGGTCTCTCCCGTAAATAGTTCAAGAAAGGGCATCTTACCGCGCCCGCGCAAAATATCAGTCAACTCCAAAATACGAGCGGAGATAGAAATACGGTCTACGTCGATGAGGTGCTCCGCCTTCTGCTTCGTTCTAGAAAGTAGGCGTTGAAAGGCGTCGAATAGCTTAAAAACTCCAACTTGGGCCAGGGGTGCCGGGCCATCCATTGTAGGAGCAGCAGCTCCTCGCAAAAATACGTCACGCCCCAATACCGGAGACTCGCCCAATTGTCGGGCTGCATTTTTATACTTTTGGTACTCGAGCAAACGCCGAACAAGCTCACCACGAGGATCAATATCGTCCTCGTCCTCGTCCTCTTGGTCGACAGGAGCCTTCGGCAGCAACATTTTTGACTTAATATGAGCCAAAGTAGCTGCCATCACTAGATACTCACTTGCAAGATCAATATTGAGATCTTGCATAAGCATCATGTATTCGACATACTTTTCGCTGACAAAAAGAATCGGAATCTCCTTGATATCTAATTCGTGCTTTTGAATAAGATGAAGGAGGAGATCGAGAGGGCCCTCGAAGGTGGGTAAATCCACATGATAGGTACCAGGAAGGGCGGCGCGCTTCTCAGTTCCCGTGTCCGCGGGCTTGGAGCCCGTTACCTTCTCCTTTGAAGGACGCGCAGCCACCTCAGGCGCCCCTGTCTCGCTTCCGCTCGATGATTCACCGGACGCGGTTGTTTCCGTTTTAGCGCTCAAATGTAAGGCCTCATGGGTTCGGGGCAGACTAGTTGCATGAGCGCGAACTTCCACGTCTTTTTTCCAGGCGCTCATTTGACGTGAAAAATGCCACAATTTATGCTCTGGTTAAATAATTGTGTCACTACGGCAATTTCAATCCTTGCTCCACTCGTTGACTGGACCCAAAAAGCCACGCTAGACGCACCTATGAGTCTCGACCTTTCCACTGTTGGCTTCGAAACCGAAACTTTTACTTTCGAGTACGATTGGCAAAAGGCAGTGCTCTATGCCCTAGGAATAGGGGCAAAGCGTGAAGAATTAGACTACCTCTACGAAGGACGAGGCCCCCTCGTCGTACCTTCATTTGCAGTGGTGCCCGCGTATCCTGCCCTTGAGCCTCTGGTAAATAAGGCTGGAGCAGACATGACCAAGGTCGTGCACGGCAGCCAATCGATCACCCTACATGCTCCCATACCTCCCTCCGGGACTTTAAAAACGACTGCACGTATCGAGGGTATCTACGATCTCAAACGCTTCTCCCAGGTTGTCTTTAAAACGAGAAGTCTCATGGACGGCACGTTGCTCTTTGAAACAGAATGGATGCTCATTATTCGAGATGTCGGGGGCTTTGGGGGACCACGACCGCCCAAAAATCTAGCCCCGAAATTGCCTAAGAACAAAGAGCCCCTCTTTGAAACGACTGAGACTATCACTCCCGAGCAGGCATTGCTCTACCGTCTTTCGGGCGACTTCAACCCATTGCATGCTGACCCACAATTTGCGGCAGACGTCGGGTTCGACAAAGGTCCCATTCTTCACGGCCTCTGCACTTATGGCTATGTTACACGTGCGGTGATTCAAGGGGCTTGCGCCGGAGACGCCAAGCGCCTGAAAAAAATTACAGTCTCTTTCAAAAAACCGGTGTGGCCAGGTGAGACCCTACGCACGGTCGGTTTTGAGACCGATGACGGAAGAATCGCGCTGGCGGCCTATGCCGCCGACCGCCCTGACGTAGTTGTGGGGGCTGCCTGGGCCGAAATTGCTGAATCATGAAGTTGAACTCAGTGCACTCTTGCTCATTCTTTTTTCTAACTCTCGGACTACTCACCCTCGAAAGCTGCGTAGTCTCCACCCATGGTCCGCCTGGCACCCCACCAGAAGTTCCCCTCCCGCCGAGCGCACAGGCCCCCGTGCAAACCCAAAAGCTGATCGCAGATGGGCCTGCCGAGGTAGGAGCCAGTCACATCCTGATCTCGTACAAAGGAGCTATGCGTGCAGCTCCCTACATCGAGCGAGAAAAACCTGAAGCCCTCATTTTTGCCAACGAACTGCTGAAAACAATACAAAGCGGCGGCGACTTTGCAAAATTGGCCGAAGAAAATTCGGACGATCCTGGTTCGGCTGCAAAAGGCGGCTCTCTGGGAAAATTTCGCCGAGAACAGATGGTGCCCATTTTTTCGGATACGGCATTCGCCTTAGACGTAGGCTCGGTATCGAAAGTGGTAGAAAGTCCCTTTGGCTTTCATATCATCCTAAGAACCGAGTGATCGAATGAGCAGCCACATCGGCACGCGACACTCCCAGAGCGGCGACCGGTTTACCTGTCGCGACCAGCAGGACATCTAGAGCGGCGACCGGTTTACCTGTCGCGACCAGCAGGATATCTAGAGCGCCGATAAGTGGGCACAATTGAAGCTAGTGCGGCATGGGGGACCACCTCTACAATCTGTAGGTGGGCGAAAATACCGAGTATTTCCTTCAAACTGAGAGACGCTCTAGTACCTCGTGCCCTCAGAACATGCCGGGGCTCAGTTTGCCCTTGGCACTACTTTTTGTCTTATTGGGACCAAAACCCGGTACGAAGCTCCCGTCCTTGGTACTAGATTCTTCGAGGGTCAGAGAAAAAGAGCTCTACTTAGACTCGAACTTGAGTTCACGATTGGAAACGTGCATCAAGCGTCTGATTGCAAAGGACTCCCACTTTTTTGCGCGTGCCTTACGCTCTTGAGGGGTTGAGCGAGAAGCTGTGTTGGGGCCGCCTAGGGGTCCCACCCCGAGGAGCAAGTTTCGTTGTCGACGAAAGTACCAAGTTTCTGGAGGACGTCCTTCTTGTGTGCGTCGAAGTCGCACAATATCTCGTGCCTTCAATTTCTTTGCCGTGCCTGACTGCCGCAAGAGCCTCAATAGATCTGACGTACCGCGCTTGTCCCGTCGTTCTGCCAGTACAACCCGATGAGGCATTTTCGCCCCTGAATAATATCCCGACGTGGCGGGTCCGCTTCCCTTGATTCCTAACAAGCCATCGGGCGCCACAGAGATGCCCAAGGTATCAAGGTGCTCCGTTTCCAAAAACCTCACAATACGCTCAGGCTGGCGAGGACCAACAAGAGTCTCAGATATCTTCACAGAGAGAGGATGCAGTATTCGAGGACTATTTTCCTCGACCTCTCGCGGCGTTTCCAAGTCACTCACGTAAGTCAGTTCTACGACGTGCTTTCCGCGCCAGACAACTGTCATACCAACACCAGCTACGGCACGCCCCACCACCGCCAACGGTTTTACAGTTGCACGACTGGGCAGATCCCCAGATAAAATGCGCCTAGTATAGAAACCAAAAGCCCCTTGGGACCGCCGAAACGAGGACACCACCACATTGACTCCCAAGGGGGCACCATTCTCGGGAATGTAACGCAAGGTTTTTACACCTTCAAGACCGTAATTCTTATACAGCTCACACTCTCCATTGAACAACTCGACGCATACATTGTCCAACGGGGCGGGCGTTCCCGGCCCAAATCTACGCACGTCGCTACTGGGATCAATGCAATACCCGTGGGCGCGGGCGGGTAACCCCGCTAGGGGTGCAGGGCCCACTGCCTTGCACGGTTGATTCTCTCGTGAAGGCGGTGCAGGCGGAGCAACCCCTTCCTTCTCCCGCTCGCGACAGGCACCAAAAACTAAAAGCGAGGCGCCAAAAATCAAAGCTTGGAAATATGCCCGTCGAATCACGGGCCCTGCCATAGCCCACCTAGCAATGATGCGCTGCCCCCCCTCCACCAAGCACGCAAAGATTTCATAGTCACGCATCAATTGCGGTGTTCGCCAGCACTTATGGTCAAGTCCACCCATGATTCGGGCCCCCAGAGCCAGAAAGCGCCGTGAAATTTCCCTGCAGATCAGCTAGCCTTCGGCATAGTTTTTGCTTAGCCTAGCATAAGCTATGCGCCTTCCCCTCAGCAGATCCCTTCCCCGTTCACCCACTCGGACGGAAAGCCCCAGTCACGGGAGCAGATCGCCGGCGCGCGCGCGCCTCAAGTCCCCATGCACGGTGTCTAGGCGCGGAGTACGCCGCCTAGACACGTCGCGCGGCTTTACCCTGATGGAAATGATGGTGGTGGTCCTCATCATCACGCTCTTTGCAAGCATTGCTCTCCCCGGCATGGCGCGAACGATGAAAATCAATCGCGCGCGCGAGGCCACCGAGTCCATTGCTACAATTTTTCGCGGTGCGCGACTGAGGGCCATGGGACGAGGCGGCGCCGTGTTGGTCAGTTTCACAGGGAACACTTTTACCACCTTCGAGGCGATTCGAGGGACGACCGCCGCTACGGCGAGTGCGGGGGTAGATTGCAGAAGTCTACCCGAGTCTTCTTGTATCAATCCGTCCAACCGCTGGGGACCAGCCTCGGACAGGCGGGAATTTCTCACCTCGACGAACTACGGGCCTCCGGGGGACTTCACCGTTGCAGCCGAAACGATGAATCTCAGCAATGCCGCGGTGAATCGCACCTTCTTAGACATTTGCTTTACCCCTTCGGGGCGCGCCTACTCTCGAACTATTCAAGCAAACCCGTTAACGGCCATGACATCACCCGCCACCTTTACAATTACGCGGATTGACGAAGTGGGACGTGACCGCAAGGTAATTGTCACCTCATCGGGCAACGCTCGCAGTGTCGCCGAGTAACGCCGTGATGCAAAACGCCCCTCTCAATCACTCCTTCTCCACACCTCACCTCGAACGAAGAACCTACCCATGCTCCTGACTCGATGTTCCCACCAGCCTGCCCAGCGAAAGTCTCGGGGACATGTTCGCTCCGGATCTCGAGGTTATACTGTGGTCGAATTGATGATGGCTGTTGCCATATTTTCTATTGGAGTGACTGGGGTTGCGGCGATGCAATCAGTGACAACGGCGTCCAACCGCTTCGCTAAAAATATGAGCGTTGCAACCCAACTAGCCCGTTCTTGGCAAGAAAAATTAGCGATGGATGCAACCAGCTGGGGAGGAGTCAGCGCCTTAGCTCTAACGCAGACTCGCTGGCTAAAAAGAGCGACCATTGCAAATAACACCTGGTTTCTTCCAGAGAATGACGATGCCTCTAGCCCGACGTTTGGCGCCGCCGCTGACGCCCGCGGACAGTTTGTTGCGCTCAATGATCCCAACTTCGTCTTTTGCACAAACATACGTCTCACCCGTTTGCTGAACAAACCTGGCAGCGGGCTCATTCGAACCGAAGTACGTGTTTTCTGGCCAAAAGAAGCGCGCGGCTGGGCTGGCGGAAACTACTGCGATAGTCCAAATACAATTTTGGACGGTGAAGGAGCTGCCATCGAAGACTTTCACTTTGTCTATATGACGAGCGCAGCCCGAGAAACCCCCATTTTTTGAGAAGAATGATTCTTTTTGTCAATTAATTCTATGAAACTTTCTGCAAAAAGTAGACATTTTTCTCCCCGCGTAGCGCGGGCCTTCACCCTTGTGGAGCTCATGGTGGCGATGACCGCCGGGCTCTTCTTTACCGTTTTCGTTTTTATGATGACCAAGGACTCAAGCCGTTTCTTTCAGGGACAGGCTCGCCTTTCGGAATCAACGCTCGCAACTCTCACTGGTTTTGAGCGCTTGCGCAGTGACATCGCTCGGGCGGGTTTTCTGGCGTCGCCTAATTTTCTGCGGGACGCCAACCGTTGTCCCCGCCCACCTACCGGGCAACCCTGGCCCCCCGCCTCGCAGCTAGGCGATAGCTTCGGGGCTTTCGTCGGTATGAACGAGATGGCCCTAGCTCATATTGATGAGTTGCCGAGTCTCGTATCCCACCCCCTTGTCGTCAACAACCCGCTCCTCGCTCCCGAGAAGTTAGTTCTTTGGGGTAACTACGGCAGCGCGGACCAATTCCCGGTGCGAACCATCAACTTTGCGGCAAATGAAGTCTATTTGGAGATTGATTCAGCAGCGCTCAATCGAATAGGAATCACGGCCGCCAATGTAGCCAACCATGTAACGATTCTTCAAGATATCTTTCGAGTAGGCAGCATCATTCGGTTTGTTGACGAAACGAATCGCGATCAATATTCAATCATCAATTCCGTCGCCCAACGAACGGTCGGGGGCGACCAAGTTTTAGCCATCGGTTGGATGCCCACTGTTGGTTTGGTCACCAAAGGCGGCGGTGGCACGTTGTGCGGTTTGCGAGCTCTAGGCACAGGGGTCAGCGTAAATCCTGTCGATATTATTCGCTATCGGCTGCAAAACTTGAGGGGTGCAACTTACCCTCAGTACGATCAAATATTTACGGCCGCCGCACAATCGCCCACCTATGACGCCGATAGACTTGAGCTGGTCCGGGAGCGCCTCAACCCCAATTTCTCAGTCGTCTCTACAAATAACGTTCTCAGCACTGAGTTGATAGCCGAATATGCGGTCGATCTTCGATTTGGCGTTACCGCCCTTTCCAACCCGACCACCGGTCAACTGACATTCCTCGGTGAAAACGATGGCGGTAGAAGAAGATATTCAGGCTTACTCTCCGCTTCTGTTACCCAAGCAGCTAACTCCGGCCCCCATTGGATTCGCGGTATTCACGCCCGTTTGACTATTCGAAATAGAATCGCCGATCGTGAAGCGCCTGCTCTTGCTGGCGCGGCTCTCGCCAATGCAACTGCTGAGGATCTCATTAGAATCAGCGTCGATAAAGATCAGTTTGCCCGAACCCGCAGCTTGCGAAGTCATATTGCAACCCGCAACACTCGAAACGAAATGTGGAACTAAGCATGAGAAGTTATCATCAGATTCCCCATCAACAACCCAACAAAAGGTATCGCAAACGCTCTCGCCAACGAGGAGCAGCCGTCTTTGTTGTCATGATGGCTATTCTCATTCTGACCAGCGTTGGTGTTTGGGCAATTCATGCTGCGGGCATGACCAGCGCCGCTAGCGGCTACCAGCGCGCAGCTGCACAAACGCTCTACACGGCAGAGCTAGGCATCATAGTAGGAACCTCCTATTTTTCTATGCCGGGATATGCAGACGCTAATTATCGGGCAGCCCAGAGCCAACTAGACAACCCAGCGAAGACCCCTGACGCTTGTGCCTCTATCCAGGGACGAGCTTTCTGCAAGAGCCTGTACATGGAGGACATCGATACAACCATCAACACCGAAACCAATACTTTTGGGGACCAATACTCAGTTTTAGACTTGGCCTCGGCGGAAGGCAGTATGGGACCGCGTGGGAGTGCACTTTCTCCAGAATTTGCATTAGAAGGCCACTTTGTTTTGGAAATGACCGATCCGCGTCCGGTGCTTGTGGCGGGCACCGACGTAAAGAGCAATATGTACCAAAAGGTCACTCTCACTTCCTACGGAACGGTTCGGCCCTTTGACGCAAATAGATGCTCTCAGGCAGCAAACTCGGCCGCCAGCCAACTCGCCATTCGATCCCACGTCATCATCGGCCCCGTGAACCAATGAGTTCCGCGCCCGCCCTCGACGTTCCATTTCTCTTCTTGTCCCATTGAATTACAGCCATGACTCATTCACGTAAATCCGCAGCGGCAATTCTCCTTTTTGCATTTTTGGCACCCAGTTTCGCATCAGGTCAAACACCTCCGGCGGACCCGACGGCCGCAGAAGACAAGTTACCGAATATCCTATTTATAGTGGATACCTCCGGCTCGATGGAATACCAGACCGGCTCCAACACCTACCCCGATTGCACGTCTGCGGATCCAACAAAAAACCGCAGCCGATGGATTCAGGTGCTCGAGGCTCTTACTGGTAACATAACCGATTACAGTTGTGAGACAATAGATAGAAGTTCTTCAGGATTTCGAAGTGAGTTCTCGATGTCGGGGTCATCCAGCGAACCCCCTGATGCAAATTATCGCAACCCTTACCATCGACCATTGAGCGGAATCGCTACACGATGCGCGATGTCACCGGGAGCGCCAATCGGTAGTAATGCCTTTGTGTATACAAAGCCAAAGGAGATCGTGTACCCGTTGGGCTCATCAATAGCGTCTTGTAATTTTGACCAAGGCGCTGGCTTCATCGATACATTCAACAGCCAAGCTCGTTTTGGTCTGATGACGTTTGATACCCTCCCCAATGAGGAGACCGGGCACGACGGGGCATCTTCGTACACTATCAACAATGCACAGGGCGTGCGAGGAGCTTGGAGTTATTACAGTGGAACTCCCGCTAGTGGTCGTCCAGCTGATTGTTCGGAGTACCAAACCCTCGAAGTGGGTGTCCGCAATGGTGGTGCCCCCACATCCGAAGGAAAAATGGTCTATTTTGGAGCGGACGATACGGCCCTTTCGCTAGAGGTAAACGAACGCGTCCAAGAGATCTTACTTCTGACTCGCCCCTATGGTGCTACCCCTCTGAATGGAGCACTGGAAGATGCTCGACACTTCTTCTTCTCAGACAGCAGTGCCGAACCATCCGGGGAATACGGCTCGATAACGAAGTTAAGCCCTCGCTATGATGCATTTGTTGATTGTGGTTGTCGAGAGCAGCATATTATTTTAATAACAGATGGCGAGCCCAATCTCGACCTGCGACCTCATTGCGAGAATGCGCCCTCAGACCCCAGCACTCCTTTGGTGGGCAAGTGTCCCTACCCCGATACCCCCGTGGAGATCTTGGAGGACTTGGCGAGCGCCAATATTGCCAACCCCTCGTGCCCTCTCTCTGCCAGAGGGAGTAATCAATACCCAATTTACACCCACGTTATCGGCTTTTCTACCGAAGAATATGCCCCTGGAAAACTCTGTAAAGATCTACGCGCGGATCATCCCCAATGGGACGCAAATGTTCTTGCCGCGAATCTTTCCACTCCCTTTGATGTTACAGCCGGCCCAGTTAATGGTTTGTGCGCCAAAGCGCTCGGCACCGACTCGGACGAGGACTTGAAAGTGTGCTGCACATTACATCAGCTCGCCAAGGCCGGAAGTAAGAGCGGCTCTGGCATGCCAGAGATTGCTCCGACAGGGTCCGACCTAGAAGCGGCGTTGGGCAGTATTATGAAAACTATCACAGGTAAAGGTACTGCAAGTGCCACTCAGCCTGTCGTATCACCGGGCGTAGGACTCGCCGAACAAGATTCCGTAGCGTTTAGAATTTTCACGTCATACTCAAACGACTCGACCAGTGGTCTATGGAGCGGTAAAATAGAACGCCAGCGTTGGGAGTGTGTGGACGGCGCTCCGGTACCACAAAAGCGCGACGAGAGTGTCGGGGATAACTTCTCTAAGAATACCGCGGATGGAAACTCGGGAAGAACCTTCGTCACCTTCAAACCCTCTTCGTTGAGTGGAGGACAAAGCTTGAGACCATGGCTTATTCCTGGACTCGATGATGGGCTCGGCCAAGGGGGAGGCACACTGATAGCGACGAGCGCTGCAAGCCTGGCAGGTTCGACAATGGGGGCGGCGATGGCTCTCGATATCAGCCACGCGGCCTGCGGCCTCGCTCCAAGCCTCACCAGCCCAGACGCTTGCGCTCAACGAGTGCTTAAATGGACCCTCGGTGACACAGACGACCGCGGGAAAACACGCTGCCTCAACGCCGCAAATTGTGACGTAATTGGAGATGTGATGCATTCCACACCCAAAATCGTCAATCGCCCTACCGCTCCAGTAGAGGACGAGTCCTACACGAATTGGGCCAACGAAGCCGACATAAAATCTCGTGAAATGATGGTCTATGTCTCAAGCAATGATGGGCTGTTTCATGGCTTCGCTCTCTCTCCCAATGGCAGCACGCCGGTGGCCCCCGTTCCGCCACTCAACGAACGTTTCGCTTTCATTCCCCCTGCTGTCCTGCCCGCGCTTGCTGACCAGTACGGAGGTGTCACGGACCCCGGCAAGAAGAGCACACTCCTTGACGGCGTTGCTGTTGTTGAAGATGTGGTGGCAACAAAAACCGGAGCACCCCCTAACTATGAATGGACTTTGGAGCGCGATTTTACATCGTCTTCAGAAAACACAAATAAGTGGCGCACCATCATGGTGCAAAGTCTCGGCGGCTCCACACCAGGGTATTTTGCCCTAGACATCACGAAGCCTGCAGAGCCACAATTCCTCTGGCAGCTCACCGAGACCTCTTTGGGTAAGCCCCTCTTTGGTACGGGCGGCACCCCGTTGATCACCACTATCAACTCCAACGGGAAAGAGATTGCCGTTGCCGTTTTACCCGGTGGTCTGGACAATAGTACCATACCTGGCACCTGCACACGTTACAACTCACCTCCTTGGGCGAATACCCATTACAGCAGTCTGGCCTCAACCGGGGGTGGTTTGACTTTTGAGCCGCGCACTGAAGTCAATTGTTCAGAGGCGGTGGCGGGGGTTTCACAGGTTGCCGCACGCTCACTCACAATTGTTCGCCTCGATAGCGGCCAAGTCATTCGAACCTTTCGAACGCGGCCTTTCGCCGACCTCTCGTCGACCCCCATCAGCGATCTCTACGGCTCATCATTTGCTCAGCTCGACTCGCCCATTACGGGCGCACCCGCCGCGTTCCCTGCAGGAACCGGCATGATAGCTGATAGAATTTTCGTAGGAGACCAGGAAGGTACAATGTGGCGCGTGGACGTTTCCAATAGCGACCCTAGAAAGTGGACCATGCAGCTTTTCTTTGATGCATACTCCGATGATTCGTTCACACAGGGGCGCGCTATCACTCAAGCCCCTCTACTTTCTGTTAACCGAAAAGGAGAGATTACGGTCAACTTTACAACGGGAACCAATTCGATTGCTGGGGACCCTGGGGACATTCACTATGTCTACTCTCTGACCGAAGCAGAGCTCGATGACGGTTCCGATTTTTACGCAAAAATGAATTGGCGCCAACGCTATATAGACGGCGAACACGTAGTAGGCCCGATGAGCCTCGTAGGAGGCACTCTCTACTACTCCACCATCATTCCCGCTCCCGGCAATCCTTGTATCTCGGCTGGAAGCCGTATTTGGGGTGTCGATTATCTTGAGAATAATAGTGGGGGCGTGCTCACTGGCGGTTTGGGTAAGCTCAAAGGCGATCAATTTGTCCCAGTAGACGGCACTATCGTCGGAGTTACTCCAGAATTTGTACCAAGCTGCGCGACAGAAGCCACACTGTCCGGTGGTGCTAGTTACTTAGCAGGAGCGCGCACAGCCGTACGCTCGCCTACCCCGTCTAACCTGCAACTTGTTTTTCAGACCAATAAGGAAACTAGCGACTCAAAAGATTCCAACTTTGACACGCATTTCGGTGTGCTCGAACTCGATCCCCCCCGTACGGCCTCAACCATTCTCTCTTGGGCTGCAATCTTGGAGTGACTCGTTCATGATGTTATCAATAGACCAAAGATCTATTCGGCGAATGAGCGCGTGGGGGTGGTGGTTTGCATTGTTCCCCGCCTTGCTTGCCTGCGAAAGAGATGTCGATACCAGCGACTGGAAAGGAGCTCCGCCACGCTTTGCCGAGGAAACACAAGGAGCCCCACAGGCGACCTCCCCGGACAGGCTCCCCCCCGGTGACCTTCTTGAAGGCACAGAGCGCACCTTTGGCTTTTCAGTACCCAAGGGCATGACTCTCATACAGTCGGCGCGCGGTTCGGTGATGCGCGGTCCTGTGAATTTCGACGAGTTGACCAGTTACGTCCAAGCCCGCATCGCGGTCCGTCACGCCGAGATGGAGGGTGACACTCTCTTTTTTCGTAGCGCTTTAATCCGCGACGGGGAGAAGGGAATCTTTGAATTCTCCATTTCGACCGAGAGGCGGGACACCATTCTGCGTATCAAAAACCGCACCCCCAACCCGCCTGTCTTTGGTCTCTCGGAGAAGGAGCGTTGGAAAAGAGCTGGAATGAAGCCCTCGGGCGGACTCATCGACCCTCACCAAATGCAGTAGTAGAAGAGGGGCAGAATATGTCCTCATCCGAAGAAGCGCTCCAAACTCCTCTCCACCAACGCCATGTGGCACTCCACGGAAAAATGGTTCCCTTTGCGGGCTACTCGATGCCAATTCAATATTCGGGCATTGTCGCCGAACACAAAGCGGTGCGGGAAGCTGCTGGAATTTTTGACGTATGCCACATGGGTGAGATCCGAATTGTGGGGGCAAAAGCGAGTACTTTTGTTAACTTACTGGTCACCAATGATCTAGAGCGCATCGCCGTCGGTCAAGCCATGTACACATGCGCGTGCCGCGAATCGGGCGCAATTGTAGACGACTTGATTGTCTACAAACAGGCCGACGACGATATTCTTATTGTATGCAATGCTTCGAACAGAGAGAAGTTTTGGGCCCACCTGCACGAACAGGGCCAAAAATTTCCTGACCTGAGTATTGCAGATGAAAGCGAGGCCACCGGGTTAATAGCCCTCCAAGGACCGCGCTCCCTCGATATTCTACGAGACTTAGAACCCTCTTTTGAAAAGGTCCTGATGCAATTGCGTCCTTTTCGCTTCACCAGCACAACGCTCAAGGGCTGTACCATCGTGTTGGCGCGCACTGGTTACACTGGCGAAGATGGTGTCGAGATTTTCTGTAAGACTGAGGACGCTGGAGCGATTTGGGATGCACTCATGAGCGCTGGCGCCAGCCGTGGCCTCAAGCCTGCCGGCCTTGGAGCGCGGGACACCCTGCGCTTAGAAGCGCGACTGTCGCTCTACGGGAACGAACTCGACGAAGAAACAACCCCCCTGGAGGCCGGGCTCGCCTGGACTGTTAAATTCGAGAAGAGACGTTTTCTTGGTCGCGAGGCCCTCCTTGCCCAAAAGGAACAAGGTCTAGCCAAGAAGCTCGTCGGTTTTGAAGTACTGGCCCGAGGCTCCGCTCGTGCAGGATATCGGCTCCTCAATCTCGAGGGGCTACAGGTCGGAAAATGTACCTCTGGCGGCCCTTCGCCCACCTTAAAACGACCAATTGGCCTGGGTTATCTCCCTCCCGAGATGACCGAGGTAGGAACAGACTTTTTGATAGATTGCCGGGGTAAACACTTGGCCGCGCGTGTCGTAAAAACTCCTTTCTACCGCCGCCCCTAGTTCAAATTCTTAGGCGCAGCGCTCGGGCCTAGCCAAGGCCCGGGAAGCGCGCTAGAGGGCAGCCAAGGCCCATGACTTCAGCACAAGTACTCGACGACAGAAAATACACCAAAGAGCACGAATGGGCGAAGGAAGAAGACGGGAAAGTCTACTTCGGAATCACCGCTTTTGCCGTAGAACAATTAGGTGACATCACCCTTGTCGATCTCGACGTAGGGGTTGGCGACGAGGTAAGAGCTGGCGAGGCATTTGGCACTTTGGAGAGCGTCAAGACTTTGAGCGATCTCTATGCGCCTGTCAGCGGAAAAGTTGTTGAGATCAACGAGTCTCTTGAGAACGAACCCGAACTGGTCAACGAAGATCCTTGGGAAAAAGGTTGGATGCTCACCATTGAGCCCACAAATTTACGGGGAGATGAGGGCGAGCTCCTCGATGCGATGGCTTATCGCAACCATGTTGAATCTTCCGATCATTGAGTTCAATGCGCTACCTGCCCCATACCGAAGAAGAAATTCGGGAGATGCTCGCCGTTGCAGGCATGAGCGACATCGATGATCTCTTTCGCTCCATCCCCGAAGAAGCTAAATTTCACGGAAAATTGGAGCTCCCTGCTCCCTTGGGCGAAGCGCGCCTCATGCGCCACGTGGCGCAGATAGCAGAAAAGAATCAGGCGGCCTCAATGGTCTCCTTCTTGGGGTGCGGAGCCTACGCGCACCATGTGCCCCCTGCCGTCGATCAATTGCTTTTGCGAAGCGAGTTTTACACCGCGTACACCCCCTATCAGCCCGAAGTAGCCCAGGGTACTTTGCAAGCTATCTGGGAGTTTCAGACGATGGTAAGTGAGCTCTATGGCTTGCCCCTCGCAAACGCCAGTCTATATGATGGCGCCAGTGCTACGGCAGAAGGCGTGCTGATGGCCCGTCGGCTGACCAAGCGCGATGAAGTGCTGATGAGCGAGTGCGTGCATCCCCACTACCGGGAGACCACAGCAGCGTATCTCGCGGGAGGAACCCCCGACAGCCTAAAAGAGCTTCCTCTCGGCTCTGATGGTGCAGCTGACATCGACACCATTCTCCAAACGCTCTCGGAGTCAACCGCGTGCGTGGTGGTAGGCAGTCCTTCCTACGTAGGGCCTTTGCCCGAGTTGGAGAAGCTCTCCGAGGCTTGCCACTCCGTAGGCGCCCTGCTTGTCGTCTGTGTCGTTGAACCTTACGCTCTTGCGCTCGTAAAACCGCCCGGTCATTGCGGCGCTGATATTGTCGTGGGCGAAGGGCAGCCCATCGCCTGCCCTCCACAATATGGTGGGCCCGGAGTGGGACTTTTGGCATGCCGACACGAACGCAAGTATCTCCAGCAGCTTCCAGGTAGAGTCTGCGGCGAAACAGTTGATCAGGACGGCAAGCAGGGGTTTGTTCTCACTCTCTCCACTCGCGAACAGCATATTCGCCGTCATCGAGCGACAAGCAATATCTGCACAAATCAAGGTCTCCTCGCTCTAGCGTTCACGATACGCATAGCTCTATTGGGTAAATCAGGTTTTGTTGAAGTAGCCAAACAATGCCTCGCAAAAGCTCACTATCTCCGTACATCATTGTGTGAGTTGGACGGCGTCGAAGATCCGTACCCGGGCTCTCGTATATTCAACGAGTTCGCCATTCGGCTGACAGCTAAAAACACTGATGAGTTGCTCACTAGCCTTGAGAAGAAGAATATTCTTGGTGGTATTGCTTTGAGTAAGTTTTCTAAAGATAGAGGCGATCAGATCTTACTCGCGGTGACAGAGCAACATACCCGCGAAGATCTTGATCTTTTGGTGAGTTCCCTGCGGGAAATAATCAAGGCATAGAGCTGAAAGGCTCTTAGAATGAGATCACTCGCACAACGCGATTTGCCTCACAACCCTCTCCATCATAGCGTCGGAAAATAGTATTCCGTTGTGACCGACTCGTTTGATTTGCTCTTGGGCGCCGAACTCGGGAAATGGACTAGAATGAATGAGGACGTCTTCTTCTGCACTCAAAGACAGATGGGGAACTGCTCGATTTTGGGGAGAGTTCTTGCATAATTGCTCTAAAATTCCCGAGTTTTTCTGAATATCGCGACCCGCCTGTCCCGGAACGAGCCAGCTATTTTGAGATCCTGAGAATGGGGCCGCCAAACTAATTGTCTGGATAATTCTTTCGTCTCGCGCACCTTGGCTTGCACAATATCTTTGTACCAAGCCCCCCAGACTATGGCCCACAAGGTGAATAGGTCGGGCCCCCTCAATAGATTTCAAGAGCCGTGCCAATCGCGCGCTCAATTCGATAACTCCCGGCCCGGGGGCATAGCTAAACGAATGAGTATGGGCCCCCATGCGAGCGTGCAAACTCTTTCTTAGTGGTCGCCACACTCCGGCCGATGCGTAAAGCCCGTGCAATAGAACGACGTGCGGGCCGTTCCCGACACGCTCACTAGGCTCCCAGTCATATGCTAAATAACGAGCTTGGGTGAGAAGAGCCTGTCCTTCGCGAATTCGTGCTCCACGATGAGCTCTCCCCATCAAAGGCTCACATCTTCAGCTTGGGCAAGTGCTCTATCAAGTTCGCTCGGAGTGCGTGGTCCAGCGAAAATTTCACTTATTTTTCCTCCTCGATCAACGAAGATCCATACGGGAACGGCCCGCACTACGTCAAATTGGGCATCCTCCTTGAGGATGCGAGGATCCACCATTGCCACTGGATAATGTAGATCGAGTACGTCTCGAAAGGCACGAGCTAATTCGATATGGCGTGGGGCCTCAATGACCACGGCAGCCCCGTTCATTCTGGGAACGTGAGTACGAACAAGATCCTCCAAGCGCCTCGCTTGCGCTTGAGAGGCAATATCGAAGGTAGTCACAAAAAGCAGAACCGTAACGCGTCCCCTATTATTTTGCGAGCTGACAAGGTGACCGTCGATGTCGCCGAACGAATAAGTGAGAACTTTATTCGATTGATTTATGTCTCCGTAAAGTCTGGGAGGCGAGGAGCTACAAGCGAAGGAGACGCCAGCGAGACTAAGAGCAAGAATCACACGAAAGCGAAAAAATACATGAACTAAATGCATGGCTCAAGGGGAGGTTCAAGAAACAAGCTTACCCAAAAGCTCACCGAGAACATGCAACGCTTCGGGCAGTTCTTCACCTGCTCGTTCGTGGGAGAGAACCACTAGAGCCAGTTCATCCAGAGTCGTTTTCATAGGCGCGGCCTCCAAGATGGCCCCTTCTAGCTTGTCACCGACACTCGGCGCGCCCGATAGAGACACAATAGGATCGTGGCGCACCCAGCTAAAGCACTTGTTTGAGACTCCACAAGCCAATACTTGCACAAAATCGAGATAGAGGGGTGAAGTGATTACGTAAATACGCGTAGCCTTTTGCCCATGGCCACCCTCAACAAATCCAATCAATGCCTGGGGAAGTCGAGGAGCGAGTTGCCCCAGGTTATCTCCGGTATCGACGTCTCCAACCGAAGGGGAGGAATAACTGCCCCTTTTCTCTAGGCTTTGCAAGAGGCGCTCTCGTTGTTGAGGATTGTCTTCGACCGCAATGAGAGGGGCGTAGAGAGCCACTGCCGGGACATCTACCGCCTTTGCGTCTACTTCTAGAGACCGAAGCCAGTTTTCCCGACCGCTCAGGTCCATTTCTCGGTACGCCATTGCAGCGGCGTGAACCGCTTCGGCGTCCGTTGCCATTGAGGCAAGCCACTGGCGCCACACGGCAGAAGCTCTCGTGCCTTTCGCCGGCTCAACCAAGTCCTCTTGCTTCGTACGCTCTACTTGAGTGCCAACTGAACTTTGTAGTTTCTTTCGCCGGGGGGAATCAAGGGAGGTGTCTAATTCTTCTGCACCCGTATTCTCAAATTCGGGGCCTGGCACCGAAGGCAGCGCACGAATTTTTGAGCTAGAGCGTGACATCACGGACCTCATCGTGCACAGAAGAGGCTCCGTCCACCAATCCAAACTCTTCCCTCATATCGTCGATGAACTCGTCCAATTCGCTTGCTCGACTGCAAGGGGCGACCAATAGAGCGTTTCCACCTTTTTTCGCGATCAATATCCCCACACCTTCACTAGCCTCTAAGTGATGACGAAGAAGAACTAGGTCTTTGGAACAAACCGAAATAGCACGAACCGTCAGTTCAGACTCAGAGAGAAGGGACACGCTGCGAACCGTAGCTCAGGCATCCCTTGCGCGGAAGGAAAGATCTCCCTCGAGCCTCCCGCGGAAAGAAAATATTTCGTCCGCAAAGTAGAAAATCCGTCCACAATGTTCATTTCTCCTTGGAACGTGACTCAGCGACTTCGGTTTGCTCCAGCGCCCCGAAGAGGAAAGGGCCCCTAGCGAAAAGTAGCTTTAAAATCTTCGGGGTCCTAGCGTTCTCGAAGAATATTTTGCGCAAATGCTGCCAGCTCACTGTCGGGGTGAGCTATTAAATTCGCCATGTACTCGCCCAATTGCACCACAGTTGTACCAATTAGAAGTGGCCCCAATTGGCGAGCCTCATCTACAGATATCCACCCCAATTCAATGGCCTCAAGTAGGCGGGTGAGAGCGTGAATGGATTGTTCGGGTCGCTCCGATTGTTCAAGAATAATGGCCTCCATCAGGCGCCCCTTTGCTCCATTTGCACCTCGACTTTCAATACTTGAAAGAAGAGCTAGGGATTGAAATTGTTCCCCTCTTGATTGAGAAAAGATCAGCGCCAAACTAAGGCGGTACTCTGTTATCTCCTCAATGGTTTGCTCATTGTGGGCCAATGGGTCTTTGACCCCATTGGCGAGTTCAAGAGCCCTTTGATAGAGTTCAGCGGCCCGATGAAGTTCACCCGAAAGAGCTAGCACACGAGCCAAGGTCCCAATATTCTTTCGATTCGTGGGAGAAAACCTCAAGGCACGACGGTGCCAAGACTGCGCCAATTCGAGGTGCCCGTATTCGACAAATGTCTCTCCTATCCAGCGGGCAAGATGACTTTTCTCTTCGGATGAATTCTTGAATGCTTCGAGGCGTTCCGCGTCGCGATTCGCCTCTGCCCAATGTCCCTGTGCAACAGCCAATAGAAACCGTTTCTCTCGGGGGCGTGGCGAGTAGGGAGCAAACTGTAGTGCCTCGTCCAAATATTTGACCTTTAACGATGAGGTGCTCGCCCAATCGGACTTCTTCATCGAAATCCATGACAACACGAGGGCATCAGCCTCATAGTCACCTGCCTTAAAGAGAGCTTCTCTTGCCGAGTCTTTCTTGTTCATCTGGTCGAGAACACGCTCTAAAATTAGGTAGTAGCGAAGACGCGTGGCCCCGCCAGTAGTGGAAGAAAGAGAGCCATCCAGCTCCTGTAAGAACGAGAGTGCTGCTTCGCTACTCGTTCCCCCTAAGGCATCCAAGTCAGCGAGTTGAAGAAGGGCCTCGGGATGTCCGGGTGCAGACGAAAGGGCCTCCAAGTACAAAGCCCGCGCATCTGTAAGCTTTCCTTGGGCGAGTAGACTGTCAGCTGAATTTAAAAAAGATGCGACGGCTCCAGCTCCGAGGGCCCGCCTCCCCGATAGAAAGGGCTCTTCATTGAGGCCAAGAACCAAACGAAGGCTCCCCGACGCAACGGTCACTTCGTGAACCACCTGGTCTTGAACAATGGGCAATCGGCAGCCCAAGGGAGGTAAAACGGCAAGGGCCAACGCCCCCGCAAACCCTTGAATATCAACAATGCGGCCGTTGCGCCCCCAGCCGTCTAACCCCGATCCTCCAGACTTTAAGCCTAGATCAATGCATTGCAGGGCAAGAGCCAAGGCCAAATCATCTCGTCCCAGAAGCCGAGGCGCATCGACGATGAAGCGAGGGGCCGTTCCCGAGGCTAAGAGTAGATCGAACGCGAGCACCGCATCGTGCGAAGAGATGGTGATGGCCAAGCCACTCACCGCGCTTTCGTTGGACGCGGGGTCTTCGCTGGTAGAGGATGAAGACCCCGAACTTGAATCGCCCTCCTCCTCAACTCTTGGTCGAATGCGAACGACAACGGGCGAGCCCCAAAGGGGCTCAAGAGCCACTTGCCAAGGGCGCACGAGACCGGTCAGATCGACCTGGGCAACAATGCGCACCAGGCGACTTCTCCGGTTGCGAAACTCCTTCACCCCCTTTGAAAGGTCAACCGGATATTTAACGCCAACCAAGGCGACCTCAAAGTCTTCCACCGTGAGGGGACCAAAAGTCATGGGGGCGCTCAGTTCTAGCCCGAGTCCTCCATGACCAACGCTGAGTCGAAGAGGAAGCGCTCCCGGCACTGGTTGTTCGGGATCGAAGTATGAGGGAGCGATCGAGGCTGTACCGCCAGCCTTTGAATCAGAGCGCGCAGAATCAAGACGTGCCGAATTGTCTCCAGCCAATTCAGTGTGAGTCGAGACAAAACGAGTTGAAGCGAATGGCTCTTCCTTGCCGTTCGCCTCAGTACTTGCACCTATTTCCCCCAGAGGGTTCATGCGCTCATGATACCAATTGTAGAAGGCTAAAGTTAGCCTTTCCTTGCCTTCTTGCGCATCTTCTCCAAAAGGCCCTCAAAACCTTTCTTCTTCATCACCCGGCGAAATTGATTCTTGTAATTTCGGACGAGGCTCTCACCTTCTGTGATGATGTCGTATACACGCCAACTGCCACTGACTTTGTGCACCAAGTAGTCGATACGTACAGTCTCTTTTCTCTTATCGGTCTTGTGCTTGGCAATTGTTTGCACAAGAGCTCCCACCTTTGCGGGGTGTTCACCCTGAAACGTAATTCTGTAGTCCAAGGTATCACGGAGATTCTTTGTGTAAGAGCGCCTCACCAAAGTGGTCAATAGTCCTTCAAACTCCTTCTGCTCTTCGGCCGTTTGCTCGTCCCACTTCTTGCCCAAAGAATCTTTTGCGAAAGCTCGATAATCAAGCAAGGTATCAAAGGTCTTCTCAAGCTTCTTATCATTTGCGGCACTTTGAGGCTTTTGAATCAACTCAGTGAGCTGCCTCTGCTTGCCTTGGAGATAAGATTGCGCGGAGTCAGCTGACGCAATGGCGACAAAGAGCAGCGAACAAGAGAGCAAAAGCAGTGAGATAATTCGAGAAAATTTGGTCATGATAAAAATGATGGCGAGATTCGCAACCGTCCTACGAACTGACAAATGCGACAGAAGCCGAGTAGGTACAAGGAAATACGCGAGCCGCGCTGATTAATTCCCTTGAAGGCTAGAAGAAGTCCGAATTTCTGCTTTGGCTGACTCACCGAAGTCGAGAACAAACTGAGCGCCCTTTCCTTCTTTACTGTGAACATGAATGTGGATTGCGTGCTCGTCGGCGATTCGTTTGACAACGGCTAGGCCCAGTCCCGTGCCCTGGGAACGAGTTGTATAAAAAGCATCAAAAAGACGGTGTTTCGCCTCTGCGTCCAGGCCAATTCCGTCGTCCTCCACGTGCAGAACAACTTGCTCGCTAGATTCTAGTCTTACTCGAACTTCAGCCCCAGCTGTACTCGCCTGGACAGCATTGCGCACCAAATTCCATACGAGCTGCCTGATCTGATCGGCGTCAGCCCAGATGAAAACATTTTTAGTGCCGGAGAAGTAAACGCGCACGTCGTTTCCACCCCTACCGGATAGTTTAGCCAACTCGACAACATCTTGTACCAAGCGACCGAGATCCATGGAGGCTCTTTGGGGCTCTCGAGGACGGGAGAGATCAAGCATGTCAGAAACAAGGTCATTGAGACGCTCGGACTCACGCAACACGATATCACAAAGTTCGCGATCCTCAGGCTGAAGCGAACTTTCACGAAGCATTTGCACCGAACCAGAAATAGCCCCCAGAGGGTTACGGATCTCGTGGGCCAAACCGGCGGCCAGACGTCCCAATGCAGCCAGACGTTCGGCACGCTCAACCCGCTGGTGAGCTACTTTCAACTCTCCGCCTGCCCTTTGAAGACGCTCGGCCAAATAGCTCGCAAGAAGACCAATCAATACAAGCATCAAAAGGTTAAAGACGTAGTAATACGCGGCTTGGTCACTACTGAGCGCGTAAGGAATCGCCATTTGGTCGGGCGGTCGGTAACCCGCCTCCCCCTGGGTTGCCAAGACGATTAGGCTAAACGAAATACCGCCAGCGACCGCCGCTGTAAGGGCTCCCGGTATACCGAGGAGTAAGGCCCCGACGAGACAGGTGACTCCAAAGAGAGATGTTGCCCCACTGGAGATCCCCCCGGTCAAGAGGGCCACACCACCAAAAAGTGCCTGATCGAGCACCAGAAGAATGGGGGCCACTACGTGCATTTTGAATTGGCTGCGACTCACCCACCACTGCAGAAGTGACGATGCATAAGCAAATACCAGAATCAGTAAGATTGCCCGAGTCGAGTACCCTCCCCAACCCTCGGTGGTCGATCTGCCAAGCACCGCTACCGCCAAGAATGCTACAGCTGTAAAGACAATTGTGCGCGCAACAGCAAACGCACGAAGACGCCTGGAAAAGTCAGCCCCTGTAGGATCGGGGGCTTCCATGAGTAGGCTAAAAATTCGAGTTGGGGCCTGAGGCGGGTAGAGGGATTGAAGAAGACGATTGTCCACACTACCCATAGGTACTCTTGGCAGGCTTAAGCCTTGACACTCCCGGCGAGAGAGAAAATGGGCAGATACATTGCCACCAATACCGTTCCGACCATTCCACCAATGCCTACCATCATGATAGGTTCAAGGGAGGCGGTGAGGGCATCGACTGCGATATCCGTTTCTTCTTCGTAAAAATCGGCGATCTTGTTGAGCATCTGATCGAGAGCGCCTGTTTGCTCGCCCACTGCGATCATTTGCACCACCATATCAGGAAATACACCCGATTTGGCGAGGGGATCTGCCATATTTTGCCCTTCGCTCACAGCTTCGCGTACTTGCACGATTCCTTCAGTGATGATGACGTTGCCCGCTGTTTTTGAGCAAATTTGCAACGCATCGAGAATGGGCACCCCTGAAGCGAGCAAGGTGCCTAGGGTGCGCGTGAAGCGCGATACAGCGATCTTCTCCATCACGTTACCCATAATGGGCACTGTAAGAAGCGACTTGTGGACTATTTTCTTTCCTTTTGCAGTATTGTAAAACTGAATAAAGCCAAAGACGCTGCCAATCATTGATAACGCAATCAACGGGGACCAAGTCACAAAGAACTCAGAGGCTTCGAGCATGGCACGGGTGATCCACGGCAAAGACTCGCGACCTCCGCCGAAATTCTTGAACATGTCCTCAAACGCTGGAATGACGAAGGTCATCAAAATTGCCATCACACCAATTGCAATAACGGTCACGATTGACGGATAAGTCAGTGCTCCTTTGACCTGACTCTTCAGCTTGGCTCGTTTCTCGATGTAGATCGAAAGACGCAACATGATTGTGTCCAGAATACCGCCAATTTCGCCGGCGTGCACCAGGTTAACAAATAGCTCATCAAAAACGACAGGGTGGCGCCCCAGAGCCTCGCTAAATGTCGAGCCTTGCTCCACCTGACTTTTGACGTCCTCTAGTATTTTTTTGAAAGTAAGGTTTGCCTGTTGACTCGCTAAAATATCCAAACAGCGAACGATGGGTAAACCCGCATTGATCATCGTCGAGAAGAGACGAGTGAAGGTGACCATTTCACGAATCTTCACTCCGCTGCCAAAGCTCATCCCCACAAGCTTCGACTTCTTCTTGATCTTCAAGGGGGACATCTGCTGCTGCGACAGCTTTTGTTGTACCGCCGCCTCATTGGCTGCGGTCATCGTGCCCTTGCGGACTTCACCAGATCGGTTGCGGGCTTCCCAGGTAAATTCAGGCATTCGTGCGGAGTCCACCATAGCGGTACGTATTGCGTCAGGTCAAAAAAAGCCCCTGCACTTGCTGCCCGGCGCCGAAAAACATATCTCCCTGGGCAGCGCAGCTCCGAGCCACCAGCATGAGTCTACCTTCTTCCAACAATTGTCACGCTATTTCGCGCTTCTTAGAGCAGGAGGCCATGAGCCCTCGTGTGGCTCCTCTACTCGTCGCTGGATGGGCACAGAGGAATAAAAATGGCTGGGAGCGTGGCATAGGCATGGCTGGTACAGCTGATCAGGCAGTGGTTTTTGATTTTGCCTCCATCACGAAGTCATTCTTTGCTGTATTTATCGCCACATTGCAAAATGAGGGTCTTCTTGGGTGGCATACGCCCCTTGCAACGCTTCTTCCTGAACTGAAATCGACCTGGGCTGGTCAACAGAATATCGCCGCGCTCCTCTCCCATCGCTCCGGTCTCGCCCCGCACAGGGAGTTATTTCGAGCATCCTGGGGTGGGGGCACCGTACGGCTCGCCAAGTTACTGAAGCAAGCCGCGGCGGCAAAACAGCGCCCACTGATGGAACATGCCGTCTATAGCGATCTTGGCTACATCTTGTTGGGAGCCGGCGTCGAACACTTACTCAACGAGCCACTCGACGTAGCAATGCACCGTTTTTTACTTGCTCCCTGGAATCTCACGGCGGGCTCCGCACGCAGTTGGCGCAAAAAGGACATTGAGAATTTCTCATCAATCGCCCCGACCGAAGTGCAACCGGGACGCGGGGGACTCCTGCAGGGTGTGGTGCATGACGACAACGCTTGGGCCTTGAGAGGAACGGGTCTCTGTGGCCACGCTGGTCTCTTTGGAACAGCTGATTGCCTATTGGACTTCGGAATTCATCTCTTAGAAGCAAAAGAGGGCCGCGGCGACGATTCAATGGGCTATCTGGCTCCTCTATTTGAGAAACGTGCGGGTGGAACTCTGCGAATGGGGTTCGATGGAGTTTCTGGCGCAGGAAGTTTAGCGGGAAACAGGGCGGGGCCCGCCACATTTGGTCACCTGGGCTTCACGGGGACGAGCTTTTGGTGCGATCCCGAGGCAGAACGAGTGACGGTCTTTTTGAGTAACCGCGTCTACCCCACCCGTGCCAACCCTGCGTTGCGCTCCTTTCGCCCCAAAATTCATGACTTTTTGTGGAACTGCTGACGAGGGGGCGAGTTTCAGGTACCAAGGGCAGCCCCTAAGACGCACGCCAACGCCGTAAAGGGACGAACAAACCATGTGGAAGCTAATTATCGCCGACGACCAACACCAGAAGACGGTCGTAAATCTCGTTCGTGAAGATTACTCGATTGGCCGCTCTGAGGGACATGCTGTGCGACTTACCGAACGTAATGTCTCCCGTGACCACGCTCAGATCACCCGTAGTCAGACGGGGTACCGCCTCGAGGATCTATCGAGTTATAACGGAATTTACGTAAATGGTGTCCGATTAGTTGGCCGCCAAGACCTAGCCCACGGCGATCTCATTCAACTCGGCGATTACCGTGTGCAGGTCATCGACGAGACAATTGACACCCGAGAGCAAGGATACCGCCTCATCTCCGGAGAGCAGGGCCCCACCTCAAGTAGTCGATTGCCTCATCGTTTGGTGGAACTCATAGGGCCCCAGCAGGGGCGCGAACATGTCTTAGAAGGCGAGAGATTCTTGCTTGGTCGAGGCTCTGAATGCGAATTCACCATTGACCATAGCTCAGTGAGCAGAATACACGCCGAAGTACGAGCCCTTGGCAACGATAAATTTGAACTCCTCGACAAAGGAAGCGCTAACGGACTGCGCGTGAATGGGCACGAACTAGAGCGAACCATTCTCGATAGCCGTGATGTGATTGAATTGGGAGATGTGGTTCTCAAGTACATTCCCCACGGTCTCGTCTTTAAAGCCGACGCCGCTGAAGGCCTGCGCATAGCCTCCATGGCGGGCTCTTCCCTTCCCCCAGCGTCTGATAAAAAAGCACGCAACGGCATCTTTTCTACGCTTTTTGCAGCCGGGTTTGGTGCTGTATTGGTACTTGCCTTGGCCCTCTCCCTTTTGACAAGGAATGAGGCCGACTCATCGGAGCCCCCGGCTCTACCTGATGAATTGGCGGGTGCTGCTCAGCTACTCGATGAAGGAGATTTACGCGGTGCCGAGATAAAATTGAACGATGTTCCAGGGGCAGCACGGGCTCTCGTCGCTTATTCAGAACTAGAAGAAAAGTGGGCTCTCGCGATTCTTGACGATAAGTCTTTCGCCAAGAACGAAATTGAGAAGCGAGAACTGCTGAACCTTGTGGCAAAAAAAGCATCTCTTCGCCCTGCCTTGCGGGAAGCCGCACTCAAGAAAATTGCATCTCTTTCCGATGACGCTATCGATCTGACCGCGTTGGAGGGAGACGAATTCTGAGCCAGCTGACCCGACCATGAGTCATTCACCGCCCCCCGAACTCCCAACTCGTTCCCTTGCGACATCTCTCGGGCAGACATTTCGCTCAAAACCAGTCTTGGCAGTCTGCCTCGTAGGGGCTTTTGCTTGGTCCGTCGAACAATCAGAATCTCTTCGGCCTCTCCGAATACTTTCGTCCTCCCAGCCCATCTCGGCCGAGGAGAGCCGCCCGCCGGATGCACCGCCGCTCCTTCAAGAGGGCGAAGCTGAACTTACAACCGATTCTAAGACCTCACCGGGTATGGCTGCTCCGACGTCAATGCACGCCACGCCAAGTCGCGGCCTGATTGGGGGGCAAGAGGCTGCCCTTGATTTGCCAGCCATCGAGGCCGAGTCCCCTCCCGTCGATCTTGTAGACCCGACGGGCTCAAGCTTGGACAATTTTTTTCGTGCCCTGGCTAGGACCCAGAGCAAGAAAGACAAGGCAATCACACGCATCGCCCATTTCGGTGATTCAATTGTCGTGAGCGATTATATATCGGGTACCTTACGTAGAAAGCTTCAAGATACCTTTGGAGATGCTGGCCACGGATATATGTTGATTGCCAACCCCTGGCCTGCCTACTTTCACAATGATGTCTTTCGCTTTGCAACTAAGGGATTTCGGGTAAGCCGTATCGTGGGTCCCACCACGAAAGACGGTCTCTATGGGTTGGGGGGCGTTACATTTCGCTCTACCTCGGGAGTTATCGCGCAATTCGGAACGGCCGAAAAGGGCAAATATGGCAGAAATGTTTCGCACTTTTATGTTTCATATCTCGCGCAACCTCATGGGGGAACCTTCGAACTCAGCGTCGACGGCAAGGTACATAGCGAAGTGAGCACCCAAGCCGAAGTGACCGAAGTTCGACAAGTTGAGATCCGCGTGCCCGACGGGGAGCATCGATTTCAATTGCGCTCACGCCGCGGCGAGTCCCGTACCTTTGGTGTAGTTTTGGAGAGAGACGGACCGGGAATTGTCCTGGACGCCTTGGGAGTGCAAGGCGCACGCATTCGATTTCTCGACAAACAAGATGATGAGCACTTTGCGAGCGAACTTGAGTGGAGAAACTCTGATCTCATCGTCTACCACTTTGGCGCGAACGAAAGTGGGGACGGCTACGCTTACCCCATGGACGAATACCTGCGCACCATGAAGGCCGTGATTGCACAGGGGCAAAAAGCTCTCCCTCAGTCGTCCTGTCTAATTATTGGAGCCATGGATCGGGCTCGTCGACGCGACGGCCTAACCAGCAGCATGAAAATTATTCAACTCATCATCAAGGAACAAGAGAAAGCCGCTCACGAGCTTGGGTGTGCCTATTTTGACACCTACAATGCCATGGGAGGCTGGGGGTCCATGCCCCGTTGGGTGAAGCGCGGTCTTGGTCAGGCCGATATGACCCACCCCACTGGGGTCGGCGCGATACGAATCGGAAATTGGATTTATCGCTCTCTCATGAAAAGCTACGATAGTTATCTCAAAAGACACGCATCTAACTGATCACTCGTCGCCGCTATTTTCTAGAGCGGCTCTCAGTTTGAAGGAAATACTCGGCGTTTTCGCCCACCTACAAATTGTAGAGGTGGTCCCAAATGCCGCACTAGCTTCAATTGTGCCCACTTAACGGCGCTCTAGATGTCCTGCTGGTCGCGACAACCGGTAAACCGGTCGGCCGCTCTAATGGTGGCAACAATTTTTGCGCCAATGCATCTCCCAAGGTTTTATAGCCAGCTATAGTGAGGTGAATTCTATCGCTCCGGGCTTTGGGGGGATGTTCTTTGGCCCAACGTGAAAAACTGCCTTCTCCGCCCATCAGCTCGTAGAGACTTGTAAACGCACAGCCCTCGGTGGAAGCGGCACGGCGCTGCGCCTCAGTAACCAATGA
>Ga0256845_1000722_pt1 | contig 29365 bp, 23 predicted proteins | sample RiftiametaG_FD_189101 | JGI IMG/M metagenome (GOLD analysis project Ga0256845, IMG submission 189101) | Tube worm associated microbial communities from hydrothermal vent at the East Pacific Rise, Pacific Ocean - Riftia | ecosystem: Host-associated > Annelida > Integument > Unclassified ...
GTCCCGAAAGCCTGCTTGCTTTAGGAGTTCCTGCATCTCTGGGAGGGTCCAGTAGCGCCATTCATAGGTGAAGGCTTTCTCCATTTTGGTCCCGTCTTGGAACTCAAAATGAATATGATTCACAACTTCATGAGTAATGGGGTCAAATGAATCCTGATCCCAAATGTAGGTAAATCCTGCTGCAATTTCGCGGGGCTCCAGCATGGGCTCTTGAGATTCCCAGCCTCCATATGCATCACAAAAGAAGAGACCTTCATCTTCTAACCCCTCGTAGGCCGCCTTAAAATAGGAGCCAAGCTCCTCTCGACTACGAAATGTGCTGTAGCTGAAGTTCAATGCATTGATTACATCGAATTTTCCTGGACGAATTTTTCGAACATCTTCTTGTAGCAGGGTGATACGGGAAGCTTCCTCTCCTAAAGGGGCGATGTTATTTTTCTTTGCCCAGGCAAGAGTGTCCTCGCAAAAGTCTACGCCTGTTGCCCGTCGTCTAGAATCACTCTTTACCCACGTGGTACACAAAAGCGCAGTTCCGCAAAAGTCTTCACGCATTGTGAGAGGGCTCTTAGAAAATGCTTCCTGATAGATTCTCTCGAATATATCCACTTCGTAAGTGGATGCTTGCACACTCAACTGATAAAGTTCGTGACGATCCGCGGACGCGGCCGTGTATTTCGAAGGTCGTTTTACCCTGCGTGATTGGGATTGAGACTTCTTCTTCTTTTTATTCTTTGCCACTTGCGCTCCGTACGCGGCGAACCCTACAGGCGCCGTGCCTCCCACGTAAGTCTCTTTTCAATTCCCTTGAAAGCGGCGCGCTCTCTGGGCACACTCCTCTCATGGTAGAGGTGAAAGGACGCATTGCTCCAAGCCCTACGGGAGATTTGCATTTAGGACATGCATTCGCTTTTTTAGTCGCTTGGTGGAACGCTCGCAGTCAAGGGGGTAAAATCGTCCTGCGCATAGAGGATATTGACGGAGTCAGGGTCCATTCTAGTTACATCAAAAGCATTCTTTATGATCTTCAATGGCTAGGAATTTCTTGGGATGGCCCGCCGATTATTCAATCGATGAGAAAGCAAACCCTTGTCAATGCAGCTTTCGAAATTCTCGAGTTGGAAAAAGCGTACCCCTGCGTCTGTAGTCGACGCGATTTATCGCGTGATGCTGCACAATTGCTCTCAAACAATCCAAGTGAAAACAATGTGAGTTCCGCTCCACAACAGGGGGTTCGGGAGATCCCGTATCCAGGAACTTGCAAGGACAAATTCCTCGATGTGAAATCGGCCGAGAAACACTCCCGTGCCGAAGCTGGTATTCGCCTAAAAACTCCGGAGGGTTGGGTAGAATTTAACGACCTAAACTACGGTGTCCAAAAAATCGACGTGAAAAATCAGGTGGGTGATTTTTTGATTCTGCGACGAAACAAAACGCCTGCGTATCAATTGGCCATCGTGGTCGACGACCAGATGGATCAGGTAACCGAGGTAGTACGCGGGCGCGATCTCATTGACAGTACAGCCCGCCAAATTTTGGTAGCGGAAGCATTTAATTATTCCATCCCAGCCTACCTACATTTGCCTCTCATTTGCGATCAAGATGGTAAGAGACTCGCCAAGCGTGACGACGCCCTCAGCCTTGAACGACTACGCTCTCAGGGTGTCACCAAGGAGGCAATTGTAGCGTGGGCTGCTCGCTCTGCCGGGCAGGTTACTCCGGGCGAAGAAATTTCGGCTTCGAAGGTATTGCAGAGCTACCAAAGAACTCTTCTCCCCAGAGAAGACATCATCCTGCCGGAAAATAGTTTCTCGCTCTTTGAATAACGGGCAAACAGGCACCCGTGCGCTCTAGAGCGGCGATCGGTTTACCGCTTGTCGCGACCAGAGGGACATCTAGAGCGGCGATCGGTTTACCGCTTGTCGCGACCAGAAGGACATCTAGAGCGGCGACCGGTTTACCGCTTGTCGCGACCAGAAGGACATCTAGAGCCCCGATAAGTGGGCACAATTGAAGCTAGTGCAGCATTTTGGACCACCTCTACAATCTGTAGGTGGGCGAAAGTGCCGAGTATTTCCTTCAAACTGAGAGACGCTCTTGTACCTCGTGCCGGAAATTCGTGCCGTGTTACGCCAGACCCACACCTAAAGTGGGTACCTGATGAAACACGCAATAGCCTCCTTATTTGCCCTCGGAACTACTTTTTGTGTCCTTGGTACAAAACCAGGAACTTTCTGAAGGCGTTTGGTACTCATCCAGTCTCCATTGAACCGAATCAGCGTTAGAAGCATCAAAATGGCCCTTTGGGGCGCCACTACTGAAGTTTCGGAGAATTTTCGCTCAAAAAAGCCTCCTGTTCGTCGTCTCGTGGCAACTCTCCCTGAAGGAGGGGGCGAGCTTCATAGGAACCGTTTTCTTTTTTCACCACGGCTACCCGTACAGGCATCGAAAAAAGAGGGGTGAGGACTGGCTTACTTTTGGCTGCAATTTGCTCGGCCGTCTCGACAATAGTTAGCTCGCTGTAGTCATCCTCTTCTATATCTTGTAGGGATGACTTGAGAGCTTGGGCAGCGCTCAGCGCCCCGCTAATCTTTGCAGAGTTCCTACTAAACACGCCAGCACGCTCGGGACGCCCCTGCGCACGAGCTTGAGAAGCCGCCCGCCCGAGCCATTTAATAGCAGCCTCAAGATCGTGCCGCTCGATGGAAATTCTGGCGGTTTCCAAAGCGAGCACGATGTCATCATCATCGTCTCTATCTGCCGCTGGAAGGATAATTTCTGCCATGATTCTGGAGGCTATATTGTCCCCTTCCCAGCGACAAGGGAAGAGTCAATGCTCTACAAACCGCGATACATTATCAGCGGATCTTTCGCTCGCCTTCGGTACCAAATACCTTGTCCCAGACAAGATTGGACACGCAATACCGAGCCTCAGGGCTTTTAAAGTGATGCAGCATATGATTCTTCTTTAGACGAAGACCATAGGCAGATTTTGGATTGTAGTGATGTAGGTAGTAGTGCGTAACATCGTAAAATACGTACCCGAGCACAAAGCCAGCGTGCCACGACCATACATATTCGCGACCAAAGAGCGGATAGAACAACGCCAAAAAGATAAAGAAGAGCGCGATGCTCACCGCTGGTGGCATCACCAAACGATACTTATCTTTGGGCCATTTATGGTGCACCCCATGCACAAAAAAGTGCAGACGCTCGCCAATTTTTCCTGGTGGTTCCCAATGAAAAAACGTCCGATGGAGCCAATATTCCACGAGAGTCCAGGTAACAAAACCGGCAAGAGCTAGAAGGATCGTGAATACAAACCCCGCCTCTGTTCTTAGCCCACTGTAAAGGAGCATAAGACTGCAAACGGGAACCCAAATCAGGGGCACCACAATCCAATGGGTTCGGGAGAAGAGATCCAGAAAATCGCTCTGGAACATTCTGGGTGATTCTGGGGTCGCGCGAAGCACTTTTATCTAATATCTCCGAAAGGGGATGGGCGACGAACCTTACGGATCGATGCCAGGCCGTGCAAGGAATCTCAGACGATAACCCTCCCCAAATGACCCACTCGTGACGCTAAAGCGCAGGGAGCTAGAGGCCGTAGCCCCCTTGAGGAGAGAATTCATATGAAGACCGATGAGGGGTTGGATGAGAGAATCAATAATTTTAGTGAGAGTACAATTGGAGAGCCACTGAGTGGCGTAAAACAGAAGGGTTTGGCGGGGGGAGCGACTATGTGGCAGGCGCGTTTAGTTCTCAGCACTCTGTCACCCCAAAGTGCATGGGCAAGTCGTCTAAGAACGGCCATTCGTCAAGGGGACGGTGGCTTAGCAGATCAAATTCTCGACGCCATCTATGGCAGAAACACCAAGAGCTATTTGGCACCAGCACCCGAGGCGGAAAGGCGCCCCATTTCCAATACGACGGTACTGCCCCCCTGCCCCTGACAGGGCAGTCAGCGCTTGAGGGCCGAGACGCACTGTCCGAAACACTTCGGCCCACAATGTTGATTTTCTCAAGAGGACGAACCCCAGGAGGTTCTGCGACTACTTCGTGCCAGATAAAATCCACTTGAGAGGGACTCATTCGAGCCGTTCATCCTCAGCATGAGGATGACGGTTTGGTTGGGCTTAGCCTGGAGTATTTTTGCGGCGGACGCTTTCGGAGCAACTCAGGCGCCAGCAAGAGGAGAGTCAGCGTCGAGCTCTTCTTCGCAAGTCCTTCTGAGCTCTGAACAAAGCGAAGAATTCGTCATGGTCAACTCACTGCCAGACCTGGACGAGGACACGGGCCGATTTGTGGGCCCAGAGAGCGAACTACGTCGCGACATTGTGCTTTACGTAGACAAAGACAAAGCCCGGGCGAAACACACCTCAAAGCTTCCCATCGGACGACGGGGCTTGCTGATCCCTGTGCAAACAGTCTCACTTTCGGGGGGGCGAGCGGACGCGGTCTTCCTCAAGAGCCGACAGCAAAGGGGGGTTCTCATTCAGTCGGGCCCGGTGCAAGCAATCGCCACCGGGGGCCGCATGGCGGTAGTCGCTCAGGAAGATATCGTAACTGTTGCAGCCCTACATGGCGATGCTCTGGTGGGCAAAGCTGGCAGCTTCAAAACTCTTAAAGAGGGCAACTCGCGTACCTTTTACCTCAAGAAGGGAGCTATCAAAGATACGCGACACCTAGGGGCACCAGAGGTCAGCGCTCAGGGCCTAGGGGTTTCGTTGAGCGGTGGTTTAGAGCTAGGGCTCAAGGCATCTCAAGTCCCTGGAGCCAGTGCTTACCGTACAATTCTGCTGAACTCAGAGGGCAAGCAAGTGGGAGATCCTGCTGAGGCTAAGAACCCTCGGGAATTGATGATTCGTACTCCTCGAGCTGGAGCCTATTGGGTAGTTGTACGAGCCTTAGATCAATTTGGCATTGCCGGAGCCTCGAGCGAACCCGTTGCGCTGCAAGTTCTAGGACTGGAAAACGGTAGTCAATTCGTTCGGGATGGAATCATCTTCCTTGGACCAGGTGAGAGAGCTCGTATACTAGGACAACGAGGTCTAGTGATGCGCTATGGCACATCTCCCGAGTTTGTCGCTGCGCCAGAGTCCATTGGCTTACCAGGGAGAAAAGCAACTACTGTCGAATTTCGTGATCCGGGTGATCCTAGCAAATACGCTGTATTTCAACTGGCTCCCCGTGTATTGCGCTCCACCCTTGATTTAGGCCCGGGCAAAAGCACCTGGCCTAAAGACCCCATCCAAATGCGAGTTCGCATGTGGGATGGTCATGGAGAACCCCTTTCGTGGATCGACGAGTACAAAGTCGTCGTAAAAGTCAATTTGAAAGAAGTGGCGGTCGACTGGACGCGGGGAAATGGGGAGCTTTCTGCAGAACTCCCCCCAGAGAAAGGTGAGGGGCCCTGGGTTGTGCGTTTGATAGTTTTGGACTCGATGGGGAAGGAAATTGCGCGAAATATTTTGGAGGTAATCAAGGATGTGCGCCCCGAAAAAAGAACGCACCCTTCCAAGATAGCTCGCGTGCCCTAGGGGGCTCAACTTCCAGCAGCCCGAGACACCGGTGAGGTGTCCACTTGAAGCCACTCGAAAAACTCAGGCAAGTGACTCCTCTGCTCAACGGGCATGTACTCGAAGTTCCTCCCTCGATCGATGATTTCCCAAAAGTCCTTCGTCGTGACCCCCGAGAGGGCATGATAGATGCTCTTTAAGCGAGACTTTGGCTCGTGAGACATATCGTCGGCAATTAGACGAGCTCTCTCCGGAAGTCCACGCATCAGATAGTAGGAGGCTAGCTTGACTTGGGCTTTGCGCACCCCCACCAAAGCACTCTCCTGACTCTGAGTTCGAAGGGGTCTATCTAACTCCAAAAAGCTCTCAAGCATCTCAGACTCGACCGACAACTCATGGGAGTGAGCCGATTGCACGATAGAAGATACATCGTAAGCCACAGTCTCGGTGACGAAGGTAAGCTTCATATCGAAGCTTACATGCCCATAATATATCATATGGCGCACCCCCTCGAGGGCAGATTCTTCTTGACCTGACTCCAGCATCGCCTCGACCAAAAGACGATATTGATTGAGAACATTGTAGGCAGTTCGCACATCGCGACAATTGAGGGTCGCGCGCAGGTACGAGTTCATGTAGCGGTAGACCAAACGAACTAGTTCTTGGTCCCCATTCAGGGCAGCAGCCTCACCCAAGTAGCGCGTATCAATGGCTATCAAGTAATTAATATCGCGCATCGTGCCCAAAGCTTCGTTATAAATACCGAAGTATTGTCGCATGACCTTCCACTCGACCCAAGTGCGCCTCTCTTCCAAATCTCGCAAGGACTCCGGATCCATCGCTACAAAGTCTGGATTCACACGAATGAGTGGGTGAACAGAAAACCAGTGTTTTTTGGCAGCTGACTTGGCCGAACTATAGCTGAGCGCCAAGTCCTTGAGAGCGTCGACAGCGCCGCTCGCTATGATTTTATCTTTTCCAGAAATGGAAGCACTTGCGATATCCGTTAGCTCCTCCATTGCGGTTAAGGTCCCCTCTTGAGCAAGACTAGCTGCTTCGGGGCTTGTCTCTTGGGTGCCAAGTAGAGCCAATGTAGATGCCTGTTTGGAGATACGCCGAATAATATTTACCGGCTCAAGAAACCAAAAAACATAGCCAAAGTACGGAACCATAAGAACTACGGCAGCTGTGGTCAGGAGCAACATGGCCATCAAGGCGGTACGAGGCACATACTCGTCCTGCAAAGCGACACTCAGCCAAACTCCACACACGCAAACAACCACATAATAGCCTATTACTATTACGTTGACGCGATCTCGCAAAAACATACGTGTGATACCGGCGAAGCGTGCGGCCGATAACTGAACAACAATGCTCACCACCGTAATCACAATGCCTAGAACGGCCGCTACCACACCGGCAAGGGCACTGATGGCATCAGTAATTGCCCCAGGGCTAAAACGCAAATAGCGTGAGAGTGCTCCTCCCCCGGCTGCGCGGGGAGCGATGTTGTCAACCCAATAGTAATCGAGAGCGTAAAGCCCCCAAAAAAGAGTCAGTGCCAAACCAGTGAGGAGGCTCATCGGCAGCACCCAACGACGGGCAAGTCCTAACGTTCGTGGTTGAGGCACTTACTTATGGTTTCTGAAACCAATGTTCCAAGTAGATAGTGCCAAACTTGTCAAATACCCCGCCCATCATGTCCTCGTAGACGTCAGGCATATCCTTTTTTGAGTCCGAAAGGACTGAAAAGTTGGGGCTTCGCCACGCATTCCAAATTACTTTGAAAGAGGAGGGCGCTTTGCCAGGAATTTCTGCACTTCCTTTCATCAAAATTGCGGCCCCCAAATACATTGCTTTGGGCTTTCCGCCCACGAACCCCCCTGAAAGTTTTTCTCGATGGTAAAGAGTAAGAGTGGGTAGCTTTGAAACAGAAGGCTCAGCGTTTTCCTTCTCGGGTAAAGCCCCTATCCCAAACTCCAAGATATCCTTGGGAAATGCCCGTTGAAGACGAATTTGGACCTTTTTTAAAAGGGCTTCTTCTCGCTTGCGAGATTTTTCTCCCAAAAAATACTGAGTGGGCAAGCTTTTGCGCCCCATATAGTACTTTCGCGATTTACTCACAATCTTATCAAGTCTCCGCGGATCTTGAGGGAACTCGTGCACAATGCGCAGCTCAACTTTTGGGCCGTGAGCTTGAGCATAGGTAAGCAGTTGTTGAATAAATGCTAGGAGTTCTGGACCTTTTGTCTCGGACGCCTCCTTCTGAAAGCTCTCAAGGGCTTTCTTGAAGACAGCCTGGCGTGCAGTAGCTAGCTCTACCGCAATGAGTTCGTGCGCTTTAAAGCGTTGAGGCAGCTCCTTGAGAGCAGTAAGTGTCCCGACCTTTTTGGCTTTCTCTAACTCTCCTAATAGACCCGTGCGAAGAGCATTCTGCACTTCTCCGCCAATCTCCAAATGAGGATTCTTAGAGCGAAACGACTCGATAGCTTCGACGGAGCCAACCCTGACGACCTCGTCCAACTCGGCCCGAGGTAATAATAGGTTTTGCACCTCGTTCCTCTCACCTCCGCGCTCAAGATATGCTCGGTAAGACTCAACGGTATTGGAGCTAATGGCGGCCTTATAGAGGGCTTTGCGACTCATCACATCACGTAAAGTCGACACTCCTAAACCTAAAGCAAGCCCCAACACCGAGACGAGAGAGATAAAAGCGACCGAACCGACAAATTGCGGTCGAAGATGAGCCTGTGTCGGCGCCAACGGGTTGGGCACTCCGCTTTCCACCAGGGGATTGAGACGAGCTCGCTCCAATGAATCACTCGAGGAGAGACCCGACCACTTGTCTCTCCCTTTTTTGAATTCTACAACCACCTTTTGTGCGTTTTCAGGTGAAGGACAAGAGAAGGTAAATACTTTTCCTCCTTGAAATACTAAACGAAGCACGACGCCCTGAGCCTCGATAGAATCTAAGTTCTTCGCATCAAAAAATATAAGCTCCGCGCCCTTTGCCGAAACCACTCCAGCGGGAAACAAGTAGTCCCCACTGCCATAGGGAACGTGCCCCACGGCCCATGATAGAGCGTAGGCCTTGAGAGCAAAAAAGGAGGACCCACCAGCAAAGAGAACATGAATGCCTCGATGAACCAATGAACCGAGGGCAAAGTTAGAATCGAGATCACCGAAGCCGACCGAGGTGAAACCCGCCCAGCTTAGCCCGCACACGAGGCTGCCTAATCCCCAAAACATCGAATGACGCTGAGGATGAGGTGCTGCTGCGAGGGGCGCAGGCGCGGCTGCGGCCTGAGATGACTCGATAAATCTGTCTTGGATAGATCTAGGAAGACCGTAAAAGTCCTGTTTTAACATCGGTTCCTGCGAAAAATGGATAGCTAGCTACTCAACCAGTGGTACCGCTTTTTTACAAGAGAGCGTGTTTCGGGGCCATAAAACGGCACCTTTTCAATATCAAGGCCCTAGGGCAGCTCTCAACTGGGCGACCAATGTGAGAGAATGTGCGTATTTGCTCCGCCTCTCTTGCCGAGATATCGCCGTGCTCAGGCCGGGCCAACCAGGGTGGGCAGGGCTTCCTCTTGGGCGCGCAGGCTTGCAAGTCCCGACTGAATACTTTGCTCGGGGGAGATGCAACCTAGCTCGATGAGAGCATCGCGAAGGGGCACCTTGTTGAGTTCACGTTCGTGAGCAAGGTGAATAAATTGCAGGGTGGCTAAAGCATCAAATTGGTCGTGAAAACATCTCCTACGATGGGTCGAGGACGGACAGCTCTGCAGATGTGGTGCTAACTTCAGCCAAATCTTCTCTCCCAATTGTTGCGCCCAAGCGGGGAGTTGGTTCAAGACAACTTCGTTCAAACTGCCCCCTTCGGCCGCTTGAGTCATGACCTTGAGGAATGCCTCGAGGTACATAAACGCTTGGGGATTGTACCCAAGAAACGAGGACGTCGAAGCAAGCTCCTGAGCCCGCTGCAGACTAGGTCCTGTTCCAAACGGAACCCTGTCCGAAAGACGGGTTTCGATTGAAACACGTGGTGATACTAAACGAATCATGGGCGCCAATTTGCACAACTTACCCAGCACATAGAAGTCCTCACCGGCTTGACGATTTGGAAAACCACGAACCCGCGCGTAGTGGGGCAAAGAAACAGCTAAGGCGCTTCCGAGAGAATGAAACGCATAGGGAGAGTTCGCTTTTGCTAGACCCAATACATAATAGCGAAAGCTAGCCTCTACCTCCTGCATTCTTGCAAAAAGACTTCTGTCTTCATGAGCTATATGCTCGTATGGAAATAACAGAGCGCTACAAGTACGCTGCTCTTTGAGAGTATTTTTTTGAAAAAAATCACCCTGCCCCGCCCTGGTCAGTGTAGAAAAATACTCCTCAGGCAAGAAGGCATCCGCGTCGCTGCTTCCTACAAAACGAGCCGTCAACAGGCCCATCTCGTAGAGCGCTAGGGCAAAGTCCATCCCCATCTTTCTAGCGCGCCCCACCCCGTCTCGATTGTGCAGGCAATAGGCGGTCGATGTCCCATCAATGAGTGCAAGGGAAATCTTTCCGCCTTGTTCGTGGGCACGCTGATAGAAAGACAGATGGGTTCCATCAAACTTTCGAATGAATGTGAGCTCACCTGCAAGAGCCCTTATCAATTCTTGATTTATTTGGTGCGCTTCCGGGCTTGCTCCCTCCGGCTGATTGACAACCAATATTACAAGTGCGTGTCCTTGGCACTTTACCTTTTTCAACAACGAACGAATAACGTTCGCCTTCTCACGATAGGCAGGAACCACTACGGCGCTGGTGAATGGCGCCCAATCTTCTAGATAGTGAGCCCAGGCTCCGGTCGCCTCGGCGTAAGAACGTAGATATTTTTCAGCGACTGGGTCTGGGCTCACTTTCACGCCATCTCGCGAACTCAATGAACTTTTGAGTGAATTGGTAGTGTGGCGACCACCTTTGCTTCAAGGTCGAGTAATTCATCGGCGCGTTCCCTCGCTGCGTCCTCTGGGGCGTACTCCCTTGCCCAGCGAAAAAAGAAACCATGATGACGTGACTCCGCTCGCGCCAAGTCTAAATACATCTCTTTGAGAGGGTCCTCAACTGGCAAGGCATCGGCTACCAACTTGAGGCGCTCACACCCCCGGGCTTCAATCACCCCTGCTATAAGTAGGGAGTCGACCAAGCCCTCTGCGCCACCGCGGCGGCCCCACTTGATCAATGCATGAACATATTCATCTCGGTAGTCTGCTCCTAGGCGCAGACCACGCTCTGCAAGACGCAAATAGACTCGATGAAAATGCTCCAACTCCTCGCGGGCAAACTCAATCATTGGCCCCAACATTGCTTTGCGATCAGGATAGCGAACCACAAAAGACATGCCCGTAGCGGATGCTTTGCGTTCGCAAGATGCGTGATCGATCAGAAAATCATCGAAATTGCCGAGAACGGTTTCGAGCCATTGCTCAGAAGTACTTGTACGAAGTTCCAACATTTTGGCGAAACGTAGTACGAATGAGGCAGAGGGAATGGAACAATTCGTCGATAAATCGCGAAAAATTCTAAAACATCTAAGGACTAGGACGAAAATACCGCGTGCCCCGCTCTCCCGGAGCGATTTTTAGAGCACCTCATCTAAGTGAACCTAGCCGCAAGGCCAACCCCACAGAAATGTTCTCTCTGTCTCCTGAAACATTGAGCCTTCTCCATCGATAGCATGTTGAATACTGATCCGCCTCGCGCACTCCAACGCAAACGCCCGCCCCACGGCGAAGCCATCGAGATAAATATTGGAGGTTTTTCTGAGAAGTGGAATGGACTTCTCACCCTGTACTTCAATCAATCGGTTGGGCGAATTCGTCTCTACTGGTTTCTAGCGGCATTGATTCGTCATCAATCGGTACGCACAGCAAACGCCATGGCTTTTGACTTCTTTTTAGCCTTCGTGCCCATGTTGGGTCTCGGGGGCTGGGCAGCCTCATTGCTTGTTTTCTCAAGTAGCTCCCCCGCCTCAAGCATTGCGGTTCTCAACGAATTCACCCCCGAGCAATTGCACGGATTCATAGGGGAACAATTTCAGGCATTTTCGGCGGCACACCTCGCACCATTGGCGGCGCTGGCTGGCTTGTGGTTGGTGTCTTCTGCCTACAATACCATGATGGGTGTGTTTGAAGAGTCGTTTGATTGTCAGCCTCGTTCATGGCTCAGTAAACGCGCGATAAGTATGATCTTTGCGACCTTCAGCATGCTGATATTGAGTTTGGGGGGCGGCCTTGGGGTTATTAGCAGCCTTAATTGGTATCAATCTTTGAGCGAAATTTTAGATTCGACTCTTGGGGCGCTTCTCTTGCGGGGAGCCCTCTTGATGGTGACATTTTCTATCGCTGCTGCGTTTTTGGCTCTTTTATATCGCTACTCTATCTCGCGCCCTGGGCGATCTCGCAAGGTTTGGCCGGGGGCGTTTATTGCCACTCTTTTAGGAATAAGCGCGTCGATAGCTCTGGGCTACTATGCAACCAATATAGCACGCTACGCACTCTTTTACGGTGGTCTTGCCGCCATTGTAGTTCTCTTGCTCTGGCTCTGGCTCTGGAGCTCAGCCATCTTGTTGGGAGCCGAAATCAATATTGCTCTAGAAGATGTGCGCCACACCCAAGGCGCCTTGCGTGGTCATCACTTAGCAACAAGGGGAGCTTCATCACCGCCCACACAAACACCCATCGAAGAAGGTAATTTAGAGTCTGATTGACAGGCGCGTCCCTCGGGGCAGTCCGTTTCGTCTGAAAGGGCGCAAAGTTTTTTGCAAGCCCGCGCAGAGGGAGAACATACATAGCCATGAGCGCATTCGCCTGCGTCAATCTCCGTGCACGCATCTCCCAATTGTCCCGCGCCCGGAATTGTGCAACCCGTGGCGCCGTTCGGGCGCACAATTGTACAGCTTCTTCCCGAGGGGCACGTGCAATCTTGGCCCTCAGCGCATGGAAACGGTTCCGACAAGGGACAGGCGTCCACTGGCACGCATACAGGTACATAATATTGAGGGGATTCAGGCAAGGGGCGCTCGTCACAAAAGCTTCCTTCGCTGCAAGACGCAGCGCTTCCCTCGCAACAATAAGAGCGACAAACTCCCGAGTCGCCCTCGCCCACACAGGCTAACCCAGCGGCGCAATCACCACTGAAAGCGCAAGGTTCTCCATGATTGCTCACACCACTCGGCAAGCAAGATCGAAGAGGGCCACACTGGGCGCCTGCGCATTGTTGGTTCGAGACTACCTGGCAAGATATACTGCCATCGGCCAAATTGCCTGGATCAAACGAAACGCCACCGGCCGCTCCGCCCACCTCCCAAGAAGTCCCACCACCAGCGCCGCCTCCTCCGGCGCAATCCCAGACATCGTCAGGATTGCAACGCCCCTGACCACAGAGAGGATTGAGAGAGCTCTTGCCGTCCGGGCCGCTGTCTTGTCCGGCTCCGAGATTTAGTTCACTCGATTGGCGCAGAATTGAGTCCGCATCTCCCGCAGGTTTTTTCTGCCCAGCTACGATATCGGCCCCATCCATCACTGAGCAACGCACCAAAGGTACAAGAACTAACCCTGCTAAGAGAACAGAGAGACGCCCGCGGGTGCCCCCCTTTCGAAGTGGGGCGAGCCAATGAGGAGAAATATAAGCCAATATACGCTACTCTAGCCTCTCTAGACGAGGACGCCATATCGAAAAGTGTCCGTCATGAGATCAACTCTTTGGGTCCGGCCTGAATAGACCGGTAAAAGACATACAAAGTTGGAGCCGATGTAGGTTCCTCGACTGGAGTCAATTGATGCGCTCTGCCTTCCTGAGAGCCTAACAGTCGTCAGCTGCCGAGTCTCTCATTGGAGAGAATGAATACATCGAAGGCATACTTATTCGCTTCAATTTCAATTAGAGTAGGCAATCGTAAAGGTGCCTACAATGACTTCGAAATTTAGTTTTACCAGTTTAGCGGTGTTCACTCTTCTTGGATGCGGGGGTTCTCCAGAGAGCGACTCTGTAAATAGAAACGTCGATGGTTCGGAAGAGCCTGACGCGGGCTCAGGTGGCTCGACCGACAACTCCGTCGATTCTACTCGAGGTACAGGTGGTGCCTCTGGTGAAAATTCCCCTGGGAGCGGCGGCACCGGTGGCGCGCGTGACATGAACGGCACCGGAGCCCTGAGCGGCCTAGGCGGCGATGCGGCTACAGGGGGCGGAGGCACCGGAGGCGGAACGGATGCATGCGATAGTGTAGTGTGCGATGCTCCTCCAACGGCAATCTGCTCGGGCGACTTTACCCTGACAACTTATCAAGGCGAAGGTGATTGTGCAGAAGGCATTTGCACCTATCAAACGTCTGAGACAAATTGCGAGACAGGCTGTGAAGGCGGAGCCTGCCGAGGGGGATGTTTACCCAACAAGGCAACCTGCGAGAGCGATCGCGTCGAAGTCTGCGAAGTAGACGGAAATTTTCAAACATTGGCGATGAAGTGCAACGGAACTTGCATCGATGGTCTCTGCGACGAAGTTTGTGCAAAAAGCCAGTCCCGCTGCCGGGGGACAAGTTCTCAAGCTTGCACAAAAATAGAGGGATCTTGGGTTTGGGGACCAGTAAAAGAGTGCGGCGTGGAATGCAACGGACGCTACGGAGTATGCGAATACAACGACCTAACAATACGAAGCGATATAGAATTGGACGATACGCTCATTGTTCAGGGAACGCTCACAATTCAAGCAGGCGTCACGGTCACTGTACCCGGGGGCGCACTCACCATCATTGCCGACAATATCGTCATTGAACCAGGGGCAATCATCAACGTCACGCCCAGAGGAGGAAGAAATTGGGACTATTGTAAAGATTCTCGAGGCTACGCGACCGATTCAGCGGGTGGCAAAGTGGCTCCCCACCATCGCAGCAGCAATACTGTGGCTGAAAAAGGCGGCGCCGGCTGCCGCGGCAGCTTCTTTTCTGGAGGTGTGACAACCTGCGGCGGGGGTTCGCCTGGCCTGGGTGGAGGCGTGTTGCGCTTAATTGGCACGTCGAGCATTGATGTAAAGGGAGTGCTGCGCGTCAATGGCGGCGATGGAAAGAGCCCTTTTAACACTCGGTGTAGCGCCGGGGGCGGGGGCGGGGGCGCCGGGGGCAGCATACTGCTTTGGTCGCCTCTCATTGTTAAGATCGGGAGCACAATCGAAAAGAGCGGAGGTCGCGGTGGTACAGCTCGCGGCACTAATGGTAGGTCGGGAGAAGGGGGCCTCTTGAAAGAATACAGCGGGGATGTGCGACCCATTTGGGATCTGCAGTCACCCAGTCACCCCAGTGATGACATCTTTTCCTATTACAATGATGGTGCCGACTCCTACCGATTTCATTGGAATCAAGCCGCCGGCGCGAGTTCCTATTTGATTGAGGGTGTCGATGCTCCTGAGACCCTGCCCCTAGGTGCTACGGCCTTGAGTCTTACGGACAATTTCGTAACGCTTCCCTCTTCTTCACTGCTCTCCGTAGCCGACTTATCCCAAGGAAGCTCCATGGTGTACGTCAATGTGGTGGCGATTGCCGAAGGGGGCGAAGTTCAAGCGCCCCATGCAACCTATGGAGTGGTATTGAACCACAGGGCGCCAGTCGTCACATCAAGCACTCATAGTGGAAGTTCCTGGACTGACTCTACGTCCGCTACATTCGATTTACGCAACCCTCTCAGCAGTGGACCGATAGGCCACATCGCGGAGTACCGTTACACAATTTCCGATAGCGCCATCAGCACTCCTCTAGAAGCGAATAGCTCAAGAGTGCCGGCGGTAGTGATCACTCCCACGAGTCGCGGCGGCGTCACGTCGATTGTTGGTCTGAGCCCTGGTGCTCATATGATTCACGCGGTGAGCATTGATCAATTTGGCTACCCCACACTAGCTGTGGGTCGCATGCTTTTCTTGGTCGGTGCCGATCCAGGCGCAGGAACTATTACTGGTACGGTCCGGGACGCCTCAGGCGCGCCTGTGCAAGGGGTTACAATCACTCTGAATGAAGGATTGATTCGTGGCCTTGTTCCCGATGTTCAGAGCGGGCTCGATGGTACCTATAGTCTTGAGAATGTACCCGCTGGAGAGTGGAGAGTCTCCACGGCGGACGAGAGCTTCGCAGGAGAAACCCAAAACATCACTCTCAGTGCCGACTCTACCGAATCCGCAGAAATTTCTGGAAGCGTTACCCCCTAAGTCATCGAACACCGCGTACCTCATTCTCAACCGAGTACAAAAATGGGGTACGAGCACGATCGCGCGATAAAATGAAGCGGCCCCCTTTTATCGCCTAGCGAAAGGGGCACTCGAACATGTACCTGTCCGATGAGCCAATCGACTCAAATTCGGGAGGAAATCGATTAGACTACCAATTCGAGAGTGAATACCGAAGCGCTAGTTCTTTACCGGACTCGCGCCAGGTACTCGAATATGTTGCACCGCAGAATTACCCGCTGAATCAAAGATTCGAACGGTGACCAAACCTGCAGCGCTCAGATTGAGAGAGCTAGAGTCCACGGAAAAACTTTCGCGGGCCTGGTCGAAGATTCCGTCTCGAGGCTCAAATGGAGTCCAATGAGCCTGGCCCGGCGCACGCATCTCAAAGCGTGCCAATGGCCCAACGCCATCGATAGCCGTTCCCACAATTGTTGAGCCTTGAACACGCAACTTAGATATTTTTGGAGCAGTGTTGTCGACCAGTAGGACTTCGCTCACCATACGATTCTTCTTAGCGCGTCGGGGGGGATTGGAGAGTTCATCGCTGGCAATGATGCGTACGCGGTAACGCCCCTCGGGCAAGTCTTCTGTGTTCCACTTCCAGGAATCCTCCGTCAGTACCTCACGCGGATCGAGGGCATTGAGCCACTTCTTTCCTGAGGTCAGGCGATATTGTACCCGATAGCGAAGTGTGTCTTCGTCTGGATTGTCCACCTCCCAACTCAACTTGATCACGCTGGAAGGCTTCTTCTCAATGGGGCCCCCTGATTCCTGCACTCCATGGGAGTCTTTGGTTCGTATCTTAGACTTTACTTTGATCTTGGTGATCACGGGGCGCAAATTGTCTGTAACGAATGGCACATCAATGCGCCGAACCCTAGATCTCGTGCCGTCAACTAGGCGAGCGCGTACTTGCAGGTAGCGACCAGCCTGGGACTGAACTTTTCCAAAAGAGTCCATCGGCGTACTCCAATCTTCCCAGGTTTCGTCGGGCTTTTCTGAATTACCGCTCCGGGTAGAAAATTCGACTCTACCCACTGCGTCCCAGGACAATCGACCAAATCGAGCACGAATACCCGCGTCGAGTACTTTACTTGTCCAAAGGGAATCTTTGCCGCCTTCGCTCTCAATCCGATGTGCCACAACCGGATCACTCGCGACCACCCAACCGTCTTTTCCTGGGAGCACAACCCCCCGTACCTGTCTTCCTTCGACATCGGCCAGCACGGAATGATGATGATTGAGTTCCACGCGGATCACTCGTCCCTGGTAGCCCGTGCCCACTATAGGACGCCCCTTACTATCAAGTTCCAGGGTCACAAATTGCTCCTTGGAGTCGGTGAATAATTCTTCAACCTGGCCATTTCGATGAATTCGATGCAGGGCACCCTTTCCTTTATTGGCCGATTTTTTCTGCATCCCCCGGGGCTTCGTTCCGCTCAGCGAGTCAGTACGCGAATTGCCCGAGAGTTCATTGGATATCACGAAGATTGAGCCGGCCTTGCTCAGGGCGAGATCACGCACCTCTGTCGACGAGAAGTCGTAGAGCACCTGCGCGCGCCCGGGTGCCTTCACCTCATAAACGCGAGCATCTCCAGAGCTTCCGACAATTACTCTTCCTTGACGCGCCACCACGCTCACAAGATGGTCTTCTGGAGCATCGAAATATACTTGAGCAGTTCCGTCCGCAGTGACCCGATACAATTTCCCTTGAGGCCCCGTCACTACATACAATGCCTTCGAATCTTTATCGAATGACATATCCCAAATATGCTCCCCCTCCTTCAATTCGGTGAATAGCTCCAGTTTATCTCCCTTGAGCTCGTAAATTTTACCGCCAGGCATCGTGCCCACCAGAACACGGCCAAATGCCTGCACGATAGAAGTAAGGGCCAATGCCTTCACCGAGGCGAGTTCGGAGACCTTTCCGTCCCGAATAACAATCAACTTACCTTCGTTTCCTGTAGCCAGGTAAAGGCTTCCTTTGTCTTCCATTGCCGCCCAAACATTTTGAGCGCCAGGCACGGCAATATTTCCCAGGTCCCAGCCCGGACGTAGGAATCCTTTCGAATCTACAGCTACGCCCTCCAATTCACCTTTTCTAAAGTCAGCACCTGACTCGATTACAAAATGACGAGTGCCGACTGCAGATGCCTGAGACGCCCCCAGACTGAGCGCTGCCACTAGGGCGAGCTGGGCAAAGCGTGAAAATCGACGAAAGCGAGGGGGTGTTTGATGATGTGCCATGAAACGAAATAACAAAGATGAGAACTTAGTGACGACCAGGGCGTACAGCCACAGAAACAGTTTGAGAGCCAACCATAAAGATTGGTAAAGGAACGACCTGATGGGTTTCCGATTGGAATTGTTGAGGCGAACTCGTCGAGTTTTTACTTGAAAGCATGTCCAAAACTCCCGGAGGGAGATTCTCGGCAACTTGACCATTGTAGGCTGCGCCCCCTTGCCCCGTCTTATATGAAAGAACCAAGCTGCGCGGCAGGCGCGTTCCCGCCTCTAAGTTAGAGATTAGCTGCTCTAGGCTATTGGGGGCCGCACGATGATGCTCAACTTCGTACCCTGGACGCAAAGTGATGGTGAGGGATTGTCCTGCAAATTTCTTAGGAACGCGGACCGAGACGACCCGCCTGATTGCTTTGCCTTCAAAGGGCTCCAAAGTCAGTCGAATGCGAGCAGTCTCGCCAGGCTCGACCTCGGGTGTGAGTAAATCGACCCGTGTGAGACGCGCCACCTCGCGAGCGAACCTCAACTTGACTTGCATGTCAATTTTCTTTAGCCGGGCATATTGCCATGGGTTGTTCAACACCAGGCCGATAGCCCGCAAAGCGTTAGACCTCATGATATGAGGTGTTTGCGGTGTACCCCCCGGAGAGGAACCAAAGTCTTCCAATACAATAGACGGAAAACCATCAAATGTCAGTTCCGTCTCCATGGACCAAGTAACATCCCGTCGCTCGGACGCGGTCGTGCTCAACCCGCTGCCCAGGGCCATGCCTAATAAAGCTGGAGATAGAAAGCGGTCGTGGGCAACCTCAAAGTTCCAGTCTTCGAAAGGAGCACCTGGCTCACCACGCACGGCAAGAGCAACCTCAATGACCGGAGCTATGATATTTTCATCCGCGACAATTGAAGATTGTCGATCATTGACGAGTGCCCCAAGCCCCCCAATAGACTCTCCCATTTTAAAGGAGCGCATTTGACTTGCCATAAACCACAAGACTCGGGCGCGAGTAGTGGGCAAAGAGGTCACCCCGACGTTCATCATGGGATGACCAAAGGCGACGAGATGATTTCCCTCGACCCGCGTGACGGTACCTAGGCCCATTGCACTCATGTCGCCGCTCACCAAGCTCACTCCTAATGCACCGCCATCTACGTAGTGAGGGGGTGGACTTGCGCGCTTTCGAGAAGGGGTCGCTTTTTTACTTCCCGTTCCGCCAGCTTGCAAAGGCATAAGACCAAGGGGGGACAAGTATTTCTCTGCCGTACGCAATGCCTCGTCAGTCATGCCCCCCAAAAGTAGGGGCGTCATCACGGGCGTCAGACGTGGCATACCAGAGACGCCCTCAAGGGCCGAGGAACGAATTGTTGGAGAAAGGGCTGCCAACTGCGAAGCATGGCTCTCAAGAGAATAATCAGAAAGATTTCCCGCGTAGCGTCCTGCAGAACGTCCCGCTCCTTGAGCGGTCTTCAGATGCCCTCCGCCGACCACACTCAACGGATAGCCATGCAATAGTTTTGGTAGGGGTCGTTCCAAGTCATCTAACATTGAACGAATAGGCGTCACTCCAGCTACTGCCTCCACTCCAAAGGTCCAACCATAGGCGTAGGCACCTATCATCTTACCCTGAAGGTAAATGGGGCTTCCGCTCATGCCTCCCACTATCTTTGTGACGTCCAGACGCGGGTGATCTGTCTTGATGAGAATCATCTCCTGTCGGGGCTTGAAGTTATGAAGGACATCAATCACCTCTACGTCAAAACGCTCAGGTTTTTCTCCCTCAAAAACCGTCAGGCCGTAGCCTTTCATGCCCTTTTTTATTTGGTCAACAGGTAAGATATCTGCTCGAGTGGCTCGCCCATCGGCCTGAGCCGTATGCACGAGAGTAGGAAGAGATATCGCCAGGCCCAGAGCCGCCGCCAAAGGTATTAGAAATGAAGATCGCACAGGTGAGGCGACGTTAGCATGATTCCCGCCCAGCGAATCCCCGACACCTGGGAAAAACCCCAAATAAGCGCGCAGAACGTCTCGGGTTATGTATGCTAGGGCCACGATGGATCTGTTCATCTATGGGACGATTTTACTGTTTTTCGCTACATGGTTTACAAGCCATGTTCTCCTCTGCGTCCGTATTGCGCAAAAGGCCCTATTGAGAGGGCTTGTGGCCTTTATTTTGCCAATTTTTGCCCCTATTTGGGGACTGAACTTTCACATACGTACCCTGCCCGGCATTTGGGTGCTCAGTGCAGTATTTTATGGTTTTGCTCTTTTGGCAGGCGTTCTTGGGTCGTCAATCTAGGTGCAAGGCAATGAGACGCGCCAAAGTCTCCGGGCAGGTTTTCCTCGCCCTATTCTCGGCGCCCTAGGAAAAAGCAGGGCAACGAGCGCTCTAAAACGTCACGACCGCTTGTTCAAATCACAACAGAGCGCAGGCGAATATCGTTCCAATCGTGCACTCCCACTCCCAGTTCAGCAGCTCGCATTAAATAGCGCGGCTCCCTTCCCGCTGCCTTGAGTGTCATTCCGCCTCTTTCTTTGCGTGCCTCGTCAATGACGCGCGCTCCTACAGTGTCGAGGGCCAGGGCGTCGGTTGAAGCGTAGATAGAACCGTGAGGCACGCGCATTGCCGGATCTTTATCGAGAGGGCCCTTATCGTAAATAATCTTAAAAGCATCGGTGATATGAAGACGAACACGGCTTTGCACAATTGCGTGATTGTAAAGAAGGGCAATTTGTGGACTTGCCTGATGCCCGTGATGGTCCTGCGGATTGTCGATATTTCCGTGTGTGATGTTCTTCATCGCTCCGGTGAAGCCGCAAATAGAATGATCTTTCATCATTGTCATATCGATAACGGCAGTTGCATCTGTAAAGAACCGGCAATAGCGTGTCCTTACCTGCTCAAAAATTCTAATTCGAGGCATGACGTGATCTCGATTGTTGTGAGTTCCGGTTACCACTCCTGACGGTAATTGCCATTGACGCACATTGACGCGCGATCCCATTAAATAGGTGGGATATTGCTCGTAAACTGTAATCCGATGAGGGGGTACTCCTAGGGCAATCACAGCCTCGACCACGGGAACAATCGTCTCGAAATTGACGGCGACGGTATGCCCCACCTGGCCTGCGATACCATTCACCTTAATAGCAACTACGTCCTGAGGATGAATGAAACGCGCCATGGCCGCCGTAATATTTGCAGCTCCCGTTAGGTCCATCAGGGCGCGTTCAACTAGAAGTCGAGCTATCGCAGCTCGCGGCCAAAGTTGATTGGGCTGCATGAAGGAGGCGTAATCCCCTTTTGCTGTGGCCTTGGCCACCAAGCCTGGAGCCCTCATGGGGAGATAGCTCTCAGGAGGATGCGCTATCCATCGGTCCATCTCTGTCCTCAGCTCCTCTTGGCCTTGAGCGAGAGCGACGGGTTTCATCAACTGAACAAGCCCCGCGGCACCGGACCCTGCCAAAAGCAATCGACGATTGAAGCGAGATTGGGCGGAGGGCATAGGCAAAGCCTACCCCCCTTTTTCTGCAGATCTAGTGAAGACCAAATCGCGCAAATCTAGGGGGGTCTCCGGCCTCTCACTTCAATGCTATTTTTTCTGGTTTTGACTGTTTACTTTTCTCAGTCTCCTTCTCCGACGGCCGATCAAGAATCACCTTTTCTCTCATCTTTTTTAGGGTCTTCCAGCCAATACCGCGCACTCGCAGAAGATCGCTTAGCTTTCTAAATCTACCCAAGCGTTCGCGAAGTTTTACAATGGCTTCGCCCCGCGCTGGACCAACTGCAGGTAAGCGGGTCATCTCGTTCGCATTGGCTTCGTTCAAGACGACTCGCCCATCAGGGAGCACCCCGGAGGGCTGCTTTTTTTTCTCGTGACCGCATGGCACCGGCCTGCCAGCTTGCGCTGAAGATTTTTTTGTAGCGAGCAAAGTATCGGTAGCCTTGTGCCCTGCCACAGCCGCCGATGACCTTCCTTCTTTCTTGACCGGGGCAACTTTTGCAGACTGAGGCTGAGCGACTGTCTCAATTTTGAGACCGAAACTCTCCGCTGTCTCTGCGTATTTTCCTAAGAATGTTACCCCAGCTAAGACAGCCGCAATACCAGCCACTTTCGTCACAACCGGCGCCCAAACTGTGACAGAGGGGCGACCAAAGATGCGTCGAATCACCGTAAAAGGGCCACGAGGGCCCCGCTTGCGCGGAGCCCCTTTGGTTTTTTCTGTGCTTGATAGGCTCGCGGCCGTCGTATCAAGCGACTCAGGACTAGCGCCTTTTTCGGTCTGTGTTTCCTGCGACTCCTGAAGGTCGCCTCCCATCAAGTTTCTCATGAGATTTTACTTAACTCACAAGAGCATGAGGTCCATCGACCACGTCCATGGGTGCTCTTTCCTCTCGTTCCCGCGGGACATAATCACGAATATGCAACTCACCTCCCACTGGCAGAGAGTCCAGTTTACAGTTGAGCGAACCATCGCGATTGACAAAAGCCACCCCCACCTTGGTCCAATACTTTCGATCATTTTTGCCGGTGATAACGTAAATGAACTTAACTTTTGACTGATCCATCTTAACTTCTCCTATTATCTGACTAACCAATGTGGCTGTCAGAGGAGATGTTGCGAAAGACGTGCCAACATCATTTTTGATTAAAAGCAGCTAAATTCCCGAACACTCTCCCTGGTGCACCAGGGAGAAAAACCCGGTGCACCAGGGAGAGCACCTGCTTCTATAAAACAGGACTGCTCTGATAAAATGCGTTGCGGCTCGGCGAGTTAAAGCTTCGATAGTCTATCTCAAATGGTTTGACTTCACTTCGTCCATTCTTGAAATAAAGCGTCACGGCCATGGGTGTCACTGAACGGTAACTGCTATCTGGTGGCAAGTCGTTGTTGTCGACCCCGCCCGAAGAAAACACAGTAAAGAGTGAAACGGCCTCTTCGCTATAAGTCTGCCTAAAGCCCTCTTCCACCTTCTCATGTCCACGAAACATCGTATGGCAGCCTATACGCTGCAAAAAAGACTGACACTGCAATTTTCCAAACGGAAATCGGGCTGATTGCTCCTGTAGAGAAGCAGGAATCACGTCCGCGCTACTCGGGTCGCTCCACATCATCTGAAAGCGAATATCCCAAGCGTTGAGACTTGAGAGGTCCTCATACTGCGATTTAATGGTCGCGTCTCGTGGGATGCCTCCGTGAACAAAGAGAAACTTCTCAAAAAGAAACGTGTTGGGCATAGCCTCAAATAATCTCACGTAATGAGAAAACACTTCTTCCGAGAAATGGGGTTTGAGAGTGTCCATGGCTTCAGACGGACGAACGGCTCCGTAAACTTTGCCCTCGTGCTCGATATAATACTCGTGGTTTCCTCGAAGCATCACCACATGATCGGGGGCTTTTGCAAACAATTGAAGCACCGAACGAAGAACCCCCTGGTAGCTAAACATTCCTCTATCAATATAGTCTCCCAAAAGAACTAACTTAGGACAAACTACCGATTCGGGGTTGCGCTCATAAGCCGCTACTTTCGCAAAAAAATCGGTCTGAGTCAGGACTGCTTTTAGACAGCTGTAGCAACCGTGCAAGTCACCAACAACGATGAGTTCGTACTCCTTCTCATCCTCAGGTGTCATTAGATAAGTATGACCGTCCAAGAAGTCCGAACCTGGGGTAAATTCGGAGACTTTTTGCTTATTCTTTAGCTTACCTCGCCCCAAGACTCGCTGCTGCTCCCAAATAGCCATGACCCTATCCATCAGTTGACGATCACTCTCAACTTGGGTCTGCAATGCCGCCGGATCACTAGAATAGTGTTTCTCAAATTGAGCAAAAAACGGATTGTCCTCTGGATGAGTCTGCAACTGAGAGGGGGCCGCCACATCAACAGAATGCTCCCCTTCGTCATCAAGAAGTTCAATGCCAAGATCTTGATTGAGGAGATCTGCGAGTTCTCCACGAAATTTAGCCTCAGCTGGATGAACATGACCGTCGGCATTGATGAGTTCGTCCACCGTATCCAAAAGAGCGTCGCGGTTGTCGTCGTCAAAACTCTGAAAGATCTCAAAGCAACGCAATTTCAATTTTGCGTGAACAAATGTGTCCTGCTCTTCTCCTTCTGCAACCGCCTCAGTAAAGAGATCTCTCACTTGGAGATCGATTGATTCGAAAACCTCAAGAAAGTGAGTGGCGAATTTTTGAGTCAATTCAGTGCGCAGGGCAACCTCTTCAATTGCGGCGCTTTCTACCCGATGCTCAACCAGCTTGAGGATGTATTCTCTGACAAACTTTCTTTCGGACTCGTCAAAGTCTCCGTCAATATAGCCAAAAGTCGTCATGTAGAAGATGACTGCACGCATCTGTTTCTCTGCGGTAGGTCCATCGGCACTAAAGGTCAGCATTCTGCCAGGCTACCAGCCTCCCCAATTTTAGGGAACTCCCCCACTTCAATCCATTGCTTTCCTTTGGGTTAGGTAGAAAAAACCACGTTTCGCGGGGCGCTCCAAATATTCTCCGCGATCTTTCGCCATCAAAGGAACGAGGGAGCCAACGTATTTTTCTGTGGTATTTTGTCCGTCGTAGAGGAAAAGACGGGTCCAATTCCAATTGATATCAAGCTGAGCCGCGGAGTAAGCCCCCGCATGTACAAGACCTGCGGCCATCACTTCTGGCTCTGTTTCTGTACCCAAGGCGTAGATCAGGGTCTTGCCATTGGCGCTCAAAGCTAGAGCTGAACGGCGTCGGGTTTTTCTTTTTTCGTTTTGCCCGGCCCAACTTTTGTGGTCACCCTTGCGTAGGCGCTCATGGATTTTCCCGGCGCTCACCAAACAGGGAGGCGTCTGACGAAAGGCTACAATATTCTCCCGCTCTTTCTCCAATTCGGTCCAGGGTGCAATGCGCAAGCTCCCGTCTTTCATGATAGCCACCGTGCATGCATCACGGCGAGGAGGTACAATCTCTTTCCCTAGGCTCAACATTCCCCAACGGCCGTGTCGCGGCTGAAATCCTCCGTTAAAAACTGCCAAGAGGGCGCTTTGACCTGCTAGAGGAATGAGCCCGGCACGCTCTTCAAGTTGCGGAAAATTCATGTCCTTCACGTCTTGCAGACCCGGCACATGGTGCACTTCCAAGGAATGTAGATCGAAAGCAGCAAGGGTAAGGCTTTGGAATCGACTCGCCTGATGAGGATGCAACACCATGCGTTGAACATCATGACGCGCAAATTGCGGCGATACTTTTTGATGGGAGCGAGCCTTCAACTCCTTTTCGTTCAAAGAATCAAAAAAGGCTCTCCATTGGCCATCTCCTTTTGCTGCCGAGCGCTCATACATCGGCCCAGGATCGGCAGGAGCAAAAGCAGGTGCCTTCAAAGAGCTTTCGGCTTCGCTCTGGGGCCCCACGGTGAGAGAGCCCGCGCTTGGGGGAGTATGCGTTGTGCCCTGGGCACTGGAGGCGGCTTGCACCACCTGGGCGGAATGGGGCCCTCTCTCTTCTATTGAAGGGCTCTCGGGGGACACAACGGCCAAACTGGGGGCAATCGGACCCGAGGCCGAGCAGGAACTGAGCAAAAAGAGACAGCTCAGCAACTGAGAGGGCGAATTACCGAATTTTTTGAAAAGTGAGACGCATTTCATGAGCTGTACATGGGTAAATTATTTCTAAAACGAGCCATATTTCCATCATAAGGCTTCTCCTCCAAGGAGCTCAATGCTTGAGGAACCAATCAAACATAGACCGATGAACCCCTCTGATTGAAACAAGCGAATTGACTCGATTACCCCCATTCTCTTATAAAAGTCCAAATTTCGTTGTTTCAATGGGTAGATCTAAGAGCCTCAGTCGTATCAACTAACGCTAGCGAAGGTCCAGCGCGAGAAAATCTGGTCGTCCCAGCCACTCCCTCCCTTTTGAAGAGATACAAGTCGATGATTCATTCAAAATACCTCCAGCCCATCTCTCTCCTTGTCGCCCTAGGTGCGCTTTCGGGTTGCGCCGAAGATGTCAACTCTGAAGCAGTACGTACAGATGGCATGTACGCAAATTTTCAGGCAATAGCTATTGGTGATGGCACAACCTTAACTCGTGCGGAACTCCGTGTGGGTGGAAAAACGGGCACCTACGTTCAGCTTACAGGTGAAGACAAGTTAGTCACCTCGGCGGATGATTCTAGTCCTCAAAAAATGCTCAGGCGCTCAACTGGCGATCGTCATCGCTATGAAGCAACTCACAAGACAGAAGCGGGCGGTACTGTCTTTAATATCAGCTACGAGCGTGGAGAGATAGATACTCCAGCTCCCGATTCCAATGTGACTCTTCCTGAACCATTTGCCCTCACACTTGATAACCTCAATGATGGCGACGAGGTGATTCGCGGTACAGATATCGGTCTTTCGTGGGACAACGAAACCGACGGAAAAGTTACCTGGGAGTTAGAAGGTAATTGTGTCAAAGGCGAAAGCGGAGAGCTAGATGACAATGGGGGCATCAATTTGCCGGCAAATCTTATCGAAGTGCAAAACCTGGACAAGGGTGAGAGTTGCACGGTGACAATTACGGTCGAGCGACTCAATAGGGGTTCAATTGATTCAGCCTTTGGCGAAGGGGGAAAAATAGTTGCCATTCAGCGAAGGGCCGTCACCATTGTCTCCACTCCAGAGGAGGGGGAAGTCTCAACGGGTGCAGGTGGAGCCCCCTAAAACGCAAAGTCCAATTGAATGAGTAAGAGGGGGGGCCGCTCTAGAGCGACCTCTCTTGCCATTTAGAAAAAGCGATTGGAGAGCGTCTAGGATTTACTCTGCGCGGCCACAGCAGCGGCAAGTTTCTCAACCAAAGGAGATATTTCTTGGTGACGTAGTTTGTACAGACTGCGATTCGCCACCAAAACCGATGAAATATCGCAAATCTCTTCCATTACATGAAGATGATTCTCTCGTAGGGTTGCCCCTGATTCAACGATGTCCACAATGACGTCACTGAGACCAACGAGGGGAGAGAGTTCGACGGAGCCGCCCACGTAAATGACCTCAGCTTGCACACCTTTTCGAGCAAAGTGCTCAGTTGCAATACGTGAAAATTTTGTAGCGACTCGGGGGCGAGCACCCACCACGGCATTCTTTGGTCCGGCGACGACCATTTTGCACTTGCCAATGCCCAAATCGAGGGGCTGGTAGAGATCATAGCGGCGTTCAAGCAATACGTCGCGCCCGCTCACACCCAAGTCTGCGACGCCGTACTCAACATAGGTAGGAACGTCGTCAGGTTTGAGGAGCAGAAACCGTACCGAGCCATCGTCACTCTCACGAATCAATCGGCGATCGTCCGCTAGCAAGTTCTTAGTGCCCAACCCTGCCTTTTCTAAGAAAGGAGCGAGTACCTTGAGAATACGTCCTTTAGGTACAGCAATTGTTAGGGGGCGTACTTCGTTGTTGGCAGAAGTCATGACTACTTTAGGCCCCTTCCAATTGGATGCGCTCGATATCAGCGCCCACGCCGCCAAGCTTCTTCTCAATGGCTTCGTAACCTCGGTCAAGATGGTAGACACGACGCACGATAGTCTCAGTATCGGCCACCAAGCCTGCGATAATCAGTGAAGCGCTGGCACGCAAATCAGTTGCCATAACGCTGGCCCCGGAGAGTCCTTTTACCCCTTCGACAAAGGCCACACTATTGTGAGTTTTGATCTTCGCCCCCATGCGCTGTAGCTCGGGTACATGCATGAAACGATTTTCAAAAATTGTCTCGCTGATCACTGACTGTCCCTCACATTGGGTCATCAGAGCCATGAACTGCGCCTGCATATCGGTGGGAAAACCGGGATGAGGAGCCGTCGTAATATCCACTGCCTTGATCGGCCCTCGTCGTACGATTCGTACCGCCTCGCCCTCGCGGTCAATTTCAAGTCCGGCTTGGCGAAGTTTAACAATGACGGGCTCTAGTTCTTCTAACGGCGCGTTTTCAAGGAGGACATCACCCCCTGCAGCTCCAACAGCCGCCATAAAAGTGCCAGCCTCGATACGATCAGAGATGATTGCGTGATCAAAGGGCTGCAACTCATCAGCTCCAGTAATATGCATTACGGCTGTTCCCGCGCCATCTATTTTGGCCCCCATCTTATTGAGAACTCGCGCCAGCTCTTCAATCTCAGGCTCACGGGCACAATTGACGAGGGTACTGCGGCCTTTGGCCAGCGAGCAGGCCATCATGATGTTCTCTGTACCCGTCACAGTGGGCATATCAAAAACGATCTCAGCCCCTCGAAGACGCGAAGCGGAAGCCTCAACGTAACCATGCTCCACGCGCACGGTCGCTCCTAAGGCTTCCAATCCTTTCAGATGCTGATCAACCGGACGAGAGCCGATGGCGCAACCGCCAGGCAGAGAAACTCTAGCTCGGCCATGGCGCGCCAGGAGCGGGCCCAAAACAAGAATGCTTGCGCGCATTTGACGAACGAGTTCATAGGGGGCCTCTACAATTGCCCCGGTACTTGGTCCGACGACCACCTCGGGGATGTCGATACGCGTTTCCCGGCCGAGAACACCCAAAAGGGCACCCGTCGTGTGGATGTCTCGCAAACCGGGAATATTGCGTAAGCGACTCTCGCCGTCCGAAAGCAGCGTCGCACAGAGAATTGGCAAGGCGGCGTTTTTTGCGCCTCCCACTCTGATTTTACCGGATAAGGGCCCATTGCCACGTACTCGTATCGCGTCCATATAGTTGGCTCGCGTTTAGCAGGTTGAGGCTGAAATTGCTCGTTTTGAGCAGAATTTCCAGGTTTGGAGATTTTTGACTACTCTAAAGGGCCTTGCCTCCCCCTCCTCGACTGCTCTCGCACACTCTTGTTTGCCTTGTACTGGGGCTCAATTGCACCACATCCAGGTGCGCTGCGGCCAAGCCTCCCTCCAAGAGTTCCAGTCAGGAACCGCGAAAAAGCATTCTCGGCGTCCTTTCTCTCGATGGGGCCAAGGCAACTCCTCATTCTGTCCGGCGTCTCGCATCCAATCGAACCGCCCCTGCTCTCCAACAGCTCCTCGCCTGGGTGCGGGAGCCAGAAAGTCAAAAAAGCGCCCAAATCCGTCTCGAACTTGTCCGAGCGTTGCATGCTCATTCCCAAGGTCCACACAAGACTCGCGTCGTACGAGCCCTTCTCCACCTCTTTGAGTTCACGAGCACAGAGGAGCAAGTTGAGAATAAGGCGGCACGACATGCAGGCGGACTCCAATTCATGGCGAGAGGCTCGGCTGCGCTCGCTTTAGCTCGAAGTGGCCACCCTGAAGCTTTGAGAAAACTCCTCATCATCTCGGCACGGGGAGGACGTCTCGATCCACTCGCTCAATCCCTTGCCCACAAC
>Ga0256845_1000723_pt1 | contig 29353 bp, 25 predicted proteins | sample RiftiametaG_FD_189101 | JGI IMG/M metagenome (GOLD analysis project Ga0256845, IMG submission 189101) | Tube worm associated microbial communities from hydrothermal vent at the East Pacific Rise, Pacific Ocean - Riftia | ecosystem: Host-associated > Annelida > Integument > Unclassified ...
TACCAGCGAACCGCCCCAAGCCCTCGATTCTCCTCGCTGTACTAAAGAGTGCAAGCCAAGTTGGTGTGGCGACTCATACGTCAATAGCGAAAGTGAAGATTGTGATCCTGGCGGGGACTATGAGAACAAATCTTGCAACAGCGATTGCACCGAAGCAGAATGCGGCGACGGCAAGCTGAACCTGGCAAGTGACGAGGTCTGCGATGATAATAATCGCATTAGTGGTGATGGCTGCAACTCCACCTGTACATCGGGTGAGTCGTGCGGCAACGGCATCGTGGACGCGGGCGAGATCTGCGACTTTACACTTCTAGCTGTGGGCGAAACCTGCAGTCGCGACTGCACCAATGACGCAACTTGTGGCAATGGGGTGGTCAACCTGGGGGAGCAATGTGACCCCGGTGCTTTGGTAGATACTACCGCCTGTAATTATGCAAGCGGCAGTGGCTCACAGAGTTGCACCCTTTCCCGTTGCGGTGACGGCTACAAGAACGCTGTTGACGGAGAGATTTGTGATGAAGGAGGCGCCGACACTGCCGCCTGCGATTATGCAGGGGCCGGCACGACTCATGGATGTACCCTGGCTTCGTGTGGCGACGGCTATCTCAATAGCGCAGCCGGTGAATTTTGCGACGTCGGCGACACTGAAACAGCGAATTGTAACTTGCCAGTGAACCCATCTGCTGCGGCTTACCGTTGCACTATTTCCCGTTGCGGTGACGGCTACACCAATAAAGAAGCAGGCGAAGGATGCGACGACGGCGGCTCTATGGACTCGGCCACCTGTCTTTCTACCTGCAAGGTGAGCAAATGCGGTGATGGTTACTGGAACATCGAGGCGGGCGAAGCCTGTGACGGCGGCTCTGCCGACACGGCTACTTGCGACTACGCAGGGCCCTTCGATCTCGAATCATGTACGGCGCCCCGCTGTGGTGACAACCATCCAAATGTTGCCGCCGGCGAAGATTGCGACGAAGGCGAGTCCGATTCGGCTACCTGTAATTACGCGGGAGGAAACACCAGCCAGTCGTGCACTGTACCCAGCTGCGGTGATGGTTACATCAATATCGCTGCGGGCGAAGACTGTGAAAGTGGAGGAGTTGAAACCGCAAATTGCAACTTCTCGACCGATAATTCAGAGCGCTGCACAACTCGCTCTTGCGGTGATAGTTATATTAACCGTGCAGCCGGTGAAGAGTGCGACGACGGGAATATGGACGATACTGATGCTTGTATGAACAACTGCAGGCTACCGGTGTTGGGCGGAGGGGGCGCTTCGCCCGCTCCCTGAAAAGGAAGGAAGGTAGGTTCGCCGATTGAGGGGAGCCTCACTCTTCTAGGAAGCCGGTTTCGTATCTATGCCGCCGGCTCAAGGAATGAGGAATGGAAGCTCTTAATGCTGGAGGGTGCGAGGGGTGGCGAATCTATCGCGCCAACTATTGGCTTTTACACGGCGTCTTCCTCGTACTTGCGCCTCTTCCATCAAATAGACTTGGGCCAATTGGCCCGAGGCGAGCTCTACTGCACGTCTTTGAAAAAGGCGCCCAAGTTCTTTATGCGCATCGATAGCCATTAAGTCTTCGTGGGTGACGCTATAGAGCTCACCCTCGATTGCCTTGTCGCCCGTTTCAATCAACGCCGGAAAAGCGCCCAACTCGACTAAACGGTACCCCACTTTGGTAGTACTGGGTCCTAAACAGTCGCTATGCCGCAAAAACGAGTGATCGCTTTCGCCTTTGAGTAACGAGCCATAAACAAAGAGCAATGTGTTTTTCGCCATGTGTTGATTTTGCCTTGCCTTGAGCGCCTCGCGACTCTTGTACGTCTTTGCAATAGCATGTCCTGGGGCATGCAAGAAAATACAGCAACTCAATGAGCGGAATCTTAGCTCGAATGGGCTGCGTTGGAGCCCGGCTGAGCTCGACTGAGTGTCGCGGCAGAGCATCATTCTGTGTCAGGAACGAATACAGTGCCCCCAACGAAACAAACCCGCAGATAGAATCGGCGTAAATTCTATTTGCAGGTTTGTGGAGGCGCGGGGCGCCGTCTGTCCGCCGATGCTCGGCATCTATGTTAACTGGTAGAAGAAGTTAGCAGTCGGTGCGCTCAGTATAGTACTGGCCAGTGCAGGAGCCCACGGATGCTTCAGTGATTCCTGGTTCACAACCACTTCGTGAGTAAGACACGCTGCCATCGGCAGCGTAAGTTTTTCCACCATAAGTGACAAGGTCACCATTCGCATAGTCTCTCTTGGTCTCCCATGCTGTGGCCCCAGAACAATCGCCCCCACCTGTCGTTCCACCTGTAGCGGCAGTGCCTCCAGAAGCTGCGCCGCCTGTAGCTGTGGTTCCCCCAGAAGCTGCGCCGCCTGTAGCTGTGGTTCCCCCAGAAGCTGCGCCGCCTGTAGCTGCGGTTCCCCCAGAAGCTGCACCGCCTGTAGCTGTGGTTCCCCCAGAAGCTGCGGTACCACCACTTGCAGTAGACCCACCAGAGCCCAATGGAGCGCTAGCACCCGTGCCCGCCTGGGCGGTACCACCCGAAGCCGAGACATTGCCGCCGGAGCCCATCTGGGCGCCGCCTTGTCCATTCAGCCCCTCCACGCCAGCGTCGTCACCGTTGGTAAGAGTGGCGCAACCTGAGAGCAGAAAAATCAAGAGTGAAGAGGACGCGAGTTGTCGATTGAATGTCATAAGATACCAAGAGGGCCAAGATGCCGGGGGAGGGAGGACACGCCAGTCTGCAATAAGATGCGCGAACTTCAAGCGAAATGGAGGGTCAGTAAATCTGAGTCAGATCCGTGAAGAGCCGCCAGGGGAGCGAAATATTGTATTGGCTCCTTGCTTAGCATAGCCGTTCGCACCATGTGCGCACGGTTTAAGTGACGTTGCCCGCGCGAACTTTAGTCTCTTCTGGTAAAAAAGTGAATTTTTATGCTCTGAGAAGAGTTTTTCTGTGAAGAAAATGCGGGAGGACTAGCTGGGGGTCTTGCCGCCCAGGCAATGAACAGAAACGAAGGGTGATCAGCAAGAACTTGCTGAAGTGCCTCCCCGCGCGCCTGCATTTCTTTAGCCCGTGACGGCTGAGAGCTCGCCCTCTTCTATTTGCTGACTCGTTAGCCCATAGCGGCGCTCGACCCCGCGATAGCGTTCAATGGCTCGACGAAAATCTTCGCCGCGAAACTCGGGCCACATCATGTCGACAAACGAAAGCTCGGCGTAGGCCGATTCAAAAAGAAGAAAGTCGCTAATGCGCGACTCACCCCCGGTGCGAATCAACAAATCGACGTCGGGTAAATTATGGGTGGAAAGTCGCGCCTGCAAGAGCTCGCTTGTGATGTCCTCGGGAGCGATGTGCCCCGCCGCGGCTTCTGCTGCAAGTTTTTGCGCAGCTTCGACAATATCTTGCCTTCCGCCGTAAGAAAGGGCCAAACTCAAAGTGGTGCCCTGGCAATCTTTGGTGGCAAGCATCAGCTTTTGCAGGGCCATTCTGGGGGTTTTGGGCAGAGCCTCTAAGTGTCCCACCACTTCAACGCGAATATCTTGACGAATCAGTTCAGCCTGCTCTTTGCGGGCAAAGCGCGTGAGCAGATGCATGAGAGCCTCTACTTCTAAACGGGGTCTGTCCCAATTGTTGACGCTGAAAGCGTAGAGAGTGAGGTATTTGATGCCTAACTTTGCGGCAGTTTCTAGAGTCGTTCGGACCGAGTTGGCCCCAGCGGAGTGGCCGTGCCAGCGCAACATGCCTTGTTTGCGTGCCCAGCGGCCGTTGCCGTCCATGATGATAGCGACGTGCTGGGGCAGGGGGCGCAAATTCTTCTCAGGATCGCCGGAGCTCTTTTTTGAAAGAGTTGGATCGGGAGTAGTTTTCGACATCACTCTGGTTACCGTGGCAGAAAAGCGACTCGGAGTCCTGTTCTTGATTGTGGAGCTTTGGTGGAGACAGGGAGAGTCGGGGCAAATTACCTAGAAAAGCGGAGTCGTTTCTAGGTGAGGGGGAGTCGGAAGCTAAAAACTACCTCGTTGTCAGCCGAGCGAACCAATTCGGCCCGGCCTCCGTGAGCTTCGGCTACCGCTGCGACGATTGAAAGTCCTAAACCTGTTCCCCCCAGAGCACGCCGCGTGGTCACGAAACGCTCAAAGAGTGCGAGGCGCACGTGCTCATCGAGAGCACCCTGATTTTTCGTGAGCAGTATGAGATCATCCTTTTGAGATGACAATTCTAAGTGAATAGGGCTGAGAGCAGGGGAGTGAATCAGAGCGTTGTGAATTAAATTGGAGAGAGCACGAGTGATCCATCCTCGGTCGCCCTTGATAGTGAAATTACTTTGCTGAGAGAAGTGCACTCGCTCTTTCTCCGAGGGAGAAAGGGTCTCAATGACTTCGTCTACAAGGGGGCCGACGCTCAGTTTTTCAAGATGTTCTGGACCCCGTGCTTCGATTTGTGCAAGGCTGAGCAACTCGGCCAGGAGTTTCTCGATACGTTCGGCTGCTTGATGTATACGAGTGACAAAGCGATGGGCTTGTTGGGGTTCGTCGAGTGCACCGTCTAAGAGCACCTCTGCACTGGCGCGCACGGCGGCTACTGGGTTTTTTAGCTCATGAGAGAGGTCGGCCGTAAACGTCTCTACAAAGGGGCGACCTTCCAGCTGGAGGCGCATCGTGTTGATGGAGTCTACTAAATGACCCACTTCTCGACCTACCACGTGGGTGGGGATTTTGGCTTTTTCTCCCGAGCTCACCCTTCTGCTATATTCCGAGAGGGATTCGATAGGGGCGGCTATTGTGCGCCCGATCCAGGCGGCGGCTCCTGCGGCGGCGGCCATCAAAAGCAGGCCCACCACGAGCACTGCGGGGGCAAAGTCTGCCAACATGGCTCGGACTTCTAGGGTAAATTTAACCACGCGCACGATTCCTACGGGCTTTCCTTCGTAAGTGAGGTCGGTGTCAACAAAGATGGTATCGTTTTCTTGAGCGCGACTTTGTTGACCTGGAGGAAAGAGCAAAGCGTGATCGAGAGTGAGCAACTCGAAGCCGAGGGAGGACTTGTCTCCATCCAGAGGAGCCAGGGCTAAGACGACCGAGGAGCGCTGATGCAATTGCTGGGCAAGGACCGAAAATGAAATGCCGGTGCGGGCCATTTCGCTTTCTAATATTCCCGCAAGAGCATGTGTTTCGTCAGTTGCGGCCGCAATGGCTAACCTGTCTGCACGTGAATTGACCCGATCGATCACCAAAATACCCAGGCCGACTGATAAGGCACCCACAATGCTACCCAGAGCCAGAAATATCTGCATACGGACCGAGAGTCCTCGCTGACGAGATTGAATGAGGCGAGAGACAATCAGCGTAAAGAAGAGGATAAGCCCCACTCCAGCGGCACCAGAAATCACCAATCGCGTCAAGAGGCGTTGGACCCTTCACGTGCTCGGTAGCCAATTCCGCGAACGGTTTCGACACAATTTCCAGCACCATCCCATTCATTGAGCTTTTTTCTGAGAGCTTTTACGTGAGAGTCTATCGTGCGGTCGCTCAGGGCAAAACCAGGGCCCCAAACTTGGTCGATGATTGTAGCGCGAGAGAACACATAGCCAGGATCGGAGAGTAACAGAGCGAGAAGATCAAATTCGACGCGAGTCAGCTCCACTAAATTTCCTTGGACGGAGACTCGCCGGGACTCTCGATTCAAAGTCAATTCGCCAGAGGCGCTTTCACTTGTTTCTACAGCCTGACCTTTTTCCATCCTGCGTAAAATTGCGCTCACACGGGCCACAACCTCACGAGGAGAAAATGGTTTGGTTACGTAGTCGTCAGCTCCCATCTCTAGGGCGCGGATACGGTCATTTTCTCCATCGCGACTGGAGAGAACAAGTACAGCCATGCCAGAGCCCCGTTCCGCAGCCAGCTCCGCTATCCAGTCAAAGCCGCTTCCGTCCGGTAACATCAAATCGAGCACGATGAGTCCAAATGGGGGGGATGCCTCTGCTTCTATCGATTGAGTTTCCCCCAGTTGGGCGCGCGCCTCCGTGAGACTACTCGCGATGGCCACATCATGTCCGGCTTTTCCCAAGGCGTAGGCAATCGACTCAGCAATCGCTAGCTCATCTTCAACTACTAAAATTTGTGTCACGTGGGGGGTCAACCTTTAGAGGAAGGGGATTGTCGTACCGTTGAGATTGAAAGTCTGCAGGAGAGAGAGAATACTTATAGACCCCTCGGGGCATCGATATTTGGTCAACTAGCTTTTTTATTTAACTTTTTTTCAGGCTCTGCTGAGTCAATACTGCCGTCAAAACTAGATACCTGAAAACCAGCCAGTCATCATCCCCTCGTGTTGTGCTGGCGGCCCTCCCCCTCAGAGGTTAAATACCTCCTCATGCCCCCCGAATCTCCTCAGCTCCCCCCAAAGCCGGAGGTAGCGCTTGCCCTACTTCAAACCGCCTCCTCAGTTTACGTGCATTTAGATCCTCGTCGGGACGACGTGCATGTGCCCTCTTGGTTCAAGCAGCAACCTCAATTAGTATTGCAGGTTGGTTTGAACATGGCGGTCGAAATCCCCGATCTGGACGTGGGGCACGAAGCCATCAGCTGCACGCTGAGTTTCAACCGGCGGCCCGAATTTTGCAAAATTCCCTGGGACGCTATTTATGGCCTCGTAGGCGAGGACGGTCGAGGCATGATTTGGCCCGAATCGGTCCCCCCTGAAGTAGCGGCATCTGCCGACGGTCGTTCTCCGGTGGCCGCGGTGCCTAAATCTCAGCGCCCACAGTTGCGTTTGGCTCACTCCGAGGTGCCCGAGGCTTCGGACGATTCTTCTCTCGATTCTTCCAACGAGAAAGAAAGTACCCCAGACGGCGAAAAGAAAGATATTGAAGCAAGTCCATTGCGTGTTGCCTCCGCGCCTGTCCCTGAAGAGACTTCACCAGTGGATCCTGCCGCTTTAATCGCACAAAAGGCGAGCCAAGAGGACAAACCCCGCGAGAAGCCCTCCCATCTTCGCCTCGTAAAATAGGAGCGGCGCTTCTTCTGTGCACGAAGACAGAAGAAGCCCTTCATTCTTTGTCGTCCTCATATAAAGTCTACAGACCAGACCGCCTCCATTGCGGTTTGGTCTGATACTGATGGATGTTGTTTGCGGGCGCTGCAAGGCCGATTACGAATTTGACGATGCGCTGATATCCGAGCGGGGCACTACGGTGCGCTGCACGAATTGCGGCTTACAATTTAAGGTATTTCCTCCAGTTGGTCATCGTGCTCCAGAGGTCTGGCGTGTTTTTGATCCCGAGGACAGAAGGGGCGAGCCTGCTGTTTATGAGAGCTTGCCAGCTCTGCAAAGGGCGATTGCTAGCGGGCGAGTGGGCGCGCGCCATTTGCTCGCTCGCGGCCGTGAAGAGCCGCGAGAATTATCGGAGATTGTCGAGTTGCAGCCTTTGCTTCGCCAACCCCCAAGCTCGCCACCGCCTCCTCTTGAGGAGGGCTCCTCCGAAAGTTCTATGGCCCCCATTGCCAACAAAACCGTTTTGGGTATCGAGGCACGGCCCGACCCTGCCTTGGTAATGGGTCGGTCTCCCCCTGGGGTGCCTCCCGAGTTTGATTCAGCGTCTCTAGATCAACTAGACGCACCCTTAGAGTCCGATGTGGGGCATGATGCAATTGTGCCCTTCCAACCGCCTGAACCTATGGAAGGCTTTGAGCCCGATCTGGCGCCCGCGGGTTTGAGCAACGAGCAGGGCGCTGCAGTTGGCACGCCTGCATTTGTTTTGCCTCAAGACGAACTCGCTGGCCATTCTTCTCACGCTCAGGGCGAGGCAAAAGGAGGAGTGTTTCGTAGTGAAAGGGTGGAAAGCGACCGACCAAAAATACGTTCGGCGCTCTCCATCGCGCCTCCCTTGAGCTCCGAAGGGCCTAGTTCTAGTCGTCCGCCGGCAAAGGTTCGTACCGGGTCCTTGGCCGCACCCCGCGCTAGCCTACGTTCTACCATTGCACCTTCGACTCCAGCGGAGGTACAGGAGCCCGAGTCCGTTCCCCCACAGTCTTCCTTGGTTTCAGACGAGTCGGAGCCGGCATCACCTCTGCCCACATCCTCGAGCCCAGTCCCTCAAAATTCTTCCGAGTCTACGGGCCAAAGCACTAGGCCCCCAGTTTCTGATTCATCAAAAAGAGGGGCTTCTTCCAAGGACAAGTCTTCTGTCGCATCCGTACCTATCTCAGAGCGCCCAAGACGTGTGAGCGCTCCTGGAGCCCCTGTGAGTTCAATGACAGGGGCTCCCAGGCGCAGAGGAGCGCGCAGTGGGGGTATGGTGGTGGCCGTTCTCCTTGGAGGGGCCGCTTTCTTGGGTTTCGCAAATCGCGAGAGCCTCAAAGGAATGCTCAATACATCCTCCAATGTAGGTGCAGAAAAATCAGCGAAGGCGTTTGTTTCATCGGAGCTCAGTGAGCGACTGGTTCAGGCTGAAATAAAATGGATTGAACAGCGCCTCCTGCTGCAGGTGACTCAATTGGCCCCTCAGTTGCGCGGTGAACTGACGCAGCTTGCTTTGCAACTTAGGTCTGCAGGTGCTCAAGAGTCTTGGGAAATGGTGCAGGTCTTGCGGGCCCAGAATGAACTGGGGGAGGCTCGTCGTCTCGCGGCGTTACTGCCACCAGCTGAGGATTATTCCTATCATTTAGCTCTGCTCGATTTGGCGGAGGATGAGAGCGAAATTCCATGGTCTGGGGTGATCGAACGCCTCCGGGAAGCCTCTGCAGGCGAGCGGGGAATCTTCTTGGCACGTACGGTGTACATTTATTCTCTTGCAGCTTCGGGGAGGGCGCCCCGAGCCCAAGCTGATTTTCAGGCGATGAGTAAACTCAAGGGAGCCCAAAAGTCGCCCCTTTTTGAAGTCTTGGGGGATTTTGTCGATAAAGTGGTGGCAGAAAGCAACTCTTCACCTTCCCCAGGCACACCAAGGGTTGCAGAGAGTCCCCAAGAAGGTCGCGTCGAAGCCGAACAACCTAGCCCTTCTTCGGCAGTGAAAGAGGAGGAACCCGAAAAGAGTCAACCCGCAGTTGCCCCTTCTCATGAAGTGAAGGGAGCAAGCGGCAATCACTCTGAGGTCACGCCCCCGGAGCCTAAAAAGAAACTGCCGCCTGGTGTTGAGAAAAAGGTAGGTCAAGCAGATGCGCTATGGCGTGGTGGAAATAGGGAAGCTGCCCTCGCTCTTTATCGTCAAGTGGTCACGACCATTGGAACCTCACACTTTCTGGGGCAGCGATCAGCCGCCAGAATTCGCCAGGCAGAGCGAGAGAAAGCTGCAGAACAATGAGTTTTATATTATTAGAGCGCAGAGGCGCAGGTCGGTTTTCTCGTAGCTTTCGCTTGGGTTTATTTCTGGGAGGTTTAGCCCTAAGTGGCTTGTTTGTGAGCGCTTGCAAGGGGCGACCTCAAAATTTATCTAAGAAATCGCAGGGCTCCTCTAGCGAATCAGCTGTGGTGGCAATCGTAAATCTCACCCGCGGAGCACCCGAAGACCCAGGTGGCGGCGGACTTTTTGCGGCTCCAACAAATCAGACTTTTGTCTCGTTGATTCGCTCCTTAGTGCGAATCGAAAAAGACGAGCACGTCGCAAGCGTATTTGTAAAATTACGTTCACAGCCTTACTCGTTTTCTCAATCGCGGGAGATAGGCGAGCACCTTGCCCGCATAAAGAAGGTAAAAGGAGCGGTCGTTTGTCATACGCACGATGTGAGCAACTCGACCTTTTGGCTTTTAAGCCGCGGGTGTACTGATATTTGGTTGAGCGCTGCCGGTTCGGTGGGCACGGTGGGTATCGGGGCTGAGTTAAGTTACCTCAAGGGGGCTTTTGATAAGTTTGGTATCCAAGCCGATATGATGGCTATGGGTAAGTACAAGAGTGGCGGCGAAGCGCTGACTCGAACAGGGCCCACTGAGGCTTCTTTGGGTAATTTGCAAAATACCCTCTTTGAGTTGCGGTCCCAATGGCTTCAGGGCATCTCCGAGGGCCATAAGGAAGGTGAAGTAAGAAAAAAACTAGCTGAGGATGGTCCCTATTCGCCCCAGCGGGCACTTGAACTGGGTCTGGTCGATCATGTGGGTTTTGAAGATGAAGCATTCAGTTCGGCTAAAAAGGCCGGTAAGACTGAAAATATAGAGAGCTTTTTTGGTGGAGCTCCTTCCTCAAAAGAGTCTCCCGCCGCCGAGATGATTCGCATGTTAGCGGGGGCGAAGAAAGGTAAGCGCATCTCAGTTGTGCCAGCCGTTGGGTCTATAACCATGGCCGCCGGCGGTCCCCTTGGGGGAGGTGCTGGCATTACGGCTGCGGCGATGACACGCACGCTGCGTCGATTACGCAAAGACACCGACGTCTTGGCTGTTGTGATGAGAATGGATTCACCCGGCGGCTCTCCCTTGGCCAGCGATTTGATTTGGCGTGAGATGATGTTGATGCGCAAGGTGAAACCCATAGTCGTTTCAATTGGCGGTATGTCTGCAAGCGGTGGTTACTATATCGCGAGCGGAGCTAGTAAAATTGTTGCATCTCCCACGGCAATTGTTGGTTCAATTGGCGTTTTCGGTGGAAAAATTGTCCTCGGCGGCGCGCTCAAGAAGTTGGGCGTTACTCACTACCAAGTGGCTGCAAGCCCCGAAGTAGGGGCGGCCGCCCGCGCCACCCATCTCTCCCCCCTCTCTCCTTGGGACGAAGCGACCCGTGAGCGCGTACGTCAAAGTATGAGAAGGATATACGATTTGTTCGTTGAGCGTGTTGCTGAGGGGCGCGCGATGGACACCAAACGAGTCTACGCAACCGCCGAGGGCGAGATTTTCTTGGCTACAGAAGGAAAGAAGCGCGGCCTGATTGACGACTTGGGGGGCATTGAAAAGTCCCTCGCCTGGGCTCGTAAATTGGCCGATTTACCAGATGATATCTCAATAGTTGTCGAAGGAGGGGCTGAGACTCTCTTAGAATCTCTCTTTTTGGGGCCGGAGCCCGAGGCGCGAGAGGTAGAAGCCGCATTGGTTCGCTTTGAGCAAAAAAGAGCGGAGGCGATCGCCCATTGGGCGCTTGGCGATGCTCTGGGGCAGTTGCTTCCCTTTCAGGCTGCGACGGCGCCCCTCTTTGCGGGAGAGTCCGTAGTGGCAGCATTGCCCTATTCTCTCAAACTGCATTGAGCTGAGATTTTACCACTTTTGCAATTTGTGAGTCTTGCGATCAGCGTAAAAAAGCCCATGCAAGCCCCGCCGATATCGAATAGATATTCAGGGGATCTTGCAAGAAAAAACCGCCCACAACGAGAAGCCAAGGCGCAACTCCCTTGAGAGAGCGCGAGTCTTTCTTTTGAGCGTTGCCGCTGAGTTGATTGAGGTACTCAATGATGTCACTCGACTCGGGTAACCATTGGGTCTCGCCATTTGTCTCGGATTCGATTCGAAGAACGGGAACAGTACGGCGCCCCCGGGCACCCATCAGCTCTTGAAGATGCGTGCTATTTCTCTGAATATCTCTCAATTCGGCCTTGATGCCCAGTTTATCGAGTTCTAGTCGCACCAATCGACAGAAATAGCAGCCTTCATAGTGATAAAGGCTCAATTGGGGAGGGGATATTTTTGTAGGGATCTCTGTCATCGAGGCTGCTTGGTTAGGTTACTCAGGGCTACGTCTATTCAATGGGCTTGGTTTCATATCCCCGTGTCTTGCCGCACCCAGGTGAGAGGGCCCCCTGGGGAGAGGGCATTACTTCTCAGGAGGGGTGTTAGAGTTTTCCGGTCTTGAGCGCCTGGCGTACAATCTCGACGGCTTCAGAGACTTGAATGACCTCTTGGCGTTTATCGTCTCGGTAGCGAATGGTTACAGTACCATTTTCTAGAGAATCGGAATCAATGGTGAGACAGTAGGGGGTGCCGATTTCGTCGTGGCGCGCGTAGCGTTTGCCTATGGTATGTTGCTCGTCGTATTTGGCGGCGATTCCAGCTTCAAAGAAGAGGGCCGCAACTTCACGCGCTCGATTGACGAGGTTTTCGTCCTTCTTTACCAAAGGTAAAATACCCACTTTGTAGGGCGCGAGACGAGGGTGAAGACGAAGCACTGTGCGCGTGATCTTACCGTTATCGTCCAACTCTTCATCGAACGCGTCGCAGAGCACGGCTAAGACTCCGCGCGTGGCTCCCGCAGCGGGCTCCACGACGTGGGGGACATAGCGCCATCCCTTTTTGCCCGTTTCGGGGTTGATGGCCTCCGAGTCGAAGTATTCTAGCTTTTTGCCAGAGCCTTTCATGTGGGCATTGAGGTCGAAATTTGTCCGGCTAGCGATGCCCTCCAGTTCGTCCCAACCCCAAGGAAACTCGTATTCCACGTCGAAACAACCGTCCGAATAATGGGCGAGTTCGTCTGCGTCATGCTCGCGAAAGCGTAGGCGTTTCTTATTGAGTCCTAGGCTCTCCCACCAGATTTGACGCTGCTCTTTCCAATATTGGAGAGTCTCTGGACCTTTACCGGGCTCGCAGAAAAACTCCATCTCCATTTGTTCGAACTCACAGGAGCGAAAGATAAAGTGCTCAATGGTGATTTCATTGCGAAAGCTTTTGCCCATTTGCGCAATACCAAACGGAACCTTGATAGCCTGACTTTGCTGCACATTTTGAAATTGTACGAACATGCCCTGAGCTGTTTCTGGACGAAGATACACTTCACTCTTCTTCAAAACTTCGTCGGCGACCGAGCGGAGTTGGTCGTCGTTCATTCCACTTTGTACTCCTGCTTTCAGGGCCTCAATGACTCCACCCATAGGATCGGTAGGGCCCAAGCTGGTGCGGAACATGCCGTTGAAGTTGCGCTCTTCGCTGAGAAAGGGGGAGCCACAATTGGGACATGCGTACCCGCGCTCGCCGGCTTTGACTCCGTGAATCGTTTTGCCGTCGCGTTTGAGTTCTCCCTCGGGTGCACCTCCTGTGTCAGAACTTTCAAGGAGGGTCTTTACTTTCTCTAGAGCAAGCTTGGCTCGCCCTTTGTCGGCCAATTCAATAGGAGCTAACGCTTCTTCTTTGAGTGCTGGAGCCTTGTCCGCTCGAAATCGCTCCTGACACACAAAACAATCTACTAACGGGTCATTGAAATTTCCGACATGGCCACTGGCCCGCCATACATTGGGGTGCATAATGATGCTGGACTCCAGCCCCACAACATCCTCGCGGCTGGTGACCATGAAAGCCCACCACTCATTCATGAGATTGCGCTTGAGCTCGACACCCATTGGTCCGTAATCGTAAGCAGACTTGAGTCCGCCGTAGATCTCCGAACTTTGAAAAACGAATCCCCGTCTTTTGCAAAGGGAAACGAGTTTTTGCATCAATTCGGGCTCTTTTGAAGTATCGGACATCGTGGCCCGTGCTTTAGCACAGGCCGCGAATCGGCCAAAGAACGCAAGGCTCCTCAGGGAAGCAAAAGGCGCCGTGTTTCCTACGGTCAGCTCAGTTGCTAGGAGCGCCGCCAAGTCCCGGGGAGGGACCGGGATTGGGGTTCGGGTCGGGAGTCGGTTCGGTTACATCGTTTCTCGTGTTTCCCTCTGATGCTGAATCCCCAGAAATATCCAAAAGGTCACCCAAGCGTCCATCGGTGTCTATGGACAGCTGACTCGCTACGACACCGATAGCAATGATACTCCCTAAGTCCTCCGGTGAAGGGGAGGCATTTCCGGTCAATAATCCGGGAGGGATTTCTTTGAGCAATTCGATGCCAACGCATACCTCTACCTTGGAGCAGTCTTGAGTGGCGCACTGATTGAGGCTATCGAGCAACTCATCGGAGGCGATGCCAATGACTGTTTTACAAGGCAGTATGTCATTTTCTGAGGGACCATTGTCGAGACAGGTATTGATAGAGCTTACCGAGGTATCACAATAGGTTTGAGCCGCCTCAGAAGGGTCAATTTTGCTAGCTGCTCCTAACAGACAAAGAAAGGAGCTTGCACCAGCCGTTTCGACCTCGCTTTCCGAGTCACTACAAAGGCTTTCAGTTGTACATGAATTGATAGCCTCCTGACCTGCCCGGCTGACTCCCCTGTTTTTCGTGCACGACTCCGTACACTCCTTAATATTGACTCCATCGCAAGAACTAAGGCTCTCGCAATACTTGGCGCAGGCGCCTTCCTTTCCATCGGAAGAAGATTCAGGCGGCAGGGCGTCCGAAGTGCCGCCGCAGGCAATCAACAAGGAGAAAGGTAGAATGCTCGCAAACAATAATTTTAGCTTCATGGCTTTAGCTTAGTGTCTGCTTGCTTGCCTGTACAATTGCCAAGAGGGGAAGTTCAGCTTCTCAAGATGAATCGTCCTGGTTCCATATTTTACTTGGGGAAAAAATCTGCGCCAATGCACAGTGAGAAGAAAACCTACTTGCCCCCGAGCTCCGTCTTTTTTCGAATGGTCGAGACCAACGTCGCTGCCATGCGTTCATGAGTCTTTACACTGGGGTGCCAATGACAACCACGTCCTTCGTCCTGTTGCATCACCGCGAACTCCAAGAAATGTAACTTTTTATCGCCACCGTCATTCTTCTTTTGAACGAGCGCGCTCAAGTCAGAGCGTATTTTCGTCAGTGCGTTTCTACCCTCGGGGTAGTTATCGCTCATCATTGGTCCGAGAAGTGCAAAAATTTGTGCCTCGGGGTAGCGATTGCGTACATCATGCAAAAGCGACTCGTAGGCGGAAGAAAATGGGGTGTAATCTTTGACCTCCGGAGCAAAATCGTTGGTGCCTAAGTTGATCAGTACGACTTGTGGAGGGGGTGCTGAGAAGTCGTAATCGACATTCTCTTTTGGAAGAGATTTTGTCCAGAGCGCGGACATCGTAACCCTATCGGTTTTACTTCCCCTGTTAGAGAATACTCCCTTGCCTGACCATGCGAGGGTCGTGAGATCTGCTTGGAGAGCTCGAGCGGCACGTGCTGCATAGGTTTTGAAGTGGTTTTCTGTTTCCGGAGAAAATCCACATGTTTCGTTCGGGCCTTCGTTGCCGTATCCGGCTGTGATGGAGTCTCCGATGACTTCAATGCGTATTTTTCGTGCACGAGGAGCCGGTAAGGCTTCGCCAGCGTTATTTAGAATAAAGGCGTGAATCAATGAGGTACCCACGCTGGGCTCTGTGAGTTTATAGAGAGTCACAGTATGTTCCCCCTGGCTGAGACCTCGCACCAACTCGATTGTGGACCTTCCGGGATCGGGGACAACCTTTTCTCGCTTAGGTTTGCCGTCGATAAGAACGAGGTAGTTATTTTCGCCCTTCTCGGTGAGGTCGACGCTGACCGCTCTGCCTCGAAAACGAATCGTTGCCGAAGCTCCCGACCACGCCATCATTAGGTTTCCCTTTTTGTCCACGACGGCTCGACCTTGCAGAAGCGGAGCGGTAGGGCCAGAAAAACCGATAGTGGGGCCAGCGTACGCGGCTTCTGGACCACCACGGCGTCCCTCAGAGTTCCCAATGCATGAAGCTGTCAGCGCTATCACGCCTGCAAGAGTGAAGACTCCTACATTGCGGGTGAACGTGGAGAATCGTTTAGTCGGAGGCACCATGGTGTGCAGACTTGCACGGCGCAAAGGCGTGGACTGTCCATCTTGCCTCAGGGGTGGGGTCGAAAGACCGTGAACTCTTTCAATTGAGATCAGGATTGTTGGCCAAGTAACCCTGTTGGACGGATCGGTGAGTGCGGAGGAGGAGTTCGCCCCATCTTGTGACCCTTTGTGCATTTGCGCTGGCTAGGGCCTCGGCGGCAAGCTGAGAAAGACGCGCCAACATAGCGGGAGCATTGCTGCCATATTCTTCGTGCAACGCATCGAGAAGATACTGAAGAGCATTCTGCCTATCAGCTTGTGAAAGGTGTGTGCTGGGGTGGTTTGCAGTACCACCGATGCCTCCGTGATTGCAGAGAAGAACCTCTCGCAAGTTCGCAGGCGCACGCGGAATACATTGTTGAACCTGGGCCAACCAGCTATTTTCCTCACCAATGGGTGAGGCGGTAAGAACTGCAGCTGAGGCCAAGGCGATGACCTCTTGGGTATGCACACGGCTACCGAGGAGCTTATCCAGTGTGGTCAATAGCGTATCGGATGGAGCCGTAAACATCTGTTCTCATTTTGAGCGCAGATCAACCTAACGGCAACGTCCATCGGGGGAGTAACTTGAGGGGTTCTAGTTGAGTTAGGCAAAAATAGTCGAAGAAATACAGCCCTTGAGACGACAAGGGGCCTATTTGCCCCTTCCTCATTTGAACCAATAGAAAAACGGAGCAACGAGGTTTATTTCGATGCTCCGTTTTATTTTTCAGTACCGCGAGTGGGCAGTACTTATCCGCTGCGGAGAGGGCGGGATTCGAACCCGCGGTAGGTTGCCCTACGCTCGCTTAGCAAGCGAGTACCATCGGCCACTCGGTCACCTCTCCTTTTGGGGGGCGGAAACTAGCCGGATGTCTCTAGAATGCAAGCCCGGTGTCTTGAGAAAGTCGCTATCAGCCTCAGAAATTGTGAATCTTGGGGTTCAAGCAGGCATGTTCGCGGAGATTTAGCAGCTCCCGTGGCCTCTTTGGGGGAATATTTTTCCAGGATTCATGATGTTGGTGGGGTCAAAGGCAGTCTTGAGGCGCCTCTGGAGGGCGATATGAGCAGGAGATTGCTCTAGGGGAAGGTAGGGAGCCTTGAGAATGCCAATACCGTGTTCCCCGCTGAGGGTTCCGCCTAGTTCAATCGTGCGACGAAAAAGGGCTTCGATGGCCTTCTCCACCTGAACTTTTTCCTCTGCATGATTCCATAGAAAATTGACATGCAAGTTGCCATCGCCTGCATGTCCGTAAGCTAAGGCGACGATTCCAAAACTTTCTTCAACAGTTTCCACAAATTGAAGGAGAGCTCCCAGTTGAGTCCGAGGAACGACTACATCTTCGCTTAATTTGTGGCGGGCGAGGGAGCGAATTGCAACGCTCATGGTTCTGCGTGACGACCATAGCTTTTCTCTTTGGCTTGCACTTTGGGCGACGAGTACAGAGAGAGCGCAAGCCTCGGTGCTGAGGTTTCCAACGAGCTCGCATTGGCGTTCGCACTCCTGTTCACTTCCGTCGACTTCAACAAGGAGTAATGCATGAGCATTTCTATCAAGAGGAGAGCCTGCATCGCGAAGAATTGCGAGGGTCTTCGAATCGAGAAACTCGATGCATCGAGGCGTCAATTGGGCTTCAATTATTTTTTGGACGGCATCGGAAGCATCTCTCATATTAGAGAAAAGAATCAGGAGGGTTACAACGGTCTCAGGTTTTGGGATCAGGCGGAGGGTAATATTACCAAAAGCGGCGAGGGTGCCTTCGCTCCCGACGAGAAGTGCTGTGGTATCGTAGCCAGTGACTCCTTTTTTTGTACGCCTACCCGAGAAAAAATGTTCTCCCCCCGGCAGGTAGGTCTCCATACCCAACACATAGTCGCGTGTGGCGCCGTACTTAAAGGCGCGCGGTCCCGCTGCGTTTTCTGCTACATTTCCCGCCAAACAGCAGATTGAGGCCGAATTAGGATCGGGAGGGTAAAACCAGCCCTCAGCTTCCACTGCGTCATGGAGAGTTTCAAGAATAACCCCCGGCTCCACAACCACGATACCCTCTCGACGGTCGATATCGACAATCTGATTCATTCCGCGAGTCGAGAGTAAAATTCCGCCTTCCAAGGGAACCGCACCACCTGTCCGCCCTGATCCGCCCGCTCGCGGCGTGATGGGCACATTGGTTTCGGCGGCAATCTTTAACGTCTTTTGGATGTCTTGCCCGCTCTCTGCCAAGACTACTGCATCGAGAGGGGCACCCCTTACTCCTGAATCATCACTTTGATACTCCTCGACTCGATCGCTCCCGACAAGAACTTGTGAGGCGAAGAGTCGATGCAATCGAGCGAGGGCTAGGTCCGCGTTTTTTTTCGTTCTCATATTCTTATCAAAAAATGCACACCCGGCGGGAGCGAAGAGGTGGTGAGAATTACGGGAACCTTTGACGGCGCTTTATAGGGAATTTACTCGGAGGGGCACGGTTTGCCTGAACATCTTTTTTCTATAGTGGGCAAGCTCCTTGATAGACTCCTGAATATCAAAGAGGGCATCATGTTGAGCGTCTTGAGGTTTGTTGTACGCTGCCTCTGGATGCCATAGACCCGCAAGAACTTTCAAACTACTCACATCAACCATGCGATAGTGCAAATATCCAGAAAGTGCGGGCATGAAGCGATCGATAAACTTTCTGTCTGAGGCAATGGTGTTTCCACAGAGGATAGGGCGATAAGGGCACCATGCGCTGATGCGTTGCAGGACCTCTTGCTCTGCGCGATTCACGTCCACCGTAGAAGAACGGCAGCGATCGAGGAGGCCGTTCTTTTCGTGCATCTCGCGCACAAAGGGAACCATCGTCTCCAAGGAACTCTCGGGCTGCCAAATATCAACGCAATAGGTTTGCAGCGGTTCTAATTGGGCGTTGGTGACTATCAACGCAGCCTGAAGAATCACTTCTGTTTGTGGATTGAGTCCGGTCATTTCCAGATCGATCCACACCAGATTATTTGAGTCTTGAGTAGGAGCAGGTGAGTTGAGCATGGGTTTTTATCGTCTAGTTAATTTGAGCGTCATCGGCGCATGAACATCGAATTACTGTGCTCGGGGTAGCTTGATTTGGGGTTCTTTAGGATGAGCGCGGTAGAGCAGTGCGGTGAGACCAATTGTCTGCGCCAAATGGGCGGACACTGCCTCACTCGCTAGATTCCCCAATTCTTTTACTTTCATCGGAGCCTCGCTACTTAGTTTGACTTTAATGAGCTCATGGCTCGTCAGTGCGCCGTCAATTTGCTCCCGAACCGCGTCGGTAAATCCTTGCTTTCCCACCTGCACAACAGGTTTGAGTGCGTGGGCGAGAGCGCGTAAATGGCGTAATTGTTTGCCAGTGAGTTTCTCAAGTGCGGCCATAGGTACGCCTCTCTAGCAGTCGTGCTTCTATTTACCACTGGAGCGCAGCCCTTTGGCGCGTTGTGCAAGGGGTCGCGGCATTCCATCGTCTGAGACACCTTAAAACGGGCCATTTACGCCTTTTGGCCTCTTCGAGCCACTCGAGCGGAGATAAGTGTGCACAATTGGAGCTAGTGCGGCATTTTGGACCACCTCTACAATCTGTAGTTGGGCGAAAATGCCGCGCGTACCTTCGAACTTATCGGGGCGCTAGCGTCTGCTGGAAGGACCCAAGAGTGCTGCAATGGGACTATTGGCCCCAGGAGACTCTTTTTTTGACCGAGCGCCCGAACGACTGGTGGGGGCGACGCTCCGGCGCCGCTGACTCGAGACGGCTCCACCGCTAGAGCGTTTGGTTGTGGAATCGCCATTGCTATTGGCGGGTGCGTGCTTTGCCCCTGGCGTTACCTCACTGGATTGAGCCCGGGTGCGTACAATTGTTGGGCTATTTTCTCCTGGTCGCTTGCTGAGAGAAGCACCCAAGGGAGCACCGGAACGACCCAATGCTTCGCCGCTGCCTGGCGGGGCTATGGAGATACGGTTACGACCTTTCGTTTTTGCGCGATAAAGCGCCTCATCGGCGCGTTTCAACCAGCTTTTAGATGATTCTCCCTTTTCAAGGGCTGCAATGCCAAAAGAAACCGAGACTCGCAGTTCGTGACCAAAAGCCTGCACGCGCAGGGACTCTACAGTCTTGCGCAATCGCTCGGCCCTTTCTCTTGTTGTGGTAAAGCTTGTGTGCTGCGCAACGATGCAAAACTCCTCGCCACCATAGCGGGAGACAAAATCCTCTCGGCGGAAAAAACCGCGTACAATGGTGTCTGCAATTTGCCTGAGCACCTCATCTCCAGCCTGATGCCCGTAGTTATCGTTCACTCCTTTGAAGTGGTCGATATCCAGCATGATGACGCACGCCTCGGTATCACTCAAAAATGATTGGTCTGCGACTTGTTCAATGTGTTCATCTAGGGCGGCGCGGTTGAAGACACGGGTAAGACCATCGGTTTTTGCCTCTTGTTTTGCGTGACTGAGCTCGTGGCGCAATTGCATCATCGAATCTCGCAAGGCTTCAATTTGCTTTTGCTCCCTCTGGCGGCGCCTATCCAATTGGGCGCGCACTGTCAGAGCCGTCTTTTCGGCTGAGTCGCGAATTTGCGCATGATCATTGACGGCAAGGGCTTTGCCTAAATCGTCAAGTTGATGAGAAACTGCAGCATCGTCCTCGCGTTCGGCCCGAAATGAGCCCGTAGTGCACTGAATGAATACTCGAACGGCCTGGCGTAGGTTCGCCATGCCGTCCACGACATAATCGTGTTCAATTTTCCGATGCTTGGCGACAAAGCGCCTCACTCCTCCCCAATCGCGACGTATCCCCTTTTTCCTAGCGCTACCAGGAGATCCCTCCTCAAGATCGATACTAGGCACTTCTCCAACGAGAAGTCTCAACGCCCACTTTTCGAATTCTTCAGCCGAGTCTTCACTGGTTAGATCGTCCAAATCGAAGGCGTTTTTTCCTAGAGAACGCAGAACATCAGCGAGAGTCTCTACGGCTTCTAAGGTTTGATCCGCGACAGCGGGCGGCTTCTCCACCGAGGGGAGGACTTCTAATTTATCCACGCTCCTCGTCTCGGTAGGCGGGGGACGTGAGCTTGCTGTTTGACCTTTCTTCCAGAACATACCCAAGAATGCTTTCGTTGCATCCTGCAAGAACGGATACTTTAGTCGGAAGTTGAGCCTCTGTGGATACTGCGCCACCAGGTTGTGAGTTCGGGGGGGAATTCACTTTCAAAGCGTTTTGGCCGTCCTGTCGTTGGATCAATTAGTTCGAGGACAGAGGCATGGAGAGCCATGCGCGGTGGGCGCGAGGGAAGCACTCGTTGCAGGCGCCTTCCATACTTTGAGTCGCCTGCGACCGGGGCGCTTAAGTGCTCGGCGTGAATACGCACTTGATGGGTTCGGCCCGTTTGGAGCTTTGCCTCGACCAACGAGAGCCCCCCAGCGAATTCTTTGAGGACGAAGTCCGTCCGTGCCTCTTTTTCCTGGATTCTTTTTTCTACAGAAATCTCGTCTGGAACTGAGCCAACAAGTAGGGCTAGATACTGGCGGCTCATCTGTCGTGAGACCAATTGGGCGCTCAGTTCCGTGGCCGCTGCCTTAGTTCGAGCTAGAACCATGAGCCCACTGGTGGGACGGTCGAGCCGGTGTACTAGGTAGAGCGACTGCTCCTCTTTGTCACGAGATGTTACCTCTTTGATGTTCAATTGCATTCGTAAGAAGTGCAGGAGGTCGTTTTGGTCCGTCTCTTGTGTGGGCGCGCTAAAAACGCCACTGGGTTTGTCGACAATGAGATACATTTCCGTCTGTTCGACGAGAGTAATTGTCGTAGGCTGAGTACTTTTGAGTGCTTTCAGCACGGCGACCTGCGGAAGATTCACTTCAACCTGCTGGCCCTTGTACACAATGCGAGCCGCGATTTTTACGCGTTTTTTGTCAACGAACACTCCTCCCGCGTCGAGGGTTTTTTTTGCGAGACCACGCGACACTTCGGGAAGATGAGCTGAGATCGCTTGATCGATACGTAGGCCATTGTGTGTTGAGAGAACCTGAAATCGATGGGTGGGAGGCATAGAGTAAGGACGTTGGGGCGGTATGCCTACATGAGGAGCGGAAATCGGCCGAAAAACTCCAAAAGAAGTGGAATTTCCCTTTCATCGGGCTAAGCCAAGAAGCATAGTTCTGTTTTGCTCGAAGCCCTATGCAGTTTCACTGTTACGCTTCCGATTGCCATCTTTTTTTGCCGCTGTAGTTACGAAGGATTCTTATGAGACGACTGACTTGTTCTGCTTTAACTTCTTTTTTGGTCGCGGCACTCTCTTGGGGTTGCTCCGCTTCGCCCGAGGGAGGCAGTGAGGTGGGCACAGGCGTCGGAGCAAATAGCAATATCAACTTGGGCGGCAAAAACGAGGGCTCCAAGGGCAATATTAACACGGGTGGTGTGGTCCCGGGGGGGATCCCCTGGCCAGGTAAAGACAACCCGATTGCAGCCGAAGGCGTAGATTTAGCTAGTGCCCAGGCGCTCTTTGCAGGGGCGTCCGTTGGGGTTGCTTGTTTAAGCGAGCCTCAAGCGGGCACCATGCTGCCCAAAAATTGGCTACGCCCACGTTTTCGCGTCAGTGGTACGGCAACGGCCTACCAAGTCACACTCTCCGCTGCCGAAATGCAGAAAGACCTTGTTGGCTATGGTGGGGCCGAGGGCTGGACCATTCCTCTTGATATGTGGAACGGCATTGCGAGCAAAGCGGTTTCAGCTCCCGTTGTGGTGAACGCCACGGTGAGGGTCCACGATGGCAACGGCATCTCCGAGTCAGTGACCACCTTCACCATTGCCCCTGTGTCTGCTGGCGGCGCAATGGTGTACTGGGCTTCCAACACCTCAAAGGACAACGTCAACAGCTCCCGCTTAGAAGGATTTAGCGTGGGCGAAGAAGGCACTGTGACCGCCTTAACACCTCTTGACATAGCAGAAGGTGATATTCGTAACGAGGCGAACGCTCCCAAGCCGAACGCGGCGGGTGAATGGAGCGATTCTACGGGAGCAGCTCCGGGCAAGCCCAGTTGTATTGGCTGTCATACCTCTACACCAGACGGCTTGGCCGTCGCTTTCAATGATGGATTTCCCTGGGCGGGCATTACCGCTTCTATCGAAAAAGAGACCAAAGGGGCTCGCGCTAGCGGGGTCACTGATTTGGGCGCGCGTCTTCTCAAAACCCCGTTTATTGGCACCATTGCTTTTTCAGGTGCTCACTGGGCTCCTGGTGACCGCAGGGCCGTTTCCACCATGACTCCTTGGATGGGCGGAGCGGGGCCCTACAAGGAGGGTAGAAATATTAGTGCTGCGGCGGATCTCGTTTGGGTCAATCTCGAGGCACAAGGAGACGCCAGTTTTGGAGCTGATGCCGCAGGGGCCAACGCCGCGTTCACCGCCCTGCAGGACAGCGGTTGGGGCTATCTCAACCGCAATGGAGACACAGGTGCGGCGGCCAATCCCAATTGGAATCCTGCGGGGGACTTGATTGCTTACGCTTCCGTTGCTGAGGTCGCTGGGGGGCATCTCGGTGGTATCGATTCCGGCCCGGGCCCTAAGCAGCCTGAGACGGTTTCTCCAGGCCAGACCGAAGCTGATCTTTACACAGTTCCTTACAATGGTGGTGCAGGCGGCGACGCTACTCCCGTTGCGGGCGCTGCCGAGCCAGGCATTGCCGAGTATTATCCAGACTTTTCCCCTGATGGAAATTTCTTGGCATTCAATCGAGCTGGCTCTACTCAAGGGTATATCTACTATCGGCCCGATGGTGAGATTAATGTGATTCCGACTCTCGGCGGAGCCCCCCATCGTTTGGCGGCGAACGATCCTCCCGCTTGTTCTGGGGAAGTAAGCCCAGGAGTAATCAATAGCTGGCCTAAATGGGGGCCCAGCGTAGAAACGGTCGGAGATAAAACCTATTATTGGGTTATTTTCTCTTCTGCTCGCGCCTACCCAGAGCGCTTCGTTGTCGAGAGAGATTATTATACTCCGGCAAACCTTGACCCGGGGTTCTCCGATCTCGCCAGCAATAAAGGTGCTCGCTCTTCGCAGCTTTACCTTGGTGCTGTCGTGATTGAAGGAGGCCAGATCACAAGCTATCCCGCCCTCTATGTGTGGAATCAAACCAAAGATACCTCCAACCTGACTCCAGCGTGGGATGAGTTCAAAATCCCACCGGTCGATATTCGCTAACGGTTGCCAACACCTGAAGCTTGAAGTCCTAGCTGGGCTTTAGAGTTTCAATGAGCGTCCACTATTTAGGTAGTGGGCGCTTTTTCGTAGATTATTGCGGGAGAGTTCTCGCCTCTTGGTTCTTTTATGAGAAGGTTAGCTCAATGATCGCAATGGGCGTAGATCCTGGTACACGCAATTTAGGCTGGGGAATTGTATCTTCCGAGGGTAATCGTTTGGAACATCGGGCTCATGGCGTGATTCGTGTCTCAGGAGACTGGTCCCTTTCTCGCCGTCTCCTCACGATTTCCCAAGAACTCGATGAAGTGATCCGAATTTATCAGCCAAGGTTTGGCTCGGTCGAGGACATGTTTGTGCACAAAAACCCCCAATCTGCCATCAAATTGGCCCATGCTCGTGGAGTGGTCTTGCTTTGCCTGGAGAAGGGGCAAATTCCCATACGTGAACATGCTCCAGCGCGAGTGAAGCGCACCCTGGCCGGAAATGGGCGAGCTGGAAAACCCCAGGTTGCCCAAATGGTCAAGGCGATACTGGGGTTAGAATCTCTACCTCCTGAAGATGCCTCGGACGCACTCGCGCTAGCTATCACCGAGTTACGTCTCGATCCTCGTGCTCGGTTGCTTCAAGTACAAAAAAGCAGAAACCAGAGAAAAAAGATGCCGGTACACCTAGCCGAAGCGATCAAGCGAGCAAAATTGAAAAATAGCCGCTAATAATTGAGATTTGTCACGACGGACCCAAATATTTGGCATTTTCTAGGGAAGTCTCCCTCGGGGCCATCGTATGCTAGAGGTGCCTGCCATCGGGGGCTTTCTCGTTTCTGACCACCACTCGAACAATAGCAAATGATTTCACGTCGTAGTTTTTCGTTAGCCTTGACCGCGGGAGCGGCATCGTTCTTTCTCTTTTCTCTGCCTGAGGCTCATGCCGAAGTGCAAGAAAAAGGGCCATCTACCGCTGTGTCAGCTACGGTTTTGGCCGATAGAGTTCAAGCTTTCTACGACAAAAGCAAAACCTTTCGAGCAAAGTTTAAGCAGCGCTATTACGTCGCAGCGTACCGCAAAACCAAGGACTCCAGCGGGGAGGTAGTTTTTCAGAAACCCGGCAAGATGTCCTGGCGCTACGAGAGCAACGGAAATCGCGTCGTATCAGACGGAAAGCGCATCAAGGTCTACGAAAAAGAGGCCAAGCAAATGTACGAGCAGTCAATTGACAAAAGTCAGTACCCAGCCGCTCTTTCTTTTTTGCTGGGGGGCGCAAAACTTAAAAAGGAGTTTCGTTTGAAGAAGCTCGACGCGAAAGCTTTAGGATATGAAGGAGGCTACGTATTGTTGGCCGTGCCGAAGAAGCCGACTCCTGCGTATCAAAAGTTACTTCTTTATGTAGACGCTGGTACCTATCAAGTACGTCGCGTCTTGATGATCGATGCTCAACGTAACCGGAATCGATTTGACTTCTTGACCCCAATTGTGAACAAACCTGTCAGCCCCAACGAGTTTGTATTTACCCCTCCGAACGGCACTCGCGTAATACGTCCCTAAATTGCTTCTTGGGCTCAAGAAGAGAGTTCTATTTCGCTTAGCCTCTCTAGAACGCCTCTAGTACCTCGTGCCGGAAGTCCGTGCCGGGTTTCACCAGACCCAACTGAAGTGGGGGCCTGATGAAACCCGCAATAGCCTCCCTATTTGCCCTCGGTACTACTTTTTGTCTCATGGGTACCAAAACCCGGCACGAAGCTCCGACCTTTGGTACTAGTCGGGGCGACCGGCGAACCGGTCCCCGTTTTCGAGTAGTGAGCAAAGAAGTCGCGCGCTGCTAGGTCGTCGAGTCTCGCAAAAGGTGAGCTTTTGTTGCCTGTCCGTTGCTGTCGACGATTAAGTAGGGGCGCGCCTCTGGGCTCAAGCCGAAGGAGCCCAGGTTGATGTAGCCTGGGGACTCTACTTCTACGTGGGAGTGCCCAAAAACAACAAGTGAACTGCCGGTGATGGCGCGTATGCCCTCAGCTGCAGCGGCGAGCTGGTCAATGACACAATTACCGTAGCGATTTTTTTTCTTGAGCAAGTTGTCTACCAAGTAGGCAACGCCTCCAGCTAAGAGAAGCCCGCCCAAGAGCAGCACCTTGTGAGGAACGAACTCTAGAGTTCCCGCCAGTATCAGTGAGGTGCCCATGAGTGCTGTGCCCCCCGCAAGTATGCGATCAAAGTAGAGGCGTAAAAAGGTGGCTCGAAAACTGGTATGAGTCGGTTCCGGTGCCAGCACCAACAAAGACCGAAGATCAAGTTCACTGACTCCTGTAAGTTGCGCATGACGAGAAAGCCGCGCCGCGCCCTGTCGCTTGGCTCGCTCCACCCGCTCACCATGAAAAGCAGCCTCGAGACATAGCTTGATAGCGGTACGAAAGTAGTTGTTGATGAGAAGTGGCGCGCGGCTACCCCAACTTTCGATAGCTTGTAGGAAACCAGAGGCGGGGGTGACTTGATTGGCGTGAGCAAAACGAAGAGCGTCGTTGGGAGAGCAAAATCGACGCATCAGGGCGGTGCCCAAGCCTTCGGAATAGGGGTTGGGCGGGGCCAACGGATGATTGTTTGCGCAATCGGGATCGTAGAGATGCCCATGTTCGATGTGAATCTCTCCTCTTCGAGTGAACCACGGAGTGACTTGAACTCTTTGTCCATCGATGCAGCCAAGGGTTGAACGGAGAATTTGCGTCGCCTCTGGGGAGTCGAGGCCACTGTCGTGGTTTCCTGGAATAAAGGTTACTTTTTGGCCCCTCTCGACATGCTCTCGCAATACTGATGTCAGTTGGTGATGGGGAGCGAGAGCCGAGCGCAGACTTTCTTTGTAGGAAAGCTGGGGTGCATCGAGGGAGAGATCTAGAATATCCCCTGCCAGGATGAGCTCAGAAGTCGGGAACTTCTGAATCAAGTGGGCCAGAGCTATAGCTGTTTCAGCCCCGTAGGCCCGCGAGAGGTGGACGTCACTCAAAATCAGTAAGGGACTTGGCATTGGAGCGTCGACGCTAGCAAAATTCTTCAAACTCGCCCGCAAAATACCCACGGTATTCCCCCTTATTCGAGCCAACTTATCTAAAATTCCTACTTGCCGGCCTCCAGGGAGAGCAATTGCGCGCGCTCTCGAACTCACCTAATAACTTGTGACGGAAGTTTGTGCTGGGTTGATGCTCTCCCACTTGGGTAGGGCCCGGTTCAACCCGCTAGAATTATCTCCAATTGCCCTCGGTACTACTTTTGTCTCACCGGTACGCGCCGCCCGACGCGCTCTGAAGGGTCTCTTCTAGGTGAGTTCAAGACCGCGATACATTTCGTTAGAATCAACATGTCGAAGCTCATCAATAGTCTGACCCGTGCGGCAGAATCTGCAGTAACTTCTCTTGCTCGCCGTGCATGGCCCTATTTTGAGGGGGCCCTCCAGGAGGGGGCGCCTTCGACAAAGAGCGAGCGAGCGACTCCCAAGTGGGCACCTGCCCCCCTGCAGACAAAAAACGAACGCTCCAAGCCCCCCTTAGGATGGCCGCGAGAAACTGATTCATTGTGTCCACGCTGCGTAAAGATAGCACGTGAGGCTGTTGTGAATGATGAGATGAACATGGAGACATTTCTTCATGAGCATCCTGGGGAGATCAAGGCACAGATCATCGAGCGCGAGGGCAAAATTTGGATGGTAAAGGAGTGCCCAGAGCACGGTAAATTTGAAGATCTCATCAGCATGGATGTCGATTTTCTCAAGAGAATTGAAGATCTCTTTCCTGGGAGGGACTTTAAATCACCCGCTAGTCACCTGCGTGAACACGGTACCTCGACAATTAAGTATGGGCGCGGGTCGGTGCTTACAATCGATCTAACAAATCGCTGCAATATGATGTGTGATCCGTGTTTTATGGATGCGAATCAGGTGGGGTATGTCCATGAGTTGACCTGGCCTGAGGTAAAGCAAATACTTGATGATAGCTTGGCTATCAAACCTCGCCGCCAGCTCAGTGTGCAGTTTTCAGGCGGAGAGCCAACCCTTAGTCCTCATTTCTTTCAGGCGATTAAGTACTCTCGTGACAATGGTTATTTTTGCGTGCAATGCGCTTCCAATGGCATTGCATTTGCTGAAGATGCCTCATTTGCAAAACGGGCGAAGGAAGCAGGTTTGCGACTTTGCTATTTGCAATTTGATGGTGTTACGAACCTCGCGAACTCTCATCGAAAAGTGGGGAATCTTTTTGATGTAAAATTGAAAGCAATCGAAAATCTCGCGGCAGCGGGTATTGATGTTGTATTGGTTGTGACGCTCATCAATGGCGTCAACAACGATCAGGTTGGCCCCATCGTACAATTTGCCATCGACAACGCCGACAAGGTAACGGTTGTTTCTTTTCAGCCGGTAAGTTTTACCGGCCGCGATGAAGACATCTCTGACGAGCTGCGCGCAAGTCAGCGCTATACCTTGAGCCACTTAGCTCATGATGTTCACGATCAGTTGGGAATTACCGAGCCCTTGCGCGACTGGTACCCTCTGAGTTCGATGAACTGTATGAGCAATGTTGTCGATGAACTTCAAGGTCTCGAAGCTGATTTTGGTGCCCTCAATTGTGGCTGTCATCCCAACTGCGGTATCGGAACGATATTGCTTGTGCACAAGACAACAAAAGAGACGGTGCCCCTGGCCGACTTTTTGAATATTGAGCAGGTTTTGAACGACTTTCAGGCGATTGCCGACGCGCGACTGGGGAAGAAAGCAAGCGTGATGCGTTTGGCTCTTTCTTTCTTGCGTAACTTCGACCCTCACAAGGCTCCACGGGGTTATGGACTTTCTGAATTGTTGCGTCAGGCGCTCAGCCAGATGGGGGCTTCAGGAGAAAACGTAGGCGATACAGAGGGCGACGCCAATCGGTTCGAATGGAGGTTTCTCTTTGTTGCGGGTATGTGGTTTCAAGACCTATTCAATTACGATTTTCGTCGGACCGAAATGTGTATCATCCCCTACGGTACTCAAATGGGCGAAGTGAGTTTCTGCGCCTACAATACAGGGGTAGGGTTTCGCCAAATTGTCGAAAAAATGCACCGCACTGCCAGTGTCGCTGAATATTTTAAGGAGCATGGTCGTCACCCGGTCTATGCGAAGAATCAGGATCTGATTCTTTCAGAGGGAGCGTCCACTGTCATTTCGCGCGAGCGCAGGCGTCTTCCTCTTGTTCAAGATAGGTCCAACTAATACCAAGGACCGGAACTTCGTGCCGGGTTTTGGTACCAATGAGACAAAAAGTAGTACCGAGGGCAAACGGAGACGAAACCCGGCCGAGGTACCAGAGCGGCGACCGGTTTACCGGTTGTCGCGACCAGTAGGACATGTAGAGGGCCGACAAGTGGGCACAATTGAGGCTAGTGCTGCATTTTGGACCGCCTCTACAATCTGTAGGTGGGCGAAAACGCCGCGTATTTCCATCAAACTGAGAGGCGCTCTAGAGCGGCGACCGGTTTACCGGTTGTCGCGACCAGTAGGACATGTAGAGGGCCGACAAGTGGGCACAATTGAGGTTAGTGCTGCATTTGGGACCGCCTCTAC
>Ga0256845_1000724_pt1 | contig 29345 bp, 29 predicted proteins | sample RiftiametaG_FD_189101 | JGI IMG/M metagenome (GOLD analysis project Ga0256845, IMG submission 189101) | Tube worm associated microbial communities from hydrothermal vent at the East Pacific Rise, Pacific Ocean - Riftia | ecosystem: Host-associated > Annelida > Integument > Unclassified ...
GCTGGAGTGCTTCCTATTGTGCCTGTGTGCTCTTGCACACTGAGACCACCTGAAAATACACACAGAGTATTATCGCCTCCTGCACTGCTTTCGTTCCGGTTCACTCGGCGAGTTCGGTGGTCGTATAGGTATAGGTATGCGCCTAACTCGTTGAGCATTTGCCAAAATTTTATAGCCATTTTCATCAGATATACTCATCACCTTGAGAAAACTCATGCATCAAGTGCTCAATCTCAAGTCTTTCCTCGACTGAAACGTTAAAGATAAACGGTGCTTGAATGTCACTTTCAATAGCAACAATTTCACCCCAGACACATCCATATTTAGAAAATAAAATAAGCAGTAGTCCGATCAATCCTAACGAACCAATGAACCACCATATGTATTTGTTTGCCTTCATGTTAAGTCTTATTTTTCCAAGTTTCTCTGTTATGGAAGAACACTCTCATTTTTTTACATGTTGGGCTTGAGTCCAGTAAGCCGCTTTGCCTTGATTCGCGCCATAGTTTTGCGAGCCTAGCTTAGGTAACGATTTTTTTTTCTGGATCCATAAATCAACATGTTTACTGTTCCTTGTTTGGCTCTCACCAGACGCATTGATCAGATACAGCAAAACACAACTGTCAAATTTTTTGTTATTTATTTTGCGACGAGGTCGTATCAGCCCCCATTAAAAAACCGAGTGCAGCACGATGGCTACACTCGGTTGAAATTGAAAAAGAAGATGTCTCAAGTGACGTCTTAGATCTCGACGGTTTGGATCGTTTGGATGATCCGGCCGGCAATCTTGTAGGGGTCACCCTGTGAGTTTGGACGACGGTCTTCAAGGTAGCCTTTGTAGGCGTCGTCTTTGACGAAGCCGTGTGGCACGCGGATCGAGGCTCCACGGTCGGCAATTCCCCATGAGAACATGTCGATGGACTGAGTCTCGTGAAGGCCGGTCAGGCGCTGATCGTTATCGGGGCCGTAAACGGCGATGTGCTCTTCGGTGAATTCTTCGAAGGCATCCATGAGCTTAAGGAAGTATTCCTTGCCCCCCACTTCGCGGAGGTGCTCGGTGGAGAAGTTGGCGTGCATGCCGGAGCCATTCCAGTCGCCTGTAAGTGGCTTGCAGTGCCACTCGACATCGACTTCAAATTCTTCACAAAGGCGGAGAAGGATGAAGCGGGCCATCCAGATTTCGTCAGCTGCTCTTTTGGAGCCTTTGCCGAAGCACTGGAATTCCCACTGACCTTTGGCCACCTCGGCGTTGATGCCTTCGTGGTTGATGCCCGCGTAGAGGCAGAGATCGAGGTGGAGATCGGTGATTTCGCGTGCAATCCCTCCGATGTTGGCAAAGCCGACACCGCAGTAGTATTCACCTTGAGGTCCGGGGTATCCGCCTTTGGGGAATCCGAGAGGCACTCCGTCTTGCATGAGGAAATACTCCTGTTCGAATCCGAACCATGTGCCTTTGTCGTCAGGGATGTTAGCGCGGGCGTTGCTTGGGTGGGCTGAGCCATCAGGAAGCATGACTTCGCACATGACGAGGATGCCGTTTTCACGGGTGCCGTCAGGAAAAAGAGCAACGGGCTTGAGCACGCAATCGGAATCGCCGCCTTCAGCTTGTTGGGTGGATGAACCATCGAACCCCCATTCAGGAAGTTGATCGAGCGTAGGGAATTCATCGAATTCTCTCAGCATGCACTTGGTGCGGAGGTTCTGAACAGGCGTGTAGCCGTCCAGCCAGATGTAATCGAGTCTATATTTAGCCATGATGTCTGTTGATTAGTAGTTGTAGTTGTCTGGATTGTCGCGATAGATATTTAAAATATCTCGACAGGAGGGATGAGCAATTACTATGCCATATTTTCGGTAAAATAAGTCACTTATTCTTCCTCTCGCACGGTGATGGTAATTAGTGTGGTGTCATCCGTGCCATCATTGCTGATGGCGCGACACATAAGAGCTTCTGCGAGATCGCTTGTCGAGTCTGGGTTTCTCAAAAATTCCGAGTGGATATGTTTTTGCCAGAGTCCGTCAATCAAACCATCGCTGCAAATAAGAAATTGGTCGCCCGTTTGATAGGGCACCGCCGCCACAATGGGCCTGACATTTCTCCGCCCACGGCCGACGATCTCATAAAGGACGGATTGGCGCGGATGGGTGCGGAACTCGCGCTCGGTAAGCTCACCCCGATGCATTTTCTTCCACACATAAGTCTGATCCTCCGTCAGTTGATCCGTGGATGAGTCTGGTTGAGAACCGCCCCGGTGAAGGTAAATACGGCTGTCTCCCACATTGGCGATATAGAGGTTTTCTGGAGTAAACCAAGCCAGGGCGAGTGTTGCAGCCATACCGTTTTTAGAGGGGTGGGTGGCGGCCTCAGCATTGATCGCGAGATGGACGGCTTGAATGGACTGGTTCAGATGGGACAGGTAATCGGGGTGGAGCCCTGCGGCGGCAGTTTTGAATGTCCGAGGGATGGTCTGGCTGAGGGTTTCCAGAAGCAGTCTTGAAGCTACATCTCCAGCGTTGCCTCCACCCATGCCATCGGAAACTGCAAAAACCAAATCGTGAACCGCCAAGGACTGGCTACCATCTTGATCGAGGAGGTTTGCGCCATGGATGTCCGACGCGAAGGCTAGCCATGAGTCGTCATTGACTGGTTTTCGCGATCCGGAAACGGTGTCTGCCGACCACTCTAGAACGAGGGGAGATTTAGCTTCACCCGTTGGCGCGGCACCCGGGAGAAATGGATTGGGATTTAGACTAGGCATGCTGTTCTCGCTAGTGGTTGCTTGATTACTGATTTGGGTCATCTAGCAGGGTTGCGAGTTCGAAATCGATGATGCAGAACTGTCCCGCCTTATCGTCATAAGTGATATTCCTTGAAAATGGGTCGTCATGCCGGACGCCATATTTCTCCTCAAGCTTAGCAAAAAGTGAGTCGGTCTTTTTCTGTGAGATGTCAGGGGCGGGGGATCCGCAGTTGGAGGTGATGAGGTGAAGTTCGCTTTCATCGGAATCGATGAAGAGCGGGACGTATTTACAGCCTCGTTGCTCGAGTGCTTTGAGGATGCGAATCTCATTGGTAAATCGATCTTCCTTATCGGTGCCTCGGAAATACTTATGCACGTTGCCGTAGAAATCAATCTTCACCAAGGAACGGATTCCGTCTTTGAGGTTGCGCATGGTTATGGTTTACCACGTCAGGGGGGCGGCTGGCAAATGCCAAATAGAGGCGTCTGCGGTTGATGATGCAATTTTTTACCGCGAAATATGCGAAATTAAGCGAAGTTGATTATTCCTTGCCTTACGGGTAATTTCACAGGGCTGCGCGTCGGTGGATTTACTGCACATCGAGGATGATCATGTTATTTTCCTTGATGATTGCGCCGACGTTTCTGCCTAGCAGGGCTTGATGGAGTGGGGCATCCGGAGAGAGCGTTGTTAGTTCGCCAGCTTCGTAGTCCATGCTCAGCCCTCCTGCGCAGGGGATGAGGAGGTAGTAGCTGATCACTCCATTATTTTCTGTTTCCACGATGGCTCCAGAGACGACAGCTGAGTCCGCTGGCAAGTTATCCAGCTGAAGGGATTCGAGGATTTGGAGCGACTCAGTAAGTAGCTGTGTCTGCTCGGCCTGGGCATCGGCAAGGTAGGACGCCTCGAGTCCTCGGGTGTCATACTTGCTCTCTTGTTTGGCTTCGCCACCTGTCGATGCCTCGTGGGCATTCTGGGCGGCGGCCCTCATGGTATCGAGCTGCTGCCGAAGCTGGAGACTGAAAGCCTTGAGAATTTCCTGCTTGTTGAGCATTAGACGAGATCCTCAGCAGTCACTGATCTTTGTTCGCGACAACCAAGCCAGACAGCCTGATCGACAACGCGTGACGCGCCATTGTCAAATCGATAGCCGTGGCAGTTGGGGCATATGACCGTTCCTGATCCGACAATTGAATCGCAGCCCTCACAGACCTTGTAGTCGGCGGGGTTATTGGCGATTTCTTTTGCTTTATCAATGCGAGCTTGATTGGGCGCTTGATCTTGAGATGTGGATGTCATTGCTGTTGAAACAGATAATTCGGGAAGGTGAATTGTCTAGAGTGAATAGCCAAAAAAACGGCACCGGAATTCCGGAGCCGTTTGAAAGGTTAAATAAAACGGCAGCGCGTTAGCTAGCGAGGTGCTTGCTGGTCTTGCGCTTGAGGTTAGCGGCTTTGTTTTTGTGGATGATGTTCTTCTTGAGGCACTTGTCCACTACTGAGGTAAACTCGGAAAGGGTCTTTTGGGCTGCCTCTTTATCGCCAGCTTCAGCCGATGCGATTGTCTTCTTGCGAAGACCCTTCATGCGGGTAGTAAGTGCTTTGTTGCGTTCTGTGCTGACTTCTGACTGACGCACGCGTTTGAGAGCTGATTTGGTATTGGCCATGGTTTGAAAAGGTTGGTTGTGAAGGTTTTCTGAATGTTCTAGGGTGATCGACGAGAGTCTTTCGTTATGAACTTTTGTTCTGGGGCGGCGAAACTACGTGTTTTTCTCTCCGTGTCAAGCTTGATGGTGAGGAAAATGTTACGTATTTCTAAAATAATTGCCATTAGTTGCCTGCTACTGGCTGCAGACCTTCATCTTTGGTAAAGTAGGCTTGGCCTGCCGGCGTGCTGGTGAGGGGGCCTCTGATGATTTCCACCTTCGATCCGACAGCGAGTTCGTTGTAGAGGTGGATGATGTCGCGTGACTTCATTCGGATGCAACCATAGCTTCTGGGGTGGCCGATGGTGCGCTCTTCAGGAGTTCCGTGAATATAGATAAATCGTCCGTATGCGTTGCGCGTGCTGCGTTGTTTGCCGTTCAGCCAGATGATGCGGGTGACGATGGGGTCGCGCCCAGGAGCGTTCGGTCTGATGGTCTCGCCTGTGCGTCTTCTTCCTTTGAAGACGGCTCCTGAAGGTGCGCCGCGACCTATTTTTTTAGCCACTTCCATGCGTCCTATCGGGGTGCGGTGGCTGCCCCGTCGATCACCAGTGCCGAATTTGGAAGTTGAGATGGGGTAGGTTTTTACCGGCACGTTATCATGGATAACGAGCATCGTTTGGTCAGTGACGCTGACGATCACACTGTTACGTGTATCCTCATGACTGCAACTGCTCAGACAAAGCCCTATTGTCATTGCAGCGAGGGCAAGGAGGATAGATTGAGCTTTGAAGGTTGAAATCACAGGGGAGGACTTTGAAAGTAACCATTATTTCTTTGCTTTAGCTGTGGCACGCGAAGCAAATGGATTGGTGAACTGTTGGCTGAGTGAACTCAGTGATGTGTAGAAAAATCCTACAGGGAACGGAGTGATCAGGACTGCCGCCACCCAATTGGACATTATGATGTTATCAATGACCACGAAGGCGAAGAAAAACCCGAAGGCCAACTCAACGAAAGGAGTCAGGGATTTGATGGCTTTGTAGCGGCTGGATTTAGGCGCTGCAATCTCACCTTTGCTGTCGTTGATTCCGTATTTAGGAGTTCTGACAAAGCCACTCTCATGGCCAAAGATAGCTTCAAGCACGGCTTTGGCGTTATTGACAGACATGCCTATTCCCAGAGCTAAGAGAAGAGGGAGGTAGAGAATGTCCTTCAGCCATGTTTTAGGGCGGATCGCCTTTTGGCTCATGATATAGAACAGAGCAACGGAGACACTACCGAAGAAAAAGATAGGGAAGTTCAGCATATGCTCATTGAGTCCATATTGGTTAAGCCATCCCAGATCGGGTTGGTAGTGAGCTTTGGGGTAGATGAGGAAGCAGAGGATGAAGAGGAGGAGGTAGGCGAAGTTTGAGGTCAGGTGAGCTGTCGCTTCCATCTTGCAGATCAGCGGGGCGTCACTTTTCCAGATATCGAGAAGGATTTTCTTGCAGACCTGAATCGAGCCTTTGGTCCAGCGGTGCTGCTGGCTCTTGAAGCCTTCCATATCAACAGGAAGCTCGGCGGGAGTGGTGACGTCATTGAGGAAGATGAATTTCCACCCTTTAAGCTGGGCGCGATAGCTGAGGTCCATGTCCTCGGTGAGGGTGTCGTGATCCCATCCACCCGCATCTTCGATACATGACTTGCGCCACATGCCGGCGGTGCCATTGAAGGTGAAAAAACGTCCGCTACGGTTACGGGCAGTTTGCTCGAGCTCGAGGTGTCCGTCGAGGAACATCGCTTGGACGCGAGTTAATGCGTTAAAGGTGCGGTTAATGTGCTCCCAGCGAGTTTGAATCATACCGATATTATCATCGGTGAAATAGTGGATGGTATCCTGAAGGATGCTGGAATCCGGGACGAAGTCGGCATCAAGAATAAAGAGGTATTCTCCCTTGGCGGTTTTCGTTCCGTTTTCAAGAGCTCCAGCTTTGTATCCAGTGCGGTCAGTGCGGTGAATGTAATCGGCAAGAAATCCGCGCTCAACGAGCTTGGCTACTTCGACTTTGCAAATCTCAATGGTTTCGTCTGTGGAATCGTCCAGAACCTGAATGTGAAGCTTGTCTTGCGGGTAGTCGATTTTGGAGACGGAATCAAGAAGCCGCTCCATAACGTGTTTTTCATTGTAGCAGGGGAGCTGCACGGTCACCATGGGGAGTTCTTTGAAGTGCTCCTTGGGCACTGGGTGCTTATGAGAGTGCTTCAGATAAAGCGCGATGATCATCAAGCGGTGGAATCCGTAACCAGAAAGACCGATGAGAACGAGAAAGTAAGATGCATACCAGAACCATGCCATAATATTATAGGGTGTTAAAGGGGTTAAAGGGGGGGGTGTTCAGGGGGAGGAGGGCGGCCTGTCGCCCGACGCGCGGATTGATAGCCGGAAAACTGGAGGCTTGTCAAGCCGTGATATGAGAGATGTGTGAACCGTGGTCGGGGGATTGGGTATAGCTGCTCGATTGATTATAAACGAGATACATCACCTTCGTGGTTTAAGACCAATAGAGGCATTATCCTGATTAGCAAGCGTTATTTAGGATGTCTTTAGCTTTTCAAGGGGCGGAAATTAAGCTGTCTCACCTGATCAACACTAGCAATGCCCGATGATCGCTGGCTTGATTCCAGTGATCAGGGTCGAGCAATCGGGATGCCTTTCGGTTAATCCATGGGGCGAGTTTTTTGCTGACCATGGTGTAATCAAAGCGGGAATAAATATCTTCACGTTTCCAATGGTGAGTCCAGTTTTCGCCACGAGAGTCTGCCAGTTCAAGCATCTCCATGTGATTTTTACTGTTGGCTCTGCCTTTGACTGTGTAGACGGGCTTGGAGCGTTTGCTGTCATTAAAGTCGCCATAGGCGAGGAGTAGGGTGTCCGGGTGCTTGGTGAGGATGAGGTCGATATGCTTGCGCAGCAGCATACTTTCGTTGCGGCGCATTAATGCTTGATCCGCTTCTTCGATCGGGCGTTTTGATTTAAAATGAACACCAAGAAAGCGGACTTCTTTGGCGGGCAACTGAAGGGTGACATCGAGTATGCCTCGGCTGATCTTGAATGATCGACCGTCCAGCTGATAGTTCATGTGCTTGGGCAATTCCCATGAAAGGATGGGGTAGCGCGAGAGGATGGCCAATGATCGGACTGTGTCCGCGCCGTAGGCTCTGTGGCTATGCGGCAGATCGATGCCGGCCTTTTTTAATCGATTCTGAAAATTTTCGAGGTCTTTATCCGTGCCTATTTCGCAAACACCCAAAATATCGGGCTTCGCGGTAGCGATGAGGTGAATCAATTGCTTGATTTCGGCTTCAGGTTTGGAGGCTTGATAAGCTTTTCCGTTCACATACCTCCGCATCGTGAGATAATTTTTTAGATTATATGAGAGAAAGCGGACCTCTTTAGGCTCTGATGCTTCCGTTGTTTTTGTGACGGATGGCTCAGAAGTATTGACCGCGCTCTGTTTCGGATCGGTTGATTCGAGCTGAACCGATTCTTGGTGCCAATCGGGGGTCGGTTTCTTTTCTCCGCAGGCCTGTAGCAGCAAGCAAAAAAATGCCCCGAGAACAATCGAGGCATTTTTAAATGATTTTGTATGGCTGTAAGTCATACCTGAAAGACCTAGCTTTCTTCCTCTTTTCGAGGAGTGCTTTCTTTGGGTTTGCTGGTGACTTCGTCTTCAGCGCGAGTGATTTCGTGTTCAAATTCATCTTTGGCTTTTTTAAACTCGCCCATACTCTTGCCCACTCCGCGAGCAAGTTGAGGAAGTTTTTTAGCGCCGAAAAGAAGGAGGATGATCAGGAAGATCACCACCATTTCTGGATATCCTAGAGGTCCCATGTGTAATAGTTGTGTTGGTTATTGAAGTGTCGAATGTTGAGTGTCGAACAGCGAGTGTCGACACGCCGTCAAAGTAACTCGATTTGTTGATTTAGCAAATGAAATTGCGTTGGCTGAAATTGTTACGTTACCTGCCTGTGAGAAGTTTCAAGACTCTTCAGCAATCTCGCGTGATCGCTCGGTGGCGGCATGCACTCCAGCGGCGATGCTGGTTTCAAACCCATGAGTCGTCAGCGCGTCAAGTCCGGCGAGTGTGGTGCCACCTGGCGAGGTGACCTGGTCGCGAAGATCAGAAGGTGACATGCCAGTGGTTTCCACCATGCGTGCGGCTCCTATGACGGTCTGGGTAGCGAGACGAAGCGCGGTATCTAGAGGAAGGCCCTCTTTTTCGGCCTGGGCGGCTAAGTTTTCAATAAATGTGTAAACGTAGGCGGGGCCACTTCCGGAAAGGCCGGTGACAGCATCGAGTTGAGACTCAGTGACAATCTCAACCATGCCGACGGATTCCAGCATTTTCTTGGCTGCTGAAAGATCGTCATCCGTGGCGTAAGCACCAGGAGCGATGCCGCTGGCGCCGTTTCCAATGAGGGAAGGGGTGTTTGGCATCACGCGAATGACCCTTGTTCCTGCTGGGCAACTGGCCTCCATACGGGAAAGGGTGACTCCGGCGGCGATGGAGAGGATGACGGTTTCTCCGGGGAGTTCTTCGTTGATTTCACTCAAGATATCCACCACATGGTAGGGCTTGCAGGCAAGGAGGATCATCTCGCAGTGACGCGTCAACTCGCTGTTATCAGCGGCAATATTGACTCCGAGCTTGTCAGCGATCGCTTGCGCGGCTCCCGGGTAGGGGTCGAACACCCAGACATCGGATGCTGTTACCATTTGAGCGCGAAGTGCTCCTTCGAGGAGGGCGCTGCCCATTCTTCCGCAGCCTATAAATCCTATTTTCATAATTGAGCGATGTAGTGTTTTTTAGTATGTAATGATGGCGTTCACTGGCGTGTCGCCCAAAAGGTTTCGACCGTTGAGAAAGGTTAATTCGATCAAAAACGATGCAGCAATGAGATTGGCATCTAGTTGATTGATGAGTTTGATTGCGGCAGCTGCCGTTCCTCCTGTGGCCAAGAGATCGTCCACGAGGAGGACATTTTCTCCAGGGAGAATAGCATCCTTGTGAATCTCAACAACATTTTCGCCGTATTCAAGCGAATAGGCCATGCTGTGTGTCTGCCAGGGGAGTTTGCCAGCCTTGCGGATTGGGACAAATCCAGCCTCTAGATTCAGAGCAACAGGAGAGGCAAAGATGAACCCTCGGGCGTCGATCCCCACCACCTTGTCGATTTTCACATCCCCAGCGGTGGCCGTGAGAAGGTCAATGGAGTGACGCAGAAGAGCGGGATCGGACAGGATGGGCGCGATGTCTTTAAAGATGATGCCTGGTTTGGGGAAATCGGGCACATCGCGGATACCGCTACGGAGAAGCTCGGACGGGTTAGTCATGCGCTGGTCTTAAACGCTTGGCAGCTAACACCAAAGGTAAAAATGCCTTTGGGGTCACAATTTTTGGCGACGCGCAGCCAGCATGACCCATGACTACTTCATCTTGGCGGCGGCTCTAAGTGCCTTGATGGCAATGTCTGGCGAGAGCAACTCGGGCAACATGATGGCAGGTTGACTTGAATCCGCTGGGTAAATCAGATTCGTGGGTAATGACTTGCGATTAGCGCGAGCCATATCTTTTTTAATGGTTTCGTTTCCATCAGTACCATCGGCAATGACGACAAGGACGTTGAGTTCGTCGATGACTGCTTTGACTTTATCGGATGAGAAGACACGCTTCGCATTTTGTTGGCAGAGGAGTCACCAATCGGCGGTGTAATCCACCCAGACAATCCGTTTCTTTGCACGGTTTTGTTCGACGACGCCGGGATACCACGATGAGCCGCTGAGAGGTAGGATAGGTGCCCGTTCCTCGGTGGCGGATTTAGTCATGGTGAAGGCACCGGCGACAACGATGAGTGGGAATGCGTATCCCCAGATGTATTTTCGTGTTTTGGGAGTGATCGGTGTGGCAAATCTTCCATAGGCCCAGAAGGCTAGACCGGCGACAACGATTGCCATCAGCAACCATGAAGCTCCGTCCGTTCCTGTGATTTTGGCGAAGCTTTGGTAGAAATAGGCCGCCGTTGCGAACAGGGCAAAGGCCATGAGTTGCTTAAAGGTGACCATCCATGCTCCGGGACGCGGGAGTTTGTTGATTAGCTTGGGGAAGAACGCTAGCACGACATACGGCAGGGCGATGCCTAACGCAAATACGGTGAAGATAATCATCCCTAGAAAGGGGGGTTGCTTGAGAGTGTATCCCATCACCGAACCCAGAAAGGGACCACTGCAGGGGGTGGCGATCAAAGTGGTCAAGACGCCTGAAAAGAAGGACCCGGAATATCCTTTCTTCGACTGAAGTTCGCCACCGGCCCCCGTCAGGGACATTCCAATTTCGAACACGCCAGCCATGTTGAGGCCGAAGACGAATAGCAGCATAATCATGCCGGCAAGAAATACTGGGCTGGTGAGTTGTTCTCCCCAGTTAACATCTCGACCAAAGGCAAAAATAAAAGTGTAAATGATACCGGCTAAGACCCACATTGAAACGACAAGGCCGGACATGAAGACCAATCCGTGAATTTTTATTTTTTTAGGATCAGAGCCCGACTGTTGAGCAAAGCCCATGACCTTGATTCCTAGAACTGGGAAGACACAGGGCATGAGGTTAAGTAGGAACCCGCCGATGAAAATGAATCCGAGGGCGGTGGCCAAGTTGAGAGATTTTTCTTTGGTGCCGTCGAGCAGGATGTAGTCGATTTTTTGATCGGCGTCATAAAGCTTTGCAGCCTCCGCAATCATCTCTGATGTGGGGGCCGCTGAAAGCGATCCGTGTCCCCCGGAGGCATCGGCTGATGCACTGCTGGCGGCGACTTCGCCGGAGGTGGCGACTTTGATGATCAGTGCGGGGGATTGGTGATCCACATCAACAAGTAAACCTGTGAGAGTTTTTCCCATATTCACAGACGTGTTGCGGGGAGCCGTGATGGTGTAGTCGCCATCAATCTGTTTGATGGTTTGTTTTTTGTCGGCATCCGTTCCCGCCGCATCATCAATCAAATGAACCTTGCCCAGAGGCTTGTCGTTACCGGCTTTTGCTTTGAGTGTGAGGATGATGTCTGAGTCAGTCATTTCAGCCGAGATATCCCATAGATCATTTGTGATGGGAATTGAAGATCTAGCCTTCTTGAAAAATTCAGCTTGATCGCCAGCCGTTTGGGTTTTTTCTGCGATAGTGATGTTGGTGCTGAGTTCCTTGGACATCGGGGGGTCACAGCCTTTATCGTCGCAGAGTTGCCATGAGGGGGTGACGGTGATTTTGGCTTGGTCGCCGGGTTTGGCGCTGGCTGGCGTGGAGATGTCTGCGAGCAGCGAATACTCGCCATCGTAAACGTAAAACTGAGTTTCTCCATTGGTGTAGAGGTGAGGAGTGGGCCAGTGGAATTTTTTAAGTTCGTAGCCCTCGGGGAGTTCCCATTCAAACTCAAGCGGCAGACCTGGACCACCTGGGTTTTTGTAATACGCGTGCCAGCCCGCTGCGTGTTTCAGTTTGATGGCTACCGTGAAGGTTTCGCCGGGAGCCGTGGCTAAAGCCTCTGAAACGAGTGAAGTTTCGGTTTTTTCAGTGTCGCTGCCGCCAGCTAGGCTGTTATCGGCAAAAGGGTCAAACTGAGCATGAAGTGGCGTGAAGGCGACGGCAAAAGTGGCCGCGAGAGCCAGCAGCGTGGCATGGATTGGTTTCATAGTGGACATACGTTATTTGAGAGAAATGTATCGTGTTACAAACCTAAGAGCGGCGCTGGATCAATTTGTTCCGTAAAAATGTCACCTTGGTTGAAGGTGACATTAAATGAGGGGATCTGCTATTGAGCTGGATCGCAGTTTTCATTGACGCTCCCCTCGGGTTCGATGCTCACAGCTGTTACTGATGCAGGGAGAGGCTCGTTCATTTGCGGCTCCCAGATGTAGCGACGGAAGAGCACCTTGAGCGCGGCGGTGAGAGGCACGGCGAGTAGGGCACCAATAAAGCCGCCGAGTAGGATCGACCAGAACAGCATGGAGAAGATGACAGTCATCGGGTGAAGCCCTACCGAGTCACCTACGATTTTAGGCGCAGTGAGCAGTGAGTTGATCTGCTGCACGATAAAGAAAATGGAGCAGACGGCAGCCACATAAATCCAAGCATTCGTGCCGAGCCAGCCTTGGTTGATTTCCTGGCCGAAATGCACGTAGGCAATGATGCATGCGGGAATGAGGCAGATGATGTTACCGATGTAGGGGATGACACCGAGAATGGCCATGCACATGCCAATGACTAATCCATAGGGGAGGCCGAAAATCCAGAGTGCGATTCCGACAAGGATGCCATCGATAAAAGCAACGAGCATTTGTCCTCGGAAGAAAGAGATCAGATAGCCGTTGATCTCGCTCAGGGTTTCGATCACCTCGGATTTGAAATGTGAGGCTTTCAGCGGCACGTACTCGTGCCAATGGGATTTGATGCCAGAGCTTTCTTTGAGGAAATAGTAAAGGTAGATCGGCAGCATAGCAAAGCCGAGGATGAGGCCAAACATGCTCAGCAGCTTGGACGTGCCGCCTCGGACCCAACCTGCAGATTTAGCCACGATGTCGGCTGGCAGAAGATGAGCCAGCCGAGTGTCCTCGAAGGCGACGGCCTCGTCGCTAGGGGTCTCGGTGTTTTGGGTGACCAGTTCGTCGGTTGGCTTGGGTAGGGAGAGAGCCTTTCTTTGCTCCTTTTTCTCAGCGCGTTCCAGCCAATGCGTGATCAACGGGATCTCCTTGAGGCTGGTGCCTACCTGAACGATGCGGATACTTAGATCGGCGCGGTTTTTTTCATTACTGATCTGACTGACAATGGGAGGGATAATCATCCATGCAAAGACGGCAAGAATTACAAGAAAAGAGGCGAACACGGCAATGACGGACTTGAGCCGAGAAAGGCCTTTGACTTGTAGCCAGGTGACGAGAGGGTCGAGAAGATAGGCCGCTATGCCGGCCACGGCGAGAGGAACTAACACGGGCTGAAGCACGCCTAAAACTTGCCCTGTCAACCAGATCAGGCAGGCAAGAAGGAGGCCGATAATAAGAAAGGCTACTCCCGTGAGGGCGTTCCAAAGTGTCTTGCGCTGGAAGTTGGAAGGGTATCTCGGGGTCATGGATGGCAGACTAAATGAAATGCTCAAGATGGCGATGGTAAAATCCTGAGGAGATTGTATCGCTGTTGGACTGAGCTGTTATTTCCTCGTTAACTTGAGGATTCTGCGTGGAACCTCGATCAATAGCTTTGATTCGGCGATATCTGACGGGGCTACCATTAATTCGTTCAGGGAAAGCTTGCTCATGGAGCCGTAACGTTGAATGATTAACGCTTGGACTGTGGGGTGGTGCAGGTTGTAGGAGCCTAGCAATCGAGGTTTGCAGAGCTCAACCCCCGTGGCTTGTTTGTAGATTTTCCAGACGAGCTCCGAGCAGTAAACTCGATCTTCCGACCATTGGAAATAGGGGTCGTAATTTTTGCCTATCTGAAGTTGTCCGTATTGCCTGGCTTTGGCGATGTTGGTTGGAGTGATGTGCAAATTGGCATTTTTAAGCCGCATGGCGTAAAACGACCGAGGACACCTAGCGATGAATGCTTTAAGCGGTGTGGACTTCACCGGTTGCACAGCCTCGAGCACCCACGGGGCCCCCTGGTGAAAAAATACGATGCCTACGTGTGACCATCGTGAATTCGTAGCCGCTTTGACCGCTTTGGCTTGGGCATCGTTGGCTTCTTGAAAAACGATGTCGCCGTTTTGTAAATTGTAGGGGTTCTCCACCTTCAGTCGCTTCAGCCCGGCATGGGATGCCATGATCGTTGAGATCATGCAGAGAAGGAGGATGGTAGGTTTTCCAGTCATGGACTGGCACATCCTAGAGGTCGTCACGCTGGTCAGGCAAGCTTTCTTTCATTAAATTTTATTTATTAGACATTTCGCTCAGAGCTCCATTTAAAGCTGTGGGGCTAGTATCTGAGCGGCCACTCGCCGCGGTAGGGTCAGGGGGTTCCATCGCGATGGGGGGGCGACGATTCGGATGCTCTGCTTTTTGTCGTTTTTAATGACTCTGAGTTGTTCGCGGGCAAACCGGGTGTCGAGCACGTTGAGATTCGACTCATCATTGATGTAGAGTGATCGCGGGTCAAAGTTGGCCGAACCCACAGAGCTGAATAGCTCGTCCACCACCATGACCTTGCAGTGCATCATCGTGGGCTGGTATTCATAGATGTGGATGCCGGCACGGAGAAGTTTGCCGTAATATCCACGAGCCAGACTACGCACTGGCCAGGCATCGATGTGCTCGCCAGGCACTAAAATCTCAACATGCACCCCGCGTTTTCGCGCCGCGAGAAGCTGCTTCATAATCGAGTGGTCGGGGATGAAGTAGGAGTTTTTGATAACGATGCTTTTTCTAGCGGATGCAAATGCCTGCCTATAAAGGTGGGGGATGGTATAGAGCTTTTCCTTGGGCGATGAAATGAAGACCTGGGCCCGATGCTCGCCGGTGCGGTGCAGCACGGGAAAATAATCCGGCCCCGTGAGAGGCTTTCCTCCCGTTCCTGTCCAGTTATCGAGAAATGACCGCTGCACCTGGGCCACCACGGGGCCCGTGACTCGGTAATGGTCCTCCCTCCAGCGTCTGGGAGATTCGGCATTTCCCATCCAGGCATCGGCGATACCGCATCCTCCGATGTAACCGACACGCCCATCCACGACCATGAGCTTTCGATGATCGCGGGTGTTGTAGCGCAGGGGGTTCAGGATGGAGTAGGGGTGATAGAAAACGAGTTGCACTCCGGCAGCACGGAGGCGTTTTACATTTTTCTCACCAATATCGATTGATCCCGCGGAGTCGAGGATCAGATGGACTTTCACTCCATGACGTGCGCGTTCGCAAAAAGCTCCGACAAATTTGTAGGCGGCGGTGCCGTTGATGAAGGCATAGGTTTCAAAGGTGATGGTCTTTTCCGCGGAGTGGATCGAGTCGAGCATCGCCGTGAGGAAGGCGTCGCCATTGACCATGGTTGTTATTTGATTGCCACTTGTCCATGGGGTTTGAGTGGCGGCGGCAATGGCTTGGGTGAACTCCGGGCTATCGACAGCGATCGCTTTTTGAATCGGTTGACTGCGTGCGATACGAGTTCCCGGTGAGCAGGAAGAGAAAAACGCTATCCCGAAAGCCGCAGCGCAAAGAGAGCGAAAGAGGGAGGAGGGACGATGGGTCATTGATGTTTGCTAACGAGTGTTTCCTATTTTCAGGATGTAAGAGTGAGGGTGAGTAGTAGTAGAAGTATGATTTCAATTGGACTAACATATTTTAAATGGGCTAGCGGCTATAGGCAAGACTTAATCTTGAAGATTCATCCATAGAATTAGATCGCCCACTTTGGGGCTCGGGTTTTTACATTCATGAGATCCCGGGCGCGGCCCGGGGCTACGCTAGGTCGTCCCGTTGGGACTAAAAAGTCATGAGGTTACCTCTTATTTCTCACATTCCGGCGATCAGTTAAGAGTGGCATCAAAGTTGAAGTGGCTTCACGAAGTCGTTGAAGATGGCTGAAGCCAAGTTGAAAGCATCTGAGATGCGTTGAATCAATGCTGAGCATTGGTTGAATAAGCACCTGCGATATAGTTGAATGGCGAGTGCCACAACTTCAACGCACCGACAGGAGCTTTCAACCCGCTGAAGGCGAATTTAACAATCGTGTCTTTTCTAGGAAATCTTTATCTCCGGAATGTGTGTTATTTAAGTGCCATTACTCCATCTCTTAGTTGGCTTAGCCATCATTCCTTTGCCACTACTGCATACGGGTAGCGATGTAAATGCAGTGCCTGGCTCGTTTCGATTTCTCGTGAGGTTTGGCCGCGTGTTCCTCGACTTCAAATCCCGCCTTGATGAGGCACTTTTTAAATTTCGGGGCAGGCTCGGAAAGCCAGTAGCAAACACGACCATTCGGCGTGAGGATTTCCTGGATCTTGGCTAGGAAATGCGGGGAGTAGAGCCGCGCATTGCCGGCGGTGATCAGGTCGTCTGGGGTGTTGTCGATGTCTAAGAGAAGTGCGTCGTAACTGCTTTTGCGTTTGCTGGAAATAATATCGTAGAGATCGCCCTGAGTGATTTTAGTGCGAGGGTCTTCGAGTAGTGGCCCGTTATGCTCAACGAGAAACGTCCGGTTCCACTCGATCAAGGGCGGCATTAACTCGGCGACTTCCACCAAGGCTGGGCTGCCGATCACTTCCAGGGTCTTTTTAAGTGTGAATCCAAGTCCTAGACCTCCAATCAAAACCTTTGGGTGCTTTGGCCTAGTCGACTTTCCAGGAAGGAGTTCTGCACAGCCGATCTCGGCAAGCAGCTCCTCAGAGAAAGTCAGCGCCGTGCTCATTAAATCAAAGCCGTTGTACTTTAGAAAAAACTTTCCATCATGTTGATGCAGAGAGAAGACGGTGCCATCAGACATTTTTGACTCACCAAGCGTTACGTAAGGCTTCATAGCGGGAGCGTTCACTAAAAGGTTACAATGAACAAGCCTAGATGTGATCACTTCCTTCTTTTACGCTTAGTAATTTGCACTTCTTGAGGTATGTCATCGGCTGTGGATGCGATTGTGATTAAAGGAGCCCGTCAGCATAACTTGCAGGGGATCGATGTGGAAATCCCACGGGGGAAACTCGTGGTCATTACGGGGCCGAGTGGCAGTGGTAAATCGTCGCTGGCGTTTCACACGCTTTACGCGGAGGGGCAGCGGCGATATGTCGAGAGCTTGAGTTCTTACGCCCGGCAGTTTTTAGATCAATTTGACAAGCCCGACGTGGATTCTATCGAGGGACTGAGCCCGGCGATTGCTATCGAGCAGCGCAGTGGCGGCATGAACCCACGATCGACGATTGCCACTGCTACGGAAATTTACGATTACCTCAGGATTCTTTACGCGGCCGTCGGGGTGCCTCATGACCCGAGCACTGGAGAGAGACTGGAAAAAATGACATCTAAGGATATTATCGATATTCTGGCCAGCAAGCCCGAGAAAACCAAGGTGATCCTCCTAGCTCCTATCCCTCGCGAAGAAGCGGCGGATGTGAGTGTTTTACTCGCCAACCTTCAGCGGCAAGGATTTGTGCGTTTGCGGGTGAATGGCGAAATGATGGAGATGGATGAGGCAGAATCTCAATGGCCGAAGAAGGTGAAAACCTTGGAGGTGGTGGTGGATCGGCTCGTTATCAGAGAGGGTTCGATGAGCCGTTTGGCGGACTCTGTGGAGACAGCTCTGAGGATTTGTGGCAGCCAAGCAGTAGCATCGATCCTAGAGCCAGACGTCGAGGAGTGGCAGGAGATGTCATTTCTAACCAGCTACAGAAACCCAGCGACAGGATTTGAGTTACCAGCACTCACCCCGAAGCATTTTTCCTTTAACTCACGTAGCGGAGCCTGCCCTGCCTGTCATGGGCTCGGCACCGAACAGTCGTGCGATCCTGATTTAATTGTGCCGGATCAAAGTAAATCCATCGCGGATGGGGCGGTTCTTATTTGGAAGAGCAACAAACGCAAACAAAGCTGGCAGGGGAAAAAGATGGAATCGCTCGCCCAGGAAATGGGCGCTGATTTGCAGCTGCCGTTCAAGGATCTTCCCGAGCCGTTTAAACAGGCTCTTTTTTATGGGACCGAAGGCAAAGAGATCGAGACGATCTGGGAGAAGGACGGATTTAGTCGCCCTATACTGAAGCCGTTCGAGGGACTTTGTCGCACTGTTGAGCGGTTTTCACGAGAGAGCAAAAGTAATGCCGTGAGGCGGAGCATGAGTCGCTATATGACCGCTCGCCAGTGCCCTCGATGCGGTGGTCGACGGCTCAAGCCTGAGATCTTGGCGGTGACTTTGAAAAGTGGGGCGGGGGATGCGTCGTTGGGGATTGATCGATTTTGTGCCCTGCCTGTCGAGGACGCTTTACCTTGGTTAGAGGCGGTGGTTTTGCCGGATGATCGTAGCGCGGCATTGCGTGGAGTAGTCGATGAAATGGTCCGTCGACTTCGGTTTCTGGATGATGTCGGGCTGTCCTATCTCACGCTGGACCGTGCCAGCAATACGCTCTCGGGCGGCGAAGCTCAGAGGATCCGACTGGCCACGCAGATTGGAGCTGGTCTTTCGGGTGTGATTTATGTTTTGGACGAGCCTAGCATTGGATTGCATTGTGCCGATAACGCTCGATTGATCGCGGCGCTTAAGCGGCTTCGGGATATTGGTAACACCGTGGTGGTGGTCGAGCATGATGAAGATACCATTCGCGCGGCGGACTGGTTGATCGATATCGGCCCGGGTGCGGGAAGTCAGGGAGGACGATTGTTAGCGGCGGGAAAACCTGAGGAGGTGGAACGACAAGAGGAATCCGTCACTGGCCGTTGGCTGGCTGGAGAGGCTCAATTTGACCTCGTGCCTAGGGTGAGCGAAAAGTCCGGTGAACTCGTCATCCTCAATGCCCGGGAAAATAATCTACGAGGAATCGATGTGCATATTCCGCTGGGCATGATGGTTGCCGTCACGGGAGCCAGTGGCAGCGGTAAATCCACCTTGATCGATAATATTCTACGCAGGGCTCTAGCCCGTCACTTTTATCGAGCATCCAGCGCTCCTGGTGCGCATGACGGTATTGATGGAATCGAGCAACTGGACAAGGTAGTGGTGGTGGATCAAAAACCACTGGGCCGTAGCCCTCGCTCTAATCCCGCGACCTACACCGGCGCGCTCGATCTCATCCGCGCCTTGTTTGCCAAACTGCCGCTGTCGCGTCAGCGCGGATACAATGCTGGGCGGTTTAGTTTTAACGTCAAAGGCGGTCGATGCGAGCAGTGCCAAGGTGACGGAGCCATTAAGATCGATATGCATTTTCTCAACGACGCATACGTCACTTGTGATTCGTGCGGAGGAAAGCGCTACAATCGTGAGACGCTTGAGATCACCTATAAAGGTCGCAACATGGCAGATGTGCTAGCGATGACGGCGGGAGAATCGGCGCAGTTTTTTCAGAATGTGCCGAAGCTGAGTCGCATCTTGCAGTCGCTCTGTGATGTCGGGCTGGGTTACATTCATCTGGGGCAAGCGGCGAACACTCTCTCCGGAGGTGAGGCGCAGCGGGTGAAATTGGCAGATGAACTCTCACGCCCGAATAACGGCCACTGTCTGTATTTGCTCGATGAGCCAACCTCGGGACTGCATTTTAATGACGTTCAAGTTTTGCTAGGGGTTTTACGAAAACTTCGCGATGCCGGGAATTCTCTGGTCATCGTGGAGCATAATCTTGATGTGATCCGCGCCTCAGACTGGATCATTGATCTCGGGCCTGGAGGCGGGAAGCATGGAGGATTTATTGTCGCCGAGGGCTCGCCTGATGATCTGGCGGGGAATGCGGAGTCGATTACAGGGGAGTGGCTTGGAAGATGAATGGCTTCGGTTGCGCTATGTGAGGCGGGTTGAGTTTTTTTGCGAGGGATTGAACGGGGAATGGTAGGTTTTGTGAGAGAGCATGAAAGCGGAGTCAAGCCACCGCGGTCCGAGGGTAGCGAATGGTAGGCCTTCCTCCACCGGCACACTTTTAGCGAGGTTGCGGGGGTGGTCGAGGGAGCTTCCGGATCCTGATTAATGAGATTTGTTAGTTCCGCTACCTTGCCGCTTTGTTTGCGAACAACGATATCGTTGCCTAATGTCAGAGCGACTCCCTCGGAGTCATAACCACGGTATTCAAGTTTTTTGAGTCCGCTGATGAGCACGGTGGTAGAGCCTCGGAAGCAGCAGTTAGGGCCGATTTTGCAATTTTGGCCAATAACAACGTTGCCCGCAATGACGACGCCTGGGAGGATTTTTCTACCTTCGCCAACGTGAACGATGCCATCAATGTGAGCTGCTGGGCTAACCTCGCCGATATAGGAGGCCTCGGTCAGCATGGCGGATTTTTCCAAATCATTAAAATACTCATAATAAGCAATTTAAATAAAAGTCATAAACAATTGAAATGATTTGGGTAAGTCTCCGACATGCCCAAAACATCCTTTCACCTGCCAAATTTCAAGGAACAGCAAATTCTTGATCGCGTAGAAGTTATTCTCCTCGGTGATGATCCTCTTGACCGGGGGCACTTGCTATAAAGCTTCAGCCAGTTGAAGATAAGATGATTCCCCTCACCAAACATTCAGCTAAAGAGTTAGGAAACTTGCGCATAATGTGTCGAGAGATCCCTGATTGGATATGCTTAAAAGGACGCGATTATCCTTTGCCTTCACTCATCGCAATCATCATATTAGCCACCATTAGCGGAGTGGTTAGGGGGCAGCGTGACCTTGCCGCTTTTGCCGCTAAACTAACCCAGGCACAACTCCGAGCACTTCGAACCTATTATGGAAAAGACAAACGCTACCACGCGCCAAAAGAAACAACCTTCTATAGAATACTCACTCAACTCGATCCAGTAGCTTTTGAGAAAGTTCTCAGTCCGGATGAAGAAGCAAAGGGAAGCGCGAAAGATTTGGAAGAAGATGAAAAAATAGAGATGATGCATCATTTCTTTGCCCCCTTTTCTCACTCCGCGCGCCTTGGAATAATTCCGGAAAGAAGCGGTAGTCATCAGGCGTATTCTTTTCACCTTCTATGAAATACACGCTCACCCTCTTTCTGATCTTTTGCTTCTTGATTCCGGTCTCTGCTGCGCAGCAGCCCAATATCATCCTCTGCATGGCAGACGATCTTGGCTGGGGGAGTGTGGGCTACAATGGAAACAAAACCATCCAAACTCCCCACCTCGATGCCATGGCTAAAGAGGGTGTGCAGTTTAATCGTTTTTACGCCGCGGCTCCCGTGTGTAGTCCCACTCGCGCGAGTTGCCTGACAGGCCGTCATCCGTATCGTACCGGCGTCTTTTATGCCAACACTGGCATCCTTCGTCCCGAAGAAATCACCATCGCCGAACTCGTCAAACCACTCGGCTACGTCACGGGGCACTTTGGCAAATGGCACCTCGGCACGATGACTAATTCTGAGCCCGATGCGAATCGGGGTGGGGGGAAACATCCCGAACTCCTCAACCCACCGAACCTTCACGGGTTTGATGTTTATTTCTCCAGCGAGTCTAAAGTCCCGACCTGGGATCCGATGAGAATACCGAAGTCATTTAAAAAAGGTGGTAGTAAAAATTTTGGTTGGAATTTTATCCAGGAAGGTGAGGAGAGCAAACCTTACGGCACCTACTACTGGTCGCCGGAGGGCAAAGTCACCGACAACCTCGAGGGCGACGACTCCCGGGTCATCATGGACCGCGCCATCCCATTCATGGAAAAAGCCGCCCAAGAAAAAAAGCCATTTTTTGCCGTGATCTGGTTTCACGCCCCCCATCTACCCTGTGTCGCTGGCCCGAAATACGCTGCGATGTATGCTGACCAGGATTTTAAAATGCAGCAATACGCTGGATGTATCACCGCCATCGATGACCAAATCGGCCGGCTCCGCACCAAGCTCAAAGAACTCGGCATAAACGACAACACCATGCTCTTTTTCACCAGCGACAACGGCCCGGAAAATAACACACCCGGAGTTACCGGCCCCTACCGCTCCCGCAAACGGAGCCTCTACGAAGGTGGTGTGCGCGTCCCCGGGCTGATGACTTGGCCTGATGCCGTGAAAAAGCCGATGGTCACCAATGTCCCCTGTGTCACCTCCGATTACCTACCAACCATCGTCGATGCCCTCGGGATCAAATCACCGAAGAATCAACTCGATGGCACAAGCATCTTGCCACTTCTCCAAGGGAAAACATTCAAACGCTCAGCACCGATCGGATTTATCTCAACCAATCAAAAAACCTACAACGACGAGCAATACAAACTCTATCAGTCGGGCAAAAAAGTAGAGCTCTACGACCTCATCAAAGACCCCAGCGAAAAAAACAACATTGCCGCCCAGCACCCGGAAACCGTCAAAACGCTCCGTGCCGGATTCACCCAATGGCTCTCCACCTGCAAAGACAGCTTTGAAGGCAAGGAATACGGCACGAAGTCACTCGAAAAAGTCCCCCAACGCTGGCCTGGTGGAAGGAAGTGAGTGAGTGAGTTTACTCTTGCTAGCACTGGAGGATTTAACTTTCCCCCCAGCAGATAGAGCAAACATTGAAACTCGCACTGATGGCTCTCCCGTCATGGATCCCAGGTAAACGGCCACCCGCAGGCCAATGAGCCTGTGTTTGTTACCGAGGCTTTGACCCGAGAGATATACGACCAAATCAAATAAGCCAGAACGAATAAAAAAAGTTGCGTTGGTCTGGAGTGCTCCTCAGCGCTCGAAGCATGAAAACTGGGTTGTGTTTCTGACAACAGATCTCAAGCTCAGTGCTGAGAAAATCCTCGAAATTTACTCAAAGCGTTGGGCCATTGAGGTCTATTTCAAAGAAGTGAAGCAGAACTTTGGTTTTCTAGTTGAGCAAAGTGGAAAATACAAGTGACATACACCTCCGTGCATCTAGCTGCGGCGCGTTATTTATTGATCTTTGAGGCCATGCAGCGAAATGGAAGTATCAGCTTTGGAGAGCAGCGTGACTTGCTTAGCGGCAAGTTACTCATCATGTCATTTGCTAACCCATCTTTAGGAATTGTTAGGTCTCAAGTGCCTAAAAACTACTTTTTTTCGTAGTTTTTAAATCCAAACTCGTTCATAACCAGTGGTTTAGTTTTTAAAAAACGCGAATGTAGTGCCAGACGAAAAAGCGAGGCGACGTAAGTCCCTCGTAATAAGACTGTTAATTTTCAAGCTGTTAAACATGGGCTAGGGGTGTCGTGATGAATATTTATTTTCGATCTACTTGCACAATCTTAGAATGATGCGACGCTATCGTCATCAAAGATCAAGACTCTGTGAACAGCGCACCAGCCAGCATACATACCTTTGAACCTATGAGTCATGCCGGTGGCGCTGAGGAATCCTCGGCTTCGGATGCATCGGGACGTGATTGGCGCGCCTGGCTGGATCAAAACGGGTCTCGCATGCTCCTTTTTGCGCGTAACCAGACACGCTCAGCTGAGGATGCTGAAGATGTGTTTCAAGATGCTTTGGTGAAGCTCGCGCGCAAGGTCGAGGAAGGTAGCTTTGATGGTGGTCAGGAATCATGGAAGCCCTACTTATACACCGCGATTCGTCGACTCTCCATTGACCTCGGCCGGAAGAATGACCGGAGATCCAAGCGTGAAGAAAAATCAGAAGCCGACCGAAGAGGGCAAACAGGAGGTCTTGATGATCCATGGTTTGAGTCAAATTCATCCAGTCATGAGACCCGAAGTCTTCTGGAGGAAAACCTCAAATTGCTGCCTCAAAAATTCTCCGAAGTCATTGTTATGAAAATCTGGGGCGAACGCACCTTTGCTGAAATTGGCGAAACTCTAGGCGTTTCTTTAAACACAGTCGCATCTCGGTATCGCTATGGACTTGAACGCCTTCGTAAAAGTCTTTCATCATCACGACTCCTTGAAGACCTCTGACCATTGTTTCTCCTCTGGATTTTTCAACTTTATATTTCCAGCTTTATATTTCCAACTTTTCATCTCAGGAACTTTCACCATCGATAAGTTAACTTTGCCTCAAGCAAAACCCATACACTACACGCCACCTATCATGTCAAATAGCATGGAACATAATCTCGACGAAGAACTTCGAGCGATCGAATCAATGCTCGCCTACCTCTCTCCGCGCACCATCCCTGAAGCGATGTTTACTCGGACTGAGCAAGCGATGGATTTAGGGAGCGATTTTTCTGAACAAGAGGATTTCAATCACTCTGATTCAGGAGATTTAAATGGACTTGAAGTTCACCTCAGCCATTTGTCTCCCACCACGATGCCTGATGATATGCTCACCCGCATGAGTCAGGCGATGGATCGCTGGCATGAATCTGCGCCCGAAGATGAGAAAGTGCTGGCTTACACAACGAGCCCACGCCGGTCCTCACCAATATTCAGCAGAGGCATGCTCTCTGCCGCTGCTACTGTGGCCGTATTAGGGGCTGTGACAGCTTTGGTGATGTCGCCTCCGGCAACATCACCAAAAAGCAATTTCGCCGATAGTGGCCAAAAAACGCCAGCTTCTGATATGAGGACGCCCGCATCGAGCGATATAGAAGTCTCGCAGCATGCGAGTATTAGCTCAGAAAACTTAAGCCACAAAGTAACAAGCACAACTGACCGAGGAGTCATTCTCTCTGATTACAACGAACCGCTACGCTGCATTCGTGTTGACTACGTCGATCAAGTCAAGGGAGTTGATGCTCACGGGCGCCATATCGTAATCAAAACACCAGGGATCGATTATTTATTAATCCCAGTGGTGACAGACTAGATCTGTTCTCGATGACTTCCTGTTTTTTTGAAACAAAATCACTCAGAGTTCACGCTTTTACGGTGAGACGATGCTTGGTGTCATCAGGTACATCTTAAGCAACAAATCTCCCAACCTCACAAAGATAACCAGATCATGAAACTCATCTCTAGCTCTCCATTGAATTTAACCAAGTCACACACGAGGCGTTTGGCTTCAGTGGTCGCTGTCACAGGCATCGCACTAGCGCACCCCTTGCTCGCCGTTGAAAGCACAGCCGACGATGTGGATGCTAATCAGCTCAAAGCAAAAGGAAATCAGGCTGAGCAAGTAGCCAAAGAGGCACCTAAACCTCAAGAAAAGAAAGCGTTCCTGGGCCTCGGTGGAGCGCCTGTTTCAAAAACACTCTCGCTTCACCTTAAACTTGATCAAGGGAAGGGGCTTACTTTGTTCCATATTATACCTGATTCCGCCGCCGCTAAAGCCGGTCTACAACCTCATGACATCATGACTTCTTTTAATGGGAAACTGATAGGTTCTCAGCAGGATTTACGCAATGCCATGGTGGGGTGCAAACCCGGCGATCAAGTAAGTATACGGTTTATTAACAAGGGGACACTCAAAGAGAAAAAAGTAACTCTCGGCGAAAGACCTGGTCACCTTAAGCTTAGGGCTGGTGGGCAGGGTATCAATCCACGCTGGATGTTTAAGGGACTTGGCGCGCAGGTGCCAGAAGCCGACAGAAAACGCATGGAGGCACAGATAAAAGAGCATATTGAAAGACTACAAAAACAAATCAAGGGTGCTGGCGCTATCGAGATCCCTCAAAAAGGGAAGGGTGCGCCCCGAGGTGAAATGGTGGAGTTTGGATTTCAAATGAATGCAGCCACATCAATAACCATGTCTGATGATGAAGGCTCGATCAGCTTGATGTCCAGAAACGGTAAGAAGGAGATTATCGCGAAAGATAAACAAGGCGAGGTCGTGTTCGAAGGCCCTTATAATACGGACCAAGACAAGGCCGCCCTGCCTGACGATATCTCCAAGCGAGTCGAGAATCTTAACCTGGATAGCAATATCATTGAGTTACAGATTAAACCTGCACAAGCGGCTCCGCTTTCTGAGCCCAATGAAGATGAGCATGCGCAGTAATCTATGATGGGGCAGCTGCCGTTAGGGCTGATCTGCCACGGCGATACTCAGGCCGGACAACAACGGCTGGCACCTAGAGGCTGTGGCGATGAAAAATGCGGTCCAGCACAGGGAAAAGGGAAAAACAAAGCGAAAGGCAACTGTCCTCAGCCAAACGCCAACTGCGGGGGGAACTGCTAAAGGTCACTCTTCTCAAAAGCTGTCAGCATCATGGTCGCTTTTTCGGCAACGACATCATCTCTGGATCGGCTGAGCTTTCTGAAGACGTAGCCACCCCGTTTCAGCTCAGATAGAAGTTGAGGCTCTTGGGTGAATTTGAGTAAAATATCCAGAATTTCCGATTGCACACTCGGCTGTGAAGTGCTGAGGATTTCGATCAAAAACGGGATGCTGGGTTTTGCCGCAGGAGCGATATTTCCCGAGCAAAGCGCGGCCCATAGTTCATGGCTCGCTTTCATTGCCCGGGGTTCTTTGCGCGATACCAAATTCTCAAGCATCTTAGGCACCTTTTTATCGGTGCCTGGGTTGGCCTTAAATTGATCCCAAGGGACCTCGCGTAGTTTCATCCAAAGTGAGTCTGCCATGATCTTGAGTAAGTTGAGTGTTATATTTCCTTATCTTATCTTTCCAGCACGATCACGCACTCGAGGTGCCTTGTCTGAGGGAAGAGGTCGAAAGGTTGCACCGCCGTGAGTTTGAACCCGGCTGTGAGAAACTCTTTGAGGTCGCGCATTTGAGTGGCAGGATTGCATGAAATATACACCACTTTGTTGGGCCCAAAGTTGAAGAGCTGATCAAGAAACTCCTGATTGCAGCCTTTGCGTGGGGGATCGATCACGACGGTGGTTTCAGCTGCCGGGAAAGTGATCTCGTCAAAAATAGCTTCTGCGCTGGAGGCGAGGAAGGTGGTGTTGGTGATGCCGTTGAGTTCCGCATTGCGCCGTGCCCAATCGGCAGCTGTTTCGGAGACCTCCACACCCGCTACTTTCTCAAATTTGTGAGCGAGGCATAGTGAAAAGAGTCCGGAGCCGCAGTAGGCATCGACCAGATATTTTGATCCGCATGACGATGCCTGCTCGGCGACATAGCCAGTGAAGGCTGGCAAGATGAATGGGTTGTTCTGGAAGAAGTCACTAGCCAAGAAGTTAAACTTAACCTCCCCATTGTCGGTGCTGACCGTTTCGCTGATGGTGTTTCGATGATTGGTTTCTACTCGTCCCTCAGTGGCGCGAAGAAGTATGGTGGCATCCCTTTTGTAGGCTTTGGCATTGGCGCGGGTTTCTTTTCGAATGCGAGGCAGGGCTTTGTTGATTTCATCCATGGCGATCGGGCAGCATTCCACATTCACGAGGTGACTGCGTTGACCCGCGAGGAGAAATCCAATGTCGCCAATTTTGCCATCGCGAGGACGTTTGAAGTGAGGTGTGATTTTTGAGCGATAGCCCCATTGCTTGGGCGAAGCGATGGCGGGGGAGACCTCAGCATGAACACCTGCCATGTGCTCGAGCAGTTCCTCCACCTGGCGGGTTTTCCACTCGAGTTGTTTATCATAAGCAAGATGCTGGTATTGGCAGCCTCCGCATTTGCCAAAGAGGGCGCACTGTGGCTCGACTCTGTCAGGGGAGGGCTCGATGACTTTGACAAAATCGGCCTGACTGTGGCTCTTGTCATTTCTGAAGATGCGAGCGAGCACTTTTTCGCCTGGTAGGGTATGAGGCACAAAAACCACCCATCCTGGGCTATCGGGATCCGCATCCTCCAGCTTCACCCGGGCAATACCCACACCAAGGTTACTGAGAGTGGAGATCTCCACCTCAATTTCCTGATGATATTCAAAGGGATAGGGTTTGAACTTTTTAGGCTGTCGCATGCGGAGGGTTCTATAAGGGAAACGCCAAATACCAAACTCCAAATACCAAAAAATGGGGGAGCGTGAGCTTAACCGCGAAAGGGGCGCTGCGCTTGAATTTTGAATGTTGAGTTTTGAATGGCTTGGATTGATTAATCAGGACGTGAATTCATCATTCTACATTCACTATTCACCATTCGAGCGAAGCGACTGCCTGCGGCGTTCAACCAAGAATTAACAGAATTAACAGAATTTTCTTGGGTTGCGTGCTTGGGTGATGCCTGCGGCGCTTACCGCGAAAGGATGCGAAATGCGCGAAGTTGATTATTCCTTGGGTTGATGCCTGCGGCGCTCGACAGGATTGACGAGGTTTTTTCAGGCTTTTCTTGGGTTGATACTTCATTTTTTGAACCACGGATGGCACGGATGGCACGGATTTTTTTGCGTGGCCTGCCACGTGAGGCTTCGCCTTTTTACGTGGGGTTTTTTAATATGGAGTGGAGAGTTGCCTCGTCCACTCGGCTGTGCGGATATGCAACTCTTCTCCTCCGTCGAGTTGATGTAAGATTGTGCGCTCCAGTCTCCGACTGCCTATCGGGCGTTGTGCTGGTTTGGCTTTTAGTGTTTTGATCACTCAGGATGTGAGGTCAAAATTCACCATTCAAAATTCCTACTGCATCCCATCCAGAATTTCGATCCTCTGCCGGATGAGCTTGATCTCGGCTCTGGCGTGGTCTCCGTCTGTGATCGCAAATACTTATTGACTATTTGCGAAATCCGCACATAGTGCACCCATGATTAAGAGTTTCTCCTGCAAGGAAACCGAAAAAGTCTGGAATAACACCTTCTCAAAAAAACTGCCCTTCGACATCCAGACTGTAGGATTGCGAAAGCTCCGCCTCATCGAGGCGGCAGCGGAACTCAACGATCTTCTCATCCCTCCTGGCAACAGGCTTGAAGCTCTCAAGGGCGATCGCAAGGGGCAACACTCCATCCGTATTAATAAGCAGTGGAGGATCTGCTTCATGTGGAAAGGAAACCATGCCGAGAACGTTGAAATCTGTGACTATCACTAAAAAACCTAAAAAAACAACTCAACCACCAACTATTATGACAAAGCGCATTCAAGAACCAACCCCTGGTGAGATCCTGCTCAAAGATTTCCTAGAGCCCATGGGTATTAGTCAGTATAGGCTGGCAAAAGATACCGGTATGCCACACAGCCGTGTTTCACGACTGATTAAGAGTGAGGTAGGTATCACGGCAGACACAGCTCTGCGTCTGTCCCGCTACTTCGGCACCACGGCACAGCTGTGGCTCAACCTTCAGAGCAATTACGAACTCCGCACCATCAGTCCTGAAAAACGAAAGGAACTCGATAAAATCCCCTGCATCACAGCCGCCTGATGCTGCTGTGGGAAACTGACCGGATTTTGCTTGGGTTGATACTTCAATTTTTTTGAACCACGGATTGCACGGATGGCACGGATTTTTTTGCGTGGCCTGCCACGTGAGGCTTCGCCTTTTTCGTGGGGCTGTTAATATGGAGTGGTGGCTTCCCCTAGCTGTCAGACTGCCTATC
>Ga0256845_1000725_pt1 | contig 29291 bp, 27 predicted proteins | sample RiftiametaG_FD_189101 | JGI IMG/M metagenome (GOLD analysis project Ga0256845, IMG submission 189101) | Tube worm associated microbial communities from hydrothermal vent at the East Pacific Rise, Pacific Ocean - Riftia | ecosystem: Host-associated > Annelida > Integument > Unclassified ...
ACTTGATGAACAAAAATTCCTTATAGATTTTAACGAAAAAGGGGAAAAGATCATAGATACTTCAATAGTTTCACTTGAAATGGAGAAGTAGATTTCAGTATTCAGCTGACTTCTGACTTCTGATTGCTGCTAACTACTTGCTTCTGACCTCTTAATTAAGAATTTAGAATTCAAAATTCAAAATTCAGAATTGAGAACTCCCCTTCAAATTTAATTTGGATAATATCTTGAAAAAAATGCCGGTGTTATTTATAATATATATATGAATACCAAAGCGAGGATTGAAGAGGAAAAACTTAACAATATTCTGAACCCGAAAAAAAGTAATCGTGAGTTTAAAGTAACAGTCAGATTTCAGAAACATCTTTCGAAAAAATATGAAAAAGCAGTGGAACTCGCTAAAAAAAATCCATACTTCATGGATGAAGGGTCGGGAGATTTCTACAGGATATATGTAAGTTTTTATCCGGAGGATGTTGACAGACTTTTTGAGCTTTTCGAGCTTGTAAAGGATCAGGAGACAACAAGAATATATTTGAATAATAAACTTATACCTTATATTCAGGATCTATGGCTATTTCTTATGTGGTTTTACAGAGTAAAATAGTTTGGAGCTTATAATTTTACCCAAATCTCTTGACTTTTAACCATTATTAAATTATATTTTCATTTTGAGGAGGAACTGATGAAAAAAATTCTTTTCACTTTATTCATACTCGTATTTGCAATATTTTTTATTCTTAATTTTTCCGGTTGCAGTAAGTTGAAGGTCTCTAATTTAAGTGCAAATAAACATCTTAAAGAGGGAAATAAATTTTATGTTCAGGAAAAGTTTAAAAAAGCATCTGATGAATATGAGAAAGCTTTAGAAATGAATCCCGAACTGAAAGTAGCTTATCTTTACCTCGGTACAAGCTATTCATCACTTTATAAGCCTGGGAAACAGACTGATAGAAATAAAGAATACGGAGAAAAAGCCATTAAATATCTTCATCTTGCCGAAGAGTTTCAACCCGACAATGATGATGTTGTTATTGCACTTGGTAATATGTATGACAAACTTGGCAATTTTGAAGAAGCTGAAAAATATTTTTTAAAAATTCTTGAAAAATCGAAAGATGATCCGAAAGCATATTATACATTGGCAAATTTTTATGCACAGAATCAAAAGTTTAAGAAAGCCGAAGAGATGTATAAAAAGAGAATTGAGCTTGATCCCGAAAATTCGACAGCTTACTATTTTCTTGCTTCATATTTGCAGAATTACAGAGCATGGGATAAGGCGATTGATGCACATAGAAAAAGAATTATTTGCATGACTAATCCCGCACTCCTTGAATATTATAAAAAAATTGATGAGATCAGATCCGGAATACAACGGGTATCGGATATTGAGAAATATATCAGAAATGTTGAAAAGAACAAAGCAATTCCGGCGGAACAGAAAAAAGAACTTCTCGCATCAAAAAAAGAGGAACTCAAAAAATATCCTTCGCTGAAAGAAGCTATGAAGCAGATAGAAGATATTCAAAAAGAACTTGATGCGTTGATGGCACAAGAAGAGCAAAAAATGATTAATCTTAGTCCCGAAGAAAAGATGAAGCTTGCCGAAGCCTACTATTCACTTGGAGTTGTTTACTGGAATAAAAGTTATCAGACTCCGGTTGAGGAAGCAATCCTCCCGAAAGTAGAAAGAGAAGCTGCTATAAAGAGCGGTTTCAAAGTTCTTGAAATGGCAATCAAACTTGCTCCCGAATATCCTAACCCTTACTCATATATGGGTCTTTTATGGAGAGAAATGACAAAGATCAATAAAGCAAAAAGTTCTGAATATATAGCAAAAAATAAGGAGTTCAACAAAAAATTCAAAGATATTTATATAAAGAAAAGAAAGAAAGAAGCATATAAGAAGCAGCTTGAAGAGTTGGAAAAACAATAATTGCTTTTAAGGATAGTTTTAAAGAGTTAAAATGAGTGATGATAAAGCCGTTAAAGCCCTCCGCAAAAAAGATGCAGAGGGCTTTTATCTGAAAACCCGCAAAAGGATTTTTGCATGGATGAAAAACGGTAAGCTGAACAGAAAAACAGGAAGATGGACCGATGATTTTATTGAATATCTTCTCGTTTTTCCTGATCTGATACATTTAATGATCAAATTGTTTACAGACAGAGAGGTATCTCCCAAGATCAAGGGTTATATTGTTTTCGGACTCGCTTATCTTATATCTCCGATAGATTTCATTCCCGATTTTATTCCGGTTGCAGGTCTGATAGACGACCTCCTTGTTTCGGTTATAATTATAAATAAGATAATTAATTCGGGAGACCAGCTTACTTTGGACAAGATAAAGCTTTATTGGGCGGGTGAGTCTGATGTTTTTGAGAAAGTCCGGGAGATAGTTTTGATGATCAATGATGTATCTTCCCGAATTCCGGGTTCATTTGTGAATTTTTTAAAAAGAAGGAAATAGTTTATATACTATACTCGTTGTCTATTATATTCTTAATTGAAATTTTGAAAAATTGATCTTTGATAAGTTTTTCAAAGTGTTCCCATAAACCTGCAGTTATACATGTTTCGCCTAATAAACAACCCATATTTTTTGTGCATCCCGATATATTGAGACTCTCTTCATAAGCATCAAAAACCATTGAAATGTTTATTTCCTCCGGTTTTTTTGCCAATTTATATCCGCCGAATTTCCCTTGTATGCTTTTAATAAGACCTGCTCTTTCGAGAGGGCCTGCAAGTTTTCTTAAATATTTCGGGGATACAAGCATTTTCTCTCCGAGAACCTCAGTATTTATCTTATCATCTTCCTCTCCGAGAACGACCATCATTCTAAGTCCATATCTTATTTTTGTGTTTATTTTCATAGCATTAGACTATAAATATTTTTTATAAAATTGTCAAATTTAAAGAATTCCCTTTAAACTCACATTTTGATGTGATTGACTTTTAACGGGAAAACACTTATATTTCATCAATGAAAATTTTGAAAATAGTACTCCTGATAATAGTCGTTGTTGCACTTCTCTATTTTTTCTTTAACAATCTGGACCTGGCGGAAGTTGCAAAGATAATAAAAGATATAAATCCGATATATCCTGTGGTGTTTTTACTCGGTCTTTTCTTTCAGTTTTTTATAAGAGCTTACAGGTGGAGGATAATTCTTTCTCCTTTTAAAAAAAGCATTTCGATCTATTCTCTTTATAACTATATTGTTATAGGTTTTTTTATTAATTCGATTGTTCCAGGGCGGCTTGGAGAGCCTGCAAGAGGAGTCCTGCTTGCAGGAGAGATCGGGATAAAAAAGAGTGAAGGATTAGCATCGGTTGTTCTTGAAAGAATGATAGATTTTTTAATGATAATTGTTATATTTTTCTTATCGTTGCTTTTTTTGGAAAAAACAGATTCTCCAATATTTGTCAGTTTAAAAAAGGGGGCGATAGTTCTGTTCCCGATAATAGTTTTTATCTTTTTTCTGTTTTATCTTATCAATATAGAAGGTATGTCGGGATTTGTGGAAAAACTTATAAAATTAACTTCAAAACCCCTCCCTTTGAAATATAGAGAAAAGTGGATAGAATCACTCGGAAATTTTTTAAAAGGTCTTAAATTAAAACTTTCAGCCTGGAATTATATAAAACTCCTGCTTTCTTCTCTTCTGGTATGGATGTGGTTGGTCCCCCTTTACTGGTTCCTTATGAAAGGATTTGCGTTCGGGAGCGGAGTGTCGGTAATGCAGACAGTTCCCTATTTCAGTATAATAGTTGTTTCAGCGGCTATTCCTACTCCCGGAATGACCGGCAGTCTTGATGCTGCATCTAAGCTCGGATTAATGGAGTTATACGGATATACCGGTATTACAACTAATCAGGCGGGAGCATTTACCCTTCTCGTCCATGTGCTTATACTTATTGCGATTTTAATACCCGGGATAGTTGCAATTAAGATGAAGGGGTTGAAAATTAGATCAATTTTAGGTATTACTGAGAGAGATGAAGTGTCCTGAATGTCAAAATTTTGAAGATAAGGTCATAGAGACCAGGGAAAGTAGAGACGGAGTCTATATCAGGAGAAGAAGAGAGTGTTTAAAATGCGGTAAAAGGTTTACCACTTATGAAAAGATAGAGGAGATTCCCTTAATGCTTGTTAAAAAAGACGGTAGAAGGGAAGTTTTTGACAAAGACAAGATCCGAAAAGGACTCTACAGAGCAGTTGAGAAAAGACCTATTCCGGGGAAACAGATCGAACAAATTGCAAATCAGATAGAAGATGTAGTAGCGAATTCAGAGAAAGAGTTCTCGACCAAGATGGTGGGAGAGCTTATTATGGAAAGATTAAAATCTCTTGATAAAGTTGCATATGTGAGGTTTGCGTCCGTCTATTTTGATTTCAGGAGTCTTGAAGAGTTCATGGCCGAGCTTCACAACCTTTTAAAGAAGGAGGATTAAATGGCAAAAAAGAATTATCCTTTTTTTGAAATAGAGACGAGAGATAGTTTTACATCGGGGATCAGTACAAATCCTGATTGGGAACCTATCACAAATATACTTGAAACGGAAAATTCCGTCATCATTGAGATGGAATTGCCGGGAGTGATCAGAGAAAATATTTCAATATATCTTGAAGATAACAGAGAGTTGATCGTTAAAGGTGTTAAAAAACAGCCGGATACGGAAGGATTGGAAACGACTTTTTACCTTTTTGAGAGAAAATTCGGAAGTTTTCATCGTAGGATCTTTATTGATATCCCTATCGACGGGGAAAAGATAAATTCCTATATTGAGAACGGTGTACTTATAATTGAGATTCAGAAGAAGAGTATTGATAAAATATCGGTCAATATTAAATAGGGAGACTGAAAATGGCTGAAGAGAAAAAAAGCAGGATAAAAAGTATTGATAAAAAAGAGATAAAAGATGAGAAAATGGATATTCCGGATTCTTTGCCGGTTTTGGTTCTCAGAGATATAGTCGTTTTTCCTTATATGATCGTTCCTCTTTATGTCGGGCGTTTAAAATCAAAAAGAGCTGTGGATAAAGCTTTAAAAAGCGACAGGATGATCTTGTTGCTGACGCAGAAAAACGGTGAAGTTGAAGATCCTGATCCTAAAGAGATGTACAGAGTGGGTACTGTCGCATTAATTGTAAGGATGCTGAAACTTCCTGATGGAAGAATGAGGGTCCTTGCCCAGGGAATTTCAAGAGCGAAAGTTAAAGTCATCAAAGATGAAGGTAATATAAGGATTGCAGATATAGAGTTGCTGGAAGATAAGGATCCTAAGAGATTATTAATAAAGGATAAAGCACTCGTAAAAAATGTCCGCCAAAAATTTGAACAGACGGGTAAACTGGGGAAACAGATACCGAGTGAAATATTTGTTATTGTTGAAAATATTTCAGAGCCCGGGAAACTTGCCGATATTATTGCTTCAAATCTTGACCTTAAAATTGAAAATTCCCAGAAGATTCTTGAAGAAGAAAGATCCATGGCGAGATTACAGAATGTCTATGATTTTTTAAATTATGAACTTGAACTCCTGAATATTCAGAATCAGATTAATTTGAAAGCTCAGGGAGAGATGGATAAAAATCAGAGGGAGTATTTTTTACGTCAACAACTTAAAGCCATTAAAACAGAACTTGGGGAAGGCGATGAGAATGAGGATGAGATTAAGGGGTACAGGGAAAAGCTCGCCAAGAAAAAAATCCCTTTAGAGGCAAAAAAGGAGATCGAAAAAAATATTGAAAGATTAAAAAAGATGCATCCGGAGTCTGCTGAAAGTACTGTCGTAAGAAATTATCTTGATTGGATGCTTGATCTTCCCTGGAGTATCTCTACGAAGGATAATTTGAATTTATCGAGAGCGAAAAAAATACTTGATCAGGATCATTATGGATTGGAAAAGGTAAAAGAGAGGATTCTTGAATATTTAAGTGTGAGAAAATTGACTTCCAAAGCAAGCGGTCCGATCCTCTGTTTTGTAGGACCTCCCGGAGTGGGGAAAACCTCTCTCGGCAGATCTATTGCGAGAGCATTGAATAAAAAGTTCGTCAGAATATCTCTCGGTGGTGTAAGGGATGAGGCTGAGATTCGTGGTCATAGGAAAACCTATATCGGGGCTTTACCGGGAAAAATTATACAGGAATTGAAAAAGGCAGGATCTGATAATCCTGTATTTATGATGGATGAAGTGGACAAGATAGGAACTGATTTCAGAGGGGATCCTTCTTCCGCACTGCTTGAAGTCCTTGACCCCGAACAGAATAACAGTTTTACCGATCACTATCTCGGTGTACCTTTCGATCTTTCCAAAGTGTTATTTATTACAACCGCTAATATGATGGAACCTATACAGCCTGCATTCAGAGACAGGATGGAGGTTATTCATATTCACGGTTATACGGAAGAGGAAAAAGTAGAGATAGCGAAGAGGCATCTTATTCCGAGACAGATCAAAGCCAATGGATTGAGCAAGGATCTGATAGAATTTACGACCGGAGCCATAAAAAATATTATAGCTCAAAATACAAGAGAAGCAGGTGTCAGAAATCTTGAAAGAGAGATCGGAAGTATCTGCAGAAAGGTTGCCAGGAAAGTTGCATCGGGTGAAAAAAAATTGTTTAAGATAACGGTAAAAAATCTGGAAAAATATACAGGTCCTCCTAAACTTTTCAGAGATCAGTTACTCGAAGAGGATATGGTTGGTGTGGCTACCGGAATGGCATGGACCCCCTATGGAGGAGATATTCTTTTTATAGAAACAAAATTAATACCGGGAAAGGGAAACCTGATCCTGACAGGGTCGCTGGGAAAGGTTATGCAGGAGTCGGCAACTGCGGCGTTAAGTTTTCTTAAATCAAAATCAAAAGATATATCAATAGATAAAAAGAAATTTGAAAAGAATGATATTCATATTCATCTTCCCGAAGGAGCTATACCGAAAGACGGCCCTTCTGCGGGAGTTGCTCTTACAACGGCTTTGACCTCGGTTTTTTGCGGGGTTAAAGTGGATAGAAAAGTGGCAATGACCGGAGAGATAACTCTAAGAGGAAGAGTACTGCCTGTCGGCGGTGTTAAAGAGAAAGTTCTTGCGGCGAAGAGAGCGGGAATTAAAAAGATAATTCTTCCCGAAAAAAACAAAAAGGATCTAAGCGAAATAAAAGAGGGATATCTGGCCGGGATTGATTTTGTCTTTGTAAAAAGCATTGAACATGCCGTTAATGAAGCATTGATCGGAAAAGTTTTTAATGAATGAAAAAGATTTCGTTGATTTAATTAAAGAAAAATTTAAGTTTTCTTACGGGGACGGGATAGGGGATGATTGTTCGGTAACGAGAACAGGAGGTGTTTACCAGCTTATAACGACGGATATTCTTATAGAAGGTATTCATTTTGACCTCGGATATTTTTCCCTTATGGAAGTGGCGTTAAAGTCGATAGGTGTAAATCTTAGTGATATAGCTGCAATGGGAGGAGAGGCAAAATATTTTTATTTAAGTGCAGGTTTCCCGAATCAATTTTTCGATAAAGGAGTTGAAGAATTTTTCAACGGTATAGAGTCCGGTTGCAAAAAATGGGGAGTTGAACTTGCGGGCGGAGATATTTCCAAAAGTGATAAACTTGTGATCTCGATAACAATGATTGGTGAGTCCGATAAACCTGTAATGAGAAGTAGTGCGAAACCGGGTGATCTTATCGGTATGACCGGACTTACGGGAGAATCATATATCGGGCTTCAAATTTTAAAAGTGGGGAAAAATATTAAGCGTTTTATCAAAAGACACAAAAATATAGAGCCGGAATTGCAAAAGGGTCTGATATTGAAAAATTATGTTAATTCGATGATAGATGTTTCGGACGGGCTGTTAATGGATCTTGAAAGAATTCTTAATGCATCGGGGATTGCCGGATGCAGTATTGAATATGATAAAATTCCGGTTGATAAAGAGATGAGAACAATCTGCGAGAAAGAAGGAATTGATGAATATAGAGCTGTTCTTTCAGGAGGAGAAGATTTTGTTCTTCTCTTTACGATCTCGGAAGATCGAGAAGCATTAATGCGAAAAGAAGAAACGGACTATTTTATTATCGGAAAGATTTCGGATGAATCCGGAATAAGAGTGACTGACAACGGTAGGAGTCTGGATTACATAAAAACGGGATTCGATCATTTTGAAAATCCGGTCTGAAAATCGAATTGACTTTTTAATTGGAATAATGTATAAAGCAGTTTAATTATGAGAAAGATTATCATTCTATTTTTTATCCTAATTGTCATAAACGGGATTTCAATCCCTTCTCAAGAGGAATTAGTTAAGATTGAGGTGAAGATTTCTCCGACTTCTATTAAACAGGGTGAAGAGGGAGAATTGTCATTGAAGATAACTCCGGTTCCCGGGATTAGAATATCATCAAATCCGGATGTGAGAATTAATTTTGAACAGAATGATAATCTTCAGTTTTCCAAAACTTTTTTTACCGGATCGGAACTTGAATTTAAAACCATAAAAGAAAAAAATGTGATATTTTATCAATTTGACGACAAAGAAAAACCGATCCGATTTAAAGTAAAAGAGAGTTCTCTGCTGGGTAAACAGAGAATAAAAGGTGAAGTAGTTTATACGGCTGTCTTTGAGGATAACTGGTCTGTAAAGACTTTTCAAAAATTCAATGTTTCATTTTTCTCAAGAAGAAACAGAAATTTGAAAAAATGATTCTTTTCTTCCATAATAAATCTTAATATAAAAGGAGCGGTTTCATGGATATATTTAAAAAGTGTTTTGACTACACAAGAGCTGAAGAGGCAAAAAAATCAGGGCTCTATCCCTATTTCACCGAAATAGAGAAGGTGAAGGGTGATAATGTCTGGGTTGACGGGAAAAAAATATTAATGGTCGGATCAAATAATTATCTGGGACTTTTTGATAATGAAGAGATAAAAAAAGCGGCTATTGCTGCAGTCGAAAAATACGGCTCCTCAACATGCGGATCAAGGTTTCTTAACGGAACATATTCACTGCATGTAAATCTTGAAAAAAAGATTGCGGATTTCATGGGTAAAGAAGAGGCTCTTATGTTTTCGACCGGATTCCAGACGAATCTCGGAGTAATACCGGCTGTTGCGGGAAGAAATGACATAATAATAATAGACAGAATGGTTCATGCCTCTGTTATGGATGCGGTAAGATTATCATTTGCAGAAATAGTTAAATACAGACACAATGATATGAAAGAACTGGAGGAAAAGTTAAGCAGATTACCCGAAGATAAGGGAAAGATAATTATTGTTGATGGTGTTTTCAGCATGGAAGGTGATCTGGCAAATGTTCCGGAAATTGTAAAACTTGCAAAAAAATACAATACAAGAGTTATGGTTGACGATGCACATGGTGTAGGAGTGATGGGAAAGAACGGAAGAGGGACATGTGAACATTTCGGTCTCGTTGACGAAGTTGATCTGATTGTAACAACATTTTCCAAATCTTTTGCTTCTCTTGGCGGTTATGTGGTCGGAGATTCAAAGGTAATTCAGTATATAAAGCATAATGCCCGTTCTCTCATCTTTTCAGCTTCTATAACTCCTCCCGCACTCGGTGCTGCCGAAAAAGCACTCGAATTCATTCAAAATGAACCTTGGAGAAGAGAAAGATTGTGGGAGATCACGAGGATCATGAACAAAAAGCTTACCGACATGGGATACCATACGGGTAATACGGAGACTCCGATAATTCCGGTTTTTGTCAGGGATCTTGAAAAAACTTTTATGCTCTGGCATTTTCTCAGGGATTACGGGATCTTTACCAATCCGGTTATTGCTCCTGCCGTTCCTCCTGAGGATTCATTGATTAGAACTTCATTTACTGCAATTCATACTGATGAAGATCTGGATTTTATTTTGAAAGGATTTTATGAGGGTGGAAAAGCTTTAGGGATTATTTAGAGCGGGAGTTATATTGCTTTCGATCTCTATTGTTATAGTAAGTTATAATTCCGAGCGGTTTCTAAAAAAAAATCTTGATTCTTTAATAAATCAGAAAAGAAAATTCAAGAAAATAGTAGTTGTTGACAATAATTCATCGGATAATTCCGTTAATATCATTAAAAGTTTTAAAGATGTTCGGATAATTTCACTTTCAAAAAACTCCGGATATTCAGCTGCGGTTAATATGGGGATAGAAAGATCCGGGTCTGATATAGTGGTGATAGCAAATCCGGATGTATATTTTGCTCCCGATTTTGCAGCTTTAACTGTTGAAAAATTTAAAAATAACGAAAAATTAGATATTCTTTCGCCTCTGATCCTGAGATTTGAAGAGGGAATTGTTGATTCGGCGGGTCAATATAAATCACTATCTCTTTTTCCCGTTGAAAAAGGTTTTGGCCGGGAATTGAAGAAGATAAAAATAGAAGAGACCGAGATTTTTTCCGTATGTGGAGCCGTAACCGTTTTTAAAAGAGAGAGTTTGCAAAAACTTATTATAGGGAAAGAATATTATGATGAGAGTTTCTTTTTATTCTGGGAAGATTTTGATATCGGATGGAGGGCAAATCTATTTAAAATGAAGATTAAGTTTTTCCCGGATATAGTTGCATATCACTATAGAAGCGGAACAATGAAAAAAAATTTCATAACAAAGCTCTCTTTTTCACTTGGAAGACCGTCCGAGATAAAATTTCACCTTATAAAAAACAGATATATGACACTGATAAAGAATTTTCGGTTAAAAGAAGATTGGTTTCATATTCCGTTTATTTTAATTAAAGATATTGTTTGGGTGGGAATGTTGACTTTGAGTTCTCCGAAAATTATAATCAAATTTTATAAATTCCCTTTCTTTTTCAGGGAGTCTTACAAAAAGAGAAAGATAATAAAAGAAAATGAATGAGATACTGTTTATCCTGACCTTTTTTCTGTCGTTTCTTCTTGCTCTGTATGGTACTCCAATTGCAAAGAGAGTTGCCCATAATTACAATCTATTGGATATTCCGGACGGGAAGTTAAAGATACAGAAGAAACCGGTGCCTTATATGGGCGGAATTATCGTCTATTTTGCTTTTATTTCCCCGATAGGACTTCTGTTTCCTTTGAGCAGAGAATTATTGGGTATATTATTCGGAAGTTCGATACTTCTGATCGTAGGACTTTTTGATGACCTTAAGGCGTTAAACCCGGGAACAAAATTTTTATTTCAGATAATTGCAGCTTTTATTGTCATTAAAAGCGGAATTCATCTTGAACTTACATTTTTACCTGACTGGTGTAATTTTCTTTTCTCTTTTTTCTGGATACTTTCAATTATCAATGCATTTAATATCATTGATATACTTGACGGATTTGCAGTATCCGTTGCGGCAATCTCCTTGTTGACAATATTTATTATCTCTCTCTACAATACAAATTATCTTATTTCCGTTTTGTCGATAAGTCTTGCGGCATCACTTCTCGGATTTTTAAAATTTAATTGGGAACCTGCTCAGATTTATCTCGGAGATGCGGGAAGTATGGTAATCGGGTTGATTATCGGCTCACTTATATTGATGGGAGAGTATACAAAGTTTAATAATTCCGCTTTTATTTCCGGAATATTGATTATAGCAATTCCCGTTTTCGATATGATATATGTGGTGATCCTGAGAAGTTTAAAAGGGAGATCTCCATTCTTTGGAAGTAAGGATCATTTTGCTCTCAGATTAAAACAGATGAAAAATCTTTCAGCATCAAAAACCGTAATTATTATTTCCATAATACAGGTGATTCTCTCAATAACGGTCTTAATAATTTTTTACACATCAATAACAATAACTCTTATTTCGTCAATAACCGTTTTCCTTTTCTTCTTCATTTTCGGAGCTGTTCTTGCACGGGAAAAAATGGACTGAACGGGGAATGACACTCATATTAGGTTCGGGTATCTCCGGATTGACAGCCGGAAAGTTTCTGAAACATAGCTTTAAGATCCTTGAGAAGACACGAGTGTCGGGCGGATTATCCACACAGTACAGATCCGGTGATTTCCTGTTTGATTACGGGGGACACTATTTTCATTTTAAAGATAAATCGAATATTAAAACTTATGTTAAAAATTTCAGTTCTTTTAAAGAATACAGTAGAGATAGCAGAATCTCTCTTTTTAATAAGTTTATTCCGTTTCCCGTCCAATTTCATCTCTCCTATTTTCCGAAAAAAATATCGGAACATATTTTGGAGGAAATATTGAACAGAGATGAAAAGAAAACCGGAGATCTGAAAGATTTTTTATTAAAAAATTTCGGACAGACACTGTGCGGATATTTTTTTTTCCCATTTTTGAGTAAATATTACAGACGCGATCTGAGTGAAATAATTCCTTTAAAAGATAAAGGCAGTATTCCCGTTCCGAAAAACAGTGATGTTATTGCGGGATATAGGGGAAAAAGATTTAAAGACACAGGATATAATCCGCTATTTTACTATCCTGAAAAGTCGTTGAAAAATTTTATGGATAATTATGAAAAGAGTGTTAAGGATAATATCCTGTTTAGTGAGGAAGTAAAGAGAATAGATGTTGATAACAGGAAAGTGTTCACTGAAAAAGGGGTGTTTGATTTTAATAATCTGATAAATACACTGCCTCTTAAACAGTTTGTATCAATGATTGACGGTTGGGAAAAAAGATTTCCCGAAGCTGCTGATCTTGAATATATTTCCACCGCTGTTGTAAATGTAGTATTGAAAAGAAGGAGAAAAAGATTTCACTGGTTATATATTCCGCAAGCTGAAATTCCTTTTTACAGAGCCGGTTATTACCCCGGAGGAAAGCATCCCGTATGTTATCTTGAGATGTCATTAAAGCCCGGTGAAACACCCGATATGAATACAATTTCATTTGAAGCAAATAAGACGCTTGTGGAGTTGGGCTTGATTAAAAATAGAGATGAAGTCATATATATGGATATTAAAATTATTCCAGTATCCTATATTATTTTCAACAGATCGTGGGAAAATGATGTTTCGTCATTGATTGAAAAGCTGAGAGATTTTAATGTTGAGACAACGGGAAGATTCGGAAAGTGGGATTATTCATCTATGAGTGATGATATTTTATCTGCAAAGAAAATAGCTGAGAAGATAAATGAAAAATAGAGTGGATAAGATAAAAGTTGTTCATCTTATAACAAAGCTTGAAATGGGCGGGGCACAGTTGAATACCGTTTTTACAGTTGGAAATATTGATAAAAAAAAGTTTGATGTTTTTCTCATATCCGGAGCGGGTGGGATTCTTACGGAGAAAGTAAGGAAAGATTCGGATGGAGGATATTCATTCCAAATTGCCGAATCTCTTGTGAGAGAAATCAACCCACTTAAAGATTTTAAAGCATTTCGAGAGATAAAAAAAATGTTGAAGGAAATTTCTCCGGATATTGTTCATACACACTCTTCAAAAGCGGGAATTATCGGCAGACTTGCCTCGCGATTTTCAGTTGAATCGGCAAAGAGGATCCATTCCGTTCATGGATTCCCGTTTTCAAAAAATCAGTTTTTTTTAAAGAGAGTTATCTATATATTGATAGAAAAAATTGTTTCTATTATTACCGATCACTATATCTTTGTTTCCGAAGAGGATATGAAAACCGCCGGGAGAAAGCATTTATTACAAAAAGAAGAGGAAAATTTTTCGATAATAAGAAGCGGGTTCGACATTTCCAGATTTTTAAAAACCGGTTCGAATGTAGATAGGATAAGGGAAAAATATAAAATTCCTGCAAATGTTAATGTTGTCGGTGTTATTGCTCCATTCAAACCTCAGAAAGGACTTTTCCATCTTATTGAGATAGCTGCACTTGTTATCAAAGAGATAAAAAATATACTGTTTTTTATTGCGGGTGACGGAGATCAAAGAGATGAAATAGAGAAAAAAATAGTAGAGAAAGGATTGGAAAATCATTTTCGCCTTCCCGGATTTATCGGTGAAATCGAAAAAGTTATCCCTCTGTTTGATATGGGTGTATCGACGGCATTGTGGGAGGGACTTCCTCAGAGTCTTGTGCAATTGCGACTTAGTAAAAAACCTGTAATTGCAAGTGATATTTCGGGAAACAGAGAGATTGTTTTTAACGGTAAAAACGGATTTCTTGAGGATCCGTTTAATTATGCAAAGTTTGCCGAAAGGATTATAGAGGTTTTAAAGGATAAAAAGTTAAGAGAGAGACTCGCACTATTCGGGGAGGATCTTTCGGAATGGAGTGGAGATACCATGGTTCAAAGGCAGGAAGATCTATATTCCCAATTGTTAAACAGAGGATAGTTTTTATCTGCAAGATAGGTTACGGACGGTTGTTTATAGTTATCCGGTTTTATGACAAAAAAAATAGAAGATAATATAATAAGTGATGATGATGTGATCCGATCTGTGAAATCGGGAAGGATCAATGATTTTGAAATATTGATTGACAGGTATAAAGTTAGAATTGTTAATTTTATTTATAGAATGATCCTTGATTATGATGAAGCACAGAGTATTTCCCAGGATGTATTTTTTAAAATATTCACTAATATAAAAAAATTCAGAGAAGAGGATAATTTCAACTCTTTTATTTTTACGATTGCAAAAAATATGACATTGAATTATATAAAAAAGAGTAAAAGGAGCATTTGTTTTTCTACTCTTTTTAAAAGAACAAATGACAACAGGTTGGCAAGCTCTGAAGAGAGCGGAGATGCAAAAGTTGAAAAAGAGGAAAAAGAGAAATTGCTTGATTTGGGATTAAAGAGTATCAATGAAGATCAAAGATTGGCATTGATTATGAAAATATATTTAAGATTATCATATAAGGATATTTGTGATATTACGGGATGGTCGGAGCCGAAGGTTGAGACACTGATCTTTCGAGCAAAAAAAAATCTGATCAATTTTGTGAAAATGCAAGAAAACGGATAGATAAATGTTTGCAATATGGAGGAATATAAAATGAAGTGCGAGGAAGTTTTAAACAGTTTAAGTGCTTATGCGGATAGGGAATTGGATGGAAAAAAGAGAAAAATGATGAATTCTCATTTAGAGGAATGCAATAGTTGTAAAAAAGCTTTTAAAGAGTTAATTGATCTTGAAAAACTGTTTGAAGATATTCCTGATATTGAGCCGGGACCCGGATTTAATGCAGTTATAATGGGACGAATAAAAGAAAAAATATTTATTTCCGGAAAGCTGATCAGAAATCTCGCTTACTCATTCGTGTTTTTTATATTTTTAATTTTCGGTGCATATTTTTATGATATTCAGGGCGGATACTCAATGCAGGATAACCGGAGTGATTATTGTGCATCCGGAGAGATTTTGAAAGGACAGGATCTATCAATCCTCAGCCTTGATCTTGAGCAGATCTTTTATGCCGGAGAAATATCAAATGAAGAATAATTTTTTTAAATATATTCTCATAGCTTCTTTATCGTTTAATATTGCATTTATAGGAATGGGGTTATATAAAAAAATCTCCGGAAGAAAAATAGAGGAGTTGAAAAAGCCGACCGGAGAATTATTGCTGAAACTTGAGAAAAGTGACAAAGGAAAATTAAACAAGATTATCTCCGAGTTTCAAAGGCAGCTCGTCAGTTTCAGAAGTGATATTCTTGATAAAAGAATAGAAATAATCCAGGAGCTTGGAGACCCTGAATTTACGATAGAGAATGTAAAAAAAAAGATAGATGAATTAAACGATATTGAAAATGAATTGAATTATTCTTTTATGGATACTCTGATTGAAATATCATCCGTCATTGGTCAGAATCAGTGGCTGAAATTTTTATACAATTTAAGTGAAAAGTGGTTTTTTTCAGGGATGAAAAGCTGAATATAACTATCTTTTTCCCATACAGGATTGACTTTTTAACAGCGGTAATTTAAAATTTTACTATGAATGGCGGAGATGGCGGTTGGTATATAGTCTGTTCAAAGTCAAAAAAAGATTTTGAAGCGGAAAAAAATTTAAGCAGATTGGGAATTGAGGTCTATCTTCCTCTGTATAAAAAGAAAAAAAAAAAAGGGAAAAATAAAATTGAGGTTATATCCCCTCTTTTCCCGGGTTATCTTTTCGCCAGGTTTAAATTTGAGCATTTTTTTCAGAAAGCAAGATATTCCCGTGGTGTTAAACGAATTCTTGGCAACGGTAATAATCTGTGGCTTATTGAAGATGAAAAGATCAATGATATTAAAGCGAGAGAAGAGAATGGACTTGTAAGGCTCAGACCTAAAATAGAAGTGTTCTCTCCCGGAGATCCCGTGATAATTGATGAGGGGGATTTTGACGGATGGGAAGGAATATTTTTTGAGGATTTCCCTGATGAAAAACGTGCAATGATAATGCTGACAAATGTAAGTTATACAAATAAGCTGATAGTTCCTAAATCTTATTTGACACTAAACAAATAATGGGATTTTTTAAAAAAAAGAAAAAACTCTTGATAATCGGATTGGATGGTGTTCCCTATGAAATGATAACAGGATTTGCAGATTCGGGAGTTATGCCTAACCTCGGAAAAGTTTTCAGGAAAATACCTCCGGTAAAGATGGAAGTGACAATCCCGGAAATCTCTTCAATATCCTGGACATCTTTTATGACGGGGACCGATTCGGGGGAGCATGGAATATTCGGTTTCGTTGACCTTGTTAAAGGAACTTATAAATACAGGTTCCCCGATTTCAGAGATAACAAGGCTGTTCCGTTTTTTGATGAATTGGGGGAAAAGGGCAAAAGGTCTGTGATAATAAATCTTCCGTCAACCTTCCCTGCAAGAAAGATCCCCGGAGTTCTGATATCGGGGTTTGTGGCACTGGATCTGAAAAGAGCTGTCTATCCCCGGTCATATTTAGAGATACTCGAAAAAGAAGGGTATGAAGTTGATGTGGATACATCAAAGGGGAAGAACAAAAAGAAAGAATTTTTATCTGATCTTCACTATACATTAAGAACGAGAAAAAATATTGCAGATATGCTGTGGAAAAATGAAAAATGGGATATTTTTATGTTTACCGTAACCGGAACGGACAGAATTCACCATTTTATGTTTGATTCCTATGTTGATAAGGAACATGAATATCATAATGATTTTTTAGATTATTACAGAGAGGTTGATAAAATAATCGGAGATTTTTTACAGAAAATCGAAGGGAAAGATGAGATAGAGTTAATGCTTTCATCGGATCACGGATTCGGACTCTTGAAAAATGAGATATATCTTAATCAGATCCTTAAAAAGAACGGATTATTTGATCTTGAGAAGAGCGAAAAAATATCTCTTACATCAATATCGAATAATTCAAAGGCTTTTGCAGTTGACCCTTCGAGGATATTTATTAATTTAAAGAAAAAATTTCCGAACGGTTCCGTTGAAAAAAAAGATTATGAGAAGATCAGAAGTGAGATTAAAAATCTCTTTGAGAACTATAAGATAAATGGTGATAAAGTTATAAAAAAGGTTTTTTACAAAGAAGAATTATACAGCTCAAAATATCTTGATATGGCTGCGGATATCATTCTTCTTTCAAATCCCGGGTATGATCTGAAAGCCGGGTTAAGACAGGATAAGGAGTTCGGGAAAAATCATTTTACAGGAATGCATTTGCAGAATAATGCATTTTTCTATTCAAGTATTCCCGAAGAAATTCCGGAAAATATGCATATTACCGATGTAAAACGTCAGATATTTTCCGCTTTGAAAGTAAAAACGGGATGAGATATTGAGGAGAATTCTATGAAGGGAATAATTCTTGCGGGAGGTGCCGGAACAAGGCTTTATCCGATGACCATATCTATCACAAAACAGCTGCTTCCCGTCTATGATAAACCGATGATCTACTATCCTCTATCCACTCTTATGACCTCAGGTATCAGAGAGATATTAATTATTTCAACCCCGGAGGAGATACCGAGATTTAAAAAACTACTGGGTTCAGGATTAGGATTGGGAATAAGCATCAGTTATAAGGAACAGAAGGAACCTAAGGGAATTGCGGAGGCATTTCTTATAGGTGAAAAATTTATTGGAAACGACAATGTCTGTCTGATACTCGGCGATAATATTTTTTACGGAGGAAATCTCTCTGATATCCTTGAGGAAGCGGCTTCTCTGAAGAGCGGTGCCGTTGTTTTCGGATATCGTGTTAAAGATCCGGAGAGATATGGTGTAGTTGATTTTGACGGTTCCGGAAATGTTCTCTCTATAGAGGAAAAACCGGAATTTCCGAAATCTCATTTTGCGGTTGTCGGTCTCTATTATTATGAAAACAGTGTTATTGATATTGCAAAAGGGATAGAACCATCTGCAAGAGGAGAGCTTGAGATAACCGATGTAAACAGAGAATATCTGAAAAGGGGGGAATTGAAAGTCAAGCTGATGGGACGTGGATATGCATGGCTTGATACGGGTACCGCCGAATCTTTGATCGATGCATCAATGTTTGTAAAAACGATAGAGGACAGACAGGGTCAGAAGATCGCATGTCTTGAAGAAGTGGCTTACAGAATGGGATATATAAACAGAGAGAGTTTGAAAAAAGTTGCGGATGAGTATAAAAACAGTGATTATGGGAACTACCTGAAAAATATTGCAAATGAAGAGTAACAGAAAATTAAATAATATTCTTGTAACCGGCGGAGCGGGTTTTATCGGATCGAATTTCATAAGATTTCTTTTTGAAGAGTCGGATTTTTCGGGAATGGTAATAAATGCGGATAAACTTACTTATGCCGGAAACAGAACAAATTTAAAGGATATAGAAAAAACTCTCGGAAAAAAAAGATATAAATTTGTTAAAGCGGATATTTGCAATAAGAAGAAGATAAGAAAACTGATAGTCTCCGGCAATATAGATACGGTTGTTCATTTTGCCGCCGAGTCTCATGTAGACAGATCTATAACAGGACCTTCGGATTTTATCCATACAAATATTATGGGAACTTTTACACTCCTTGATATTTTAAAAGATATCTGGAAGGGCAGGGATGATACGGTTTTTTACCATATTTCAACTGATGAGGTTTACGGAAGTCTCGGATCTTCAGGATATTTTCATGAGAATACTCCTTACGATCCCAAGAGCCCATATTCGGCATCAAAAGCTTCTTCGGATCATCTTGTAAGATCTTATGTTAATACTTATGGTTTTCCTGCCGTTATATCAAACTGTTCAAATAATTACGGACCTTACCAGTATCCGGAAAAACTGATACCCCTTGTTATTAACAGGGCGTTAAGGGGAGAAGTACTGCCGGTGTATGGAGACGGGGCGAATATCCGTGACTGGCTGTTTGTAAAAGATCACTGTTCGGCAATCTGGTCGATTTTGAAAAATGGAAATACCGGTGAAACCTATAACATAGGCGGAGAGAGTGAGATGAAAAATATAGATGTTGTAAAAGGGATTTGTTCGATACTTGATGATATCTATCCTGTCTCATCTAACGAATTGATAAATGAAAAAAAGAATATGACAAACGGTTATTCCGATCTGATAACTTTTGTTGCGGACAGACCCGGTCATGACAGAAGATATGCGGTTAACTGTGACAAATTAAAGAGTGAGCTCGGGTGGAAGCCGTCCGTTACTTTTGATGAGGGGTTGGAGTTTACGGTAAAATGGTATCTTGAAAGATTTAAACTCTCTTATTTATAAATAATTCAAAAATTATTTTTTCCGGGTATTAAACATTTATGTTGGGAATAAAGCAAAAATTTTGACAATTTTTGTCTTTTGAATATATGGTTTTTAACCAATTCTTGTCAAAGTTTTAAAAAAAAGTTAATTTTGTTATAATTTCTAAGGAAAAAGAATTGCTAACAAACAGTAGTGGGAAAATTTTACAGAAACTTTTATTTTGGAGAAATAAAATGAAACCAATCAGGATAACTTTATTAATATTGATCTTTTTGATTTCAGTTTTATCAATAAGCGGACAATCAGTATATGATCTCGGTGTTGCCGGAACCAATTATGACATAGGCAAGGATAATAACGGGAATGTTTATCTTGTCTGGTTGAACAGTGATAACCATAAAAAGATATTCTTTGCAAAAATTGTAAATAATGCTATATCGGGTATGGAAACTGTTACTTTAAATAATGCCGTTCATACCAGGTTTTCAAGACCCATGATAGCAGTCCAGCCGAACGGAGATAGTGTTCATGTTGTCTTTATTTCTCCTCTTACCTACGGGACATCGATAATAGATCTCTGGAGAAACAGTTCGGGAGTCTGGCACGAGGATACGGTCTGGACAAAAGGGACGACGAAATACTATATGGCGTTTCCGGCGGTAGGTGTAGATATGGCGGGTAATGTACATGTCATTGCACAGAGATGGTATGGCAGTACTCAGAACTATGTAGCATACTGGAGAAAGCCAGCCGGAGGCACTTGGCCCGGATATGTGAGGATCGAACCGAATACAACTGTTCCGTGGCGCGACTTTTCAATGTTCACCGACTCAAGCGGAGGTGTCCATGCAACCTGGAAGACCGGGAGATTGGATTACGGCAGATATAAATATGCCGCAAACGGAGCAAGTCTTGCGAGCGGTTCGATAATTAACATTCCTCTTGCGGCAGGCGGAAATATGGTGTCTTTCGGCGTCACCTATGCAACTTCGGGAGGAGATGTCCATCATGTATATTTCAGATATCCCGATGAGACATTATGGCATACGGTAAAGAGAAGCGGTTCATCCGTTTTCGGTGAACTCTCTCAGGCGGCTGTGGTTAATAACTGTGAAAATTGCGGTAATTATACTTATAGTGATCCGTGGCCGGCTATCGGTGTTTCGCCTACCGGAACACCTGTCGTCGCATGGGCGGAGAATCGCGGCTCGGGTGATGTCAACTATGTCAATGTTTCGTATAAGGATGCTGCTGCAGGATGGATACCGATGGTAGTGGATAATACCGCACAGATAAATAAATTTTCCAGACCTGTTATAGCGATTGTCGGCGATACCGGGTATCTTGTATGGCGTAGTGGAAGTGGTAATTTAAAACTTATGGTCTATTCTATAACTGCCGCAACCGGAGTTCTTATCCCTAACGGAGGTGAGGAGTGGAAACTCGGTTCGACACATGATATCAAATGGAATCTTGAGAATGCGACCGGAAATGTTGATATTAATCTCTTCAAAGGTGGCGTTGATCTCGGTCCTATAGTTTCTAATATTTCCGATTCGGGATCGTATAGTTGGTTAATAGATAAATTGGAAGATTTAACACCGATCGATAAGGGTGTTGATTATAAGATTGAAGTTAAAGCAAGGGACGGTTCCGATTCGGATAAATCCGATGCGGATTTTACTCTTTTACCGTCTATAACGGTGACTTCACCAAACGGAGGCGAGAGCTGGAATCTCGGCGGAACCTATAATCTAACCTGGACGTCAAAAGCAATGACCGGTAATGTGGGTATAAAACTGTTTCAGAACGGAAGCAGTCTCGGTTATGTTGCAACTGATGTTCCTGTAAGTTCGGGGTCATACAGTTGGACGATATCGGATATAATCGGAATAGGTCCGATATCAGCCGGAGCAAATTATCAGATACAGATCAAACAGAGAGGAGTGGCAAGTGATCTGTCTGACGGATATTTTAATATTGAATTAGCCGGAACACCCTCAATTGTAGTAACATCACCAAACGGAGGCGAGAGCTGGAATCTCGGCGGAACATATAATGTGACTTGGGATTCGGCTAATGTAACTGGAAATGTCGGTATAAAACTGTTTCAGAACGGAGTCAATCTCGGATATGTTGCAGTAGATGTTCCCGTAAGCGGAGGCAGTTACAGCTGGACGATATCGGATATAATCGGAGCGGGTTCGATATCTCCGGGAACAAATTATCAGATACAGATCAAACAGAGCGGAGTGACAAGTGACCTGTCGGATGCCATATTTACAATTCTTCCGTCCGGAGATCCTACTATTGTCGTTACTTCACCAAACGGAGGCGAGAGCTGGAATCTCGGCGGAACATACAATATTACCTGGAATGCATTAAATATGACGGGTAATGTGGGAATAAAACTATTCCGGAACGGAGTCAGTCTCGGATATGTTGCAACGGATGTTCCCGCAAGCGGAGGCAGTTACAGCTGGACGATATCGAATATAATCGGAGCGGGTCCGATATCTCCGGGGACAAACTATAAGATACAGGTTAAGCAGAGCGGAGTGGCGGGCGATCTGTCGGATGCCGTTTTTACTATACTTCCGTCCGGAGATCCTACTATTGTCGTTACCTCACCAAACGGAGGCGAGAATTGGAATCTCGGTGGAACCTATAATGTAACATGGAATGCATCAAATATGACGGGAAATGTCGGGATAAAATTGTTTCAGAACGGAGTCAGTCTCGGATATATCGCAACGGATATTTCCGCAAGCGGAGGCAGTTACAGCTGGACGATATCGGATATAATCGGAGCGGGTCCGATATCTCCGGGGACAAACTATAAGATTCAGGTTAAACAGAGCGGAGTAGCGGGCGATCTGTCGGATGCCGTTTTTACTATACTTCCGTCCGGAGATCCTACTATTGTCGTTACCTCACCAAACGGAGGCGAAAGTTGGCATATCGGCGGAACCTATAATGTAACGTGGAATGCATCAAATATGACCGGAAATGTCGGTATAAAGCTGTTTCAGAACGGAGTCAGTCTCGGATATATCGCAACGGATATTTCCGCAAGCGGAGGCAGTTACAGCTGGACGATATCGGATATAATCGGAGCGGGTCCGATATCAGCCGGAACAAATTATCAGATTCAGGTTAAACAGAGCGGAGTGGCGGGCGATCTGTCGGATGCCGTATTTACGATTCTTCCACCGAGCAGTCTGTTCATTACCGTAACCGCACCCAATGGAGGCGAAAGTTGGAACATAGGAAGTACTTATAATATAACGTGGACATCGAGCGGAGTTACCGGCAATGTGGGTATAAAACTATTCCGGAACGGGGTCAGCCTCGGATATGTTGCCATAGATGTTCCCGTAAGCAGCGGCAGTTACAGCTGGACGATATCGGATATAATCGGAGTGGGTCCGATATCAGCCGGAACAAACTATCAGATTCAGGTTAAACAGAGCGGAGTGGCGGGCGATCTGTCGGATGCCGTATTTACAATACTTCCTCGGTAATATAATAATTATTTATATTTTTACAGATTATTAAACCGGTTTTTATCATTAGAAAAAAGATATTTTCATACAATGCTATATTACCGTTTATAAAAACAATGAGATTTTTCTTAATAGAATATATATAATAGATAAAAAAAGTGTATAAGGAGTAAACAATGAAAAAACTGTTAACAATGGCTTTTATTATGTTGATAGGGATTGGACTGATTTTTTCACAAAGTATTACCGTTACTTTACCGAACGGAGGAGAGAATTGGGATTTGGGGAGTACTCACAATGTAACATGGACATCAAGCGGAGTTTCCGGAAATGTCGGTATAAAACTATTCCGGAACGGAAGCAGTCTCGGGTATATTGCACAAAATATACCGGTATCGGCAGGAACTTATAGTTGGGAAATTGAAGACATAATCGGAGTAGGTCCGATATCAGCCGGAGCAAATTATCAGATCCAGGTTAAACAGAGCGGAGTAGCCGGTGATATGTCGGACGGAAATTTTACAATTTGTCTACCTTCATCACCACCACCTCCGACTGCATCTATTACCGTTACTTTACCGAATGGTGGAGAAAATTGGACGCTGGGGAGCACTCATGATATAACATGGACATCAAGCGGAGTTTCCGGTAATGTCGGTATAAAGCTATTCCAAAACGGAAGCAGTCTCGGGTATATTGCTCAGAATATTCCGGTATCGGCAGGAACTTATAGTTGGAAGATTGAAGATATAATCGGAGCAGGTCCGATATCCGCAGGAGTAAATTATCAGATCCAAGTTAAAAAGAGCGGAGCGGCAGGTGATTTGTCGAACGGGAATTTTACAATTTCGAATCCGACTACTCCATCTCTTCATTTCTACCATGAATTGCATGTAGCAAAACCTCACTCAATAACGGTTACAAATCCGAATAGAGGAAGGGATCTTCCGTATTTAAATAGAATGACTATTTTATGGAGATCAAAAAATCTGACTAACAAAATTAAAATCTCTCTGACAAATGATAGGCATCTTTCAAAAGTAATAGTAAAAGATCTTGATCCCGGGCGTATCTCTTATGATTGGAGAGTAGGGAAAGTGCTTTATGGATTTGTTAGAAGAGGTTCCGGACTTAGAATAAAAGTAGAAGAACAGGGGACGGGTGTCTATGACGAGAGCGATCGTCCCTTTTCAATAATTAAAGAGAGACATGTTGATCTGAGTTGTCGTATTGCCGGTCATAGTTCGTCGGATCACGGGAGAGTTGCCGTTATCAGGGTTAAGATAAGAGTAAACAATATCGGAAGAGAGATTTTAAGAAATGTTCCGGTCAGAATAAGTATTATATCTTACGGAACCCCGGGACCTGTTAAGACAAAAACAATTCGTGAAGTGACTTACAGAGGTGACAGCTATGAATATTCGGTGAATTTTTCATTTAGATTTCACCGTAGTAGAAGAGCTAACAGAAGACGTGAACTTGAGAGGACGGCAACAGTTGTGGTTGATCCCGATGATACTTTCAGGGATAGAAATAGAAGGAATAACAGATCGGTTTACGATTTTGTGTTTTAGATAATCTAAAAATTTTAGAAAAAAAAAGCCCCTGATTTCAGGGGCTTTTTTTTTATCAATTTTTAATTAATAAATCACAATTAATTTTATTGAAATGAGATATTTTTTTCTGTCTCGTATATAATAGTATTAAACATGACTAAGGAGGAAACAATGAAAAAGTTGTTAACATTAATGTTTATTATGTTGGTAAGTATCGGTATGATATATTCGCAGAGTATTACCGTTACTTCACCGAACGGAGGAGAAAACTGGGATCTGGGAAGCACTCATAACGTAACCTGGACATCAAGCGGAGTTGCGGGTAATGTCGGTATAAAACTGTTTCAAAATGGAACCAGTCTCGGATATATTGCTCAGAATATTCCTGTGGGTTCAGGTAGTTTCAGCTGGACAATAGGAAACATTATTGGCGTCGGTCCTATCTCTGCAGGAGCAAATTATCAGATTCAGGTTAAACAGAGCGGAGTAGCCGGTGATATGTCGGACGGAAATTTTACAATATCTCCAGCTGCATCTCCAGCTGCATCCATTACCGTTACTTCACCGAACGGAGGAGAAAATTGGAATCTGGGAAGCACCCATAATGTAACATGGACATCAAGCGGAGTTGCGGGTAATGTCGGTATAAAACTGTTTCAGAACGGAAGCAGTCTCGGATATATTGCTCAGAATGTTCCTGTAGGTTCAGGTAGTTTCAGCTGGACAATATCCAATATAATCGGTGGCGGTGCTATTCTGGCCGGAGCAAATTATCAGGTACAGGTAAAGCAGAGTGGAGTAGCCGGTGATATGTCAAACGGAAATTTTACTATTGGAGCAGCTTCAAGCGGTGGCAGCGATAGTATAACCGTAACAAAACCGAATTCCTCATCGGATTGGTGTAAAAACAGCAATAATACTATTAGATGGGATCATAACGGTTCATTTGCAACGGTAAAAATAAAATTGTATACAAGTAGCAATACATTTGTTAAGAATATTGCACTTAGCACAACTAATGACGGTAGTTATAGTTGGCATATTGCCGATTCTAGAACGGCAGGTCAGTATAAGATTAAGATATTGAGTCAAGATGGAAGTGTCTGGGATTTCAGTGATGTTTTTCATATAAAATCCTGTGGAGGTACTTTTCCTGATGATGATTACTGGAATTGGTTAAAAGACAAACTTTCACATTATAGGTATATTGAATGGTGGAAGATAAAGGGACCGCGTCCTCCATGGCCTGATCCCGGACCATACAAATTTGATCTTGGCAGATTAAAAGAAATTGTAAATAGTGGAAAAGTAAAAGAACAGGTAGTTGTTGAGCTTTTCAAAGGCGGAGAAAAAATTGCGACAATCGGCAAATTCGGACAGAAAGGAAGAGCAGGAGGAGTTGTAAGAATGGCTGGTGTCACAAAGATGATGAATCTGGGAACTGTTCCAACATTAAGAAACCAATTAGTGTTAAAACATTTAAGTTTGAAGAACAGTAAAATGATCGGTTCGGGAGACGGTTATAAATTGGTTTTCAAGAATTTAGCAGGACAAGTCTTATTAGAGAAGAATATTGCTCTTAGAGAAAAAATCTTGAAATAAAACTGATAATGTAAATTCAGGGCAAATATTGACCTGAAAAAAAATAAGGGCTCCCCTTTTGGGGAGCCTTTTTTTTTGATGAAATGTTTCCGATTATTATAATTTAATAATAAAAACTTTTATTCGTTAAGGAAAGTTAACAACTGAATTATACAAGTTTTTTATTATTGCTTTTTAATGTCAACAAAACTTTTCCTTATAAGGAAAAGTTTTCTCCTCATGGGGAAATAAATTTGCTTTAAAATTATCTATATATTCTATACGTACGATATACCGGCACATTTATTCATGGCAGAAATATTGCCTATATACATTTAATGACAAGAATAAAAGGAAATTATCTAATTGTTATAGTGTTGCTTGTAACATTAAATTCCGCAACCCTTCTTTCGGTATCAAAGCAAAGTGAAGAAAAAAATAAAAGAGAAAAGAATAAAATATATTATTTTAAAATTGAGAGAATGAAAAAAATAGTTTCAAAAATTCCATGTATAAATTGGAAATTTAAGATTAAAGGATCTGCTAAAATTGAAATATTTTTTAAATCCAGGGATCGCTTTAAAAAAATTTTCGAATATGAAAACTCAAAAGGAATTTTCGAATACAATCATTTTGATAGAAGTGATAAATGTTATAAATTCTCAAAGAATTTTTTAAAAAATAAAGAGATTAAAATATTTTTTTATAAAATTACTTGGAACAACAATAAAACAATAACAAGAACAATAGTTGTTAAATAAAAAAAATAAGTAGGAAACCATGAAAAAGTTATTAACATTAATATTTATCCTGTTGGTAAGTATCGGTATAATATATTCATAGAGTATTACCGTTACTTTACCGAACGGAGGAGAAAATTGGAAATCGGGAAGTACTCATAATGTAACCTGGACTTCAATCGAAGTTGCAGGAGATTTACACGGATTATCTTATACTACCACTCCTTTATGATTTGAAAAAATTGATAAAATATGTGCTTGCTATAAAAGATAAATGTCACTATGTGTATAAATTCATAGAAATTGCATTGTATAGCCATTTCAAGTAAACTAAGATTTTTTATATCAAAATATTACGTTTTATTTTAGAAAATAATGTGATAAATGAGATATTTTTGCAAATAGTTTATTTAATAGAATAAAAAAAACAAATAGGAGAAAATTATGAAGAAATTATTTTTAACAATGTTAGTAATTGCTGTTTCGTTTGGATTGGTATATTCACAGAGTATTACCGTTACTTCACCGAACGGAGGAGAAAATTGGAAGCTGGGAAGCACTCATAATGTAACCTGGACATCAAGCGGAGTTTCTGGAACCGTAGGAATTAAATTATTTCTAGACGGGACAAGCCTTGGGTATATTGCACAGAATGTTTCCAATACCGGTGTCTTTAAATGGACGATAGATAGTATTATTGGGAAAGGGAAGATAGTTCCGGGAGTTAAATATCAGATACAGGTCAAAAAGAATGGAGTTACAGGTGATCTGTCAAACGGAATGTTCACAATATCAAAGAAGAAACTTCTTGATATTGCTTTTCAAAATAGTAATAAATTCAAAAAGAAAACAGACTTAAATCTTATTAATCAGATGATTATGCCTATCAAAATAACTAAACCTGACGGAGATAATTGGGAAGAGGGAACTTCTCATTTAATAAAGTGGGAGAGAAAGAATATTGGCAGCAAGGGTGTTGATATATATCTTGTTGATTATTATGGTGATAAAACAATAAAGGTTATAAAAAAAAATTTATTAAGTATGGCTGTCCCGGGAAATAAATATTATTCTTATATGTGGAATATCCCTAAAAATATATATAAATTCCCCGGAAATTACAGAATAAAAATAGTTAGAGTGGATGGAAAAGCAAAAGGACTAAGTAATCCTTTTCATATTTCTATTGTGACTAAAGTTAAAAAATATAAAATATATGCAACTACTTCAAACAAATCTCATTGGAAGAGTAAGTCAAAATCGCCGTTTTGGGTACCCGGTGGTGGTATATTTACTACGGATGATTATAAAGATCCGGGGAATGGAAAATTGAGAGTAGGTTATGCGAATTATTATAGATCTCATGTGATTGGTTATGATTATTATGGAATTGTTTATCGTGCACATGCTTTTTTTGATGTAAGTAAGTTTAAAGGCAAAGGTTTGATAACCAAGGCTGCTTTGCATTTTCATCACTATAAAGGAGGCTCATGCGGAGTGAAGGCTTATTATGTAATTAATGCATCTAATAGTTTGTTTAATATCGATACGGATCCTATGAACAACACACAAGTGGTTTCTACTCTTACGGTTTTGAAATGGGCAGCAAATCCTAATTCAAATCACGGTATTCTTTTTACCGGAACAAATGAAAACTATTCGCATAATAATTCAAAATGTGTAGATTTTTATGATGATGTTTATCTTGAGATCGAGATTATTGAAAAAAAGTAAATAAAATAATTAATAAGAAAGAAGGAGGGCGGATTTTTTGATCCGTCCTCTTTTTTATTTATAGTGAAAATCAGGCAATATACTTATTGAATGTTTTTAAAGATTAAACGGGGGAACATACTGATCTTACTGATTTTAAATTATCAATTAGTCTTATAACTATTTTGAAATTATAAAATATATTTTGAGATTATTTTTTAAATAGTTTATTTAATAGTATTACGAAGGAGAGATAATGAAAAAAATATTTTTAACAATGTTGGTCGTTGCATTTTTTTTCGGGTCGGTTTATTCACAGAGTATAACGGTATTATCTCCGAACGGAGGGGAGAATCTAAAGATAGGGCAAAAATATTTTATAAAATGGAAATCGAGCGGAATAATCGGATCATCGGTGGGAATCAAATTGTTTTTCAAAGGTTCCGGTTTAGGTTATATAAAACAGAATGTTCCCAATTCAGGTGTATATAGTTGGACGATAGATAGTATTATAGGGTATGGGAAGATAAAACCGGGTGTTAAATATCAGATCC
>Ga0256845_1000726_pt1 | contig 29265 bp, 35 predicted proteins | sample RiftiametaG_FD_189101 | JGI IMG/M metagenome (GOLD analysis project Ga0256845, IMG submission 189101) | Tube worm associated microbial communities from hydrothermal vent at the East Pacific Rise, Pacific Ocean - Riftia | ecosystem: Host-associated > Annelida > Integument > Unclassified ...
CAACCATGGATAATTTAATGGGTTCATGGTTGATATCCTTTTTTTTGCCTGGCGGGTTTGCTCCGGGCTTAGGTGCAATAGATGCTTCATCAATTTCTTTAAATTTTTTTGAGGGAACCCCACATACAGGACATTTTTCCGGTGGGTTTTTCCCTTTACTTGTATATTTGCAGACACTGCATTGCCATACTTTCATATTATTTTCCTTTCTATATTTAAATTTCAGTTAACGGTCGCTGATTTTGATAAATGAACATTCATCAGGTCCGCAATAATCTCCTATATATTCTGCTCCCGGTCTGTAAAGGGACGGTTTCGGGGCTGCCATGGCATATTGTTCTTCAATTACATGGGCAGCCCATCCAGCTACTCTTGAGATTGCGAAAACAGGCGAAAAAAGATTAGTTGCAATACCCATGGTATATAAAAGAGAAGCACTGTAAAAATCAACATTACAAAAGATTTCCCTTTGTTTTTTTGTTTTAAATGCTTTTTTCGCCTTTATTTCAAGCTCTTTTGAAAGTTTATACCATTTTGGCTGATTTGCTATCTTACCCATTTGTTTACTCATGGGAGCAAGGATAACAGCCCTTGGGTCATCGGTCTGATATACTGCATGACCGAGTCCCATGATCAAGCCGCCTGATTCCAGGATATTATCAATATACGCATCTATTTTATCAATATTATTAATTTCTTTCAGCATTTTCATGACCCTTACATTAGCTCCTCCGTGTAAGGCTCCGGAAAGAGATCCGATTGCAGCTGATATGGCGGCATATATATGTGCCTTTGTGGATGCAACTTGTCTTGCCGTGAATGTGGATGCATTAAAAGAGTGCTCGGCATGGAGCACAAGGATTGTATCAAAAAATTTTGCTGTTTCTGCATCGGGGATGTTATTGTTGAGCATATAAAGAAAATTTGCACCATGGCTTAATTCCATATCAGGAGGAACAACTTTTTTATTATCTCTTATTCTTGCAAAAGCTGCAAGTATTGTTGCCATACCTGAGATAAGGTTTTCAGCACTTAAAAGAGTATGCTGGATTGTTGGGTCCATTGGGTTTGTATCATTTTGAATTAATAAAGGGACACTGACCTGCAAAACATCCATGGGCTCCATGGATGGGGGCAGAGTCTTTAGAAAAGAAATAATATTTTCAGGGATTTTTCTTTTTTGTTTAAGGCTGTGGCTGAAATTTTTTAATTCATCAGGTTTGGGAAGCCTTTCATATAAAAGCAGAAAACAGACTTCTTCAAAATTTGCATTTTCAGCAAGATCTTCAATTAAAAATCCTCTATATATCAGCTTGCCTTTTTTGCCTTGAACATCACATATCTTTGAGCTGGCAACGTCAACACCACGAAGTCCTGTATCCAATATCGGCAGCATGCATTCATCCATAAGAATCTCCTTTAAATTAAAATATTTTCTCAGGGGGTCTTCTTTCGGGAACTAATCGGGCTTCAATTTTTTTGTCATTAAGCTCTTTGGAAACATATAAACCACAATAGCATGACCCGAATTCTTTTATATCAGGTTCACGATATTCGCAGGGACAGATAATATCCTTGTCGTTTTCTTTATCGCCGCAAGCAAGTCTGCAGGGGCATGCCATATATCCATACCTTTCATGATTGAGCACAAGGGCTTCAAGAAGTTCCATTACAAGATCATTATCCTTATTAAAATAATAACCGATTTTTTCCTGAGATGATTTTAATGCTTTGTATAATTGATTGGTTTTAATCATTCAATTCCTAATGCCTCCTTGATTTCGTTTTCTCTATAACCAACGATTATTGTATTATCTATTTTAATTGTGGGAAAAGAGCACCTTGGATTTATTGTTTTCAAGTCCTGTAAGATTTCTTTTCGTGTTTCTCCTTCAAGGTCATCCACTGTGATGTTGTCATATTCACAATTAAATTTTGAAAGAAGCCTTTTTGTGGCTTTGCAATGACTGCAAGTGCTTAAGGTATATAATAATATTTTTTTCATGGGTCTCTCCTGTATAATCAATACAATCAGCAATATCAACTATCAATAGCAACTGCACAATTGGTGCCAGCGAGATCAGATGATTTATTTTCAAGGTTAACAGGTGTGTATACGAGGAAATAAATGGAAGAAGTGAGGCTTGGATATGCTTTTGCAGTGCATCCGTTTCAAGCGAAACTTAAACTGCAAAAGCATATCCAAGCCTCACTTATTCCTTTTATTTTTTTATAATAACCAAGCTTACAAAATTTTTATGCAGGTGTTTTGACTATATTATACCTGATTACAAAAATTCAATATCATGATATTGTATAGTGGTCTATATATTGCTTAATATTCATCATATATTATTAACCGGTTAAATAAACAGGAAATGGAATGGTCAATAAAATGCCTGAAAAAAATAATATTACAATATTGATTGGAGGCGCAGCAGGTCAGGGAATTCAGACCATTGGCTCTTTGCTCGCAAGGGTTTGCCACAATGCCGGTCTGTTTATTTTTTCGACAGATGAATTTGAATCCCGCATACGGGGAGGGCACAATACCCATTTGCTGAGAATCAGTAATCAGCCTGTGGTAACTCCCTGCCTTACACCTGATATCCTTGTTGCCATTGACGATAAAACCTATGAATTTCATAAGGATGATTTAGCCCCTGAAGGAATTATTCTGGTCAATAAACCTTTAGAAATATCAGAATTATCCCATGTATATAATATGCCATTGGAAGAATATGCCATTAAATTAGGTGAAATAATTTATTCAAACACCATTGCAGCCGGTGCTGTACTTGCTGTGCTGGGAGCTGAATATAAAGATTTCCAACTGGTTTTGGAAAAAGAGTTTAAAAATAAAGGTAAAAAAATATTAAATCAGAATCTTAAAGCAGGAAAGCTTGGGTTTGATATTGGCAGGAGTATAGATTTTCCAAATTTTTTTGATTTTACTAAAGTTGACCATGGCAATATTGTTATGTCCGGTGCTAAAGCTGCAGCTCTTGGAGCCCTTGCAGCAGATTGCAGGTTTTTCCCTTTTTATCCCATGAGCCCCGGAACACCTGTTGTGACAAATGTGGTCAATAATTCCAAAGACCTGCCCGTGGTTGTTGAACAGGCTGAAGATGAAATCGCAGCAGTTACAATGGCTGTGGGTGCTTCCTTTGCCGGCATAAGATCCCTTGTGGCAACATCCGGAGGCGGATTTTGTCTCATGACCGAGGGTCTTGGATTCGCAGGTATTACCGAGACACCTTTAGTCATTATAAATGCCCAGCGCCCTGGACCTGCAACAGGGCTTGCAACAAGGACTGCCCAGGCAGACCTTTTATTTACCATTAATGCTTCCCATGATGAATTCCCAAGATTTGTATTTGCCCCAGGTGGTATTCTTGAGACCTTTAATATAGTGAAAAAAGCTGTTTACCTGTCTGAAAAATATCAAGTGCCGTCCATTGTTCTCATGGATCATTTTTTGATTGACTCGACCATGACCGAGCAAAAAAGTTTTGAAGTCGGGAATGAATACAATGGATTTTTAAATAGCGACACAAAACTGTATCAAAATGAAAAATATCAGCGATATAAATTGACTGAGACAGGTATTTCTCCAAGGATTCTTCCCTGCGGGTCACATGACGGGTTCAATGCTTTGGTAAGATCAACCGGGAATGAGCATACAGAGGAAGGTTTGTCATTTGAAGGCTTGGATAATAGAAATAATATGGTCAAAAAAAGATTTAAAAAATCTCCCATGATGGAACAGGAAATGGGAATGCCATATATTGCCCATGAACAAAGTAAATTTTTTCTAACGGGCTGGGGATCATCAAAATATAGCATTATGGAGGCGTGCAGGAGATTAAAAAAGCGCAGGTTTGATGTGGGATGTATAATATTTGAACACATTTGGCCCATGGATGTGTCAAAATTAACCCGGCAACTTGAAAATAAAGAGCTTATTATGGTGGAGGGTAATGCCACTTGCCAGTTAGGAAGCTTGATATGCCAGCAGACAGGGATTAAATATATTGCATCTATTTTAAAATATGATGGGAGATTGATTTCTCCTGAATATATAATTAAAAATGCAGAAAATATTATTGGATAAAAATATGAAAAAAATAAATTTTGATATTGATAATGAGAACCAATGGTGCCCCGGATGTGGTAATTTTTCTATTTTGGCTGCCATGAAAAAGGCTTTTATCAAGCTTGATCTTGGACCTGAAAATTTATTATTGGTATCAGGTATAGGGCAGGCAGGTAAAACTCCTAATTTTATAGCATGTAATATGCTTCATGGATTACATGGAAGGGCATTACCCCTTGCAACCGGAGCAAAAATTGCTAATAAAGACCTTAATATTATAGTTAATTCAGGTGATGGAGACTGCTATGGTGAGGGAGGGAATCATTTTCTTTCAGCAATTCGCAGGAATATTGATATTACTCTTTTGGTTCATGATAATCAGATTTATGGTCTGACCAAGGGACAGGCATCTCCTACTTCTTCCTTAGGTATGCCCACCAAGATGCAGATAAATGGTACTACCTCGTCTCCTCTTAATGTTGTGGCAACAGCTTTGGCAGCAGGAGCAAAGTTTGTTGCCCGGGGGTTTTCAGGAGATGTTGAACAATTATCCCGCCTCATTGTTAAGGCGATTGAACATAAAGGTTTTTCAATGATTGATATTTTTCAGCCATGTGTTTCTTTTAATAAAATAAATACCAATACATGGTATAAAGACAGAGTGTTTGACCTTGCTGATACAGGTCATGATACTAAAGATTATGAACAAGCCATAAAGATTGCTCACATGGACATGGATAAAAATTCAATACCAACCGGTATTATTTGTCAGCAAACCAGTATACCTTTCCATGACAGGCTTGAGATATTAAAAGAAAAGCCCCTTTATCAATATGATTTTTCTGAAACTAAAATAAAGAAAATTATTAAGCATGCATAAATCCCTTTTCAAAATTCCCAATATTCGTTTATTTATTATCTTTAAGGTATTATTTAATTCAAGGTTTTATTATCCTGTTTTTACGATTTTATTTTTAGATTTTGGTTTGACCATTGCCCAGTTTTCAATTCTTAACGCTGTCTGGGCAGGGACAATAGTATTGTCAGAAGTCCCTTCCGGTGCCCTTGCAGATATTTTCGGGAGAAAAAAACTTTTAGTGTTTTCAAGTTCTGTGATGATGGTTGAGGTGGGAATTATAAGTTTTATGCCCGGAATGAATTCTTTTATTGTTTTTATGGTTTTCCTTGTTAACAGGGTTTTAAGCGGTCTTGCTGAAGCTGCTGCAAGCGGAGCTGATGAGGCTCTTGCCTATGATTCTCTCAAGGCAGACGGTCAAGAGGAACAATGGGGAAAAGTTTTGGAAATCCTTGCAAAATACCAATCCATTGGGTTTATTATTGCCATGAGTGCAGGGGCAGCTATTTATGATCCTGTTTTAATGACAAGGATTGTTAAATTTTTTGGAGCTGACATGGAATTGAATCAGGAAATTACCATGAGATTTCCTTTATATCTTACTTTTATACTTGCAATATTTGCTTTTTTAACCACAATACAAATGCAGGAAGTAAAACCCGAAGATAAAAGTTCCAGACAAGGTCAAAATACAGATATTAAACAGGCGTTCAGATTGACTTTTAAGGCAGGCGCCTGGATTTTAAAAACTCCTTTTGTGTTGTCAGTCTTTCTCTTTGGCATGGTGTTTGACGGAGTTGTAAGAATGATTGTGACATTATCCAGTCAATATTATAGAATGATTGATATTCCTGAATCTTTGTTTGGGATTATTGGATCTCTGGTTGCCATGCTCGGGCTTGTTATTCCGAAAATAGCAAGATCCATGGCTGAAAATCGCAAACCTTCCCATGGACTTTTTGTAACGGCAATATTGACCATAACAGGTCTTTTTTCCATGAATTTTTTCTGGCCATACGCAGGTTTAATTCCGGCTTTGATTACTTTTTCCACCATGTATTTTACAGGCTTTTTTGTAAGCTTTTATATAAACAAGGAAACATCTTCAAAACAAAGAGCCACGGTTCTAAGTTTTAAAGGGCTTGCCTACAACCTGTCTTATGGAATACTTGGTATTTTATATGCTTTGTTATTAAAAGCTGAAAAACAGGGGCATGCTGTATCTAATGCTTTGGAAAATAAGGTTTTTATTGACACTTTTATCTGGTTTCCTGGTTTATTTACTTTATTATTTTTTATTTTGGTTATAGTATATTGGATATGGCTGAAAGATAGATAAAACAGGCTTTTGGACTCTTTGGTATATATTTTGCTGTTAGTATGGCATGGTCATGGGTATGGTAAAAATAATTATAAAACAAGGAGCTGATTAATGGTCTTAAGTCCTGGTGATATCCCCCAAAATCTTGAACAGGTAAGAGACAGAGCGAGAAAAAAACTTAAAGGCATATGTGCGGTATATCCTTTTTGCGACGGGGGCTCTGATAAAGTGTGCCAAAAAGGAGCCTATGGCAAGCCTATTGGGTTTGGCGGTATTGGTCAGGGTCTTTCTTTCAGGGCAAATGTCAATGCCCTTGGTAAAATACAATTTAATATGTCTGTTTTGGGAGAACACTTTAAGCCGGACACTTCTGTATCATTCCTTGGTATGGATTTAAAATCTCCTGTACTTCCTTCATCAACAGCCGGTGCTGAAAAATATAATGATTCAATTGATGAAACAATGTTCTGTATTTCTGTTCTAAAAGGTGCAAAAGAAGCAGGAACAATTGGGCTGCGTGGAGATACATGGTTTTATGAACCGGATAATAGTCCGTCTTTAAAATCCATGAAAGAATGTAATGGATTTGGTATTCCCATATTTAAACCAAGGTCCCAGGATGTTTTGAAAATTTTGATTGAAAAAGCTGAAAACCTTGGGTGTAAAGCTGTAGGTATAGACCTTGACGGCTGCGGTTCAACAATTATGGCAAGCCATGGGCAGCCTGTATTTAAAAAAACTGCCAAAGATATTGAAGAATTGGTTAAATTCTCTTCTCTGCCTTTTATTGCCAAGGGTATAATGATGCCTGACGAGGCTCAAAAATGTGTTGATGCAGGTGTAGAGGTTATTTCTGTGTCAAACCATGGAGGAAGAGTATTGGATTCAACTCCGGGTGTTGCAACTATTCTGCCGTTAATCAGAAAGAAACTTGGACAATCTGTTACAATTACAGCAGACGGAGGAGTCAGAACCGGATACGATGTATTAAAAATGCTTGCCCTTGGTGCAGATATTGTTCTTATCGGAAGGGATATTATAAGAGCTGCTGTGGGTGCAGGCACCCTTGGGGTGAAAATGCATCTTGATCATATAAATAAGACATTGGAAAAAGCCATGTTTATGACCGGGGTTGAGAATATTAAAATGATTGATTCAAAGATATTGTTTCAACAATGATCCATAAGAGGAGGTAAGGAATGAAAAGCAAGATGTTCTTTTTTATAGTATTAATTATTGTTTTTTTTGTAGTTGGAATAGCTGCTGCAGAACAGAATAAGGCTGCAGAAAATATGAATCTTGACGGGGGAAGAAGAGGGGCTGTAAATTTTCCCCATAAACTGCATCAGGCTGCAATCAGTGATTGTAATGCATGCCATTCTGTTTTTCCAAAAGCTGCTGGAGCCATTAAGGATCTTAAAGAAAAAAAAGAATTAAAAAGCAAGCAGGTTATGAATAAAACATGTCTTAAATGTCATAAAGCAAGAAAAAAGGCAGGAGAAAAAACAGGACCCACAAAGTGTTCTGCATGCCATGTAAAATAGATTATAATATCAATATATTATGAAAGGAGCAAATTTATATGGGGGAAGAAAAAAAAATAGGCTGCGCCATGCCAACCGGAAAACTGCTCGGGGAAGATTCAGAAAAAAATGACAATAATGATGAAAAAACAATTGAAAATATTTCAAAGGAGGCACCAATGATCAAAGTAGGGCAAAAAGCACCTGATTTCACAGCACCGGCATATCATAATGGAGAATTTACTTCTGTTAAACTATCAGATTATTTAGGTAAATGGGTTGTTTTATGCTTTTATCCCGGGGATTTCACCTTTGTCTGAGCAACTGAGGTTTCGGCAGTTGCCGGAAAAATTTCTGACTTTGAAAAATTAGATGTTCAGGTCCTTTCAATGAGTGTTGACAGTGTTTTTGTTCATAAAATGTGGAATGACAAGGAACTTTCAAAAATGGTTAAAGGCGGGATTCCTTTTCCCATGCTGTCAGATGGCGGTGGAAAAGTTGGAACCATTTATGGTATTTATGACGAAGATGCAGGCATTGAGACAAGGGGAAGATTTATTATAGATCCTGACGGTGTTGTCCAGGGATATGAAGTTTTGACTCCTCCTGTGGGAAGAAATGTAAGTGAATCATTAAGGCAGATACAGGCATTCCAGCTTGTACGCGATAGTAAAGGTACACAAGCAACTCCTTCTGGATGGCAGCCCGGAAAAATGACATTAAAACCTGGTCCTGACCTTGTGGGAAAAGTCTGGGAAGTATGGAAAACAGACATGGCATATGATAAATAAATTATTAAGCATAAATCATAATATCTATATGAAATAAGGAGAACCGGCATGGATCCATCTTTACTTATACCGGTACCAGACCCCATACCGGTTCACTATTCCTGGTTTAATATTTTTAATATATCAACATTTTTCCTTCATATTATTTTTGTAAATTCAATGCTTGGAATGTGTATAATTGCTCTTGTGAAATCGTTTAAGACTAGTGACCAGAATATATTGGAAACAAAGGAGATAAGTCTCAGACTGCCTTTTCTTATTGCTTTTGCCATAAATTTTGGTGTTGCACCTTTGCTTTTTGTCCAGGTATTATATGGCAATTTTATTTATACAAGCTCTGTGCTCATGGGATGGTATTGGCTCATGATTATTCCCATATTGATTATGGCATATTATGGTGCATATATATTTGATTTTAAATTTGATGCACTTAAGAATTTACCAATTACAAGGTTGATGATTATTGGTATGTCCACTATATTGTTTTTGGCAATAGGCTTTTTATTTGTTAATAATCTGACTTTAATGCAAAGCCCTGAAAAATGGCTGGAATATTTTTCAAATTCCCGGGGCACTATCCTTAATTTGACTGAAACAACACTGATCCCAAGGTTTTTACACTTTATTGCTGCTTCAATTGCCGTGGGCGGGCTTTTTATTGCTGCCATGGGAAAAATCAAAGTAAAAAAAGAAGATAATGCTGATTATAATCACATGATTGTATCGGGTATGCACTGGTTTTCTTTTGCAACATCAATTCAGATAATAATAGGCATATGGTTTTTAATGTCGCTTCCCAATCATATCATGCTCATGTTCATGGGACAGAATAGTTTTGCAAGCTTTTTATTGATTTTAAGCCTTGGTTTTACAATGGGTGCATTGTTTTCAGGATTTTCAAACAAAGTCTGGTTGTCAATTGTCATGAGCATTCTTGTGATTTTACCCATGGTACTTATGCGCGATATTGTAAGAAGTGCTTATCTTGAACCCTATTTTTCTTTTTCAGACCTTGTGATAAAACCTCAATATTCTTCTCTGGTTTTATTTTTAATCTCAGCTATTATCGGCATTAGCCTGATAGTGTATATGCTGCAACTTGCTGCAAGATCAAAAAAGGAGGTGTGATATGAATTACCCTGTCTGGGAATTATATTATGCCGGAGGTGGTTTTCTTATTGCTTTTATTGCAATTGTCCATGTATATGTTTCTCATTTCGCAGTTGGAGGCGGGTTTTTTTTAGTATTGACAGAAATGAAAGGGATTAAGGAAAAGTCTCCTCTTATCCTTGAATATATAAGAAAGCATGCTAAATTTTTCATGCTCGTGACCATGGTGTTCAGTGCTGTTACAGGAGTCGGTATCTGGTTTACCATATCTTTGTTAAGTCCCGGTGCAACATCGATTTTGACCCATACCTTTGTATTTGCTTTTGCAGCAGAATGGATTTTCTTTGTTGTTGAAATTGTTGCAATTTTTTTATATTTTTATACCTTTAATAAAATTAATGACAAAGCTCATATTATAATAGGCTGGATTTATGCAATAGCAGCTTTGATATCTCTTATTTTGATTAATGGTATAATCGCTTTTATGCTGACCCCGGGAGAATGGCTTGAAACAGGAAACTTCTGGGATGGATTTTTAAATCCAAGCTTTTTGTCTTCAATGTTTTTCAGGACATTTATAGCCTTTGTATTTGCAGGTATATTTGGTTTTTTAACAGCTGTATTTATTAAAGAAAAAGATTTCAGGGAATACATGATAAGATATTGCGCGCGATGGCTTCTTATCCCCTTTGTTTTTATGGTATTGTCTGCTGCCTGGTATTTTTCTGATTTGCCTGAACCCATACAAAAAATGATTTCAGATAAATCACCGGAATTGGTATTTTTTGTAAAAGTATTTATGATTATCCTTTCCGTTTTATTTTTTTCAGGTCTTTTAATGGCAATCAGACTTCCCCATAAGGTTAAAACATATATGGCGTTTTTTATTCTTGGTGCAGGTCTTATTTATATGGGTTCCTTTGAGATGATAAGAGAGGCTGGCAGAAGACCATATCTTATCTATAATTATATGTATTCAAATTCCATTAAAACTATAGATGTGACAAATATTAATAGACAAGGATTACTTAAAACAAGTAAATGGGCAAAAAATAAAGATATTGATGATGAAAATATTTATAAAGCAGGTAAAGAGATATTCAAGCTTCAATGTATATGCTGCCATAGTGTTGGAGGTCCTCTTAACGATATTTTACCCATAAGTAAAAAATTTTCCCTTGCCGGTATGGATGCTGAACTCACAGGTCAGGGGAAAATTAATGATTATATGCCAAAATTTGTGGGTACCAAATCCGAACGCCTTGCCCTTGCCAAATATATTGTAAATGTACTTAATGGAGACAAAGCTGTGCCTTGCATTAAAAATAAATCTTTTAAAAAAGTCGAAAAAATAAAAGTTCCCGGATTTGACGAAAAAAAAGATAAATATATTCTTCTTGCATGGTCTAATACAAATACACATGGTATTATTACAAACTCAAAGAGTTGGGAAAAGCCCGTATCCTGTGATATTATATCTTCTCAATTAATAAAAAGAGGGGAAATCCCTGAAATTATTACAGAAAAAGTTGAGATAGTGTATGAGCTTGAATCTGAGGTTTCAGACCTTTTTGCTTTATACAATATTAAAGCCCGTGAAAAGGGAACCGGACAAATTCTTGGCAAAACAAAACTTATTATACCTGTTGATGTTAAAATGGGGTGTGGTAATTGCCACGGGCATAACGACCATGCCCTTAATGCAGACTTTTTCGATATTTTAAAGACCCACGATAGAATTAATAAGACGAAATTGATAAAAGAAGTTAAACAGAACAGATCTGTCTCATGTGAATCATGCCATGGGGATTTATTGAATGTTTCAGCGGCTGTGCATGGATTTCATGCAAATTATATGACAGGTATGGGGGACAAAGCATGTAAGTTGTGTCATTCGGCCATGGCAAATGATGATAAAGATAATGCACAGACTTTTTGCGGGATACATAAAGAGCTGGGATTTGAATGTATAAATTGCCATGGTAACATGGAAGATCATGCCTTAAGCCTTTTAAAAGCTGAAAAAGCAGCAGGCAAACCGGGGATAGGGAAATTAATGAGACACCTTTTCCCAATCAGCGTTGATTCTGTTAAAGATATAAAACCAAGAGTCCCATGGATTAATGAACCTGATTGTCTAAACTGCCATGTTGATTTTAATGAGCCTGAAACAGATGAGACATTTAATCTATGGACAAAATCTTCCAGTGACCTTTATCAATCACGGAGTGATGATGCAGGAGTTATGTGCCAGGCATGCCATGGAAGAGCCCATGCCATATATCCTGTAAAAAATTCTATCAATAAATTTATGGGTAATATTCAACCTGCCCAATACCAGGGCAATTTTTATCCAATGGGTTCAAATAAAAATTGTAAACTATGCCATACAATTGATATGGAGGAAGAGATGCATCATCCCAATACATTGACCATGTTCAGGAATGTTATTGAGTAATTGGTATGGATTTTGCTCTTTAACCTGTATTAGTTGATTAAACAGATAATAAACATTAATCATGTAAACTAAAGAACAGGAGAAAAAATGGGAAAATTTTTATTGGTAGCTGCCACAAGAGCAGGTGAAACAGAGAAAATCGCCCAATTGATTGCAGAAGGCATCAGAATTTCAGGGCACGAGGCAATTGTAAAAAAAGTAAACGAGATCAAGAGTGAAGAAGACTTAAAAGGCTATGACGGCTATGCTTTTGGCTCGGCTACTTACCATGGCGAAATGATTTCCTCCATGAAACAGCTTTTGTTTATTGCTGAAAGAGCAGAACTTAACGACAAACCCGGCGGATCTTTTGGTGCTTTCGGGTGGAGTGGGGAAGCCCCGGGAAGAATCTTTGAAACCATGGAACATATTTTTAAGATGAAAATGGTATCAGATGCGTTACGACTAAAAGCAAGTTACATAGGCGGTGGTATTCAGGCTGCCCAGGACTATGGCAAAAATCTTGCCGCAATGGTTTGATAAATAATTATGGAGTATAATTATGAGTGATAAAAATATATTACTGGAATGTTCAAAATGCGGAACAAAGAACAGAGTTCCTGTTGAGCGATTAACAGAATCTCCCAAATGTGGGAAATGTGGAGATGTTCTGTCCATGGATACTTTATCCAGACCTGTTAATGTGACAGATTCTAATTTTGATGCTGAAGTGTTAAGTTCAGCCTTGCCTGTGCTTGTTGACTGCTGGGCACCCTGGTGTGGTCCATGCAGAGCAGTGGGACCTGTCTTAGATGAACTTGCAGAAAAATATAAGGCAAGGTTAAAAATTGCAAAACTTAATGTGGATGAGAACCAGGCAATCAGCTCAAGATACTCGATCGCCAGCATCCCCACAATGTTTCTTGTGAAAGATGGTAAGATCATTGATACCCTTGTGGGAGCATTACCCAAAGAAGAACTGGAATCACAGATTGCAAGAATTCTTTGATAAAAACAATAAAGATTTAATACAATGGGTGTTTTCCCAATGGAAAATAAAATTCAAATGTGTCCGGTCAAATTTTGATATCCAGGGAAGTCCTGAGCGGACACTTTCCCGTGTTGTTATTGAAGACATTAACGGCTCTCTTTTTTTATTTGAAAAGTTTTCAAAATCCAGATTCCAGCTGCGAAATGATATTGCAAAGGCAATTGAATATTTAAACATTAATGGTTTAAAACAGGCATTGTTCTGCCAAAAGACTTTGCAAGGAGAATTTTTACCATTTTATAAAGATAATTGTTTTGCGATTTCTCCTTTTTTGGATGGCACAAAGCTTAAAAGACCTGATTACCTTGAGTCTGCAACTATCGGAAAAAATTTTGCATTATTTTTAATAGATCTTTCCAAAGCTTCAAAAAATATTAAACCCGGGTTATCATTGCAATCTTTTCATATTGATAAATATGTTTATCAATTATTTGATACAATGAAAAAACATGATTCTGGTATTTATGACAAATACCTTCCCTTTTTAAAATTTCTGGAAAGGAATAAATCCTTTTCAGGTTTTGAAAGATTGCCCCGCAGATTTTCCCATGGCGATCTTCATCCCCTGAATGTGATCTGGGAACAAGATTGTATCAAAGCTGTGATTGACTGGGAATTTACAGGTTTTAAACCGGACATATTTGATGCAGCCAATCTTGTGGGATGCGCCGGCATTGAAAACCCTCAGGGGTTGACCATGCCCATGGTTGTGACCTTTATTGAAAATTTGAAAAATGCAGATATTATAAGTTGCCAGGGCTGGAAAGTTTTTATTGAATATATTATTGCATTAAGATTCGCATGGGTTTCAGAATGGCTTAGAAAAAAAGATAAGCAAATGCTCACCATGGAAGCTTGTTATCTGGATATCCTGATAAAAAATATTGATGCATTAAAGCATATCTGGGAAATAAAATAAAAAAGCAGTATTGTCTCAAACACTGCTTTTTATCGTAGATTTATCCTCTATTAAAAAGTAATTATCTCAAAATCCTGTTCTCTGTAATCTGACATTGCTGGATGTCCTGACATGCCTTCTAAAAGATCAAGATCATGTTTTTTTGCATCTTCAATGGTTCCAAGTTTGTGGGAACATGCTTTGCAGACTCCTTTTACAAGGTTTAAATCAAGTGCTTTTTCCCATAGTTTGTTTAAGGGGTTTCCTTGTTGATAAAGATCAGGCACAAGCTTAACGCTTTGTCCCTCAAGGATGATCTGCGCTTCATGTCCCTTGTTTTTCATATCAATGGCATTTAAAAGCACATGGATAAAACACATGGGATCTCCGTTAAAAACAAATAATGCAAATTTTTTCATGATTGTCTCCTTAAATTGTTTATTACCTTTTGAATATAATCTCATTTTTGAATATCAATGTTGAATAATACAAGATTCGTACCAGAAACCTGTATATCTGGTATTTAAAAAGTATTGGCAAATTTTATCTTGATAAAAACCATGACCAATGCTATTGCCTTTTGATAAAACAAACCATATGGATGAATGACAACATGGATTATTCTGTTGGAAGTAAAATAATTAGAAACCAAGATAAAATCAGCAATATTTATTTTCAATCCTGGCTTTTATATCCAGGTATGGAGACACTTCAAAATGTAAATCTCCCGATTTCTGTTTTTTCAGCAGAACATGATATGGTCACACCATATTGGCAATCTGAGCTGATGGATTTGATCGACAGGCTTTTCATGAATTACTAAAGGTTGATGTTCTAAAGTTTTTTAACAAACAAAGGAAAAATTAAAATGGCACGTATACCGCAATCAGATTTAGGGGAAACACCATTTAAAAAGATTATAGGTAACAGCCCTGTTATTTATAAAAAGTGGGTTGCTTTGGAAGAAGAATTTTTTAATCATCCAACCCTGGGTTCTGATTTGCTGGAACAGGTGAGAAGAGTTTCTGCCTGGGGTCAGGAATGTAAATACTGAATGTCTTTTGGTGGCCCGCCTGATGAGGTTCATCAGGATAAAAGAACTGCTGCTGCAATGGCGTTGGCAAAAAAAGCAATCAGCAATCCCCATAAAATTACAGATGAAGACTTTAAAGAGTTGAATTTATTGTTTAATCTTGAAGAAATATCTGCATTATGTTCTTTTATTGCATTTGTCAGCGGTGCCAACAAATTTGGTATTATTACAGGCTTATCAACTAAAGATTTGAAATGAATTTTTTTCTTTAATTCACTATATTGTAATACTATCGAGGATGGGGAAATTATTTTTCTGGTTTGCGGCGGAGACAAGTCCACTCAGAGCAAAGATATTAAAAAAGCAAGAATTATTATGGGAGAATTGGAGTAAACAATAATGAAAGTAACCATCAAAAATGGATGCCGGTGAATATTTGGACTGCCCTGAAATGATTCATGAATATTTGAAGGCAGCCTTTGAAGAAGGAAACAATGAGCTGCTTATGTAGCAATTGGCAATGTTGCAAAGGCACAAGGCGTAAGGCATGACTTAAATAGCAAAAAAAACAAACTTGAGTCGTCAAAATCTTTACAAAGCATTGTCAGGCAACGGCTCTCCAAAATTTGACACCAATTCTATGGGAAGTTTAGAATATTGACATCAGCATGCGTTGAGCCCGGGATAATATTAATTTTATCTTGATAAAAATTACTATTAATGATATTTTATCTTGATAAAAATTATTAAAAGGGTATTGGCATGTATATAAAAAGAGATCTGGAAGATAATATAAAACATTATCTTGATTTTAAAGAAATGATCGCTGTTATTGGTCCTCGCCAGGCAGGCAAGACAACTTTGGTGAATAAATGTCTTGATGATTTGCAAAATAAAAAAATTAATAGAATATCCTTTGAAGATCTGGATATTTTGAAAAAATTTGAAACAGATATAAAAGCTTTTATAATAGAATTTATTGAAGGCTATGAAATAGTGTTTATTGATGAGGTCCAATACGCAAAATCAAGTGGTAAAAATTTAAAATATATTTACGATACCATAAAAAAAGTAAAAATTATCATATCAGGATCATCTGCCACCGAACTTTCTTTGAATTCAATCAAATATCTGGTTGGCAGGGTTTTTGTTTTTGAATTATACACATTATCTTTTAATGAATATTTACAATTTAAAAATAAAAAATTATTTAAAATTTATCAAAAGGGTCATTTATCTGATATTTACCTTGAAGAAATAAATAAAGTATTAAAAGACTATCTATGCTTTGGAGGATATCCGAGAATTGCTTTAATGAATAAAAAGGAAGATAAAAAAATTGTTCTGAAAAATATATACAATACTTATTTATTAAAAGAAATTAAGGAAATATTGGAATACAGAGACACCCACCTTCTTGATACATTAATCAGAAACCTTGCTGTGCAAATGGGCGGCATGGTGAATTATAATGATTTAAGTGCCAGAACAGGCATTCCATATAAAAAGTTAAAAGAACAACTGGCAATATTGGAAAAAACATTTATTTGTTCTTTTGCATTGAATTATCATACTAATAAGAAAATAGAGTTGAGCAAATCGCCTAAAATATATTTTTTTGATATTGGATTGAGAAATTTTATCCTGGATAATTTTTCCATTAACATGGAAGGAAATATCCTGGAAAATTTTATCTATATCCAGATGTTAATTGCGGGTATCCATCCCAAATTCTGGAGAACAAGGACCAAGGCTGAAGTGGATTTTATTCTGGAAAAACAGGGAAAGGCTATACCAATTGAAATTAAGACAAAAATACTGAGAAATACTGTATCTAAAGCCATGAGAAGTTTTATTAAAAGATATAAACCTGACCAGGCCTTTTTTGTATCTTTAGATTATGTTAATAAAACAGATATTGATACCACAGAGGTACGCTTTCTCACATTTATGGATTTTTTATTATTTATTGTAAATTAATGCTATAATGTCAAAATCAGGCATGATGATTGCTACAATTAATATTGATATTAATCTTAAATTAATTGGAGAAATATATTATGACAAAACATCTCATTATAGGAAATGGCGTTGCAGGGACAACAGCAGCACAGACCATACGAAAAAACAATCCTGATGATTCAATTGAAATGGTAACTAAAGAGTCTGTCCCTTTTTATTCCAGAATACGCCTGCCTGATGTTGTTGCAGGTATTGCTGGCAAGTCCGATTTAATCATAAAAAAAGACCAGTGGTATACGGATAATAAGATTAATCTGCATACAGGGGTTATAATTGTTAATATTGATCATTTGAAAAAACAGGCAAAGGATCAGACCGGTAAAATATGGGAATATGATTCTTTGCTGCTGGCAACCGGCAGCAATCCTTTTGTGCCGCCCATTGACGGCAGTACAAAGACAAATGTGTTTACCTTAAGAAGTCTGGAACATGCTGAGAATATTTTAAAGGCTGCAGACAATGCAAAAAAGGTGGTTGCAATCGGAGGCGGACTTTTAGGTCTTGAAGCTGCCTACGCATTAATAAAAAAGGGACTTGATGTGACCATTGTTGAGTTTTTTGATCGGTTATTGCCAAGGCAGGTTGATGGAGAGGGCGCTTTAATGCTTAAATCAATGCTTGAAGCAAAGGGCTTTAAATTCAGGCTTGGTGCAAAAACAAAAAAAATTCAGGGAGACAAGAGTGTATCGGGTGTAGAATTGGATACAGGTGAGGTTTTGCCTTGCGACCTTGTATTGATTTCAGCAGGTGTTAGACCTGATCTTGCTTTGCCTGAGATTTTAAATTTAAAAACAGATCAGGGCTTAATAGTGGATGAACATATGGAAACAAGTCTTAAGGGAGTATATGCAGCAGGTGATATTGCACAATTTAATAAAATAAATTTTTGTATCTGGGCTGAAGCACAGGAACAGGGAAAAGTTGCCGGAGCAAATATGGCAGGGCTTGAGAAGAAATTTGAGACAATTGTGCCTTCAACACGTTTAAAAGTTGCCGAAATTGACTTGGCTTCGGCAGGTGATATTGATCCTGACAATAAACTTGAAAGTGAGATTAAAAAAACCGATAAAATTTATCAAAAATTTGTAAGAAAAAACAGACAACTTGCGGGCTGTATCATGCTTGGCGATATAACAGGGTTTTCCAATGCAGTAAAAGAGATTGGAAAGGTTTAAACCGTGGCATGATAATTGTAACTATAATTTATAAGTATGAATAAAATAGGAATTAAAATAGAAATCAAGGAGAGAAAATGGCTGATTTAAAAGGAACAAAAACAGAAAAAAATCTTTTAACTGCTTTTGCAGGAGAATCCCAGGCACGAAACAGATATACTTATTTTGCTTCCCAGGCAAAAAAACAAGGCTATGTACAGATTCAATCAATTTTTGAAGAGACTGCAAACCATGAAAAAGAGCATGCAAAAAGGCTTTTTAAATATTTGAAATCAGGAGAAGAACTTGAAATTACAGCAGGTTTCCCGGCAGGCACAATTGGAGATACCATTGATAATTTAAAAGCGTCTGCAGCCGGAGAAAAATATGAGCATTCTTCAATGTATCCTGAGTTTGCCGCCACAGCAAAGCAGGAAGGATTTGATGATATTGCAAAGACATTTGAATCCATTGCCGTTGCAGAATTATATCATGAAACAAGGTATAATGCCCTTGTGAAAAATATTGAAAATGATCAGGTATTTAAAAAAGAAAAAAAAGTGCAATGGAGGTGCAGAAATTGCGGGTATACCCATGAAGGAACCGATGCTCCTGATGTCTGTCCTGCATGTGCCCATGCCAGGGCGCATTTTGAAATAGTACCTGAAAATTATTAATTATCTTTTAATCTTTTTTTAAAGAGGAGAGAAAAATGGCTGAAAAATACGGTATTTATAAATGTGGAAAATGCGGTAACATTGCCCAGGCACTCCATGCGGAAAAACCTCCGTTGATCTGCTGCGGCGAACCCATGAATCAAATAGTTGCCAATACTGTTGATGCTGCAAAAGAAAAACATGTTCCTGTTGTTGAAAAGATTGATGGGGGCTATCTTGTCAAGGTTGGAAGTGTAGCACATCCCATGACCGAGGATCATTGGATCGTATGGATCGAGCTTGTATCGGAAAACGGAACCTTGATACAGAGAAAATTTTTAGATCCTTCCGATGCTCCCGAGGCAAAATTTTATACAGATGCAGACAAGGTCATAGCAAGGGAATATTGCAACCTTCACGGACTCTGGGAATATTAAATTTAGTTAATTGTTGGGCAAGACATTATATTGTGCCTTGCCCATTGTTTTAGATGTTGTTTACCAGTTTTCATAAAGCAATTCAAAATACCCTGTGGGTTTAACACAGGCAGGACACTTGTCCGGAGCTTGTTTGCCCCTATGGATATATCCACAGCTCAAACATCGCCAGACCCTTTCATCATCCTTTTGAAAAACCCTGTCCTTTGCAATATTGTCAGCAAGTTCAAGATATAGTTTTTCATGGTGTTCTTCTGCCACAATAATTTTGTTAAAAGTATCTGCTGCCCTTTCAAATCCTTCTTCCATAGCTGTTATTGCAAATTTGGCATACATGTCATAGCTGACATATCTTTCCAAAGCTGCTGCCGAAAGAAGATTGGCACGGGTATCCTTAATCACTCCGGTTGGGAAAACCCACTTCATTTCAAGGTCTCCGCCATTGAAAAATTTAAAAAACCTCAAGGCATGTTCATATTCCTGGTTTGCAGTTTCACTGAATATTTTTGCAATCTGGATATAACCTTCATCCATAGCCTTGTCTGCAAAAAAATCATACCTTGTTCTTGCCTGGGTTTCTGCTGCAAAGGAAATATGAAGATTCTTTGCAGTCTGACTTTCTCTGAATTTAACCATATTTACCTTCTTGTCCCAATCATTTTATTGGTTTTATTCTTCAATAATAATGGCATCAGCTCCGCATTCTTCAGCAGCCTGGCGCACAACAGCCTGTAAATGTTCAGGAATTTCATCCATTTTTATTGTTGATTTTAATTCGTCTTCACTATACTCAAATACTTCAGCACAAAGGTCATTACAATTTCTATCGCCCATACATTGTTTTGTGATTGTGACTTTCATTGAATTTCTCCTTTTTTTATCGGTTAATTTTTAAAACAAACAACAATTTTTATTTTCGCATCCAGGTGTGGTATTTTTTTATCCATGCAAGTAATTTTTCAGGTGCATGGGCTTTTTTCCACAGCCCTGCTGCATATTTATTGGCTTCAGCCATTGTCGGATAAATGTGTATTGTACCAAGGATTTTATTTAATCCCATTGAGTGTTTCATTGCAAGCACAAATTCAGCAATTGTATCAGCTGCATGGTTTCCTGCAATGGTAACACCTAAAATTTTATCTTTGCCGGGCTTTGTTAGAACCTTTACAAAGCCATGGTTTTCAGAATCAGTAATAGCCCTGTCAAGATCCTTGATATCATATTTTACAATTTCATAGTCAATGCCTTGAAGCTTTGCCTCGGTTTCGTTAAGACCAACCCTTGCGATTTCAGGATCAGTATAGGTTGCCCAGGGTATAACACTATAATCTGCCTTAAAGGTTTTAAATTTTCCAAACAGGGAATTTACAGCTGCATACCATGACTCGTGGGCAGCTGTGTGGGTAAATTGAAATTTTGCCCTGGCATCTCCGCTGCAATAGATATTGGGAAAATTGGTCTGTAATTTGTCATTTAATATAATTTTTCCCTTTTTATCAAATTCAACACCTATATCTTCAAGCCCAAACCCTTTGGTATTGGGAGTCCTGCCCAGGGCAACAAGAATTTCGTCAAATTCAATATCAATATTATTGCCATTGTGCTCACAAACCAGGTATTTTTTATTATTTTCAAGCTTAATCTCTTTGGCGCTATGATTTAAAAAAACATTGATGTTTTCCTCTTTAAATCGGTTTAGCAATATATCTGCTGCATCAGGGTCTTCTTTTTTCATTATCCTTGCACTCCTTTGCACAAGGGCAACTTTTGATCCAAGCCTTGCAAATCCCTGGGCAAGTTCGCATCCAATGGGACCTGCACCTAAAACCAAAAGTTTTTCTGGAAGTTTTCTTAAGTCCCAGATATTATCTGAAGTAAGATAATGAACTTTATCAATGCCAGGTAAATCAGGAACCATTGGTCTTGCTCCGGTTGCCACAATAATATTTTTTGTGGTGATAATTTTTCCATTTACTTGTATTTGAAAAGGAGAAATTATTTTTGCTTTTCCCTGTATGCAGTCCACGCCCAGATTTGAATACCTTTCCATGGAATCATGGGGAGCAATTGTTTTGATCGTAGATTGAATGCGTTCCATTATATCTTTAAAATCAAAATCAATATGGGCATTATTAAATCCGAATTCTTTGGCACGTTTTGTATATGAGACAAGTTTTGCACTTTTTAAAAATGCTTTGCTTGGAACACAACCTGTATTAAGGCAGTCACCACCCATTTTGTTTTCTTCGATCAATACAACCTTTGCCTTGACTGCTGTTGCAATATACGATGCCACAAGACCTGCTGACCCGCCTCCAATAACAGCAAGATTATAATCACAGGATTTGATTTTTGGAAATCTTGCATATATATTTTTATTTTTTATATATTCCATAACCTGTTTTGCAAAAAGAGGGAAAATCCCAAGCGCAGCAAAGGATAATATGATATTTAACGATAAAATATCGCCCGGAGATTTGATTGCTCCAAGCCTGGTCCCTGCATTGATAAAGATAAATGTAACAGGTAACATTCCAATCTGACTTACAATATAAAATACTGAAACTTTTATTTTGGTAAGCCCCATGGCAATATTAACCACAAAAAACGGGAAAACCGCGATCAGCCTTATTGTAAACAGGTAAAGCCCGCCTTGTTTTTCAATCCCTTTATTAATAATGGCAAGTTTTAAAGGAAATTTTTTTTGTACCAAGTCCCTGAAAATATATCTTGAGGATAAAAACGCCAGGGTTCCTCCCATGGTGCTTGCAAAGGATGCAAGCAGGGTTCCGTAAAAAAGCCCGAATAAAGCACCGCCTGCAAGGGTTGTGATCCCTGCAACAGGCAGGGACAATGCTGATATCAGAAGATAAATGATAAAATAGATTAACATTGTCAGGGCTTTATGATCAAAATAAAATGCTCTTAAGCTGTCAATTCCGTTTTTTAAATTTGAAAGAGTCAAATAATTATTTAAATCAAACAAAAAAAATAGACAGACAGCCCCTAAGATTATACTTAGAAAAAATATTTTGAATTTTGATTTTTTTATCATTATCTCTGGGTCATCATCCGGATATTACAGGGTTTTTTCAATTGCTTGAAATTTTGTTATAAATTTTCTGTCAATATAGTCCTTTATCATAAATGCAATTCTTCCTCCAAATACCAGAGATCTTTTTTTAAACACGCCAAGCCCTCCGCCAACATTGAAAATAAGCAAATAATCATCTCCGGGATCAAAGGGTTCAAGAGATTTGCCTTCAAGGCTTGCCATGAGATTGTTCAATAAAACAAGGTTTTGCCTTACAGCATAGACTCCAACCTTGTCCAGGGGTTGCGGTTCATGATAAATACAATCCCCGCCTCCAAATATTTCGGGATATTTAACAGATTGCAGAAATTTGTTCACCAAAAGACCCTTGTCAGGTCCCACGGGCAGGTTTGATTTTTCAAATATGGTGGATGGTTTGACACCTAAAGCCATGAAAATAAAATCTGTTGGGAATTTTTCACCTGATTCAAGCACAATTTCATTGGGCATGGTGTTTTTTACATATCCTGTTTCATGTATATTAATGCCCCTTTTTATAAGGGAATTAAAAACCCTTGACCTTACATTTTCAGGAAATCTTGCCATGAATTTTTTGCCTGCAAAAATATGGATTTCAGGCATGTGGGTCTTTGTCTTTTTTGCAAGCTGCCAGACATTTCCTGCAACTTCAGCAGAAGAAGGACCGCCGCCCACAATACTTACAATAATTTTTTTCTCTTTAAACAAAACTTTCAGCCTGTCAGCTGCTTCCATTAATTTTTCAATGGGTTTAACTGCATAAACATTATTGCTTTTTTGTAAGTTTTCTTCCATGGGCACATAACTTCCTGCATTAAAGGAAAGTACATCATAGGAAAACAAATGACCTGTTTTAGTAAAAACTTCTTTTTTGTCAGGATCAATTTTGACAACTTTGTCTTTAACAAAAATGCCGCCGAGTTTTTGAACCACATCCCTTGTGGCAAAACGAATATCATCGGGTTTATATGTTCCGCCAAGCATTCCAGGTCCCATTCCTGAATAATAATGATAAAAAGAAGGTCCGATAACCGTTACCTTAAAACCTTTTTCAACAAATTTATCAATATTTTCAAGGGTGGTCATGTGGGCATGACCGCCGCCAACCAGAATAAGGTGTTTTCTCATGTTTTATTCTCCTTTTGCGAGATTATCCAGTAATTTGCCAAGACTTGCAAGGTGTGTTTTTTCTTCATTGGCAATTTTGTTGATAATTGTTTTGGAATCAGGATTTTTAACCTTTAGGCTGACTCTTTGATAAAGGTCAAGAGCCTGTGCCTCTATGGACATGGCAAGGGAGATTATATCTATTGGCGAATCAAAATCAGGTTTAAAAAGATCAAGATATTCCTCTGTTGAAAGACCGCCTTCAAGTGCCTTTGTTTCAATTGTTTTTTCAAATTCCTCAAGGCTTATTTTGTCAGGGCTGATATCAAGGAACGCATTGTAGATGGATTGCTGATGTTTGATTTCAATTTCAGCAAGTTTTTCAAAAAGGTCTTTTACTTTTTTGTCTTTTGCCTTTTCACCAAGGTCAAGGTAAAAAGTTCTGAGCCCCTGTTCCAGAGAATATGCTATTTGTAATATATCAACAGGTTCTTCTTTTCCGGTAAAAAGGTCAATGCCAAGGTTCTCAGGACCTATGGCTGTTTTTGACTTCCATGCTTTTATACCACCTGACATGTTAAATACCTTTGTAAAACCTTTACCTGCAAGCATTTGTGCAGCAACACGGCTGCGCCCTCCAATTGCTCAATACACCAGGGTTGGTTTGTCAGGATCGATTTCTAAAAGTCTGTCAGAAAGTTCCGGCAAAGGTATCAATATTGCTCCCGGAATATGATTTTCCTTATATTCCGAAGGCTGTCTTACATCTAAAATAGTGATATCTTCGCCCTTATGTTCTGAAATATATGATTGGGCTTTTGTAAAATCTAATGATTTAGCTGGTGTGAAAAACTGCATCCATTTCATGATAAGCTCCTCATTTGTTTTTTGCCTTGTAATATTTTGTGATGCATCAATATTTTTTTTGTAAAGCTTATTTACCCAAGGGGCTTGAATGCTTTAACAGTCGCACCGCAAATCGGGCATCTCCATTCTTCAGGAAGGTCTTCAAATTTGGTTCCCTTGGCAATTTTGCCTTTTCTGTCGCCTTTATCAGGATTATAAATATAACCGCAATTTACTGTTTGACATTGATACATATCTTTAGGTTCTGCCATGTTTTAACTCCTTTTTTAAAATTGAGCGATACGTTTGTGTATCAAAATAATTATTGTCTCATGTTTTTAATTTTTTTCTTCAACATCCAAATCCAGTTTTGCCAGGCACTCATGGCATTCAAGTTCAATATTTGGTACATCTCCGTACCGTTCCTTGAGTTCTTTTTCCGAAAGATTTGTTGCCCCGGAGCATCCGCATTGGGGGCATGATGTTTTTATTCTGTATTTTTTTGTCATAATAATCTCCTATTCTTCTTTTTTAACCTGGGGGTCAAAGGGTTTGCCTGCACAATCAGGTGTATAGCACGAATTGTCCACAAAAGAGCAGTCAGCCTTGCAGGATGGGCATTTCTCAGGAGGAGTGTCTTGTTCAATATTGTATCCGCATTTATTACATAGCCAGTTAGTCATTGTATATCTCCTTTATTAAAGGTTATTATTAATTTGATTTTTTAAAAATAATCAATTAAAGATTAATACCTTCAAGAATTATGCCACTGGGAAATGGTCTTGGATAAAAGCATTGTTTAATTTTTCTATTTGGATATCATCCATTCAAGATATCTATGGATGGAACCTGCTAAATAAAATGGAAGATTCAGCAGTGTAAAGTTTTTTCTTGATTCCAGAAATAAAGTCAGGCATAGCATATGAATTTTTATTATTACAGGTAATACTATAATACAATAAATTATGCCCAGGATTTTGATTTTTCAACAGCTTTACCCCAACGTTTAAAAAGTTGTTCAGCATGTTCAGACGGCATATCCGGGGTAAATGTCCTGTCCAGGTGCCAGGATTTATTAATATCATCTGTGTTTTTATACAGACCTGTTCCAAGACCTGCAAGAAAAGCAGCTCCCAGTGCAGTTGTCTCAAAAACTTTTGGTCTGTCAATATTGGTTTGAAGGATATCTGCCTGAAATTGTATGAGAAAATTATTTTGTACAGCACCACCGTCAACCCTCAGAGCTGTAAGATCCATTTTTGCATCGGCAAGCATTGCTTTTACAATATCATTGGTCTGGTATGCCATGGCTTCAAGGGCCGCTCTTACAATATGATATCTGTTTGTGCCTCTGGTAATGCCCACAATTGTGCCCCGGGCATACATATCCCAGTGGGGAGCCCCAAGCCCCACAAAAGCAGGCACAAAATAAACATCACCTGTGTCTTTGACTTTTTTTGCAAATTCTTCAGATTCCTTACTGTCTTTAATGATACACATTTCGTCCCGCAGCCACTGGATTGCAGCTCCTGCAATAAAGGCACTGCCTTCAAGCGCATAGGTAACTTTGTTGTCAAGTCCCCAGGCAATGGTTGTCAAAAGTCCTGCCCTTGATTTTACGATTTTTTCTCCTGTGTTCATGAGCATGAATGATCCTGTGCCATAGGTACATTTAGTCATGCCTGAGTCAAAGCAGCTTTGACCGAAAAGTGCTGCCTGCTGGTCTCCTGCAACTCCTGCAATGGGAATGCCCGCTTTAAAAAAATCCTTATCTGTTTCTCCGAAAATAGTGCTGGAAGGTTTAACTTCAGGCAGCATTGATTCAGGGATTTTAAACAATTTTAAAATTTCTTCATCCCATTCAAGAGTGTTTATGTTATAAAGCATGGTTCTTGAGGCATTGGAATAATCGGTTGCATGCACCATTCCTTTTGTAAGTTTCCATATCAGCCATGTATCAATTGTACCAAATAATAATTCGCCTTTTGCAGCTTTTTCTCTTACACCGGGAACATGTTTTAAAATCCATCTCAGTTTTGTACCGGAAAAATATGCATCAAGCACAAGCCCTGTTTTTTGTCTGATTTTTTTATCAAATCCTTGCCGGGCAAAGCGCTGGCATGTGTCAGCCGTCCTGCGGCATTGCCATACAATGGCGTTGTATACGGGTTTGCCTGTATTTTTATCCCAGACAATGGTTGTCTCCCTTTGATTGGTTATGCCAATGCCTGCTATTTTTGCAGGATGAATTTTGGAATCTTTTATGGCTTTTTTTGCAACCTGGACCTGGGTGCTAAAAATTTCTTCAGGGTCATGTTCCACCCAGCCAGGTTTGGGATAAATCTGTTTAAATTCTTTGCTGCATTGAATTATGATTTCTCCGGCTTTATTAAAAATTATCGCTCTTGAACTTGTTGTTCCCTGATCCAGAGATAATAAATATTCAGTCATAAATGCCTCAAATTTTTTGATTGTTTTTTATTATAAATGTTTGCTGATCCATTGAATAACGTCTTGGTAGACCTGTTCTTTGCAGGTTTCATTTATCAGCTCGTGGCGTGCGCCTTGATAGATTTCAAGGCTTAGATCATTTACGCCTGCCTGTTTATAAGCATGGTAAACTTTTTTTACCCCTTTTGAAAAATCACCAACAGGATCATTGGAGCCTGCAAGCAAATACATAGGGGTGTTTTTTGGAGTATTTTGAATGTTTGCAAATTTGTTTATTTTTTGTACTCCTTTTACAAGGTCATTGAAAAATCCTGCAGTGAAAATTGTACCGCAAAAAGGGTCGTCCACATATTTATCAACCTCATTACTATCCCTGTTTAACCAGTCAAATTGTGTGCGGTTAGGTTCAAATACTTTGTTAAGCTTGCCAAAGGAAAGATAGTTCATAAGAGAGCTTTTGGCATGTTTGCCCCGTAAAAAGCTTTCTATTTTTGAAATTATAATGCCCATGTAGCCTAAAAGTCCGGGATCGCAGGCAGTGCCGGAAATAATAGCCCCTGTGATATTGTCAGGATAAGTACAAATATAATCCCGGCAGAAAAACGAACCCATGGAATGGCCAAATAAAAAAACAGGAGTGTCAGGGTGATTTTTTTTAATAATTTTTGTTAATATGTGCATATCTTCCAAAACCAGATCCCACCCGTTTTTATCGGCAAAATATCCAATGCTTTCAATATTTTTGGCAGTCTTGCCATGTCCCCTGTGATCATTTGCATATACACAAAAATCATTGTCCACGAGTTTTTCTGCAAATCGTTCATACCTTGCAGAATGTTCTGCCATGCCATGGGCAATTTGAACAATGGCTTTGATTTTTTGATCATTTTTTGGCAGCCATTTATGGGTAAATATTTCTTTTTGATCAGACCCTTTAAATTTGAACGTGTCAGCAATCATAATATCCATAAGGTTTCCTCATTTTAGTATTAAGATCCGGTCGTAATTTAAGAATAAAAGATGATTATTCATAATAATTAAGATATAAGATAGGGCATTGTTCTTTGTCAAGTCTGGTCAACATTATTCTTAAAGATTCACAGGTTTGGATATGCGTTTTGATCGAGGCTTGATAGCGGCACCTCAGCACTTCTCAGTCAAAAGTATAAATAAAGCAGATACCCGCTCCAGAAGTCTTACCTGTATATGAACAAAGAGTGAACGAGGTCTGTATTGACTATATTACACTTGCTAATCTTAAAAATAATTTTTGACCGGGAATTGCTGGCGGTCCCTATTTCATATTGACATATGCCATCAAGCTAAGATAGCAATATATTTTAGATATGGATTTTTAACAAAAATAAAAATAAAGATGGTATGCATAATGAAAAATCAGGGTGATTATAATATCGATCCTTTTCTTGGGGAAAGGGTAGTGAAATATGATAAATGGCTTAACAAAGGACAAATTTCATCATCTTCAAAAATTATTCCGGTTTCAGAATCACTTAGCGCTAAACAATGGGTATTACCAACAGAGCAGGTAATGGGAATACTTCTGAATGCAGATGCCATAGCAGTTCAGGATTGTGAATGCAGAACCCATTATAAAAGATGTGATAAACCACTGGAAGTTTGTCTTTTACTGAATAAAGTTGGAGATAACCTGGTTTTAAAACACCAGGCACGGCATGTCTCTTTGCAGGAAGCAAGTGATATTTTAAAAACAGCCAATGAAAATGGTCTGATCCATCTTGCTTTGTACATGCCTGATCATGAAATTTTTGCATTATGCAGTTGTTGTTTGTGCTGCTGCCATGAATTGCAAATAGTGAAACTTACCAAACGAAAAGAGTTGATACTTCACTCTGAATATATAGCAGCAACAGATATGGAAACTTGTATTCATTGTGGTGAATGTGTTGAAAGATGTATTTTTGATGCGCGGACTCTCAATAATAAAAAGATGGAATATAATTCTGAAGCATGCCTTGGATGTGGGCTTTGCATTACAATATGTCCTGTAGACGCAACAATAATGATATTAAGAGAGCCGAAAATTTGAAAAGAATATGTTGGTTCAGGGTTATAGCCCTGATTTTTTTGGCTTGATTTGTTGGAGGAAAATATATGGAAGACAAAGGAACAATATTTGAAAAAACTTATGAAAAATATCTTGCACAACTCAAAGGAATCTCTTTTAAATCCATAGCTTCAAATATTGGCGGGATTGTAGAAGAAGATGTAATAACAATACCTTTATTTGGGGAAAAGTACTCTGTTTCTTTTAATAAAATCATTGACCCATCAGGTAATAAGCCGATTTACGATATTTGTGTTATCCTGAGCAAATATCTTTTATTGTGTCCGGATACAACTCCAAAAGAAGATGAATGGGTA
>Ga0256845_1000727_pt1 | contig 29252 bp, 25 predicted proteins | sample RiftiametaG_FD_189101 | JGI IMG/M metagenome (GOLD analysis project Ga0256845, IMG submission 189101) | Tube worm associated microbial communities from hydrothermal vent at the East Pacific Rise, Pacific Ocean - Riftia | ecosystem: Host-associated > Annelida > Integument > Unclassified ...
AAATGTTGCAAAATCATCTAATGAATCACATAATATTATTTAATACGGGAAACGTAAAGGGTTTAAATCCGAATGAAAAAAGAGAATTTTCGGAAAAGATTTTGAAAAAGAGATGGAATCGGTTCTTGGTAACGGCGTAAAACACCAACGGCGGAAGCCTGCAAAAATATATATTAATAACAATTAAAATATTAAGTCTTGATTAAACAAATTTTTTTAAAGGAATAAATATGAAAATAGAATCTGTAAGAATAGAAAACTTCAGAAGTTTCAAAGATGAGACAATCAAGTTTGATAACTACACTTGTTTTGTCGGTGCGAATGGTTCTGGAAAATCAACTATACTAAATGCCCTGAATGTGTTTTTTAGGCAGTATAAAGATAGTAAAACAGATCTTAGCAAACTTAACAGTGAAGATTTTCATCACAGAAATACAGAAGAACCAGTAAGGATCACAGTCACATTCACAGAGCTTTCTGATACTGCTAAAGACGAATTATCTGATTATGTAAGGCAGGATAAGCTTATTGTTTCTTCCGTAGCAAAATATGATTCAACAACAGATTGTGCTGATGTAAAACAATATGGAAATCGTTTAGGTCTACAGGATTTTCGAAAATATTTTGAAGCAGATAAAAATGGAGATAAAGTTTCAGAATTAAAGATTATCTATCAAGACCTGAAAACGAAATATCCGGAGTTACCTAATTCAGGGACAAAAGCTGCGATGGCCGATGCCCTCAAAATATATGAAGCTGACCGTCCTGATGATTGCGATTTGATTCCAAGCGAGGATCAGTTTTATGGAGTGAGTAAAGGAGCCAATAGATTAGCTAACCATGTACAGTGGGTATTCGTTCCTGCATCAAAAGATGCCACAGAAGAAAGCAAAGAATCAAAAAACACTGCATTGGGACAATTATTAGCGAGAACTGTTAGATCAAAAGTAAATTTTTCAGAAAAGGTTGGAAAATTAAAGAAGGACACGCAAGAAGAGTATCAGAAAATATTGGATGAGGAACAATCTATATTGGATTCAATATCTTCTACATTACAGGAAAATTTAGAATCTTGGGCACATCCAGGCATTACTGCTCAAATTTTGTGGAAACAAGATTCTGATAAGTCAGTAAAAGTTGAAGAACCTTGGGCGTATCTCAAAATAGGAGAGCGTGGATTTGAAGGTGATTTGGCAAGATTTGGACATGGCTTACAAAGATCATATATGCTTGCTTTGCTTCAAGAATTGACAGAACTTTCTGATGAAACAGCCCCCACATTGATAATGGGAATTGAAGAACCAGAAATTTATCAACATCCACCTCAGGCAAAACATCTTGCAGAAACACTAAATGATCTTTCAGAAAAGGACTCTCAAATATTGATTTGTTCGCATAATCCTTTATTCATTCCCGGCGATAATTTTGAAGCAATAAGAGTTGTTAGAGAAAAAGGTAATCCCAGTATGTCCTATATCTCTCAGCTTTCATATGCAGATTTATCTAAAAAGCTTGAATCATCGGGACAAAAGACATTGAAAGAAGAAGGGATGTTGGCAAAATTATATCCGTCACTTAATCCAATAATTAATGAAATGTTTTTCTGTAATAAGTTAATTTTGACTGAAGGCATCGAAGATGTTGCATACATCTCAACATACTTGATGCTTACAGAAAATATGATGGATTTTAGGAAATATGGATGCCATATTGTCCCAGTTGGAGGGAAAAGCTCAATTATTAAACCCTTAGCAATGGCAAAATTGCTAAATATTCCCACTTTTATCATTTGCGATGCTGATACTGACAAAGATCAAAAAGAAGATGAAGATAAAAGGAACTCTGAAGTAGGGAAGCATAAAAAGGATAATCGTTCAATTCTGAATCTTTTAAATTATACTGATTTGGATGAATGGCCAACTGATTCAATTATCAAAGAAAATTTATATATGTGGAAAACAAATTTAACAAATATAATTGAAGATGAACTTGGTGGAGATTGGAAGACCTATCTAAAATTAGCATATGAATATTATGGAACACCAGGAGGATTAAAGAAAAACCCTCTAACAATTGCACGTGCTTTAAAATCAGCGTGGGAAAATGATATAAAATCCACTTCTCTTGTCAACTTAATTAATGCAATTATTGATTTTGCAAAGAGAAAGGACAGCTAACAAATCACTGCACTGGATTTTTACTCCGATGTGCTCCGTAAAAACCAATAAGTTCAACCATTATATATAATATAATAGGAACCGTTGGTACTAAATGAAAAACATAAACAATTGTGCTTATACACCCAATTTAGCGGTATATGTGCAATTGAATATACACAATCGCTGTGGTGCTCTTAAAGAAACCGTAGAAAATACAGAAATAAAGGAAAAAATATGAATGAAATAATTTGTCCAAATTGTAAAAAAGTTTTTAAGGTTGATGAAGCGGGATTTGCAGATATACTTAAACAAGTTCGCGACCATCAATTTGAAGAAGAACTTAATAATCGACTAATTCTTGCAGAAAAAGACAAAGTGAATGCTGTTAAATTAGTTGAAGCGAACATTAAAAATTCATTTCAAGAAGAATTGGCAAAAAAGGATAGGGAGCTTACCGAGCTAAAAGCCAAAAGCGATACTGAACTTGCTGAGAAATTAGCTGAGAAAGAAGGCGAAATAGCTAAAATGAAAGCAAAAATTCAGACTGCAGAAGTTGAAAAAAAACTTAGAGTGACAGAAGCAATTAAAGAAATCGAAAAAGAACGTGACAATCTTACTAATGAACTAAGGAATAAAGAAACAGAAAAACAATTGCTCGAAAAATCTTTAAAAGAAAAATATTCTGCTGAACTCAAAATAAAAGATGAGATTATCAAGATGAAAGATGAAGAAATTGATCTTCGCAAAGATATGAAACTTAAACTTTCAACCAAAATGATTGGTGAAACACTTGAGCAGCACTGTGAAGCAGAATTTAATAAGTTGAGAGCAACAGGTTTTCAAAACGCCTACTTTGAAAAAGATAATGATGCAAGAACTGGAAGTAAAGGCGATTTCATTTATCGTGAAACTGACGAAGTGGGTAACGAAATCATTTCCATAATGTTTGAAATGAAAAATGAAAGTGATGAAACTGCAACTAAAAAAAGAAATGAGGATTTTTTTAAAGAATTAGATAAAGATCGCACAGAAAAAAAATGTGAATACGCGGTTCTTGTTTCTCTTTTAGAGGCGGAAAGTGAATTTTATAATACAGGAATAGTTGATGTCTCTCACAAATATCCAAAAATGTATGTTGTACGCCCTCAATTTTTTATACCAATTATAACTTTGCTTCGTAATGCAGCAATGAATTCCTTGAAATACAAAGCAGAACTTAATTTGATTAGAAATCAAAACATTGATATTATCAAATTTGAAGATAAGATTGAAGAATTCAAAAAAGGGTTTGCACATAATTATGATTTAGCTAGTCGAAAATTTAAAACAGCTATTGACGAAATTGACAAAACTATTAGTCATCTACAAAAAACAAAAGATGCTCTTTTATCATCAGAAAATAATTTACGTTTAGCAAACAATAAAGCAAATGATTTGACAATCAAAAAATTGACTCATGGAAATCCTACTATGAAGGCAAAATTTGATAAACTGAGAGACATTAATGAATAAAAAAAAAGACACCACAACATTGTATATAAAGCATTGGGGTATAAGTAGTTAAATAGAACAATATGAATATAAATAAACAGCATAGTAAATTGAAAAGTTGGAGCAATAAAACGCCCAATGACTCATATGCTTGACCGTTGAGTGGTATTAGGAAATGTCGAGTAAAATACGGAAAATACTTTATATATAAAACAAATAAACTATCTTTATAGTTCCCCGGTTATTGCGGGAATAGTTAAATAAAAAAAGTTATCAATATATTTCTGTTTTATTTATTTTCAATCTCATCAAGTCTGTCATTTGCAGAGTGGACCATCATAGTTACTCTGGCAAGCGGTCCTCCCATAAGAAAAAGCGCAGCACCAAAAAGAACCGTGGTTAATTCTTTGTGAATTACTCCTATAATAATGCCTGCGAGTCCTATAAGAACTGACAAAATCCCTGCCGGAATTCCCATCGGACATCTTAATTTTCTCTTTTCTTCACTCATTTTATCTCCTTTTAAATTAAATTCAATTTCCTTTTCAAATCCTCTTCATCAGGAAGAGATCTGAAAATGATCTCACCGTCAATTAACAGAGTCGGAACGGCATGTATCCCGTGTTTAAAACTTTTTATCATTCCAACCGGTGAGCTGACCAGTATCTCTTTCAGATAAAATCTATCCGGGTTTTCTAATATTATCTTTTTTAACATTTTTCTTAACACTTTACAGAAAGGACATATCAAACCATAATAAAGTTCCAGTTTTATTTTCTTACCCATCTTTTTTTCCAGCTTCTCCATATTTAAGTTTTTTTAACTCCTTTTTTATCGAAACTTAAAGAATCCCGAAACAGAACTATACTTTAAAGATGAGTAAGTTTCAATATATACCCGTTTTCGTTATATAAAAAATGTGGCTATTTTAAAATTTTTCCTCTTTAACTTCTTTTACAACAACTTTCTTATATTTTCCATTAAGCCGATTTTTCATATCTGAAAAATACCACTTTGAAAACCGTCTGTCCGAAGGACCACCCGCCGGATTTTAGAAAAGTTAATTTAAAAAAAATCATTCATCGTCTATTTGCGATAAACTATAAAACGTGCTATTATCTCAAAATGATAAAAATATTAGAAAGCATTGACTCTGATGAAAATTTGGAATTAATAGCACGATTTGCAAAGGCTCTTGGACATCCTACAAGATTATTGATCTTAAAACATCTTGATAATCAATCTTGTTGTTTTACCGGAGATCTGGTTAATATTTTACCAATCGCTCAATCAACGGTATCACAGCATTTAAAGGAGCTGAAAGATGCAGGTCTTATTCAAGGTGAAGTTAATCCGCCAAAAGTAAAATATTGTATCAATCAAGGAAACTGGAAGAAAGCAAAATTACTTTTTAACGAATTTTTCGAATAATTTTCCGAATGAATCAATCGTTTATTTCCAATAGATTATAAGAGGAAAAAATGGATATTATAATATTCATCATATCATTTGTTTCCGCATTTATTTTTGCACTTGGCGGAGTCGGTGCCGCAATAATTCTGATTCCGATACTTGTATCGCTCGGCATACCGGTAGGCACTGCAAAACCCGTGGGTCTGTTTTACAATACGGTAAGTCTCACCGGTGCAAGTATCAACAATATCAAAAATAAACGTTTGGATTTTAAAATCGGAATTCCGATTATTATTTCATCATTTTTATTCGCCGTTGCCGGTGCTTATGTTTCAAAATTTATACCGGACAAAACTATCTTGCTTCTGTTTATTGCATTTTTGCTGTTTTCAGGATTTATGTTTCTGTTTCACAAAAAGAAGAACATAGATAATAACAGCAAAGATTTTCCTTATATAAAATTATCACTGATTGGAGCATCGGCTGGTCTTTTATCGGGAATGCTCGGTATCGGCGGTGGCGGAGTCATTTCTCCACTGATGTTAATAATAGGTTTTAACCCCAAAAAGATCACAGCGATCACAGCTTTTGTCGTTCCATTCTCATCATTTTCCGGATTTCTGACATATTTGTTTATGGGAAATATTAATTGGCAAATCACATTGATTGCATCAGTCGGTGGAATTCTCGGAGCAACAATCGGAACAATTTTTATGCAAAAAAAACTTAATTCTCAGACAGTTAAAAAAATTCTTGCAGTAATTCTATTGATTATGGCTGTGAAATTAATCTTTAAAATCATTTAAAAAGGAGGAATAACAATGGAAAAAGCTTTAAAAACAATGAATCTGGAGTTTTGCGGGACCGGAAAACATAAGATATCCGCTGAAAAATTTCTTGATACCAAGGGTGCTGTTTTTCTTGATGTGAGAGATAAAAAAGAAGTTGCAACCATTGCTTTTAATTTTGAAATATTCGGAATTGAGACACTGCATATCCCTATTAATGAACTTCCGGATCGGTTAAACGAATTGACAAAAGACAAATTGATAGCCTGTTTCTGCTCGTCAGGAACCCGTTCTGCTTGGGCTTACATCTATCTGTTTTCAAAAGGTTACAATGTAAAATGGCTGCAAGCTTCAAACGAAGATTTCGCAAAAATGTTAAAACCGGGAAAAATATTGAACGCAGACAAAAACATATGAAAATATCTTATTTATATCGTAGATTTTTTACAAACATAATATTTGCACAAAAAACAAATTTAAAAAAAATAATGCTCTCAACAGCTGCATTTAAATAATAGGAATTAGAAACTTTGATGATTACGGAAATTTTAAACTAAGGAGATAAAAATGGTAAATGCAAAAGAATGGCTTGAAATAGGACAAAAATTTCACGGTCACAAATGTCCGGCAATGCCGAATGGATTACGGGTAGCAGAAGCTGCAATGAACAAATTGGGGGTAGAACGCACAGGCGACAGTTTCTTACACGCAATTGTAGAGTTGGGCGAAAATCATTGTGCAACTTGTTTTGCCGACGGAGTTCAGGTTATTACAGGTTGCACTTTCGGGAAAGGCAATATAGAGAGAACGCATAAAGGAAAATGGGGATTGACTTTGATTGATAAGAGAACTAACCGAGCTGTTCGTGTCACTCCGAAAGCCGAAGCTATGATGCAGACAAAAAAAACAGAATTTTTTAAAAATTACAGAGAAAAGGGAGTACCACCCACGCAGGTTCCCGATGAGATTGTGCAACCTCTTGTTGACAAAGTAATGAATGCACCTGCCGAAATGATCATGACTGTGTCCAAAGTGTTTGAATACGATTGGAGCGAACCGAAGCATACTTTCAACAGCATTGTTTGTGAAAACTGCGGAGAGATGGTAATTGAAGAATATACTGAATTAAAAAACGGGAAAAAAGTTTGCAAAGATTGTTTAAATGATTAAATGAAACAGACAAAATATTCCAACAAAATTTACTTGTTCACAAAAAAATCAATAATCGGTTACTTTCCAGTAATTTCCGGTTCCACCCATATTTTCAATAATATTCAACGATAGTGCATGTGTATTTAAATTCATATTGTTCATCATTCTGAACATATTCTGTTTGGCATTGAACTCTCTTCTCATTTGAGAAAGACTTTTCTTTTGCGAACCGTAGTTTTTCGGAGGAGTCCACCTGCTGTAATTGTTATAATTTGTCGACTGCCGATTATATTTAAAATTGTTTGAGATTTTTGCACGATAAGCATTTATATATTGGACCCTCTGAGCATATGAGAGCCTTTTCCAGTTGGCATCTACGAGCTGCCACATAAGACTTGCAGAAGATAAAAGTTGTTTTTGCTGTAAAGGCATTGAATAAAAATTCTTTACAAGCTGATCTCTGACAGATCTTCTTACGGCATAATTAACCGTTATTTTATTACCTGCAAGTTCGCTGTTAAAGGCAAGATAGTTGATATAACCGTCAACATCCCTGTTTGTAAGCAGGAGATTGTTTACCTGATCATACGAAAGCACTTTTATATACCTGTTAATAATCCGGATCATCAAAGGTTTCCGCTCTTCTCTCATATTGCGAGTTAATTTATAAAAAGAGGTAAATATTTCCTGACGCACTTTTCCTACCTTGACCGGATCTTTGGCATTATGAACTTTTTTCATTGAAACCCCGATACTGTCAAGCTGTTTAACAACAAGAGAAGGATTTGTATTAAACTCTTCGATCAGTTTGTATTTCAATTCATCTATTTCACTCTTTTTTATCCCGTTCCCGATAATAAACTGTGTCAGATCAAGTCCATGTTTAAAATGTCTATAAGTAAGAGCAATGCCGTTTTTATTTGCAAGAATTTTTAAGTCTGATTTCCCCTTAAAAACCTTTCGAGTGTTCTTTGGAGTAGTCGAAGCAGATGACACTTTAGAATAGTTGATCACAACTCCGTTTACATCCCGCAAAACCATCTTCCCAGCAGAATAGATAACTACCGTATAACAGATCGGAATATTCGAGGAGCTATCTTTTAGACAAAACCTGTTTCCCTGACTGCTCCAGTTTCCCGAACTCTTTCCATTCTGATATTTAAGGGAATATGTAAAATCGGCATTTAAAACCAATGTTATATTAAATCCGGAGTCCACCCATTTCCCGATCGGACTCTGAGAATAGAGCAAATTAAAACCCGCCCCGGACAATAAAAGAGTGAATATTATTGCAATCAATATGAAAGTTTTTCTCATTTTTCCTCCCATAAAAAGATTAATTTTAATTTAACAAAATAATTTAATCAATATTCATTATTCTCTTTATCCCCTTGTTATAAATGTTTTGTTTTGATTTGAGATAAATTATTTTATTATTACAAACTCTCTAAAGTTATTCCTATCAATAATATTGGTTTCGGCATTATAAGTTTTTGTAAATATTTCCGGTAATTTTATTTTAGTCTTTAACTTCCATTTAAGTTCGAATCCGAATATCTTTCCCTCTTTTTCTTCAACAAAATCAATTTCACTTTGTTGTTTGGTTCTCCAAAAATACATTCGTGCAAAAGTATCTTTATAAATATTTTGCTTAACCCTTTCCGATATCAAAAAATTCTCCCAAAGTGCTCCCACATCCGTTCTTAATTTAAGACGACTAAAATTTCCTATAATCATATTCCTGATACCGTTATCATAAAAGTATATTTTTCTGTTTTGCTTTATCTCATTTCTTAAATTTCTACTAAAACTGTTTAGTCTAAATACTATATATCCTTTTTCAAGGACATCAATATATTTCCGGATAGTAATTTTATTTACGCCTACGGTTCCGGCAAGCTCATTATAGTTAACTTCACTACCGACTTGAAGAGCAAGTGCCAATAACAAATTATCAATTATTTCAGGTTTTCTTATCCCGGACAAACCCAATATATCTCTGTACAAATAACTATTTGCCAAATTTTTCAAGATTTCCCTCTCTTTTCCGGGATTGTTTAACACATCCGGATAAAACCCATAAAGCAAACAATTTTCGAGCTTTTGCTCTGCTTTAACAAACCCTTCTTTTCCCTCAAACTCCTCCCAGGATATTGGAAACAATTCATATTCCCATTTTCTTCCGGTTAACGGCTCATTTAGTTTATTTCCCAAATCAAATGAAGAAGAACCGGAAACAAATAATTGAACATTACTGAACTGATCGGTAATAATTTTCAAGGATAATCCGATTCCCTCTATTCGCTGTGCTTCATCAAGAAATACAGTTTTGTAATCACCTATTATCATCCTGATTTGTTCCGTATTTAAATTTGACAAAATCCGTCTGACAGTCGGATCATCTCCATCCAGAAACAGATATTTTTTATCTTTTAATAAACTTTTTATCAGAGTTGTCTTTCCAACCTGCCTTGCTCCGACAATTATAATTGCTTTTCCGTTTCCGATCTTTCCTTTCACAACACTTTCAAGTGTTCTTTGATACATTTTATCTCATCCTCAAAAGCAATTATAACAATATAATGACCAAAAGTCATGACTTTAAGTCATTATAATGAGCATTTTGCCGCAACTTTAATGATGAATAACAGTTTGAATATGAACCGCACTTCAACAAATAAGATTATTATACCGTTCAGGATCGGTTTTTTTTCTTAAGGATAAGTATAATCCCTCTCTCTTTTTTTACTTTAACGGGAACAGACAAATCAAACTTTTCACTTTGCTGGAGACCCTCTATCTCGGGTGCATAAAGTATTGCATTGTCCTTTTCAAATCCGGTTCTACTCCAGTCAATATTAAGTTTTACATTCTCATCTTTCGATGACCATGAGCCTATTGCTATCAAAAGTTTATTCCTGTTTTTATAAACCGTAGATCGAATGTCTTTGACATAGGTTTTAACCGGAGAATCCTTAACCCAATATCCGGACATTTCACTGTCCGCAATGCCGAATTTGTCAAACAATTTCCACAACTCCCCGGGATTATATTTTCCATATACCCTTGTTGTCATCCCGTATACCATTCCCCTGTAAGGATGACCTCCCTTTTCAAGCATCTCCCCTGTAAGTCCGAAAGGAATTCCCGACACTTCGGTAAGCCAATAATCGGGACCCATATCATACTCAAAATATTCACCGAACCATAATCTGGAAATATAGGGAAGGTGTTCCATATAAAGAAATACACTGTTGACAAAACCGTCCCTTTTATTAAATTGATTTGCCGAATGAAGATCTATTATCACATCTTCTCTCTGTTTGTTAAGAACAGTTGCAATACGTTTTACGGTTTCTCTCGAAAAAGCAATGTCATCGAGATACAACCCGTCAATCTTCTGATTTTTCGCAAGCCAATTCAGACCTTCAATATAGTAGTTGGTCCAGCGTGATGTACCCTTGTCAAGAATTGCCGCATCATTGACCTTTGTTGCATGCCATGCAGAATGATAATGTGACTTTAAGTGTTCCTGCAACCAGCTATGACCACCGCCGTCACCATCATTAAATATTTCATCACCCAGACTTTTCAGTGCAAAAAGTTCATAAGCTCTATAAGTTAACTCCCTTATTGTATTGTAAAGTTTTACCTTTATCCCGCTTTTATGAGCTTCGTTGATATAATCTCTTTGCTTTTTAAGGTTAAAGAACGGATAGTTAATATAGGGATTGATCTCCGTTGCATGGTGGACATTTACCACTGTCCCCCCTAATTCTTTTACCTGATTTATCGGAAGATATTTGTGAACAAAACGGGTTTTAAAATGTTTTTTCAGATCAATCAATTTAAAAGGAGTTATAAGAAAGCGAACATTGAAATGAAGAGTTTCTCCCTTCTCCATCCTTCTGGGTCCGGAATAATTCTTAATAACAACAGAATTATTTTTACCATTTTTTATCTCAACACCGCCCTTTCCCCCGTTTCCCCACGAGTATGGAAGTTTAAGAGGTTTATTATGATAAAAGTTGGTGTTTAAAGGGCGTTCATAATTTTTATCCCTTAATACATATTGAAGCCCTCTGTTTACATCTCCTAACCATACCCCTTCCTGATGAAAATTAATATCCCATTTCCAGGAGAATTGTCCCGGTCGCCTTCCCCCTTTTCTTCCAAGTCCTACCATATATTTTGCCGCTTCGGCAGCCATGGGAATGCTTAGAAAAATATCGGAAATATCAACACTTTTTTTTGCCGTAAGATCTATTTTATAATTCATCATCCCGTCATATTCAACGTGACCTGAAATATTAAGGATGAAATTATTTGATTTACCCGAAACACTCCAGTCGGCATCACTTCTATTTCTCTGTAGAATTCTGAAAGGAGAATATCTCCAGATCTCCGGCTTAAAACCCTTTCTTACTACTTTCAGACTAATCGGATCCGAAAGAACTTGCTCGGGTTCCGGTTTTAACGAGGTCATTCTTTCGGTGAAAAAAGATTCTATTCTTTCAGGAAGACCATCTGCTCCTAACTTTATTTTACGTCCCAATATATTAATCGTTTTCTTTGCAGCGGAAACAGGAATAAAAGGCTTCACAATAAAATCTTTATCAACTCCCAACCGTGAATTAAGCCACCTCAAACGCGACATCTTCGCCGGGTTGTTATCTCCGTGATTTTTTATCACCTTGTTAAGTATGTTTAATTCAATATTTATCGAATCGGCAGGTAAATTCTTTGCAGAAACAACACATTTTCCCCGATAAATACCCGGTTTTATATCCGCCGGAATATCTATTCCGATCCATAAGGGCTGAACTTTTTCCTTTATTACATTCAGATGTTTTTTAAAAAACTTTCCGTTTAAATCAACGCCGGAAATATTAAAACACTCCAATCCTGTTTTCTTTATTTCATCACCACTGTCTGAACTTAATCCGGAAAAATCAACTTTCAGATCGGACAAATCATTATCGGGAGAATAGATTGCTATCTGAAAAGTATAAAATTCTCCCCTTTTTACCATATCCTTTATCCCGCTTTTTATTCCCCTTCTTATCCAATGTAAAGGAAGATGGTCAAACATTCTTACGGGATTTTCCCTATATTCAGGAAAAAGATAAAACTTCCTCGGATTCTTTTTTAAAAAATCTTTAACCTCTTCTTTTCCGGCAATAATTTCCATTGGGAAAAAAGAGTGAAAACTATCAATGGATTGAGCTGCAATGATTTTTGCACATGGGATTTTTTTCTTCTTTTTTTGATCTAATTTTTTATACTCCGCCCTCCATTTCGGATCAGCTCTGTCAACCGGACTGATATACTTAACCTTAGGATAATATCCGCCCGTAGATTTGTGTGGCAGATAATAGATAAAATAGGTTTTTTCGGTTTTGAACGGTTCAAAGATAATTTCACCTTTTTCATTGTATATTTTAAGAACAATAACATTATTGACCCTTCTTTCCGTTTCCGAGCCGACAATGGCAATATCCTTTTTCTCAGGATCAATATCTCTTCTTCTCCAGGGTACAACCACCTTTATAAACTTTTTGAATTTTTTGATTTTTATTTTAAACCTGTGGTTTCCAAGGGAAACAAAAGGTTTTGAATAATCCGGATGTTTCCAGTTTCCCGCCTCATATTTCACATCACCAACGGCAAATTGAATATGCGTTTGGGACTTATTCAAATATGCCTCATTAGCTCGAGTGGGAATTTGAAACATAAATACTAAAAGAATAATAGAAAAGTAATACACAATTTTTTTTTTCATACTTCTACCTCTCCAAAAAACTTACATTTTTTAAAAGATCTATGATAAGATCAAAATCATTATCTGAAAAGTTAAAACTTCTATTGCTTACCTTTTTGTTATTTAAGATCTTTTTTTCCAAATTATCTTTTTCTATTTTTTTAAAACATGCTTTCGCCCATTTTATATATAGATTATCCGGCTGTTTCTTTAATGCAGACTCTATCAATCTTTCCCCTCTCTCTCTCTCCCCGGATTTTTCAAAAACAATCGCCTGAATATACAAGTTTGAGTTTTCCTTTATATATTCCGGTGTTTTATGATTAATTATTTTTAAGAAATATTTATCTGCTTTTTTCGACTGTCCTACTTTTTCATATCCCAGTGCGATAACAAAATCATCAAGTCTCTCATCCTCATCATAACTTCTCCCCACTCCTAAATTTTCAGGCCAAACCTTTGCTTTTATTCCGAATTTTACCGCGGTTGAATATTTCTTTTTTTTAAATGCTGTAATAGCAGCTCTAATGCATGCTTTATGATAAATTTTCCTCCCCTCTGTTGCACCCTCATATGGGAGAACATTGTAATGTTCAAGAAATTGTATACATAGACCATACTTCTTCTGTTTTAACAGTGCCTTTGCATAACTTAATCCGAAAACCGATATTTCCGGATGTTTTTTTACATTTGCACTTGCAACTTTTTCAGCTTTATGAAAAAAACCATTATTCATATAATATTTGATCCGGGCAAGATCAACTCTCCATGAATTGCCATTAAAATTCTCTGCTTTTTTTATAGATTCCGAAACCTTTATTTTATTATTTGAAAAAAGTTTCATTTTTGCAAGATAGAAGGAGAATGAATCGGGACTGTTTCCACATTTTTCAAATAGCTTTTTTGCTTCCTCTTTCCTCCCTCTATTCCAGTATATAAGCCCGAGATAGTATTTCAACTTCCAATTTTCATTTCTCCGAATAAAATATTCTAAAAGCTCCGCACTTTCGGTGCGATGAGGAAATATCATTTCTATAGGTAATTCAATAGCTTTATAAAAATATTTTTCACGGTTTTTATTATCAAGATAACTTCTCCATAAATATATTAAAGGATGTTCGGGAGAATTTTTCAAAACTGCAACCGCCTCTTTTTTATATCCCAGGTTATAGTAGAACAAAGAAAGGTCCAGATAAGTTTCAAAAGGAAACTCATTTGAGATTTGATTGCGAAAAGAAGATAGGGTGCCAAAATTACATAAATAGTTCTCAAACGCTGCAAAATGTCCGGTCGGATCCAAACTGCTGATTTTTGAAAGCACCTTTTTTGATTCATCAGCATAACCTAGTTCCCTATATACAATTGCCTCTATTTTCAACGAAGATATATTATAAGAGTTAAAAACCAATGATTTTTTTGCATACTTTAATGCTTTTTTAAATTTACGCTCCCGAGCAAATATCTTCGCAAGCTCTGTATATGCAGCACTTCGAAGTCCAACAGATTGTGCGGCTATTGAAAATCCGTTCTTTGCACGAGTCAGCTTTTTAAGTTTTACGTTTGTAAGTCCGAAAACATAATTTGCAAGAGGATCATATGTATTTACCGATAGAGATTTCAGAGAATACTTCAAAGACTCCTCATAATTCATCATACGATAATATCCAAGTGCGACTCTGCTTAGGGAGGGAAGAAATGTGCTCTCTTTTTTCAAGCTTTCCAGATAAAATTTCATGGCCTTTAAATATTCACGCTGTTTTTCAAGCTCAACAGCCCTTACATACAGACCATATGCCGATCTCCAGTTAAATGAGTCCGGAAGATCAACCGGCCTTTCAACCAGCATATCATCTCTGTTGGAGGAATATTCCAGAAGTTCTCTGCCTATCTTTAAGGTAAACATTTTTTTTCTATTGAGTTTAAAAGAAGCTGTGAATAGATCCAGAGGATTTAGATTACAATTATCTTTAAAAACAGTTTTCCCCCCTGAAAGGATAATAATATCGGCATTGATTTTTTTAAGTGCACTAACCAACAGTTTTACATCATTATCTTTTCTTATCACATTTAGTACAGCATATTCCGATGCAGCAACCATTCCTTTTGTCCCTTTTAAGGGAAACCAGATCTCTTCCATTACATCGGAATCAAAAGGGTAGAACTCTCTGTGTTTAAATGGTGAGAATGTGCTGCCCGCTGCCGCCTGATTGAATAATTTTCCGGACTGATACTCAACATATTGTCCATCACTGTCCGTAAGTAATTTTTCCCAAATCATACCCTGATCCGACAAACCCCATATCCAGATCTTTTTTCCTGGTTTATCATCATAATCGGACAGATGTCCGAATCCGAAATCATCCTTGTGCCAATATCCTCCCATATAATCGGAATAGGAGTTTAATACATGGTAGGACTTATATCGACCGAAATTGTTTTGTTTATAAAAGGAGATATTCCGCCCATTCTCTTCAGGCCAGCTCCCGGACTTACCTTTATGCCCGATCCATTTATTTCCCGGGTAGATAAACTCGAGATCTCCTCCTGCTTTTGCCGATGCATTCATCCAGTGGTAATAGGTAACCGGAAGAGATGTTTTGTTAAACCATGCAGCCCTAGTTTTAAAATATGCAGAATTTTTCGGGAGTGTGATCTTTACATTCCATTTTGTTCCCGAAGGAAGATCAACTGCTCCGACCGAACATGAAACACTACCGTCGGAATTTTCTCTAAGACAATAATCCACCGGTGTTGCACACGATGGAATATGTCCGATATCTCCGAAATTATATTCAAGCCCCCCTGATGTCCATGCCCCTCTCATTCCAATATCTCGAAACTTTACAACATGGTTAAAATAGATAAATTCCTTTCCCGTCGATTTTTCAACAGCACCCCATATTTTTCCTCCGATATCAGGGCACACATATACTTTAATAAACTCATTCTCCATAACAATCATTTTCCAGTCTCTGAATTCCCCTCTGTTCGTATAACCGTCAAATCTAAAATAGGGATAGATCCGTCCTATGTTTGGGACAGGGTCAGATTCTGAAAACATATATGTTAAGAGACTCATTTTTTCTTCTCTTATAGAAGCATTTTCAGCAGAAACAGCGGCAGCAAGAAGAAATATTACAAATAAAAGAAAAAAAATTTTTTTCATGCTCCTATTCTCCTGCCAGTTGACCGCAAGCGGATTTTATATCCTTTCCCTTTGACCACCTGACCATTACCGTAAACCCCTTTTTTGCCAGAAACTCGGAAAAAGCATTAACTTTTTCTTCCGAAGGCGTTTTATACGGAATAAATTCATTCTCATTATAGGGAATTATATTGATCTTGCAAGAAATCTTTCTAAGAAGAGTCGATACTTTTTTTGCATCCTCTATCCGGTCGTTAACACCGCTTATTAAGACATATTCGAAAGTGATCCTGTGTTTTCTCTTTTTTGTACTGAAATATTCAAGTATTCCGGAAAGACCCTCATTCTTTGATACAGGCATCAAACTCTTTCTCATTTCAGCATCCGAGGCATTCAGGGAAAAACTTAATTTAATTTTCGGAAAATCTTTTTCCAGAAGCTTAATATATTTAAAAATACCGGCTGTAGAAACGGTTATATTTCTTGGTGAGACACCTATACCCATGGAATCGGTGATGATATAAAGAGATTTTTTCAAATTTTCATAGTTTAAAAGCGGTTCTCCCATTCCCATAAAAACAAGATTTATCTTTCCTTTAAAATCTTTAAGCATTTTTCTTAATATAAGAACCTGAGAAACAATCTCACCTGAAGTTAGATCTCTTTTGAACCCCATTCTTCCCGTAGCACAAAACTTACATCCGAGACCACACCCGACCTGAGAAGAGATACAGAACGTATAATGTTTTTTTTCCTTTATTAAAACGGATTCAACCTTCATTCCGTCGCTTAATCCGATAAGGACCTTATTTGTTCCTTCACTGTCTCCGGACTGTTTTTCAATTTTTTCAAGATTAAGGTCAAAGAGTGATTTGATCTTCTCTCTGTTTTTTTTACTGATATTCAACCAGTATTCAGTATCGGTTTTCCCTTTTTTAAAGATCCATGTATAGAGTTGATCCGCAACAAAGCTCTTTAACCCTTCTCTTAAGAGTATATCTCTGACTTCGACATATGTAAGATCAAATATTCTTTTCATAAATCACGTAAAGGATCTTCTGTTTCAGATCAACTTAAGTATTGCTTTCAGTTGTTTGGACATTTCCGAATTTTCTTTAAAATAAGCTGCACACTCTTCATATTTTCCACTCTTTTCAAAATCATAAAAGAGTTTATTTAATTTTTCCAGATTTGTTTTTAAAAGTTTCATGCTAAATTTTAACTTTTTATTTATAAGGTTAACATCCAATCCGCCGCTTTTAAATATGGCATTCAATATAACGACCGAATTCAGATTTGACTTCCTTCTTCGATCATTTTTCAGATTTGATATTTTTGAAAGGATAGAGGTTTTAACAACTTTATCGGCTGTTTTCTCATCGATAAGAGCATTTTTCTCAAGTAAAAATATAATATTCATCATATCGAATTCAGCTCTAACCTCCTCCGCAGAATAAAAATATTCCTTTAACAGATCCCTTGGGGTAGTTAGTATATCTTTCTTTCTATCAGCACCGCTTTTTACAGCCTTAACAACAACGGGTGCCATAAAATGTGAAAGTTTATGAATTGCAAGAGCAATGATATAGGAATTAAAATCTACATCATTTATTTCTTTTCTTAAAATTACCTTTCTTATAGCAGGAACTATTTTTTCATTAAAACTTTTTTCAATATTTTTTACCATGAAAAAGATAATAGGATACTGTTCTGTTTTCTCCGATTTATAGTGATAGAGAATTATATTTTTTTTTAATGAGTCAGGATAGATGGTCTCGGCAGCAGAAATAAAAAGTTTCTCCGGAAAAAACTTAACCTTTCGTTTTAACAAACCCTTTTTTACAAGAGTCCTTGTCATATCTGAAAACTTCCGAATCTCTTGTGTAATATCCTTTCTTAATAGGAGAACAACCGGAAAACACTCTTTTTCACCTTTTTTTTTAAAAAGGAAAATATTTGAATCTTTAAGGTCACCCGGAAAGAGAGTGCAGTTAAATTTTCCGCTTTGCCTCAAGTCTGGAATAAGAGAGAGGAGATAGTCTTTCTGATCATTACTGTCCGTAAAAGAGGCCGCTCTCCTTAGCAATCTGATAATTCTTCTTTTTGCAACAGGATAATTACCGGGATGTTTTTTCAAAGCATTAAATTTTTCGATCGATTGTGCAGCTTTTATAAGAGTTGAAAGCAATTTTTCACTTTTAACTTTCGATTCCGGAAACTGAAAAACAGTAAAAATTAATACAAATATAATTATCAAAACATTTTTTTTCATTCTCTGTATAACTCCGAATTTTTATATGATTTCATAAGATCGTTAAAAAAAACTTTGAAAACTGCCGAAGAAGGGATTGCAAAAACAAGTCCCCAGAAACCGAATAATTTCCCAAACAGGATGATTGAAAAAATCACCCATACGAAATGCATATCAACATTTTTCCCCACGATCTTCGGGTAAAAGAACCAATTTTCGCTGCCTTTCACAATAACAAATACAAGTAAAATTAAAAAAAGACTGTTTAAAGAATGAAAATGAACAAAACCTACTATAAGCGAAACGATAAATCCGACAATAGTTCCGAAATAGGGTACAATATCACCTAACCCGGCAAAAATCCCTATGAGAATTGCAAAGGGAAGACCAATTACAGATAAACCCAAAGAGTATAAAAAAGCTAATATCAAAACTACAATAGCCTGACCCCGAATGAATGAAGATAGTATTTTGTCGATTCTTTTAAATTTTTTTTTAACTCTTTTCCTGAATTTTACCGGAATAAGATCACAAAACGTTTTTTCAAGTTTTTTTATATCTTTTAAAAAATAGAATGAAAATATCGGAGTGAGAATAAGATAAACAAGAATAACAAGAAAATCATAAATACTCGAAAATGAACTCAGAAGAACTCTTGAGAAATTCATCAGAGAATCACTTATTAACCCCTCTATCTTTCCCATTATATCAATTCCACCGATAAGATCCGAGAAATTTCTTGTTATATAATCATTAACAACTTTCATGCTTTTGGCAAATTTCTTAAGAATATCCGGAAATTTTTGTGCAGCATTTTCCATCTGGTCTATTAAATATGGAAAAAGTTTTACGACTACAAATATCACAAATACTACCAATATGAGCATTAGAGTGCCACAGATAAGACCACGCGGCAATCCGCTCTTCTTTTCTATAATATTGGCAAGCGGATTAAACAGATAGACAACAATGATAGAAAAAAACAGAGGAGCAAAAAGCATAGGGAAAAATTTTAAACTTAAAATACTGAATAAAATTATTAAGATGTAAACAAGCAGAGCATAAAGAGCTGTAGGAACCTTTAATGCTTTATTCATTATTACTCACCTCTCCTTTTAGACATCCTGTTTTTATTATATTATAACCCGAACCATTTTAAAACTATTAAAACAACCATTGTCCTTTACCCGTTTTTCCATTCAAAAAAAAAGTCTTTTAAAATCCCCGAAAAAACCAGCCCCGACAGATAAAAAAGAGAAAAAACAACACCTGAAATAATCAGAAAAAATACTCCCTGTTTTATTCCAAACAACCAATATCCCGTTATACGTGATAAAAGAACAGATAATATTCCGATACCGGAAAGCGTAAAAAAGAGAACGGAAATATCCTTTCCTATTTTCAAAAGGAGTCTTATCCTTAAAAACAGTAAAAATGATTTTAAAACTCTATTAAGAAAGAATGCCAGAGAAATAACAAAGATCCCGTCTGATCGAAACAATAAAACAAAAAATATGTGAAAGAGTATGGAAATTATCTCAAAAATGGGCGGAAACTTTGTGTCGCCGAATGAATAGAGTACTTTTGAGAAAAGGATATCAATACTTATAAATATTATAGATAGAATATAAAAAGAGAATACCGAAGCGGTTAAAACTACGCTTTTCTCATCAAAAGCTCCCCTTTTAAAAAGGATTGAAATTATTTCATACCTGAAAACGAACGCAAAAAATGAAATCGGAATTAAAATAATCACAAGAAATCTGATTGAACCGAACACTTTATCTTTAAGAACAGTAGGATTTTTAACAATTGATACAAACTCCGGAAACAGTACCGTTGAAAACGGTTCAAGTAAAACAACTATTGAAAATTCCATAACTCTGTATCCAAGTTGCATTGCGGTAACACTTCCCACAGCCATCCCCGAGACAATGAAATTGTCAAACAGGATCCTTCCCTTTGAAAAGAATACTCCTGCTACAACAGGCAATGAAAGTTTAAATACAGATAAAAAACTACGGTTAAAACTAATTTTAAAATCTATACCTCTCCTTTTTAAATATACAAAATGAGTGAAAAGTTTAAGGGCTGATCCTGCAAAAATACCGATTGCAAGAGTTAAAAGTCCTATTGAACGATCAATTATAGAGTAGAGTATAAAGATGGATCCTGTCACTTTGAAAATAAGATCTCCTAAAGCGGCAGGCAAAAATTTTCTGCCTGAATTAATAAAAAGATATGTTGTTATTGAAGATATAACAAAGACCATTCCCATAGAAATAATTCTCAGATAAGATACGGCGATCTCAGACGTCTCGGGAGGAAATCCCGTAACAAGATTAATGATATTTTTTGAAAAAAGAGTTAATGTAAGTGAAATAAAAAACCCTGCAACAGCAAGAAATGAAAAAGCAGAGTTAAAAATTTTTTGCTTATCATCGGAATTATCAGCATTTACATAAGCAGGTAATAGAGCAGGAGAGGTAGATTCATTAAAAAAATCAAAAATCAGTATGAAGATTGCAAATGAGAAAAAATATGCATCTGATATCGCAGATGCCCCAAACAGATATGCGATAAGCAGTTTTTCAACAAATCCCAGTATCTTGGTTGAAAAATGGATCGAAGATATATAAGCCGTTTCCTTGAAAATGCCTTGCCACTTCATTAGAATAGAAAATATATCATACTATAATGATTTACTAAAGGAGAATCAATGAAACTCAAATTACACTGGCAGATTATGATAGCAATGGCTCTCGGAATAATTTCCGGATCTCTCTTTCAAGCTGTATATCATGGAAAGCCGGAAGGATGGCTCTTCTCAATATTCATTTCAATGGGAACGATATTTATCAGACTGTTAAGAATGATCATCGTCCCCCTTATTTTTGCTTCCATTGTAAGCGGTGTTTCAAATATAGGCGAGGGGAAAAGTCTTGGTAGAATCGGGTTTAAAACACTTATCTATTACATATCAACAAGTCTTATTGCAATAGTTATAGGATTAACTCTTACAAATCTAATCAAGCCCGGAGTCGGTTTCAGCGGACACATAACAACAACTTTTAAAGCCGGTGATATAAAAACTCCCGGATCAATTTCAGACATACTGATCAGAATGATCCCTCTAAATCCTGTTCACGCAGCTTCAAGCGGTGATATGTTGGGGATAATCTTTTTTTCTATAATACTTGGGATTGGAATTACAAGAATTTCTAAAGAAAACGGAAATTATATCAAGAAATTTTTTAACTCTTTTTTTGAACTTGTGATGAAAGTCACCGATATTATCATTAAATTTGCTCCGATCGGAGTCTTCGGTCTAATGACAAAAGTTGTTGCAAATACAGGATTTGTGATGATAAAAGCCGTTGGTAAATATATGGCAACAATAGCGGCAGGATTAACCATCCATTTCGGAATAATATTGCCGCTGATCTTTTTTCTGTTCACAAGAATAAATCCGATAAAACATTACAGAGCTATGGCATCTACCCTTGCTACTGCATTTTCGACAAGTTCATCTTCAGCAACACTCCCTATAACAATGAAGAATATTGAGCAAAACGCAGGAGTTTCCAATAAAATATCAAGCTTTGTCCTTCCCCTCGGAGCAACTGTTAATATGGACGGAACAGCACTTTATGAGTGTGCAGGGGTTATCTTTATAAGTCAAGTGCTTGGGTTGAAATTAACTTTGATACAGCAATTTGTTGTTGTAATTACGGCTCTTCTCGCATCAATCGGAGCTGCAGGTATTCCCAGTGCGGGTTTGGTTGTAATATTTATAGTAACTCAGGCAATTGGATTTAAAGATGCTGATGTTGCGGTAATAATCGGAACTATGCTTGCCGTTGACCGACCGCTTGATATGTTTAGAACTATGACAAATGTTTTAAGTGACAGTGTCGGAACAGTTGTTATTGCAAAAAGCGAAGGAGAAAAAGATCTATATAAAAAGATTACTTCTTCCCAAAAATCTTCTTAAATATAGACTTTTCTTTATCTCCACTCTTGCCGCTTGAAAGATTCTGAAGTTCTTTCCTTGCTTCTAAAATATCTTTCCTGAAAGGATTTAACTCTTTTGATTTAAAGAAAGCATCCCCGGCTTTCTGAAACTGTCCGGCTTTCATATAATTATATCCGAGATAATACCATGCATCACTATTATCATTCTCATGTTTAACAGCTTTGTTAAAATATTTTTCAGCAGCATAATAATTCTTTCTCTTCATCAACAAGATCCCGAGATATAGCTTTGTCAACACATGATCACTTTTAAGCCGTTCAGCTTCTTCAAATTTCTGACCGGCCTTAATAAGATTATCCTTGATAAGAAAATATATTCCCTGATTAAAAAGGAGATTGAAAACCTGATGGGGAGGATAATAGTCCATTGTAACATCCGGATGTTCATTCTGAAATTCTCTCATCGCAATCACATAAGCTTCATGATATTTTAAAAAATCACGTTTTGTGGACTCGTCATTTAAAAAAATCATTTTAAATCTTGACTGCCCTGTTCTTTCAAAATATCTCTGCTTAATATCCGAAATAGTTGCATGTTGATTAAGATCAAGGGTTTTTAATGCATTTATAAGAATCTTATTATCACTCATTTTTTATCACCATTTATATTTTTTTTAAAACTTTTCTCCATAAGATAAAACGTCTCAAGTGCTCTTCTTGATGCATCCTCCTTACTGCCTGTTGTATCAATAGTATAATCCGCAACTTTTAATTTTTCACTTAGTGGAAATTGAGATTTAATCATTGTTTCCGCCAATTCCCGATCAATATTATCCCTCTCCATTAAACGATTCAACTGCTCCTCTTTTCCCGTATAAGTCACGATTATTTTATCAAAAGATTTATATGTCCCCGCTTCAACAAGCAGAGCGGATTCATAAATAAAAAATCCGTCTTTATCAGCTTTATTAAGTTCATCGTAAATTTTATTCCGTTCTTTCTTTACAAGCGGATGAATGAAATTGTTGATGAAGCTTCGTTTTTCCATATCTTCAAAAAGAGTTTTCGAAAATAATTCTTTATCAAGTCCATTCTCTTTCGAATATATATTACTGCCAAACACCTCTTTGATCTTTTCAAGAATCTCTGAATTTTCAGAAAAAATTATATCTTTAGCTATCTTATCCGCACTTAGGGTATAACATCCAAGTTCCTTAAAAATATTAAGGACAAATGTCTTCCCTGAACAAATTCCTCCGGTTAATCCTATCTTATGCACCTGATATACCTCATTTTCCCCCTTAAAATCAAAGTCTAATTAAATAGATAATCAATGTCAAGTCAGCTATTTTATTTGTCTCTTAATTTCCCCGGGCTTTTGCCTTTTATTAAATCAACTACACTTTTTGAGCAGCTGTTGGGAATTACAAAAACCATATTATACTGAACAATTTTCCAACCGCTTTTATTTTTTCTCAAAACACCGGTACCTCTTAATTCACCATATTTCTCATTAAACAATTTTTCAGAAAACCAGGCGAATTTATTCTCTTGCGATATATGTACAACTCTATCCTTCGGAACATAAGTCCATCCTATCCCTTTGGAAAAATAGGGCTTTACAAATAAAGCAAACTCATTTTTTGTCCACAGTTCACTCCCGTCCGTCCCGAGAAAGACAGCATCATCATCCATACACCCGAGATATCCGCTCTCATCTGCATCTGATGCCGCTTTATGAAATGAATCAAGCACTCTGTTTATATCCCTAACAGACTGATTCTTCTCATCTGAAAAAGAAGACAATGGTAACAAGGAAAAGACAATAAACAGTATAAAAATTAAAAAAATTTTTTTCATTCGACAACTCCCTGATTATTATAACGTTTTATCTTATTAAAATCCTTACGGAATTCAGAAAAAAATCACAACAATAGTGGCGGCAGTCATCATAATAACTACAGGAGGTATCAGATATCTGTATACCTTAACAAGATTCGAACCGAAGTATTCATTGGAGAGAACCAGACATAAGTGGACAGGGGAGAGTAATATTCCTGCGAATCCTATAACATAGAGATATATAGAGAGCTGAACAAAATGAGATGATGACCGAATGATCGGAAGCATCACCGGAAAGGCAATTGCAATGTAAGCTGTATTTACTCCTGTCAAGAATCCGAGAGAAAACGATATCCCGAAAGAAAACAGTATCAATATTCCAAGGCTGAGATGTTCACCTCCGAGATAATTAAAAATTTGTGAAATTGATATTATCTCTTGAAAGATCAGAACAGTTGCTATCAAAACAACGGTTTTAAATATCAATTTTGAAAAGAGTATTTTTAATATATCCCTTATAGATATTTTTTTTACAACAGTTAACAGAACGGATGTTATTAAAAGAGCTATATAGAGTGGAATAGAAAAAAGGAAAAAAAGAACGATTATCACCGCAACAGGCCAGACACCGGCAAAAAAATCAGAAATCATTGACTTTATTCCGGATCTTGCAATGATCTTCTGTTTTTTTATTCTGTTTTTTTTCATATACAAAACAGTGACAATAATCCCGCTCAGTATGTTCAGAATTGTATAGGGAGACTGAAGTAAAACTATCTTTTTCATCGGAATCCCGGACATAGTCTGAAAAAGTAAAAGCCCTGCATATATAGGCCAAACAAATTCCCAAATATGCCTGAACCAATAATTCATAAATGTTTTAAACTCACTTTTCAAATGAAGATCTTTCGTTGTTTCCTCAACCAGAGGAGCGGAAACAAGTGCTCCTCCGGGCATAGGCAGAAAACCGATTATTGCCGGACCCACCATTGCAACTCTTTTTTTCTCTCTGAGAATATGGTTCAAAGAGTTTACAAGTTTATCAAACATATTTTTTTTCTGCTGTATTTTTGAGATATAAAGCACCGATACAATAATCACATACAATCTTAATGAATCAGGTGCTTTAAGAATTTGTAAAGCAGCTTTTACAGATGTGTGAGGATCTATATTAAAAATAAAAACAGAGTAGACCGATAGGATAAATAGAGATAGAGTTATATCCGTCTTTAATTTAAGAAGAATTATCAGTATTAATATTATTGAAAATAATTTAACAAATAGCATAAGAATATTTCCGTTTGATCAATTTTCTCTATATTTTTTTATTGTAGAGATAACATCGGAATGGATAGAGGGAACACATGCAAGGATACCGCTATTTTCCGTCAGTTTCTTCCCCCTGCTAAAATCGAGTTCTCTGCCGTGAATATCGGTTACAACCCCCCCCGCTTCGGTAACAATCAAACTGCCGGCTGCATGATCCCATATTTTTTCCTTATAATCCGGGGATTTCGGGTTGGGTATTCGAAGGTATATTTCAGCATTTCCCGATCCGACAATTGTATATTTAACCTGACTGTCAAGTTGAACGGGAGGTTTTCCTATCCTAAGGGTTTTTGCAATCTTTTCCTGCAACTCCTGATTGCCGTGAGCTGAAACATAACTCTCAACGAACCTCATTTCTTCAGGATCTGTTTTTTGCGAAACAAAAATTTTCTCCACAACTTTTCCATTGTGATCGTACAGATCTGTCCCTCCGTCTTTTACCGCACTTGCAATAAATCCGGTCATATCAGGATAATCCTCAAGCTTAAGATTGGGACATCCGTTTATTCCAAGAACTACTTTTCCATTGTGAATTAATGCAAGAGCTATTGCATACTGTTCTCCTCTTAAAAATCCCTTTGTTCCGTCTATCGGGTCGAGCGTCCAGAATAATTCCTGATTTGCATCTCCGTTTCCGAGATCAATACTTTTAAACAGATCATTTTTATATAAGAAGCCTTTTCCCATATCAAATTTTTTAAGATAGTGGTTTATCTGTTCCAGAATTATTGCATTTTCAGGTTTTGAAAGCTCTTCCGAATCTTCCTCTCCGACTATTTGAATATCCGGGAACTCGCGTTTCAGAATTGTGCATACTACTGCTTGGGCTGCAAAATCCGCTACTGTTACGGGACTTTTGTCCGACTTATCCATTTTTCCCTCGGCAGTAAGTTCTCTTTGAATCATTTTACTCATTTTCATAACGGAAATAACCGCTTCAATCCCTGTTTTTAACTCTTTCTCAAACATTGTAATCTCCTGAAACATCAATTGTAATCAAAATCATATTTAAGTCAAATTTTATCATACTGAAAACTTAACAAATTAAACAATCCATTTTTTATTAATATTTCTAAGACTTACATAGAAAAGGATCAAGCAAAAAAATATAATTGCTATAAAATCCAACGGTAAAGGCATTATATTATTTCCGCTAATTGCTCCGTGCAGAATATCCGCACCATAAGTTAAAGGTAACATGTATGATAACGGCTGCAGAAAACCGGGTAAAGCATCAACGGGGAAAAAAAGACCGCATAGAAATATCATCGGGAACCTGAAAAAGTTTGAGAATGTCTGCGCTTCAAAAACCTCTTTTGTCGAAACTGCAATAAACAGTCCGAGAAATGTTGAAACAATTGCAATCAGGATTATCGCAGGAATTAAAATTATCCAGGATATTGCAGAAAGGTCTGTTAAAAAAAGAGCAAAAATTATTGGGACAACCGCATTCACAGATCCAAAAAAGATAGCTCCGGAAGTTTTGGCAAACATAAGAAGTTTCAAAGAAATCGGAGCAAGAAGCAATCTCGCAAATGAACTGTTCTTTTTTTCAAATGTTATTGTTACCGCTAACATTGAAGTTGTTCCAAACAAAACGGAAAGAGCAATAACACCCGGTAAAAGTGAAGGTATATTGTCAAGTCCGCGACCGGATTTAATAAAAAACATTCCCGTCCAGGCAATCGGAAAGATCAGACCCCAGCTTATATTTGGTGGTTTAAGGTAATAAGCGTGCATATCTTTTAAAATTATATTCCGGAAAGCTATCCATTTTTTCATACTCTTTCCTTTCTTTTCCCCTGTTCTTTTCTCATAATATCAGCCTCTATTCCGGTTATCTCCACAAAAACATCTTCAAGCGAAGGATTCGCCCGACGTGCTTCTGTGATTTTCAGACCATTAACTTTTGCAAAACCGAAAAACAGACCGAGATCTATCGGTTTTGTTGATTCTACCCGGATAGTATCGGAAGAAACCTGATCAAAATTAAAATCAACGAATTCTTTACTTAATTTATTAATTAGATTTTCGGAAATATTTGAGAAAGAGATCATCATAATATTTTTACGCAGCACCGGCATCAACAAATCCTTTACAGATTTGATAAGTACAATCTTTCCGCGAACAATAAAGGCTATTCTTTCGCAAAGCCTTTCCGCTTCTTCAATATAGTGGGTTGTTAAAAAAATAGTAGTCCCGTTGGAATGGAGTTTTAATATCATATTTCTGATCTGTCTTGCACTTGCAACATCTATCCCTGTTGTCGGTTCGTCGAGAAAAAGTATCTTCGGATCATGAATAATTCCTGCAGCTATCGTCAATTTACGCTTCATTCCTTTAGAATAAGCGGCAAATTTTTTATCCGAAACTTCACTTAATCCGAATTGTTCAAGAAGCTTCTTCGCCTGCTCCTCTCTTTTTACTTTTTTCATTCCGTAAAGAGATGCACAAAAACAAAGATTTTCAAACCCTGTCAATTCGGGATATAAATTACTTTCATCGGGAACTATTCCGATAAGATGTTGAGCCGCCTTAGGATCTTTTGAACAATTAAACCCATCGATCCGGATAGACCCGGAATCAACTCTCGCAAGTCCGGTTAACATATTGATCGTTGTCGTTTTCCCGGCACCGTTTGGTCCGAGAAACCCGAATAATTCCCCTCTTTTTATATTAAATGATATATTATCAACCGCCGTAATATCATCAAATTTTTTTGTCAGATCTACTACTTCGATTATTGAATTATCTTTTTTTAAGATAGAAAAATCTTGTTTAATTTTCATCATAATTGTTTTTATCCTTATTATAAGGTTCGATCGAAAAATCAAATAGTATCTTTTCAGATTTAAGCAGATACTTATCAAGAACTCCCGGTCCGCAACTTCCGTTTCCAAGACCGAGGACTTTTTTGTCTACAGACAGGAAAACGGCATCTTTCTTTTTAAGTTCATAAGGATGATTTGCTTTATTAATTTCATTCGGAGTATATCTCAGGGCGGTAAAGGAGAAATAATTTGAAGATTTAATTATAACTCCAAACCCTTTATTATCAGTCAAAGAGACCCATCTTACATCTTCTCTGTTTCCGGTTTCCTGAGGTTTAAGATAGGGAGTAAACATTTCATCAACTTTTTTTTCATATATCCCAATGGGAGATCCGCTTTTTCTATCGGGATAATTTTCTTCCGGACCTCTTCCGTACCATCGAATATTTTCAAGATTTCCTGAAAAAATCATTTTTAATCCTATTTTAGGAAGAACAGGGAGTTCTCCGTAGGGATTTATTATGTTTTCTATATCAATCTTTCCACTACTGTGAATTACATATTTCACATCCCTTGAAAAGCCGGACCCCTTAACACCTGAATTGTCTATAATGATATGAACAGATACGACTCCCTGATTTGTTCTTATAATTTTAAATAATTTAACCTTACGATCAAGATGATTTAATCCGGAATTGAACCATGTTTTCTCTTTTAATAGTTTTTTTATATATCGGTTACTATAACCCCACTCTTTCAATTTCAGAATAACTTCACTCTTTGATAACCCTCTCTCTTCCTGCAAAGTTTTAATATATGATTTGGCAAGATCAATATTGTTATCGGTTGGAGGTCTGAAAACATTGAGCAAAGGTCCCGCAATATTTCCTTTTTTATTCTCTATAACTATCCTGTTCCCATATTTCAATGATGATATTGAGCCGTTCTTTTTATCAAATTCTAAAATAAAATCTTTTCCCGATATTTCAACTTTATCTTTTTTTCCATCTACCTTTATCTTATCTGTTTCTTCTGTTTTTTCATTTGCAACTCCGGTTTTATAAGGAAGCTTTATCTGTTCAAAAGCAATCTCATGACCTTTCCTTCCGTAAAAACAGTCTTTTTTTAATCTTACACTTATATTTATGAAATATTCCGATCCCGACACTATTTTG